>Ga0105046_10000158_pt1 | contig 80764 bp, 46 predicted proteins | sample MAT03_FD_78385 | JGI IMG/M metagenome (GOLD analysis project Ga0105046, IMG submission 78385) | Freshwater microbial communities from Lake Fryxell liftoff mats and glacier meltwater in Antarctica - MAT-03 (megahit assembly) | ecosystem: Environmental > Aquatic > Freshwater > Ice > Liftoff... | reverse complement strand
AGAAGAAATCATAAATTTACGGGCATTGAATTTAACGCCCAAACAAATAGCTCGAAAACTAGGTATTAAAGTATCATCCGTCAATGCAGCGATTCAAAATCAAGCAGAGCAAACCACATTAGATAGATTGACAAAAGGAGAACTAGACCCCGTATATCAGTGTTTAGCAAGTGAGAGTCTGATCTAATTGTTACCGAAAGTCCCACCGGAAAACAGCATCAAAAATCTGCTGACAAAAATCCTACCTGTAAAAAACAATGACGATATCGATCGCGGTTTAGGATTGGTAGTTATTACAAGAGTTGCTCGATACAATCAAATCACGGTCTGTAGTTACCTTTTAGATATATGGTGCTTGGGCGTTAAAGATACCATACCACCACCTACAGTAGACAGGATAAAATTTAAAGAATTTACTGAATCAGTATTCGAGCCATTTCCCGGAAAACCGCAAGAGGTTCCCCTTGAAGTTGCCCAAGGGATGATATTTAGTGCTTGCGAATATGCAGAAAGCTTAGGGTTTCAACCACACAAAGACTTTGAAAAATCGCGTTCGCACATCGGAGAATGGGATGGGAAAATAGTTATTGAATGTGGTCGTGACGGGAAACCATTCTATGTCAATGGCCCCCACGATAACCCTAAAAAAATCATGGAAACATTGAAGAGAAGTAGGGGTGAAGGTAATTTTGATTTTCTGATTGGTTCAGATCCTATTGAAAAGAATTTTTGGTAAATGCAATTAAGCTGTTGAGTGTGATAGAGAAAGAATACGGGATCATGGATAAAGTACCATGTAATTCTCAATAAACCTGCATAGTAGGAGAAAACAGTAATGCAAAGTATTAAGTTATGTTCTCATGTTGGGGCTGACGGCATTTTGCACCTTAATATCCCCGTGGGGATAACAAACAAAGAAATAGAGGTAACAGTAACATATCAACAACTAGAGCCATCAGCCCCCCCCCAAACACACCAAGAATTAGGATGGCAAACCGGATTTTTTGAACAAACAGATGGATCATTAGCGGATGACCCAAGTATTATTATTAAATGGGAGCGCAAGATTAAAAATAGAGGTAATGCTGTTTATTAAATTTAGCTGTGTAGCAGCTTAGTACAAACGTTCACCTTGAAAGGGCTATATTGATTAGACTCAGGATTTGTATAAAATTTCTAATTATGATTGGATCAAAAAACTGAAATGCTTAAGAAATTCTTCGTGTTTATCGAGTCATTAATGACCCCTAAAAGAACCACCTCAACACACCCTAACTCCACAGCCAAACCAACCCTCTTCGTCTGTAAATCCTGCGATCGCTCCTCTGAAGAAAGACCAAAAAATCAACCCACCGACGGCACAATTTTACTTGACAAAATCAACAGTTTATACAACGAAAAGTTGGCATCTGATGACTTAGAAATAAAACCCGTTGAATGCTTATGGGCTTGCAGCCAAGGCTGTGTTGTCTCCGTATCAAGCCCAGACAAACCCACCTACCTTTTTGTTAATCTTCCCCCAGAAGAAAGTCCAACAGCCTTACTAGAATTTATGCAACTGTATATCAAAAGTCGTAAAGGCAATATCGCCGGGAAAAAGTTTCCCAAACTATTACAATCCGCTATTTTCGCGCAAATTCCCCCTGTAGTTGCTGATAATAAGCTAAACTAATTTTTGGTGTGACTGAATTTGAGTATGAACAAAAAACCCCACACCTTGTGTCTGGCTTGATTTAATACTTCCGACTTCCGTTAGCGTAGCGGTAGCGAGTCCGCGAGCGTCCTTCCCACTTCATTTTTTATTATTTTTCTTGTCGCCCCTTAACTAGAATCCGCTCAACAATCTCTTCCGGCAGTTTATAAAGATTAGCAATCTCACTAATAGTAGCAATTCCTAACCCAAACATATCCCTAATCTCCAAAATTTGCTTATTATTAAGGATTTTTTCATCCAAATTATCTACATTTGTACCAGATATCTCTGGCTGACCAAATTCATAAATTCGCAAACCCTCTTTATATGGAAGTGTGCCTTGTATATATGCACACTCAACCCAAATCAATGCTTCTTCACTACGATTCTTGCCTACAGGACAAAGACGATAATGCCTTCTTCTGTGGTAACTACTAAACTGCCTTTTAGGTTCAGTAATATTGACCACTTCTTCTTGTTGAAAGTTATCAACTTTACCTATTTCATCACTCGAAAAAACTCCTGTTCGACAACTACGCTTACCACATATTTTAACTAGTGAATATCCCTGCTTATCTATTTTTAAAAGTGCTTTTCTCCTTGTATTTGCATCATCTGATTCTAATTCTTTACGCAAATTATTGGGAATAAATCCAGGTATTTGTTCTGAAATTTCTTCAGTTAACCGATAATTAGTTGTGTAAAATATAGCATTGATAACTAATTTTAAAATTTTTAATATAAATTTATGACACTTGTTATCATGAAATTCTTCAAATTCATAGAATAAAAAATCGTTCAAGAATTCTATATTAAAATCAACATCAATTTTATCAAGTAAATTATTCTCCTCTAGATAATTAAATATGGCTTTCTTATGAGAGGCAGAAGTATCTATTATCTCCCAGTCTAAAGCTTCCCCAATCGTTGTATCTGGATTAATTAAAGGAATTCTTACAGAAAGTGCTTCGGTCGGATATTCTAGCCAATTATCACTCAAAACTGGAAATTCTGGAGAACCAATTAATGCTAATTCAAAACCACCACTAGCTATTTCTTTTACATATACCCCCTCCAAGTAATATTTATTTATTTGCTTAGTTTTTGTTGACAACGAATATAAAAATTCACTGTTGACTACATGTCCAAGTTCTAACTCTAAATCTTTTCGCAAACCAAAATGTAAATAAAAAGCTGGATATGGCAGTTTGACATCGCGTAAAGGAATGTTTTCTATATTTGTATTCTTAAAGGATTCTAATAAACATTGAGGAAAATCAAAAATATTTTTACCTAAGTTATAAAAATTTACAAAAGCTAATGCCAATTTCAATTCATGGAAAATGTTGGCTCTCCAAGTGTTGACAACAGGTGAATATTCATCATCAATTATCTCTGTACCTAAAGATTTTGGATTAAGAGCTTGATTTGTCACTTCTGTGAAAGTCTTTTTCAGATATTTTGCATAAGTTGTATTACCAGGAGTGTCGCATACTATCTCAGTAAAAAATTCATAAAAATCAGTTTGCAATGTACTAGTATTAAATATCTCTGCTGAAGGTAAAACAGCAAAATCTACTAGTTGATCGGCATATATTTTTTGATATTTATTGACAAATTTAGATAAATACCTGCGAACTAAAGCATACCGATAAGGAAAATACTTTTGTTGTCTTTGAAATCCCTTAAGAGTCTTAGAATCTATTCCCAATAAAGAAGAGGCACTCATATGCAATCCTAATTGACAAACTTCTTGTACCAACAATATTCAATATCGCTTAACCCCTAAACGGAAGTTAAAAATTTGTAAAGGTATGCCTTCAAAGTATTGTATTTGGTTGATTAAAACAGAATTCAGGAATCATCATTCAGTATGAATTGGAATCCTACTGTCGGCTGTCTATTTTATTGGTAATTTGCTGTAGTTCTTGAGAAAGTGACTGTAGCAAGAGTGATTGGGCTGAGTGTAAAAAGAAATGATCGCCCCTGAACATCTGTAGTGAGAATGCAGCATTTGTCTGCTCGCGCCAAGCTTGAAGTTCATCACAATTGACCTCTCGATCCTGTAAGCCACCAAAAGCAGTAATAGGACAATCAAGTGGTGGCTCAGTAGTATATACATAAGTTTCTAGAACTTCAAAGTCTGCTCTTAGAATCGGGACAAGAAGTTGCATTAATTCGGCATTTTCCAGCAGTGCTTCGGGGGTACCATTGAGACGGCGTAGTTCTTCTATGAACTCAGGCTCACTTAGAGCATGGATAGGTGGATCTGGATCGGGAATTTGTGGAGCGCGGCGGCCTGAAACAAACATGTGTACTGGTTTAAGATCGTACTGTTTGCGGAGTAAACGGGCTAGCTCAAAACTGACAACTGCTCCCATGCTGTGACCAAAGAAGGCGAATGGCTTGTTTAAATGTGGAAGCAAGGCGGGAGCAAACTGATTCCTTGTCAGGGCTTGGGTGATCGCACCGACAAGAGGTTTTAGCCGCGAAAATGGGGCTGACTTCATCTGGGTTCCTCGTCCAGGAAGTTCAATAGAGCAAACTTCCACAGTTGTAGGTAGACTCTCAGCCCATGTGCGAAAAATGATAGAACTACCACCTGCATAAGGGAAGCAGAATAAACGCACTGAAGCCTGAGGGTAAGGTTTGGTATATGTTAGCCAAGAGTTAAATGTTCGTGTGGTTGTCATATTTTCATGTCGAAATTGCACTTTTTTCCGTGTACCCCTCCTCTTAAGCAAACTACGCACAGGAGAAGACTGTCATCTGTCATATTAAGTTGGGTTGAAGACTTATCATTAGGACTGACACGGAGACGCTCTTACGCGGAGAGTTTTGAATAATAAGTGATTATGCGAACTTGATATTATCGTGCGGAGCGGGAGACGTTTCCGTTTCTCTGGTCAAGAGTCCAGAGTTTTTTGATCTTTGACTCTTGACCTTGGACAACCTTTACGAAAAATCAAATGCGTTATGATTTACCCCCCAGCAACTTCTTCCATTTTCTTGCGAAGACTAAGTGGTCTCATATCAGTCCAAACTTCTTTGATGTAATCTAGACATTCTTGTTTTAAACCACTTTTACCAGCATCTTTCCAGCCGAGTGCGTTTTCTCGGTCAGCAGGCCAAATGGAATACTGTTCTTCATGATTGACTACAACTTTGTAAATTGTTGTGTCTTCTTTGTCGTCTTGATACATAATTTGTCTCCTGCGATTTAATTTGCTATGTTTTCTAAGATTTATTGAAGAAGAATTCAGAATGGGCTACGCCCCGCTGCGCTAACAGAATTCAGAACAAGAAAGTGAAGGATTAGAACCCACCACTAATTGTTTTGCACCAAATCTATGATTTAGTCGGGGTCTTAAACTTATTCATTCGCTGGGTGCACAGAATGCGATTCTGTTAGCGGTAGCGGTGCGTTTAGCCCATTCTGGCGACTGACGCCAATATTGCTGTTTTGATAAGGGAGTACTCTACAATAATTTGCACGGGGAAATCTCACGATTCCACTGGTTCAAGGTGTCCCTTACCTTCTAAACTTGCCAGTTCAATATCTGCAATACATCGAACTTTCACGTAATTCAGTGTCAAGTTCCCAACCAGATGAACCCTCCCTGTTTGATGCTCAAAGTCAGCTTCTTGCAAATTAGATGCTTCTGGGTCGAGTCTGACATCTAAATCAGTACCTCCGCTAGTATTTGTGAATTTGATATGTACGTACCCTCGGTCAATACTTTCTTTCAGTGCTATAGCTGTTTTGTCGGGTCGTAAGCTTGCTTCAACAGAATGTTCACCTTCTGATAAACGTTGCACTAATTCATTCATACAGATGTCTCCCTTTTAAGAATCACTTTTGTTTTGATTTGTTGATGCTTGTACAAGTACAGGTTCGTAGACTGGAATCTCAAATGCTAAGGTCTTGTGACAAAACTCCTTCCATTCGGGTGTTATATTGTCAAAAATGATATTCTCATCCTTGAAAATCCCATCGGTCACTACGTAATTTTCCTGTAGGTAAAGAAAGTCATCATCAGTTAACTCTCTATTAGTTTCGACTTCCTTACCCTCAACTGATTTGTTTTCTCTCCTTGTATTTTCGGCACACTCAGTCCACTGACTGAACTCACGTAATTTTTTCAAAGAGTAAGCTTTGCAATACTTTCCCATTGTTGCCATAGTCATACCTCAGTTCACATTCTTTTGGCCAGTGATGTTATCAGGCTATGTTTTAATATTTCAACAAAATTAGCAGAATTGGTCGTGTATCAAGATTTTTTTCTCTGATACCCTCGTCAAAGGTCAACTCTAGTAGTGGAGATTCCCCTCGTTCAATAGCGACAGCACTATGTGTACAAAGCAGAGACATAGCATCAGTCAAATGTTTGTCGCTATTAATTGTGATTTTTACGCTCGTTAGTTTTTTTACACCCAAGGGATGAGAAATTAACTGCTGATGCGCTGTTAATGAGGGTTCAAGCCAAGCTGTCAGAGCAATACTGTCAGGAATCATAAAGCAAAAAGGTTCTTCCTGATTCACAAGATTTTCTGCTGCAAAACTAATAGACATCTGCGTAGGCGTAGCCCGCCGTAGGCATCGCATCGACTCCTCAAACCAGTATAAAGTTGAATGGGATACCAAATTCCCATGATTAAACTTCCTAAGTAGACCGACACCAAAGGGTGATGTTTTGACTTGCTAACTTTACTTAATAATAAAGATTATCATTAGGTTTAGAAAATATCAAGCTACTTACTTAACGTCTTCCCTCATCCTTGTCCTTCTTGAGTGTGATTATTCTTCTTCTTGTATGAAAAACCATGTCCAAAAGGGGAATGGGGAGCAGAGGTCTAAGGCAGTAAGTCTTTCCTCTCTGCCTTAGACCTCTGCCTCTTGTGCCCTATGCCGCTTTCAAGAAATTTATTTCTACATTTAGACATATTCAGTAGACCGAAAACTTTTGCGATCGCTCTAGAAAATACAGTTAATCAGACTTTTGTCTAATTAACTGTATTTTTGAATACATTTTTGCAGATTCCCCTTGAGGTTTCTGACATAAGTAAAACTCATCAGTAAATGGATGAAGTAACGTGAAATCTCGCACCAAAATATACTGTTCTCAGAGAACAGAAATTTGTGTAAAATTCCCACTTGAATATTTTTAAGGTGTGAGGACTCCGCAAGTTGGTTAGTACAGCAAACGCCCCAGTTTTAACTGATAGTAAAACGTTGTCTGAAGTGGTTAATTGCTTAACAGATGATTGAACAGCTAATCAAGATGTTTTCGGCATCTGGGGATATAGTAATTTTTCCCTGGCTACCAAGTAGGGATATGATAGACATCGCTCATCAGCTAAATCGGCGAGTTTTTGCGGGAGATCCCAGCATTGAGCGTTGTCGTCAGGCGATGCCTGCGGCGGGCTACGCCTACGCACAATCCCGATTAAAATCTGAGCCATTAGACTATCCTTAGACAACGGAATTTCATCTTCAGCTAAAATCAGGTCGTTGAAACCATTCGACTTTTTCAGCCGTTGACATCTATCAAAAGTCATAGAATATTTTGGTGATAGTCTAAAATGACACATATTTCAACTATTGATAATAATTTGCTATTAATTACAGGATTGCTAAATACCACAATCCCTAGTAATGTAAGAAAGTCTAAATGAAAATTACTAGCAATATAGAAGCTTAGATGGCTGACTTACTAATTTCGCCCTGTCTTCCCTAGAGCAGGATTGAGGTGTTCTTTGAGTTTTACCAATTCAATTAAATAATCCTGTAAACGCAGCACTTTGAGCCAGAAAGAGGTATGTCAGTTTAAGGTTAGCTGTATTTAAGTGGATTTTTAAATTAAGATACCCACAACAACTGCTCAAACCCTTGTTCAGTCAGGAGTGAGTGTGAGATTAATTTTGCCACTATTGTTTGTGTGCATCTGATTACCTGAAGCATAATAATGACTAAATTTATCAATAACTTACCAGAAATTCCCCCTCAGTGTGCGACTATTGTTGATATTCTGCGCGACCGCAGCTGCAACATGCCGCACACACAAGCCTTTACTTTCCTTGAAGATGGAGAGACTCAGGAATTAACACTGACTTACCATGAATTGGATCGCCGCAGTCGGGCTGTAGCAGCTCAACTCCAAGCTCTTGGTTTGAGTGGAGAACGTGCCATATTACTGTATACTTCTGGGCTGGATTATCTAATAGCATTTTTTGGTTGTCTATATGCTGGAGTAGTGGCAGTTCCAGCTTATCCACCTCGCAATCAACGTAAAACGCCCAGAATACAAGCTATTAGCACAGATGCACAGGCAAGTGTTGCTCTCACCACAACAGCAATGCTCCCCACATTACAATCAATACTCACACTCCTAACAAAACAGGGAAATTTTCGCTGGCTGACAACTGACAACATCGTACAGGGTCTAGAAGATTCTTGGCAGCAACCTGCAATTAATGGGGATACCCTAGCCTTTCTGCAATACACATCGGGTTCTACAGGCACACCAAAGGGAGTCATGCTCAGTCATGGCAATCTCCTGCATAACGCCGCTGTAACTTACCAAATGATGGAACATTCGCCCAGCAGTAAGTTTATCTCCTGGCTACCTGTTTACCATGATATGGGGTTGATTGGTGGGATTTTGCAACCTTTATATGGTGCTTTTCCTTGCATTTTAATGTCGCCAGCATCATTTCTGCAACGACCTTACCGCTGGTTACAGGCGATTTCTCGCTACAAAGGCACTACGAGTGGTGGCCCCAACTTTGCTTATGAACAGTGTATTCAAAGGATTACTCAAGAACAAAAAGAAACTCTCGACTTAAGTAGTTGGAGTATCGCGTTTAACGGCGCTGAACCAGTCCGACAAGATACTCTTGAGCAATTTGCAACCACCTTTGCTGAGTGTGGCTTTCGTCCAGAAGCATTCTACCCCTGTTACGGCATGGCGGAAGCAACTTTGATAGTTTCTGGTGGAGTCAAAACAGCTTCAGCCCAAGTCAAAACTGTAGAGAAATCTGCACTTTCACAGAACCAGATAGTTGAAGCAACCGCCCAGAGTCAAGATATCCAAAGCTTTGTCAGTTGTGGTGAAACTATTCCTCAACAGCAGATTGTCATCGTTAATCCTGAAACATTAACTCGCTGCTCATCAGATGAAGTTGGCGAAATCTGGGTATCTGGACTAAGTGTTGGTAAGGGTTACTGGAATCGAACAGAAGAAACAGAGCTAACATTCCACGGCTATCTGAAAGACACAAAAGAGGGGCCGTTTTTACGGACTGGTGACTTAGGCTTTTTGGAGAATGGAGAGCTTTTCATTACAGGTAGAGCAAAAGATTTAATTATTATTCGTGGCCGCAATCTTTACCCGCAAGATATCGAATTAACCGCAGAACACAGCCATCCATCCTTACGTTCCGGTGCTAATGCAGCATTTACAGTAGAGGTTAATAACGAAGAAAGGCTCATAGTTGTACAAGAATTGGAGTTTCGCGCCAAGCCAAATTTAGCAGAAGTAGTTAATGCAATTCGCCAAGCGATTACTGAAGAGCATGAAGTACAAGTTTATGCAGTGGTTTTAATTAAACCAGGTAGTATACCCAAAACTTCTAGTGGTAAGATTCAACGTCGTGCAACTCGCGCTCAGTTTGAGAATGGTGAACTGAATGTAGTTGAAAGTGACATTCTCAAGATTAGTGATATTGCCAGAAACGAAACTCAATTACAACGTTCGGAACTTTTGGCGCTTTCCCCAAGGGAGTGTCAACCGATTCTAGAATCATATCTGATTGAACTTTTGGCGAGAGTACTTTCAATTGCACCGGATGATATCAATCCTCAAGAACCATTAAGCACTCTGGGACTTGATTCCTTAAAAGTATTTGAGTTGAAAAACCGGATTGAGGTTGAATTAGAGGTAGAAGTATCGGTAGCAGACTTTTTTGAAGGGATGAGTACGCTCGCGCTCGCTACAAAGATCCTCGCTCAACTGACAACAGACGCAATACCCTCAATATCCCTTACTCAACAAGAGAAAAACACATCCATTCATCCTCTATCCTTTGCCCAGCAGGGATTATGGTTTATCAATCAGCTAACTCCCGATACTCCTACATATAATATTCCTATAGTTATTAACTTCAAAGGTTGCATTAACTTAACAGCTTTGCAAGATAGTTTTAACGAAATTATTAGACGACACGAAGTATTACGCACAAGCTTTACAGTAGAAAATGGACAACCCGTCCAAGTTGTAAATCAAGCTGTACCTTTAACTTTAGCGGTTGAAGATTTGCGTTCTTTATCAGAAAATGAGTGTATCCAAGAAACACAACGTTTAGCTACAGAGTTCGCACAGCAGCCATTTGACTTATCTTGTCAATCGCTTTTGCGTGCTAAAGTTTTAAAATTAAATGATAAAAGTTATCAATTATTTGTCACTCTGCATCATATAATTGCAGATGGTTGGTCTATCGGTATTCTAATTAAAGAACTAGCTGCACTATATGAAGCATTCTCTACGGGGAAACTGTCGCCACTCCTGGAATTACCTATTCAGTATAGAGATTTTGTCAATTGGCAACGAAAATGGCTTGATGGTGAGAGTGCTACGCGGACGCTAGGCGATCGCATTCAACCAAAACTTACCTATTGGAAACAAAAGTTAAGTGGTGAGCTACCTGTACTGAATTTACCAACTGATCGGGCGCGATCGCCAGTTCAAACTTTCAAAGGCGCTCAAGCAAAATTAATTCTTTCTCAAACTCTGACAAAAGAGTTAAAGAATTTGAGCCGTCATTCGGGAGTAACTTTGTTTATGACCTTGCTGACAGCCTTCAAAATTTTGCTGTATCGTTACACCGGTCAGACTGATATTGTGGTAGGTTCACCAATCGCCAATCGCAATAGAGCAGAAGTTGAATCATTAATCGGATTTTTTGTCAATGTTTTAGTACTGCGTACAGACCTATCTGGCGACCTGAGTTTTCAGGAGTTACTAGCGCGGGTAAAGTCAACAGCTTTAGAAGCATACATTCATCAAGACTTACCTTTTGAGAAGTTAGTAGAAGAACTCCAGCCAAATCGAGACTTGAGTTACAATTCACTATTTCAAGTGATGTTTGTTCTTCAGAATATTCCAAAACCCAATCTCAGCCTATCAGATGTATCAATTAGTTATGAGGAAGGTTACAACGGGACATCTAAGTTTGATTTGACATTGTTTATGGAGGATTCCGAGCAAGGGTTAATCGCGACTTGCGAGTACAATACGGATTTGTTTAATTCAGATACAGTTACTCGGATGTTGGGACATTTCCAAACTTTACTGTCAAGCATAGTTAGCGATCCCCAACAACGAATTTCAAACTTGCAATTACTAACACCATCTGAAGTACAGCAATTATTAGTTGAGTGGAATAATACCGAGACAGATTACCCACAAGATAAATGTATTCATCAACTGTTTGAAGCACAGGTACAGAAAACGCCATCTAATATTGCTGTTATTTTTGAAAACCAAAAATTAACCTACCAGGAATTAAACGAGCAAGCAAATCAACTAGCACACTACTTACAAAAACTAGGGGTGAAGCCAGAAGTAATTGTAGGTGTGTGCATGAAGCGCAGCCCAGAAATGCTGATTGCATTGTTAGCTATCTTAAAAGTAGGCGGGGCTTATGTACCACTAGATCCGGCCTATCCCCAAGAACGCTTAACTTTCATGCTAGAAGATAGCCAGTCCAAGATACTGCTGACTCAAAGCCATCTATTTGAATTGTTTGCTAAATCGAATGTACATATTGTCTGTATTGATAGAGACTCAAAATTACTTAGCCTACAGAGCCGAGAAAATCTGTTTAGCGAAGTAAAACCCAATAACTTAGCTTATGTCATCTATACTTCTGGTTCTATTGGTGTACCAAAAGGTGTTGCTATAGAACATCAAAGTTGTGTTGCTTTATTAACATGGTCAAGAGAGGTATTTACAGATAATGACCTTGCTGGAGTTTTAGCATCAACCTCCATTTGCTTTGATTTGTCAGTATTTGAACTGTTTGTTCCTCTCTGTTGGGGTGGTAGAGTGATTCTCGTAGAGAATGCCTTGCACTTACCCTCGTTGGTTGCTGAGATAAGCTTGGTTAATACAGTCCCAAGCATCATTGCAGAATTACTGCAAATAGATGGTTTACCTCCTTCAGTCAGGACGGTTAATCTTGCTGGTGAACCACTGCAAAATCAACTTGTACAGCAGATTTATCAAAATCATCATATTCAAAAAGTTTTCAATCTTTACGGCCCCTCTGAAGATACAACCTATTCCACATTTGCTCAAGTAAATAGAGATAGCAACGTAACTATCGGTCGTCCCATTGCCAATACACAAATTTATCTGCTTGATACTAAATTGCAACCTGTACCAATTGGTGTCCCAGGAGAAATTTATATTGGTGGTGCTGGTTTAGCTAGAGGTTATTTAAACAGACCAGAGTTAACAAAAGAACGGTTTATATTTAATCAGTTCAATAATAAACTTAACTCACGACTATATAAAACTGGAGATTTAGGCTGTTATCTACCAGATAGAAATTTAGAGTACTTGGGGCGAATTGATCATCAGGTCAAGATTAGAGGATTTCGGATTGAGTTAGGTGAAATTGAGAATGCATTGCTCAAACATCCAGCAGTGCGGGAAATTGTAGTTTTGGCGCGAGAAGATAAACCACGTGTTCAACAATTAGTGGCTTATATTGTTCTTTTATCAGACCAAACACCCACAATTAATGAACTGAGAAGCTATCTCAAAGAACTGTTACCTGAATATATGGTTCCTGGTGTTTTTATCTTCCTAGACACCCTACCACTTTTGCCTAACGGAAAAGTAGACCGTCGTGCTTTACCTGTACCAGAAGCCTTGCGTCCAACATTGACGACTAGTTATGAAATACCCAAGTCGGAAATGGAACAGCAGATAGCAAAGCTTTGGCAAGAGGTGCTACATCTCGATAAAGTGGGTATTCATGATAATTTCTTTGACCTTGGTGGGCATTCACTACTGATGATTCAGGTTAATCATAAACTGCGTGCCGTTTTGCAGCGAGATATATCAGTTGTCACCATGTTTCAGAACCCAACTATTTACTCACTGGCGCACTATTTAAGTCAAAAGCAACAACTTTATTTTACAGGAACACGCGATCGCGCGAATAAGCAAATTGAGGCTATCAAGCGCCAAAAGCAACAATTGAGTAAGCAAGGTAAAAATATTTATGGTTAACGCTACACATAATGATGCTCTAGAAGCCATAGCCATTGTTGGTATGGCCGGGCGTTTTCCTGATGCTAAAAATATTGAAGAGTTTTGGCAGAATTTACAATCTGGCGTAGAGTCAATTTCTCTCTTTACAGATGAAGAGGTCATATCTGATGGGATTGACCCTAATATATTAAGCGATCGCAATTATGTAAAAGCCAGTGCAATATTAAAAGATATAGATTTATTTGACGCTGCATTTTTTAGTTTTAATCCCAAAGAAGCAGAAATTACTGACCCCCAACACCGGATTTTTCTAGAGTGTGCATCTGTTGCATTAGAAAATGCTGGCTACGATTCTAATAGATGTGACAGTCGCATTGGAGTTTATGCTGGTGCTAGCCTCAATAACTATTATTCATTAGATTTAAACCGCGATCGCTTGGGTTCAGTCCAATGCTATCAAACAGTAATTGGTAACGATAAAGATTTCCTCACAACTCGTGTTTCTTATAAATTAAATCTTACCGGCCCAAGCATTACAGTCCAAACAGCTTGCTCCACCTCATTAGTTGCAACCACACTCGCTTGTCAAAGTTTGTTGAATTATCAATGTGATATGGCTTTGGCTGGTGGGGTTTCTATCCACGTACCCCAAAAAACGGGTTATCTGTACGAACCGGGAGGAACACTCTCTCCTGATGGTCACTGTCGTGCTTTTGATGCTAAAGCGCAGGGAACAACTATTGGTAATGGTGTAGGAATTATTGTCCTGAAGCGATTGAGCGATGCTCTAGCAGATGGTGATTGCATCCATGCTGTCATTAAAGGTTCAGCTATTAATAATGATGGTTCTGGTAAAGTTGGCTACACAGCGCCTAGCGTCAATGGTCAAGCAGAGGTGATTGCTGAAGCGATGATGCTGGCGGGAGTTCAGCCTGAGACAATCAACTATATTGAAGCTCATGGTACTGGTACAGCTTTAGGCGATCCGATTGAAATTGCCGCACTCTCTCAAGTCTTTCGTAGCAGTACCACCAAAAAAGGCTTCTGTGCGATCGCTTCAGTTAAAACGAATATCGGTCATCTAGATGCTGCTGCTGGGATTGCAGGACTCATTAAAACGGTTTTAGCCTTGAAACATCAGCAGATACCACCCAGTTTAAATTTTGAACAGCCAAACCCCCAGATTGATTTTGCCAATAGTCCCTTTTATGTGAATACAAAGCTAGCAGAATGGAAGGCGGGAAGCACCCCTCGGCGTGCTGGTGTGAGTTCCTTGGGTATTGGTGGGACTAATGCTCATGTGATTCTAGAAGAAGCACCACTGCTGGAACAGTCTAGATCTTCTCGTCCCTGGCAATTGTTAGTACTTTCTGCCAAGACTGAATCGGCTCTAGAAACTGCAACAGAAAATCTGGCTAATCACCTCCAGCTACATCCTGATGTCAACTTAGCGGATGTTGCCCATACCCTGCAAGTGGGGCGTGGTGAATTTAATCATCGTCGCGTGCTGGTGTGCCAAAATATCGAGGATGCAACCAGCGCCTTACGAGATCCACAAAGAGTTTTGACTCGCTCAGTTGAAAATGGCGTTCACGTTGGCGCAGCCTCTCGTAGAGAAGTGACTCCGCAGGAGTATCGCCCCATCGTCTTCATGTTCCCTGGACAGGGCGCTCAGTATGTGGATATGGGTAAAGAACTTTACCAGACTGAGCCGATTTTTCAAGAACAGGTCGATTTGTGCTGTCAATTGCTGCAACCACATTTGGGGTTGGATTTGCGTTCACTAATTTATCCCAACGAGTCTGAGTCAAAAGTCGCAGCCGAAAAACTGCAACAAACTGACATCACTCAACCTGCATTGTTTGTCATAGAATACGCTTTGGCTCAATTGTGGATGTCGTGGGGGATTTCTCCCCAGGCGATGATTGGGCACAGCATCGGGGAATATGTCGCCGCCTGTTTAGCTGGTGTAATGTCTGTTGAGGATGCTTTAAGGCTGGTGGCTGCTCGTGGGCGACTGATGCAACAACTTCCAGCTGGTGCTATGCTCTCCATACCCCTGCCAGAAGTGGAAGTTAGAGATTTACTGAATGAAAAATTATCCTTAGCTGCCAGTAATGCACCAGCCTTATGTGTGGTATCGGGAACTGATGATGCTATAAATGCGTTGCAAAACCAGCTTCAAGGGATAGAATGTCGGCGTTTGCATACCTCCCACGCTTTTCATTCTCCGATGATGGAACCCATCTTGGAGGCATTTGAGAAGGAAGTCAGTAAAGTTAGACTAAATCCCCCAAAAATGCCCTTCATTTCAAACGTTACAGGCACTTGGATTACAGCAGAGCAAGCCACAGATCCAAATTATTGGGTGAAACATTTACGCTCCTGTGTTCGCTTCTCGGAAGGAATCTCTGCATTACTACAAGAGCCAAATCGCATCCTGCTAGAGGTTGGGCCTGGACATACTTTATCTACCTTCGCCAAAAAGCATTCAGAACCAATAGCATTATCTTCATTACGACATCCTCAAGAAAAACACTCAGATGTAGGGTTCTTATTGAACACATTAGGAAAGCTTTGGCTATCTGGAGTAAATGTGGATTGGTCGGGATTTTATGCTCATGAGCGCCGTCATCGTCTTCCCTTACCGACATATCCCTTCGAGCGCCAGCGTTACTGGATTCATGACCAAAAACCAGCCGCAACTGTCAAGACAAGTGTACAGAAGCCTGTCACCTCTCTACCAGGTAAAAAGTTAGATATTGCCAACTGGTTTTACGTCCCATCATGGAAACGCTCTCCACTACCCGAAAAGCCCAAGAGTGAAAAATCGGTTTTGGCCTGCACTCTGGTGTTTACCGATGAGTGCGGATTGGGTGAAGAATTAGTGAAACGATTGAAACTGGAAGGTCGAGATGCGATCGCTGTTAGCGTAGGATCACAGTTGAGAAAACTAAGCGATCGCCACTACACTTTAAATCCTCAACAACGGGATGACTATGATACTTTGTTAAAGGAACTCATAGCACAGAACAAGTTTCCAAACACAATTGTGCATTTATGGAATGTTACACCTGTTGATAATGCACAATTAAACCCAGCAGTAGTAGACAAAGTACAAGATTTGGGGTTCAATAGCCTACTATTTCTTGCTCAAGTACTTGGAAAACACAACCTTACCGAGCAACTGCATATAGCAGTCATCTCCAACAACATGCAGGAAGTGACAGGTGAAGAAGTACTCTGTCCAGAAAAGGCAACCATCATTGGGCCTGTTAAAGTTATTCCACAAGAATACCCCGAAATCAGTTGTCGAACCATTGATGTGGTGATTCCCTCGTTAGTAAAAACTTGGCAAGGTGAGAAACTTATAGACCAACTTTTGAATGAGCTAGAAGCTCAATCTTCAGACTTAGTTATCGCCTATCGGGGAAATCATCGCTGGGTGCAGCACTTTGAACCTATCTCTTTGGATAAACATAGTGCAAAAACAATAATACTAAAGGAAAAAGGAGTCTATTTAATAACAGGTGGACTAGGAGGAATTGGACTTACACTAGCAGAACATTTAGCAAAGACAGTACAAGCAAAACTGTTGCTTGTAGGACGTTCGGAGTTTCCAGAACGAGACAAGTGGAGTGAGTGGCTAATTCATCACGACGAGCAAGACAGCACCAGTCACAAGATTCTCAAAGTGCAGGAACTCGAAAAACTGGGTGCAGAAGTTTTGGTAGTGAGTGCTGATGTTGCCAATCATGAACAAATGCTTTGGGCGATTCAAAAAGCGCAGGAAGACTTTAGCAACTTCAACGGTGTGATCCACGCTGCTGGAGTTCCCGGAGGTGGCGTGATTCAGCGAAAAACACCAGAAAAGACGGCAAGTATCCTAGCCCCTAAAGTCAAAGGAACACTAGTTCTCAATAGTATTTTTCAGGATGCTCAGTTAGATTTCTTTGTGCTGTGTTCTTCTATGACTGCTATTCAAGCGGAATTCGGACAGGTAGATTATGCCAGTGCCAATGCTTTTCTTGATGCTTTTGCTCACTATAAGACTAATCGAGATGGTGTATTCACCGTATCTATCAACTGGTCTGCTTGGCAAGAAGTGGGCATGGCTGCATATGCAGTGAAGCATTCTGCCCAAACCCTAAATATTTCCAAACCACAATTTCAAGTAGTGAACAATCCTTTATTCGGCGAATCTCAAGATTTGGTGAGTACACAAGTGGTTGTAGAAAACAAAATCAGTCACCAACAAACAGTCACCTCAGTTTTTGCTGACAATGAACTCAATAAACAACTTGCTATATCTGCCAACGCATATCAAAGACAGTTACTTCAAGAAGGATTATTACCAGCAGAGGGAGTAGAAGCGTTTGGTCACATTCTTGCGAATAGATTTCCCCAGGTTATAGTATCGACCCATGATTTGATTCCGCTCAAAATGAATTGGGTTGATGGTTCACCAAATTTTTCAAATGAACAAAAATCAGACAAGACGCAAGAAGTATCATTAGGCAAAAAGCCTAACATTGCTGACTGGTTCTACATCCCTTCCTGGAAACGTTCACTGCCACCACAATCAAACGGTCAAGTCAAACAAGCTGAACGCTGGTTGGTATTTGTCGATGAGTATCGGTTGGGCGCTCAAATCGTGAAGCGACTCGAACTTGAAGGTCATGAGGTGATTACCGTCAGAATTGGGGAGCAATTTAGCAGTAGAAGTGAATTTTCAGAGGAGCAACTTGGTAAATGTACATATACAATAGACCCTCAAAAACAGGATGACTACAACACCCTGCTTAAAGAACTTTACGTCCAAGACTTCACACCAAACAGAATTATTCATCTGTGGAGTGTTACACAGTCAGAACTTGTAGACTTTAACACAGCCCAAGAACAAGGATTCCATAGTTTGCTGTTTTTGGCACAGGCGCTAGGAAAACAGAACTTTACTAATGAGTTACAGCTTGCAGTTATCTCCAACAATATGCAAGCAGTGACCGGAGTGGAAAATCTCTGTCCAGAAAAAGCAACAGTACTTGGACTTCTTAAAGTCATCCCACAAGAATATTCAAATGTTAAATGTCGTAGTATTGATGTTACTATTCCCTTACCAGGAAGTTGGCAAGAAGAAAAATTTGTAGAACAACTACTGACAGAACTCAAAGCCAATTCCTCTGACTCAGTTATTGCTTACCGTGGTTTGGAACGTTGGGTACAAACCTTTGAGCCTGTGCAATTCGATGCAAACGTCTCCAAAACACCCAAATTAAAGGAAAAAGGAGTCTACTTAATTACAGGTGGACTGGAAGACATCGGACTTGTAATAGCTGAACATTTAGCAAAGACAGTACAGGCAAAACTGCTGATTTTAGAAGCTGAAGATTTTCCCAACCAAAAGGATTGGTTAGAGTGGCTGACAACTCACGATGAGCAAGATAACATCAGTCGCAAAATTCGGAAAGTGCAAGAACTGGAGAATCTGGGTGCAAAAGTCTTAATCAAGAGCGTTGATGTAGTCAATTTAGCACAAATGCAAAGTGCGATATGCGAAGCGTCAAGCCTCTGGCTTATCGCTCAAACCCAAGAACAATTTGATCAACTCAACGGGGTATTCCACACAGCTAAGATACCTCTAGAGAATTTATTCACTCCTATTGCAGAGATAGACCCAACACAGTGCAAACAGCAACTTCAACAAAAGAGACAAGGACTCTTAGTATTAGAAGAAGTTTTGCAGCCTCAAAAACTTGATTTTTGTCTATTAATGTCTTCATTAACCTCTGTTTTAGGAGGATTAGGTTCTGTTGGCTACTCAGCAGCAAGTCTGCTCATGGACAGTTTGGCTTACCAACATAATCAGAAAAATCCTGTTCCTTGGATGAGCGTTAACTGGGACGCATGGCAATTTGTCACAGACAATCAACAAATATTTGCTAGTACAAGCTTGGCAGAATTCGCCATCCAACCACAAGAAGGTATCAATGCCCTTGAACGTATTCTTTTGTGGAGTCAATATCATCAAATAGTTGTCTCAACTGGTAATTTACAATCTAGAATTGACCAATGGATTAAGCTAGAATATTTACAAGAAAAAGGTACTGTCCAACAAGTCAATTTATCTTCTCGTCACTCAAGACCAAATTTAAAAAATGCTTATGTTGCTCCTAGTAACGATGTAGATCGCAAACTGGTTGATATTTTTCAAGAGTTACTAGGTATTGAGCCAATCGGTATTCATGATAACTTCTTTGCATTAGGTGGTGACTCTCTCACCGGAACCGTACTTATTTCTCAGGTTCGCAAACATTTCCAAATAGAACTACCTGTTCGTTCTCTCTTTGAAGCACCCACTGTAGATGAGTTAGCTTTAGTAATTGAAGAAATTCTCATAGAAGAAATAGAGCAATTATCTGGCAATTTTGAAAGAGATAAAACTCTTAATGTGCAATTGTCAAATTAGGTCAGTTCAGGATATAAATCATGAAAATTCAAGTTGTCGGTGTAGTTGGAGCAGGTGTGATGGGAATTGGGTTAGCCCAAAATCTAGCGCAAACTGGTCATCAAGTAATTCTAGTAGATATTTCTGAAGAAATTTTGGAACGTGCCAACGCACAAATCAAAAATAATATTCGTTTTCAAGGATTTTTCAATAAAAATGAAAAAGTAGAAAATTCAGAGAACATTCTACATAACATTAAGTTTTCTACAAATTATAAGTTTCTTGAATCAGCAGAATTTGTGATTGAAAATGCCACGGAAAAGTGGGATATTAAAAAGGGTATATACGCGCAGCTTGATGCGATTTGCCCTGAGAAGACTGTATTTGCAGCCAATACTTCTGCCATTTCTATTACTCGTATTGCTTCAGTCACTAAACGTGCTGGCAAAGTTATTGGAATGCACTTCATGAACCCAGTACCAATGAAGCCGATGGTGGAAATGATTCGTGGATATCATACATCTGATGAAACAATTTCGACGGCCAAAGAATTGTTGTCACAGATGGGCAAAGAAAGCATCCTTGTAAATGATTCACCTGGTTTTGTTTCCAACCGAGTACTCATGTTGACGATAAATGAAGCTATTTTCTTGCTACAAGATCAAGTTGCTTCAATTGAAGAAGTGGATAGAATTTTCAAAACTTGTTTTGGTCACAAGATGGGCCCACTAGAAACTGCTGACTTAATTGGATTGGATACGATTCTTTTTTCCATTGAAGTTTTGTATGAAAGTTTCAACGACAGCAAATATAGGCCCTGTCAATTGCTAAAAAAGATGGTAGATGCCGGGTTGTATGGTCGCAAGAGTGGGCAAGGTTTTTACACTTACAATGGAGCAATTTGAAATCAAAGATTGAGACGAAAGTATTATTAGAATAAAGGAAAAAATGCAAAAAATCCAAGTAAAAATCAAAGAATTTCTCTCACGTTTTTTTCGCAATCATGATTTGCAGCTAGATGAAGACATCTTCGCTCTTGGTTTTATCAATTCTATGTTTGCCATGCAACTTGTCTTATTTATTGAACAAGAATTTCAAATTAATATTGAAAATGAAGACTTAGATTTTGCAAACTTTAAAACAATAAATGCTATGACTCGTTTGATAGAAAGCAAGACAAATTTAGTTCCGCAAACATAAGTTGTTGATAATTGTGAATCTTTTATGGAAGTCAAAAAATGAGAATCGAGTTGACTGCTCAACAAAAAGACGCTCAAGCTGAATTTAGAGCTTTCGTCAACGAAGAGATTGTTCCTTACGCGAATCACTACGACCAAGAAGAGTATACTCCTCCCAAACTCATTGAAAAGTTCGCTCATCAAGGATATTTGGGTGCCCTATTACCCAAAGATTTTGGTGGTAAAAGTATAGATATTATCACCTATGGTCTTCTGAATGAAGAAATTGGGCGGGGATGTTCTTCACTACGAAGTTTGCTCACCGTTCATAGCATGGTTGCTTACGCTTTGTGTAAATGGGGTAATAAGTCTCAAAAAGAGTATTGGCTTCCTAAGTTAGTATCCGGTGAAGTAATAGCTGCTTTCGCCTTAAGCGAACCTAGCGTGGGTAGCGATGCCAAAAGTATAGAAACCACAGCAACACTTTCTGGTGATTCTTATATTTTAAATGGGCAGAAAAAGTGGATTACCTACGGACAAATTGCAGATGTTTTTTTAGTATTTGCCCAATGTTCTGGTAAACCCTCTGCTTTTTTAGTGGAAAAGAATAGCCCAGGACTTTCAATAAAACCCATTTCTGGGATGTTGGGTGTTAGAGCTTCCATGTTAGCAGAATTACATTTTCAGGATTGTCGAATTCCCCAAGAAAATTTAGTGGGCAAGTTAGGTTTTGGTTTTTCTTACGTCGCTTCTTCTGCACTGGATTACGGAAGATACAGTGTGGCGTGGGGTTCTGTAGGTATTGCTCAAGCTTGTCTAGAAGCTTGTATTCAATACACAAGTGAACGACAACAGTTTGGTGTTTATCTCAAAGAACACCAATTGATTCGACAAATGATCACTGAAATGATAGCTAATGTACAAGCAGCAAGGTTATTGTGCTATCAAGCTGGCTATCTTAAAGAAATTGGCGATCCCACTTCGATAATCGAGACTTCAATTGCTAAATATTTTGCCTCCACAACGGCAACCAAAATCGCTAATAATGCTGTACAAATCCACGGTGCCAATGGTTGTACAAGTGAATATTCTGTTGCTCGATATTTGCGAGATGCCAAAATCATGGAAATAATTGAAGGAAGCACGCAAATACAACAAATAACCATTGCTGATTACGGTTATCAGGAGTATATGTCACAATCTACTCCTACTGTGCCTCAAAAATTATTGGCAAGGATGTGAAAACATGAGTAGTACTAAAGCTGAAGTTTTAAATAATAAACAAGCTGCTCAAAAAGCTATTAAATGTGTGGTTTGGGATTTGGATAATACACTCTGGGATGGTGTATTGTTGGAAGATGATCGCGTTTCTTTGCGAAACGAGGTAGTCGAGATTATCAAAATATTGGATAGTCGTGGTATTTTACAATCTATCGCTAGTAAAAATGATGCCGCCAAAGCAATGGCACAACTCCAAGAGTTTGAATTGCACGAATATTTTCTTTATCCCCAAATAAACTGGAACTCCAAATCTAGTTCTATTCAGGAAATTGCTCAGTCTCTCAACCTGGGTATTGATACATTTACTTTTATAGATGACCAATTATTTGAACTGGAAGAAGTCAATTTTTCACTGCCTGAAGTTTTTTGTATTAATGTGGCTCAACTAGCAGATTTGCTAGATATGCCAGAAATGAATCCTCGTTTTATTACGAAAGATTCAAAAATAAGACGATTAATGTATATTAGTGATATAGTTAGAAATAATTCTGAAACAAAGTTTGTTGGCACTCAAGAAGAATTTTTAGCTACACTCAATATGACTTTTACTATCTCTTCTGCCCAAGAAGAGGATTTGCAAAGAGCCGAAGAATTAACAGTCAGAACCAACCAATTGAATACAACTGGGTATATATACTCTTATGACGAACTAAATCATTTTCGGCAATCAGATAAGCATAAACTTTTAATTGCAAGTTTGGATGATAAGTACGGTAGTTACGGTAAAATTGGCTTAATTCTTGTGGAATGCCAAGAATTAGTATGGACTATAAAACTTTTGTTGATGTCTTGTCGTGTGATGTCTAGAGGTGTCGGTACAATTATGCTGAACTATATTATGACATTGGCTAAAAATAACAATGTTCGTCTGCGTTCTGAGTTTCTTGCCAACGATCGCAACAGAATGATGTACGTCTCCTACAAATTTGCAGGCTTCCAAGAAATTGCCAAGCAGGGAGATTTGCAAATTTTAGAAAATGAACTCACACGCATTCAACCCTTTCCTGAATATGTAAACGTTAAAATTCTCAATTAGAAGTGCTTGTAGCTTGATAGGGGTATTATGGACAACACAAAAGATAAACTTTTACAACGACGATCAAAACTTTCATCCACTCAGCGATCGCTTCTCGAAAAACGCTTGCGTGGTGAAGTTGACTTTCAATTAGAAGTCATTTCTAAACGTTCCCAAATCAGTCCTGTTCCCCTATCTTTTGCTCAACAACGCCTGTGGTTTCTCCATCAATTAGACCCCGACAATCCTTACTACAGTGAATTAGCGTGTGTACAACTCTTGGGTGCGCTAAACGTCGATGCTTTAGAAAAAAGTTTCAACGAAATTGTGCAACGCCATGAAGCCTTGCGTACTACTTTTGAGATAGTTGAAGAACAAGCAGTTCAAGTGATTCATCCCGATGTAACGGTAAAGTTGCCAGTGGTGAAATTGGACTTGATGCCAGAAGTTGAACAACAGGCACAAATTGAGCAGCTGACAACAGAAATAGCTCAAAAACCCTTTGATTTAACAACTGTTCCCTTGCTGCGATCTGTGTTGCTGCAAATAGATGTAGAAGAATACTTATTGGTGTTTGCAATTCACCATATTGTTGTTGATGGCTGGTCTATAGGAGTACTCATCCGTGAATTAGTCGTACTCTATGAAGCCTTTTCTATAAATAAAACATCTCCTCTTCTTGAACTACCCATTCAGTACGCCGACTTTGCAATTTGGCAGCGTCAGTGGTTGCAAGGGGAATTACAAAAGACGCAGCTTGATTATTGGAAACAACAGTTGGCAGGTGCAGCAACCTTAGCCCTGCCCACAGATCGTCCCAGACCGCCAGTTCAAAGCTTCCGAGGCGCAGTAGCTTCTTTTGAGCTATCAGCGAGCTTAACTGATATGCTCAGGGATTTGAGCAACGCCGAAGGGGTAACTCTATTTATGACTCTGCTGGCAGCGTTCCAAGCTTTGCTTTATCGCTACACAGGGCAAGAAGATATCTGCGTTGGCTCCCCAGTTGCTAACCGCAACCAAGGTCAAATTCAAGGGTTGATTGGCTTTTTTGTCAATACCCTTGTGCTACGGACTGATCTTGGTGGTAATCCCAGTTTTTTGGAATTGCTGAATCGAGTCCGCCAGGTGTGCGTGGGTACATATGCCCATGCAGATATCCCTTTTGAGCAATTAGTGGAAGAACTGCAACCAGATAGAAATCTCAGTCGGATGCCCTTGTTTCAGGTGATGTTTGCTTGGCAAGAAGACAGCCGAAAGCAATTGACACTACCTGATGTAACTTTGAATTGGTTACCTACTCATACTCAGGCTGCTAGGTTTGATTTAACTTTGCATATAGTGGATGCATCAGAGTTGAGGGGGTTATTAGAATACAACACTGATTTGTTTGATGCTGAAACTATTACTCGGATAGTGGAGCATTTCCGGACTTTGCTAGAGGGGATTGTAGCAAATCCACAAGCAAGGTTATCAGATTTACCAATATTAACGACTGATGAATTAAATCAGCAATTACTGGAGTGGAATGATACAGCAGTTGAATATCCTCAACAGCTATGCATTCATCAATTATTTGAAGCGCAAGTAGAACGTACACCTGATGTAGTGGCTGTAGTATTTGAAGATGAGCAGCTAACTTATTGGGAATTAAATACCAGAGCGAATCAATTAGCACACTATTTGCAACAACTGGGAGTAAAACCAGAGGTATTGGTGGGGATTTGTGTGGAGCGATCGCTCTCTATGGTCATCGGACTATTAGCCATCCTCAAAGCAGGTGGTGCATATATACCCCTAGACCCTGGTTATCCCCAAGAACGCTTGGCTTATATGTTAGAAGACTCACAACCAGGCGTATTACTCACGCAACAATATCTATTAAAAAATATACCAAATCATCAAGCTCAAGTAATTTGCATCGATAGTGACTGGGAGAAAATTGCCACTGAAAGCACAGAAAATCCTATATCCAACATCACATTTGATAACCTTGCTTACGTCATCTACACCTCCGGTTCTACAGGTAAACCAAAGGGGGTTCTTGGTTTGCACAGAGGTGCTATCAACCGTTTTCAATGGATGTGGCAAAATTATCCTTTTGTAGAAGAAGAAATCTGTTGCCAGAAAACCTCTCTAAACTTTGTGGATTCAGTATGGGAAATATTTGGGCCTTTACTTAAAGGAATAACCATAGTAATTGTGCCCGATATAGTTGTCAAAGATGCACAACATTTTGCCAGGAGTCTCGCACACAGCAATGTGACACGATTAGTACTTGTTCCTTCATTACTACGCATACTATTAAATATATACGATGTTTTACAATTGCAGCTACCCAACTTAAAGTTATGGATTAGCAGTGGAGAAGTACTCTCTCATGACTTGCTGGTGCAATTTCGGCAAGGTTTACCCAACAGTACCTTGTTAAATCTTTACGGTTCATCAGAGGTATCTGCCGATGTGACTTGTTACAGTATTACTCCACAAACAGTCTTATCACCATCCGCCTTAATCGGCCGTCCAATTGCTAATACACAGATATATATACTAGATGCACAGAATCAACCTGTTCCTGTGGGTGTAATAGGGGAATTGTGTATTGGTGGTGAAGGACTAGCCAGGGGCTACTTCCAGCGTCCGGATTTGACAGCAGAAAAATTTATACCCGATCCTTTTAGTGATAAACTAGCATATCTTTATCGAACAGGGGATTTAGCTCGTTATTTACCAAGTGGAGATATAGAATATACTAGTCGGATTGATAACCAAGTCAAAGTACGTGGTTTCCGTATAGAACTGGGAGAAATTGAGGCAATCATCAGCCAACACCCTGGGATACGAGAAGGTGTAGTTACGGTTCATTGTTCGCAAGTAGATTCTCAAAGAATAGTTGCCTATGTAGTTCTTCAAAAAGAGCAAGCGCCAACGATTCCTGAATTACGCGGTTTTGTGGAGGCGAAATTGCCAAGCTACATGGTGCCATCAGCTTTTGTGACGTTGGAGGCACTACCATTAACACCCAATGGTAAAGTTGACCGCAAAGCACTACCCGCACCTGAATTAACACAGATATCATCATCAAATATAGTTTCTCCTTCCACACCAATTGAAAATTTATTAGCAAGTATTTGGGCAGAAATACTGGGTATAGATCAAGTAGGTATTCATAATAATTTCTTTGAATTAGGCGGTCACTCATTAATTGCGACTCGCGTTATTTCTCAAATTCGGCAAGTATTTCAAGCAGAACTTCCTTTACGTTATTTATTTGAAAAACCAACAATAGCAGGGTTAGCAAAAGAAATTGAAAAAGCGATTAAGGTAGACTCAACAGTTGAAGTAACAAACATTGAGCAAGTAGAGCGTACACAGCCATTACCCTTATCATTTGCCCAACAAAGACTGTGGTTTTTAGCTCAATTAGAACCAGATAGCCCGTTCTACAACATACCTGCTGCCGTTCGCCTACAAGGACAGTTAAATGTAGAGGCATTAGAACAAAGTTTTAACGAAATTATCAGCCGTCATGAAGCACTGCGAACCAATTTCCAAATCAGAGGAGAGCAAGCAGTAGCCGTCACTTCTGAAGAAAAGTTCCTAACGTTATCAATATTTGATATTAGCGACTTATCTGCAAATCAAAAAGAAGTTGAAATTAAACAACAGACTCTTCAGGAAGCACAAACACCTTTTGATCTCAACAGTGACTTGTTGTTGAGAGTTAAGCTATTGCGTCTGGATGAGCAAGAACACATAATCCTACTAACAATGCACCATATTGTCTCTGACGGTTGGTCTATAGGCGTATTAGTAGAAGAATTAGCAACACTTTATCAAGCTTTTTGTCATGGACAACCTTCTCCATTACCTGCAATACCAATTCAATATGGAGACTTTGCTATTTGGCAACAAAAGTACTTACAAGAAAAAGTACTTCGTCTGCAAAAAACTTACTGGAAGCAACAGTTAGGCGGCTCCTTAGCAGTGTTGCAACTCCCAACAGATTATCCTCGCCCTGCGGTTCAATCTTACAAAGGTAAAAAATATTGCTTCACCGTCTCTAAATCTTTAACCACTGCCCTTAAAACACTCAGTCTGCAAGCAGAAGCTACTTTATTTATGACTTTGCTTGCTGCTTTCAAAACACTTATTTACCGCTACATTAACCAAGATGACATCATTATTGGTACTGCGATCGCTAATCGAAATCTTCCCCAAATTGAAAAGTTAATCGGTTTTTTTGTCAATACTTTAGTGTTGCGAACTGATGTGAGCAGTAATCCCAGTTTCCTAGAGTTACTGAGACGGGTTAAAGAGGTGACATTAGATGCTTATAATCACCAAGACTTGCCTTTTGACCAGTTAGTAGAAGAAATTCAGCCAGAGCGCAACCTCAGCCACAACCCTCTTTTTCAAGTATGGTTTGCCCTAGATAACAGCCCTAAGCCATCTTTAAAGATAGAGGGATTAACATTGACTACATTAGAGGTAGACACAGGGACGGCTCAGTTTGAGTTAAGCCTGGATATGGTAGAACAGCAAGAAGAATTGATAGGTACATTAGAATATAATAGCGATTTATTTGATGCAGATACTATTGCCCGCCTAGCAGAGCATTTTCAAACTTTGCTTGCAGGAATTGTTGCTAATCCTGACAGATGCTTGTCAGAGTTGCCAATTTTAACTGAGACGCAAAAGTATCAATTACAAGTAGAATTTTGTCAAAATCAATCTCAAATTGTTAAACCCCAAACTCAGCGATGCTTGCATCATTTATTTGAGGAACAGGTCAAACAAACACCATTTACTATAGCAGTAGTGTGTGGAACAGAACAATTAAGCTACCAGGAATTAAATCAACTAGCCAATCAAATCGCTCATTATTTGTTAATTCAAGGATTGCAACCAGAGCAATTAGTTGGTTTGTACCTGGAGAAATCCCCGTGGGCGATCGCCGCTATACTTGGTATTCTCAAAGCTGGAGGAGCTTATTTACCATTAGACCCCACTTATCCCCAGGAACGTCTAGCTTTGATGCTAGAAAATGCTCAAATATCTTTGCTTATAACTCAGGAACAACTATTAACAAAACTACCAAGTTATCCACTTCAAATAGTTTTTTTAGATACTGATTGGCAAAATATTGCTCGTGAATCTACAGAAAATCCAATCTGTCAAGTTAGTGCTGATAACTTAGCTTACGTGCTTTATACATCTGGTTCTACAGGTCAACCGAAAGGAGTTTGCTGTCACCATCGCAGTGTTACCAATTTATTGGCAGATATTGAAAGCAGGCGATCGCTAAAAGTAGGTACACGCTGTAGCTTGTGGACTAATTTAACTTTTGATGTTTCAGTGTATGAAATTTTCTCAGCCCTCTTAAGGGGAGGAATGCTGCATATTGTCCCAGAAGATATCCGCGTAGATGCAATAGCTTTGATGGAATGGTTGAGCGATCGCCAAATTCAAAGTGCTTTTCTTCCCCCATTTTCTCTTAATGCTCTTGGGGATTGGGTTGCTCGCACCCCAGAAAATTGTTGTTTGCAGAGATTACTGGTTGGAGTCGAACCAATTTCTGAACAGATGTTAGTATCAATTAGTCGCAGTATTCCCAGATTGCAGATTATCAATGGTTATGGCCCAACAGAGGCTACTATTTGCACTACTTTATATAACGTACAATCAGAATCGTTTTGTGACAGAAATACACCGATTGGTCGTCCTGTACAAAATACGGAAATTTATATATTAGACAATTACTTACAAATTGTTCCTGTTGGTATCCCTGGGGAAATTTATATTAGTGGAGTAGGATTAGCCCAAGGCTATCTGCATCAACCAGATTTAACAAAAGAAAAATTTATCCTTTGGAATGGAAGCAAGCGATTATATAAAACTGGCGACAAAGCTAAATATTTAGCAGATGGTAATATTGAATTTATTGGCAGACTAGATTATCAAATTAAACTTCGGGGTTTTCGTATTGAGCTAGGAGAAATAGAAGCAACTATCAAGCAACATCCATGTGTAAATGAGGCTATAGTAATTGTCAGAAAAGATATTCCTGGTGATCAGCGACTGGTTGCATATTTTGTAGAAAATTGTCAACCCCAGCAATCAAATAAACCGCAATTAAAAACAGATGTAGAAGATGAATATTTATCCCAATTAGAAAATATTTATGATCAATTCTATAGTTGGGAATTTTCACCTCTAGATCCATCAATCAATTTAAGAGTATGGACAAGTCATTATACAAATCAGCCGTTACCTGAAGTAGAAATTCTCGAATGTGTGAGAAATACAGTTGAGCGAGTTCTTGCTCTCCAACCCAGTCATATTTTAGAAATCGGCTGCGGTACTGGTTTATTACTATTAAGAATTGCACCTCATTGCCAACATTATTGTGGCTTAGATATTTCTGATGTTGCCTTGAATTATCTTCAGCAACAGATTGATGTCAAACCGGAAATAGCGGAAAAAGTCACCTTATTACAAGGTATGGCTCACGAATTATCAGCAATAGAACCATACAAGTTTGACACAGTTATTCTCAACGAAATTATTCAAAATTTTCCTAGCATTAATTATTTAGCTCAGGTGCTGACTAATCTTGTGGAAGTGGTCAAACCGGGAGGTCGGATTTTTGTAGGAGGTATCCGCAGTCTACCACTATTAAAAACCTTTCATACTTGGGTACAACTGCGTCAAGCACCCGGTGAACTCAGCATCGCAGAATTTCGTCAGCGTGTTCAAGAGAGTTTGCAAATAGACAATGAATTGGTAATTGATCCAGCATTTTTTTATGCTTTACAGCAGTGTTTACCAAAAATGAGCCATGTACAAATACAGTTAAAAGGTGGTTGCCATCATAACGAACTTACAAAATTTAAGTATGATGTGATTATTTATGTGGATACTGAAATTAATCAGCCCACAAATATGTCATGGTTGGATTGGCAAAAACAGAGACTGACTATAAATAAAATTCGCACATTATTAATTGAACAAAAACCAGAAATTTTAGGAATCAAGGGAATTCCCAATGCAAGATTAATAGCAGAAGTTAAGTTATTAGAATTACTAAGTATAGACGAAAATTTCCACACAATTACAACATTGCGAAAAGCTTTACTTTTAAGTAAAACCGATAGTGTAGACCCAGAAGAATTATGGGTTTTAGGTAATGAATTACCTTATTTTGTCAACATTAGCTGGTCTAATTCTGGTGTTGATGGTGATTACGACGTGGTATTTGTACGGAATTCAGATGTGCAAATATCTCGGACAGCTATTCCTTGTCTGACAAGCGAAAGTATTAATATTAAATCTTGGAATCATTACGCTAATGCTCCCCTGCAAAAAAATCAACAGCGTCAATTAGCTATAGAATTACGTGAATTTCTAGAACAAAAGCTTCCTGACTACATGATACCTGCTGCTTTTGTGGCGCTAGAGACACTACCATTAACACCCAATGGTAAGGTTGATCGCAAAGCACTACCTGAGCCTGATACAGTGCGTCCAGAATTGGAAGTAGTTTATCACGCACCTCAAACTGAGATAGAAAAAACTATTGCCGATATTTGGCAAAAATTACTTAAATTTGAAGACATAGGAATTCATGATAACTTCTTTGAACTTGGTGGAAATTCATTGCTTCTAGCTCAAGTTCATAGCAACTTACGGAAAGTTTTAAAACGAGATTTATCTCTTATAGATTTATTTAGATATCCAACCATAAACTCTTTAGTGAATTATTTTAATCAGGTCGAAAATCAACAACCATCTGATGATATCATGGCTGATATGACTGAAAAAATAGCAGATAGAAAAGGTCAACAAAGAAAGCGTCTGCAAAAAAGAAAATCTGTTGGAAATATGTAATATTTATCAAGCATTAGCTGTTTTTCGTCATCTGTAATTACCTAAAATTGCAGATGCTTGTTAAACAAGTTTAAAGAAGTAATTGTATTGAAAAGATTCAAGGAATAATTGAAAAAATGAGTATTCCAATAACATCACCTTCTATCAACGGCTCGGAAATAGCAATTATTGGATTGGCAGGAAGATTTCCTGGAGCTAAAAACATTGATGAATTCTGGAATAATCTTCAAAATGGCATAGAATCAATTTCTTTTTTCAGTGACGAAGAACTATTGGCAGCAGGAATAGATGAAGAACTTCTCAATTCCCAAAATTATGTTAAAGCACATGCTGTCATAGAAGATGCCGAATTATTTGATGCATCATTTTTTGGATTTAATCCTAGAGAAGCAGAAATCACTGACCCACAGCACCGCATTTTTTTGGAGTGTGCATGGCAAGCATTAGAGAATGCGGGATATAAATCTGGAATCGAGAAATATCCAGTAGGTGTGTTCGCAGGTTCTGGCTTAAATAGCTACTTACTCAACCTTTACTTAAATCGAAACGCTATATCAGTAGATGGACAACAAATAACGATAGGTTGTGATAAAGATTACCTTTCTACACGTGTTTCTTATAAACTTAATCTAACTGGGCCTAGTTATACAGTTCAAACAGCTTGTTCAACGTCCTTAGTTGCCGTCCATTTAGCTATCATGAGCTTACTCAATGGTGAATGTGATATCGCTCTAGCTGGTGGCGTTAACATCAATGCGGAAAGAAAAGCTGGGTATCTATACACACAAGGGGGAATACTATCTTCGGACGGACATTGCCGTGCATTTGATGCTAACGCTCAGGGAGCAGTAGGTGGTGAGGGTGTCGGCATTGTAGTATTAAAGCGATTAGAAGATGCTTTGAGCGATCGCGATACGATTCATGCTGTAATCAAAGGTTCAGCTATCAATAATGATGGTTCATTGAAGGTTAGCTATACAGCACCCCGCATCGACACCCAAGCAAAGGCAATCAGAACAGCCCAATTAGTAGCCGAGGTCGAACCGGAAACTATTACTTATATTGAGGCTCACGGAACTGGAACAGCTTTAGGAGACCCGATTGAAATTGCCGCTCTGACACAAGCTTTTCGCTTAAGTACCAAAAATATTCGCTTCTGCGCCATTGGTTCGCTTAAAACCAATATTGGACATTTGGATGCTGCGGCTGGTGTGGCAGGATTAATCAAAACCGTCCTAGCTCTGAAGCACAAACAAATACCTCCAAGTTTACACTTTACTTCGCCTAATCCCGAAATTGACTTTGCTAACAGTCCTTTCTATGTAAATACCCAACTTGCCGAGTGGCAAAGCAATGGTACTCTCCGGCGTGCAGGAGTTAGTTCGTTTGGGCTAGGGGGAACCAATGCCCATGTAGTTCTCGAAGAAGCTCCGGTTGTTGAAACTTCTATCCCCTCTCGACCTTGGCAATTATTAATGCTATCTGCCAAAACCAGTTCAGCACTGGAAACGGCCACAACAAATTTAACTAACTATTTGCAAGCACATCCCAATTTAAATCTTGCTGATACAGCTTACACATTGCAGGTTGGGCGTAAGGCTTTCGACTATCGCCGCACGGTTGTCTGCCGGGATATTCCAGATGCTGTCAATGCACTTCAAGACCCAAGGCGAGCGATCGCCAGTAGCCAGAAAACTCAGCAACGTCCTGTTGCCTTTATGTTTTCTGGGTTAGGAACTCACTATATTGATATGGCTCTTGAACTTTACCAAACTGAGCCAACATTTCGTGCCTGCGTTGACCAATGTTGCGAACTTCTCAAGCCTCTGGTGGGTTTAGATTTGCGAGATATTTTGTATCCCCAGAGAAACAGCAACAATGGTAGTAAGCAAAAGCAAGATACTACCTCCAGTAGGTTGGATTTGCGAAAAATGTTAGGTCGTGGGCAAGAACCAGCAGATGTCGCTGCTCAAAAACTAAATCAAACCCTTCTCACCCAACCAGTTATATTTGTCATTGAATATGCTTTAGCTCAGTTGTGGATATCGTGGGGAATTCGTCCTACGGCGATGATTGGCTACAGCATTGGTGAATATGTAGCAGCAACTCTAGCTGAGGTTTTGTCTGTTGAAGATGCTTTAACCTTAGTAGCTAGAAGAGCGCAAATGATTGAAGAGTTGCCAGAAGGGGCGATGCTGGCAGTGCCGCTTTCAGAATCAGAGATACAGCCTCTTCTGAATGAAAAAATTTCCATGTCTGCAATCAATGGGTCATCATTGTGTGTGATTGCAGGTGCTAAGGATGCGGTAGAGGAATGGGAACGACAACTGGGCGAACAAAATTTAATTGGTAAGCGTTTGCAGACATCTCACGCTTTCCATTCTGTGATGATGGAGGCGATCGCACCTGCCTTTGACGATTTAGTTAAAACATTTAACCTCAAACCTCCAAAAATTCCTTATATTTCTAACGTTACTGGCACTTGGATTACAGCAGAGCAAGCAACAGACCCCAGTTATTGGGTGAAACATCTGTGTCAACCAGTACGCTTTGCCCAGGGAGTCCAACAGTTATGGCAAAAAGACAATCCGATTTTATTAGAGGTCGGCCCTGGTCAAGCATTAATTAGTTTTGCATCGCAATGTCTAGAAAGCGATCGTGCTAAATCTGCGATGCTCCCCACCCTGCGCCATTCCTACGAGCAACAGTCAGATATAGCGTTTTTAATGAATACATTGGGTCGCCTTTGGCTGGGTGGGGTAGAAGTAGATTGGTCTAGCTTTTATACCAACGAACAACGCACTCGCATCCCCTTACCTACATATCCATTTGAACGTCAGCGCTACTGGATTGATGCCAATCCTGAAGCTAACTTCGCTACAAAAGCGCAGCAAGCATTACACAAAAAACCGAATATTGCCGACTGGTTTTATATCCCTTCCTGGAAGCGTTCTCCCCACTTACCATCAGAATCATCGCAAAAGCTATGTTACTTAGTTTTTGTTGATACTCTTGGAGTTGGTTCGCAAGTTGCACGGCAGTTGGAATCACAAGGTCATAATGTCATAACTGTAGGAATTGCAGAGTGTTTCACCAAATTAGGCGAATGTTCTACGGACAGGCTACGCCAACGCGCTTACGCAATTAATCCCCAAAGCAGTAGTGATTATGATACATTGCTGGCAGAACTTAGCAGATTAGATTTAAATTCAAATGCGATCGCCAAGCCTACCGGATGGCATTTTGCTCATTTTTGGAGCGTTACGGCAAATGATACCTTATCTGCCTATAAGGCGATAGAACAAACAGAATCATCGCATCAGTTTTTTGAAAATACTCAAAATTTGGGTTTCTGGAGTCTGCTATTTCTAGCGCAAGCTTGGGGAAGGCAGAATATTTCCGATACTTTGAAGTTAACAGTTGTCACAAGCAACGTACATGATCTCACTGGCAATGATAGTTTATGCCCTGAAAAATCAACATTACTAGGAGCGTGTAAGGTAATTCCCCAAGAATACCCGAAGATAACTTGCTCTAGTGTTGATATAGTAATTCCTGCTTGCGAAAACCCACCAGCAGCAAAATTCATAGATTATCTTGTCACAGAAATTACTTCCCAAACAAACGATGACATAGTAGCCTATCGGGGTCATCATCGTTGGGTGCAGACTTTTGAACCTGTGCGGCTAGAGCGAGATATTGCAAGTAAATCTAAGGTAAGAGAAGGAGGGGTTTACTTAATTACCGGGGGACTTGGTGGTATTGGTTTAGTATTAGCAGAAAATCTAGCTCAGACAGCAGATACTAAATTAATTCTTGTTGGACGAAAAGGACTACCTGAACGTTCGCAGTGGCAACAATGGTTAGAAACTCATGATAACCAAGATAGTGTTAGCCGTAAAATTGAAAAAGTTCTGGCACTTGAGAAATTAGGAGCTAGTGTTCAAATTTATAGTGCCGATGTAGCTAATCTTGAGCAAATGCAAGCAGTAGTTACTCAAGCTTGCAAACAATTTGGTCGTATCGATGGTGTCATTCATGCAGCAGGTATTGCTCCAGGTGGCATAATTCAACTCAAGACAAAAGAAATGGCGAATAGCGTACTCGCAGCAAAAGTCAGGGGAACGCTAGTATTAGACGAAGTTTTGAAAAATTTCAATTTAGATTTCTTTGTGCTTTGTTCATCTGGAACTTCTGTCTTGGGACACTTTGGACAAGTAGATTACTGTGCGGCAAATGCTTTTCTTGACACTTATGCTCACTATTGTGCCTGTAAATCAAGCCAACCCACAGTATCAATTAGCTGGGATACCTGGCAAGAAGTAGGAATGCAAGTCGATACTGTAGTCCGAAATGAAATTAAGCAGATGCTAAAGCTGGAGGAAGCTAACTTAAAATTTGCAATTAAGCCTCAAGAAGGTATTGATGCTTTTCATCGCATTTTAGAAAGTAATTTGCCTCATGTCGTTGTCTCAACCCAAGATTTTGTCACTTTAATCGAACAAAGCAAACACTTCCAAACGGAAGATAGATTGTCAATATTAGAAGATAAATTAGTTTCAGCAAATATTACTGTACCAAATCATCCCCGACCCAATTTGGAGAATGATTATGTAGCTCCACGCAATGAAGTTGAAGAAAGTTTGGCTCAAATTTGGCAGCAACGACTGGGAATAGACAAAGTAGGAATTAAGGATAACTTTTTTGAATTAGGAGGTGATTCTGTTCTGGCAATTCAAGTTATTTCCAAAGCCAACCAACTAGGCTTAAAGTTAACTGCTCAACAAATGTTTCAGCATCAGACTATTGCTGAATTAGCAACAGCAGCATCTATAGAAACAAAACTAACTGAACGTCCATTAGAAGCAGGAGAAGTATACCTCACACCCATTCAGCATCGGTTATTTGCTCAAAATCAGCCAGATACAATAAATTCCTTTAGCCAGTCCTTACTGTTAGAGGTAAAACAAGCCTGCGATCGCCAGCTATTAGAACAGGCTCTAAGATATATAATTCAATATCACGATGTATTTCGTCTGCGCTTTACCCAAAAAGAATCTTGCTGGCAGCAAATTGAAACTAATATCAATGATGTAGATGTAATAGAATATGAATATGTCGATTTGACTTTAGCTTCACAAACAGAGCAGCAAAATGCTTTGGAGTCGAAAGTTAAAGAAATACAAAGTAGCTTAAACTTAAGTGAAGGTTCGCTTGTCAAAGTTGCTTTAATTGAATTGCGATCGCCTCAAAATAGCTACCTAGCAATTGCCATTCACCCTCTTTTAATAGATACAATTTCTTGGCAAATTTTGCTAGAAGATTTACAAACAGCCTATCAGCAACTCAGCCAATCAAAAGCGATAAATTTGCCTGATAAAACTACTTCATTCAGACAGTGGGTACAGGGTATCCAAGATTATGCTGAGGCTCCAGAAGTTATACGTGAGCAAAAATACTGGTTAGCAAAAGCCCAAAAACCTCTTGATATTTTGCCCGTGGACTATCCTGGTAGGGAAAATATAGAGGCAAATATTGACATCGTATCAATTTCTCTAGATAAAACACAAACACAAGCCTTATTAAACAATGTAAACAAGGCTTATAATACCCAAATAAATGATGTTCTTCTCACAGCATTAGTGCAAGCATTTGCACAGTGGACAGGAGATTCACAACTGTGGCTAGATGTCGAAGACAATAGCCGAGAGAAAATTTTAAAAAATTTAAGTGATATATCCCTCAGCCGTACAGTTGGTTTGTTTACAACTTGCTTTCCTGCAAATTTGGACATAACAGAAGCTACCGACGAAGGAAGTGCATTAGTAGCAATCAAAGATTATTTGCGTAGTATTCCCAATCGAGGTACTGGGTATGATTTGCTGCGCTATATCAGCAGTAATGAAGAGATTCAATCCAAGCTCAAATCCTTTCCTCAACCGCAAGTAAATTTTAAATACTTGGGTAATTTTGACCAGCTTCTTTCCCAGTTATCTTTATTTGATTTAACCCAGCAGCACCTCCAACTGAACCAAGGCTCAAGTGCAAATCTATTCTACTTATTTGAAATCAATGGAGTTATCTTTCAAGAACGGCTGCGATTGAATTGGATTTACAGTCAAGAAGTTCATCGCCGAGAAACAATTGAAAAACTAGCTTCAAATTACATTGATTCTCTGCAAAATCTGATTGCTCATTGTCAATCTGTGGAAGGGCAAAAATTTACAATTTCTGACTTCCCAAGAGCAAACTTGAGCCAAAAAGACTTAGATAAACTTCTCGCAAAAATTAACCAAGTAAATAATAAATGAACGTCATGAAAGCAGAAAATATAGAGGACATATATAGGCTTACACCCGTGCAAGAAGGTATGCTATTCCATTCTTTGTACGAGAGAGAATCATTATTATATTTTTTTCACATTCCTGTAGGTTTACGTGGGAACCTAAATATCAAGGCTTTTGAGGAAGCATGGCAAAAAATTGTAGATAGACACGCAGTTTTACGTACAGGATTTTATTGGGAAGACATTGATAATCCCTTACAAGTCGTCTATAAAAATGTGAAAATTTCTTTAACCCAATATGATTGGCGTGGTATCGAACAAGTAGAACAGGAAGAGCGCTTGAAATCATTTTATGATAGCGATCGCAAATTATATTTTGACTTGTCGCAGCCATGTCTGATGCGTATAACTTTAATTCGTTTTGCCGATGACTACTATGAATTTATTTGGAGTTCTCATCATATAACCGGAGATGGATGGTCTTCTGCGATAATATTTGATGAGTTGCTACAAATTTACGAAGCACTGTGTGAAGGTAAAGAAATAAAATTTGTATATAATCGCCCTTTCCGCGATTATATCGACTGGTTACAAGAGCAAGACATAGAACAAACTGAAACTTTCTGGAGACAACAATTAGCGGGTGTTAAAGCACCAACACCTCTAATCTATATAGAGAATAAGCAATTAAAATTTACAGAACAAAGGTACGATCAAGAAAAAATTAAGCTATCGCCAGAAAAGATACAATCACTATTATCTTTTATTGCCAAAAATCGCTTAACTCTAGCTGCATTAATTAATGGAATTTGGTCTATTCTCCTTAGTCGTTATACTTGTCGTAACAATATAGTTTACGGCTGTACAGTCACAGGAAGACCAGTAGAATTAGCCGAAGTAGAGTCAATGGTAGGTTTATTTATAAACACTTTACCCATGAATTTGAAGTTAAATACAGAGCAAGATTTGTTATCATGGCTTCAAGCTACTCAGACTCGATTAGTCGAATTACGTCATCATGAATACACTTCACTTACACAAATTCAAAGCTGGAGCGAAGTACCCCGAAATTTACCTTTGTTTGAAAGTTTTGTTGTGGTTGAGAACCTTCCAAGCGCTCAATCTGCACTACGTTGGAAAGGAAATATAGAAATTGATACAAGTAAAGGCGAGTATTTCAGAACCAATTACCCTTTAAATTTAGTTATATATCCAGCAGTGGAGATGATAGTGGCAATTTCATATGATTGTCGAAGATTTGATATTGCTACTATTTATAGAATACTTGCAGATTTTCAAATAGCATTAGAATGCATAATGGCTAATCCTGCACTCAAAATTAAAGATTTATCATTTTCAACTCCAAGACAACAAGAAATATCAAATTCTTTAGAAAAAGAAGCTGTATTATTTGATTATGAATTAGCTGCAATGCGTTAATTAACATAATAATTTAGTAAATAAATTCACAAACAATACAAATAAATATAGCTTTGTGGTTAATTAACTAATTACATCAAGAAAATTTCAAGTATTAAATAGGATTCAAGTATGCTCACTGTATCTGAAATAGAAAGAAGATACAAACTTTCAAGTGATGAATTTACCAGAAACTATGTTAGTCGAGGAAAACCTGTCATAATTTCTGGAGTTATTCCTAACTGGAATGCCTGTAGTCAATGGTCTTTAAACTACTTCAAGGAATTAGTACCATCCTTGAATATTTACGCTAAAATATTTAGCAATAAGGGAATTGAAATATGTAGTCTGATAATGGAAAAGTATATAGGATTAATAGAATCTTATGAAGCCGATCCTCTAAATAATCCCTCTCCACCATATTGTCACGACCTACCTTTATTTAGTTTAATTCCTTCATTAATAAAAGACGCTCAACCATTCCCTTTAGATTATTTACCGGAATGGTATTGGTATAAATGGTGGCGTTACTGTCAGTTTTTCTTAGGGTGTTCTAATAGTATTACTCCACTACATTTTGATTGTCTCCTGACTAATAATATTTTTTTTCAAATTGTTGGGCGTAAACAATTTACTATATTACTACCTGAAGACGCAAAATATTGTTATCGCAAGGGCTGGCGATGGTTTCTTGTGAATCCAGAAAATCCAGATTTCAAAAAGTATCCTGAATATAAAAATGCCAGACCAATTAAATTTATCGTCAACCCTGGTGAGATTTTATATATGCCACCAGGAACGTTACATCATGTTAGAAGTTTAGATATGTCAATTTCTTTTAATATTGATTGGCACACAAAAAAAAGTTCTTTAAATGCCCTAGCAGCAGGTGTAAAAGGTATGCCCATCCAAAATTCTTACTATAACTTTTTACTGGCTATGGGATTAGTATTTAAAATACCTTCTGAAGTAATATTCAAATTTTATAAATCGTATTTGAATTATGTCTCATAATGGCAAAAATAAGTTTTTATACCAAAATCATCCTAATAAATATATTTAGAGGGAATAACAGCCCTAAACGGAGAAAAGTTGTATGAATATTTTTGAAAAGCACGAATCAAACGTGAGAAGCTATTGCCGTAGTTTTCCAGATATATTTCATCGGGCTAAGGGTTCGATTGTTTATGCTGAATCAGGTCAAGAATATATAGATTTTTTCGCGGGTGCAGGCGCATTAAACTATGGACATAATCATGACTACATAAAACAAAAAGTCATTTCCTATTTAGACGCTGATGGGATAGCCCACGGCTTAGACATGTATACTTCTGCTAAAGAGAAGTTTTTAGCTAAGTTTCATGAAGTTATACTAAGTACAAAACACTTAGATTATCGCGTCCAGTTCTGTGGACCAACTGGAACAAATGCCGTCGAAGCAGCTTTAAAATTAGCTCGAAAAGTCAAAAAAAGACCTGGTATATTCTCCTTTATGGGTGCTTATCATGGAATGACTTTGGGTAGCTTATCAATTACTGCTAATACCGCAATTCGAGCAGGCGCGATTGGAACATTAAATAGTGTAACATTTATGCCTTATCCCTATGGATTTATGGAAAGCTTTGACACTATAAAATATATAGAGTCAGTTCTAAATGACGTTAGTTCGGGAATTGAAAAGCCAGCCGCAATAATTTTTGAAACAGTCCAAGCTGAAGGTGGGGTTATTGTTGCTCCCATTGAGTGGGTGCAAAGGCTAAGAAAGTTGTGTGACGAGCATGATATTTTATTAATCTGTGATGATATTCAAGTCGGTTGCGGTAGAACAGGGTCTTTCTTCTCATTTGAAAGAGCAAGTATTGTTCCCGATATAGTTATACTTTCTAAATCGATTAGTGGATATGGGTTCCCTATGTCTTTATTGTTAATGAAGCCAGAATTAGACATTTGGGAACCTGGTGAGCATAATGGCACATTTAGAGGTAATCAATTAGCATTTGTCGGGGCTACTGCTGCTCTAGAATATAGGGAAAATAGCAGTCTTGAACAGGATGTTAAGACAAAAGAACTTTTCTTAAAAAATTTTCTGTCCCAACAAATATCACCAATTAATGAAAATATAGCTATACGAGGAATAGGAATGATTTGGGGTATAGATTTAGCTAATTTTGGTGGTAGAAATTTGTCAAAAAACATCACAATGTGTTGTTTTGAAAAAGGGTTGATAGTTGAAAGTGCAGGTAGAAATGATACTGTTATTAAATTATTGCCACCTCTAACGATTGATATGCCTACTTTAAAAAAAGGTTGTTCAATTATAGAAACAGCTTTTAATGAATGTTTGGGAATTAACTAGACTAAATCACAAGAGAATGTGAGTTTGATTCTAATATTTATTACCACTCACTTCTAGTAAATAACTTATTGTAACGATAACTTTTCTAAACTTCCTACTTAGTTTAACTATTCTGCTAATACAACCAGTTTCAACCAGCTAAAAATGATGACTACAATATTAGATCCCCAAGAGCTATTTTCTCAAAAAATATACTGGTTAAATCAACTTTCTGGAGAATTACCAGAAACAAACCTAATACAGGACTATGCTAGACCATCTAAGTATACTGGAAAAAATAGAAGTCATTATTTTGAGCTACCTGATTATTTATCTCAAGGAATTATAAAGTTAGCTAAAGGGTCTGATTTTTTATTGTACTTAATACTTTTATCAGCATTTAAGATACTGCTGCAACGGTATATTAGAACTCATGACCTTATCATTGGAATACCAGTTTACAAGAAAATAAATGGTGTCAATCTAGATTATTTGAATGAGAATAAACTGATCCCCTTGAGAACTCAGTTATATAATGATATGACATTTAAAAGTTTTCTCATTCAAGTCAAAGGTAATTTAATTCAGGCATATAGTCATCAAGACTATTGCTTTGATGAATTAATTGAATTATTCAATTTACCTCAAGCAGAGAACCGATGTTCTTTATTTGATATAGTTATACTATTAGAAAATATTCATAGTAAAACTGATGTCCTAAAACTGAATAATGATGTTACAGTTTCTTTTGCTGCGGAAAATGATAAAATTTGCGGTTCTATAGATTATAACGAAGCCATTTTTAATAGCGGAAATATTAAATTAATAAGCAATTACTACACAAATCTAATAGAGAACATTGTAAATAATATCGATATTAAGATATCAGATATTGTTGTTTTGAATGATTTCGATAAACAGAAAATTATCCAAGATTTTAACTGCGATATTAAAAAGTATCCACTCTCTCAGACAATAAATCAGTTATTTGAACAGCAGGCAGAGAAAACCCCTAACAATATAGCTGTAGTTCATGGACAAACAAAACTAACTTATCAAGAATTAAATGAAAAAGCTAATCAGTTAGCTGTAATGCTGTGTAAACTAGGACTTGATAAGGGTGAGTTTGTAGGCATATTTAAAGACCGTGATCTAAATTTTCTTATCGCTATTATGGCTATATATAAGGCTGGTGGTGCTTACGTACCCATTGACAGCACTTATCCGTCAAATAGAATTGAATATATGTTATCTAATAGTGAAGTTAAGTTTCTCTTAACTGATACTTCCTTGTTAACTGTTTTGACAGAATTAATAGATAACTGTTCTCAATTAAAATCTATTATTTGTTTAGACGGGGTTATTTCCGAAAGCGTACAACTAACTCATAACCAGGAACTAACAATATACGATCGCCTTGCTTTTATTAACCTTCCCAAAGACAACTTAGAGCAAATAAACGATGCTAGCGACCCAGCCTACATGCTCTATACCTCCGGTTCCACAGGACTACCCAAGGGCGCAATAGTTAGACATGATGGTGCAGTTAATCACATTTATGCCCAGTTCGATGAGTTGGAATTGACCGAGGAATTTTGTTTTCTCCAAAGCGCCCCTTCTTCAACTGATATTTCCGTTTGGCAGTTTTTGGCACCACTGTTAATTGGCGGCAGGACGGTAATAGTAGATATTGAAACTGTTGCAATTCCTGATAAACTATTTAAAGTACTTAAATCAGAAGAAATAACAGTTGTTGAATTAGTACCAGCATTATTTGGGGGGTTGCTTGAACACACTTCGGGGCTACCAAATAACAAAAGAGAATTGCCTAAGTTGAAATGGATGATGGTTGTGGGGGAACCAGTATCGGTTAATTGGGTAAATAGGTGGCTCGATATATATCCCGAAATCAAAATTGTTAACGCTTACGGTCCCACTGAAGCTGCTGATGATATTACCCAGTTTATCGTTGATAAGCCTTTGCCAGAAAATCAGCGAACAATTCCAATTGGGAAACCGCTAGCGAACTTAAATCTTTATATCCTGGATGAGCAAATGAAATTATTACCGATTGGTGCTCTAGGAGAGATTTGTGTATCGGGAATCGGTGTGGGTGCTGGTTACTGGAAAAATGAAGAAAAAACTAAATTAAGCTTTGTTCCGAATCCATTTCCAGATACAAGGAAAAAGTTACCAGCAAATCGTGGAGATTTGATTTATAAAACAGGAGATTTAGGCAGGTGGCTTCCCGATGGAAATATTGAATTTCTCGGACGTATTGACCATCAGGTAAAAATTCGTGGCTTCCGCGTTGAGCTTGGTGAAATAGAGACATTTCTTGGTCAGCACCCGAATATTCGGGAAAATGTAGTTGTGGTTTATCAAGAGGAAGTAGATAACACGGTATTAGTTGCCTATGTGGTTGCGAAGACAGAGCCATCTCCTAGTATTAGCGAACTGCGTAGCTTCTTGAAGGAAAAATTACCTGACCACATGGTTCCTTCTGGCTTTGTAATGCTGGAAAATCTACCGCTAGCACCAAGCGGGAAAATAGACCGAAAAGCTCTGCCTAAACCAGACAATCTTCGCCCAGAACTGGAAACCGTTTATGTGTCACCGCGAAATGATATGGAGCTTGTAATTGCCGATATATGGCAGAAAACACTTAAAGTTGAAAAGGTCGGTATTGAAGATAACTTTTTCGATCTTGGTGGTCACTCTTTAAACGTGCTTCAAGTCTACAGCAAACTGCGAGAATTTTTGAAAGCAGACTTAGCTATAACTGACCTTTTTAAATATCCAACTATCAGCTCCATATCCCGGTATTTAAACCAAGAAGAAGATGATGTATTTGCGAATCAAAGTAATGAGTTAAATGAAGAATTAGAAGTTGGTAAATCCAGATTAAAGCAACGTTTTTTACGAAATCAACAACAGAATGTTTAAAAAATAGCCAACAATAAATAGGTGAAATGAGTTATGCAAAACTCAGTATATTTAAGTAATCAAACTGGTTTGGAAATAGCTATTATCGGAATGAGCGGCTGTTTCCCTGATGCTCAAAATATTGACGAATTCTGGCAAAATCTTCGAGATGGTGTAGAATCAATATATAGATTCACCGATGAAGAATTACAAAATTTAGGTGTAGATTCTGCTTTATTAAACGACCCAAATTATGTTAAAGCAGAAGGTGTAGTAAAAGATATCGAGTTATTTGACGCTTCATTCTTCGACATCAGTCCTAGAGAAGCTGAAGTCATGGACCCTTCAATGCGTTTTTTCTTGGAGCATTCATGGAAAGCACTTGAAAATGCTGGTTACAGTTCTGAAGTCTATAAAAAGCCTATTGGAGTCTATGCTGGTACCAGTTTTGGCGGTTATTTACTTAACATTTATTCAAATTATGATATTGTCGCCTCTGTCGGTGATAAGCAGATAGAAAAAGGGAATTCTCCAGATTACGTTACTACACTGACTTCTTATAAATTAAACTTAAATGGCCCAAGTTATGCAGTTCAAACTACTTGCTCAAGCTCATTAATTGCTGTACATTTAGCCTGCCAAAGTTTGCTCAGTGGTGAGTGTAATATTGCTTTAGCAGGAGGAGTTTCAATATCAACAGCAGATGGTTATTTATACCAAGAGGGAGGAATTGAATCTCTCGATGGACATTGCCGTGCTTTTGATGCAAAGGCTGCGGGAACAGTAAAAGGAAGGGGTTTGGGTCTTGTAGTTCTCAAACGTTTAGAAGAAGCGATCGCAGATGGAGATTGCATCCATGCGGTCATCAAAGGCTCTGCGATTAACAACGATGGGTCAGATAAAGTTAGTTACACAGCACCAAGCGTAAATGGTCAAGCCAAAGTAATTAGGGCGGCTCAAGTTATGTCCGAGGTCGAACCCGATACTATTAGCTACATTGAAGCACATGGAACAGGTACTACACTGGGCGATCCGATTGAAATCGCGGCGTTAACGCAGGCTTTCCGCTTGAAAACTCAAAACAAAGGCTTTTGTCGTATTGGTTCTGTGAAAACCAACATTGGGCATTTAGATTCAACTGCTGGGGTTGCAGGCTTAATTAAAACCGTACTCGCCTTAAAACACAAACAAATTCCGCCTAGTTTAAACTTTGAGGAACCATCACCCCAGATAGACTTTGCTAACAGTCCTTTCTATGTAAATAACAAATTATCTGAGTGGACAACCAACGGTACTCCTCGGCGTGCGGGTGTTAGTTCCTTTGGTTTTGGTGGAACTAATGCCCATGTAATTTTAGAAGAGGCTCCGATACCTGAACCTTCTGGACCTTCTCGGTCTTGGCAGTTATTATTACTTTCAACCAAGACAAGTACGGCTCTCTCAACTGCTACAGAAAATCTGGCTAATTACCTCTACGAACATCCCAGTTTAAATCTTGCTGATGTTGCTCATGCCTTGCAAGTGGGTCGCTGGAATTTGAATCATCGCCGCATGGTAGTTTGCCAAAATCAAGAAGACGCCATTAATGTATTAAAAGACCCTCAAAGAACTTTCACCCATTATCAAGAACCTTGTAATCGTCCGATTGTATTTATGTTTTCTGGACAAGGTTCGCAATATGTAAATATGGGTCGGGAATTATATGAGAGCGAAATCGTATTTAGAGAGCAAGTTAATCGCTGTTGCGAACTGCTTAAACCTCACTTGCAATTAGACTTGCGTACAGTCCTTTATCCCAGTGAAGAAAAAGCTCAAGCAGTAACACAAAAGTTGCAGCAAACAGCAATTACTCAACCAGCTTTATTTGTGATTGAATACTCTCTAGCCAAGTTGTGGATGGCATGGGGTGTGCATCCTGAGATGATGATTGGTCACAGTATCGGAGAGTATGTAGCGGCAACTTTGGCTGGGGTTTTTTCCTTGGAAGATGCTTTAGCGATCGTGGCAACACGAGGAAAACTGATGCAACAGTTACCTGATGGTGCTATGCTCTCCATTGGGCTGCCAGAAAAGGAAGTACAACAACTGCTAGAAGATGAAGTGTCTCTAGCTGCAAGTAATTCACCTTCTTCCTGTGTGGTATCGGGTTCGATGCAAGCAATAGACCAATTGCAACAGGAGCTACAACAAATAGGTGTCAGCTGTAGACGTTTGCACACGAACCATGCCTTTCATTCTCCAATGATGTCACCCATCATTGAGAGCTTTGTGCAGTTTCTCCAAAAGGTTAAACTAAATCCCCCAAAAATTCCTTTTATATCCAACGTCAGCGGTACTTGGATTGCAACAGCCCAAGCAACAGACCCCAATTATTGGGCACAACATCTGAGAGAGCCTGTACGTTTTTGCGAAGGAATTACAGAGTTAGCGAAAACACCCGAAACATTATTCTTGGAAGTAGGGCCGGGACGAACCTTAAGCACTTTTGTGAAACAACATCAAAAAGAAGAATCCCCAGTGCTGACATCACTGCGCCACCCCCAAGAGCAAGAGTCTGATGTCGCATTTTTACTTAAGAGTTTAGGTCAGCTGTGGCTATTTGGTGTGAAAGTAGATTGGTCAGGTTTTTACACTAATGAGCGCCGTCATCGCATTCCTTTACCAACCTATCCCTTTGAACGAAAACGTTACTGGATTGAGGTAAACAAAAACGCGACTCTGGCGATGATGCAACAGCAATCAACGGACAAAAAGCCAGATATTGCTGATTGGTTCTATGTTCCTCGTTGGAAAGAATCTACACCCCTGGCGCTTCTGAAAAAGGGAGAATTGCTAGAGCAAAAGTCTTGCTGGTTAATCTTTATAGATAGCTATGGAGTTGGAGCCGAAATTGCCGAGCAACTCAGACAAAAGGGACAGGATGTGGTGACAGTGGGGCTGGGAGAGGAATTTACCAGACTTGACGATTATACATACACAATTAATCCCCAACAAAAAGATGACTATGATGCTTTACTCCAAGCACTGCAAGACCAAGATTGGAAGCCACAAGAGATAGCGCACTTTTGGAGCATCACACCTGACGATACTTTAACTCGCCAAGAACTAGAGGGACAGATACACTTAAAGCGTCAGTTTTTTGAAGATTGTCAAAATCTGGGTTTGTACAGTCTTGTCTTCTTGGCACAGGCTTTAGGACAGCAAAATATCACTGAGCCGATTAAGCTGATGGTTGTTACCAGTAATGTGCATGATGTAACTGGTTCGGAAATTTTGTGTCCTGAGAAAGCAACGATATTAAGTGCTTGTAAGGTAATTCCCCAGGAATATCCTAATATTAGTTGCTGTTGCTTTGATATTGTGCTGGCATCACGACATCAGCGATCGCAAAAGCATATTGATTACTTACTTGCCGAATTTACAGCACAGCCAACTGACAATGTAATTGCTTATCGCAGAAATCATCGTTGGGTTCAAACATACGAGCCTATTCGTTTAGAGGAAAACATTACTGGTAAAACTCGGTTAAGGAAACAAGGAGTTTATTTAATCACTGGTGGACTCGGAGGTGTTGGTTTAGTATTGGCGGAATACCTTGCAAAGACAGTCCAGGCGAAATTGGTTCTGCTGGGACGAAAGGGACTTCCCGAAAAAGACCAGTGGCAAGAATGGTTAGAAACTCACGACCAAGAGGATAGCATTAGCCGTAAGATTCGCAAAGTACAAGAAATTGAGGCTTTGGGTGGTGAGGTTTTAGCGACCGCCGCCGATGTGGCAAATGAAGAACAAATGCAAAAAGCGATCGCAATAGGAAATGAGCGCTTTGGTACGATTAACGGCGTTATTTATGCAGCAGGTAATAGCGAAGAAGCACATTGCGCTATTGAAGAAACTTCTCCTCTCTTGGCTCAATTGCAATTTGACTCCAAAGTATTTGGCATATTTGTTTTAGAAAAAGTTTTACAACAACAAGACCTTGATTTTTGTCAATTCACTTCATCTTTAGCATCTATTTTAGGAGGTTTAGGATTTATTTCCTATTCTGCCGCTAACATTTTTATGGATGCTTATGCTCACAAACATAACCAAAATAAATCTTGCTCTTGGAGTAGTGTAAACTGGGATGATTGGGAAATCAGGGAAAAACAAGATACAGATGTTGAAGCAAATTTGTCTAAGTATTCCATCACATCTCAAACTGGTGTAGAAGTATTTCAACGTCTGTTAACGCTAAATGAAGTGAGTCAAGTTCTGGTTTCCACCAGAGATTTACAAGCAAGAATTCAGCAATGGATCAAACTTGAATCTTTACGAAATAAAGATTTTTCAAATCAGGAAAATTCTTTATCTCTATACTCAAGAAGTAACTTAAAAACTGACTATGTACCAGCTCGCAACCAAATAGAGGAAATTGTTGCCAAAACCTGGGAAAAAGCTTTGGGCATTGAGAAGATCGGTATTTACGATAATTTTTTTGATTTGGGAGGTAGTTCTCTAATCAGTATCCAGATTATCTCTCAATTACAAAAAGAATTAAATATTCATATCCCTGTAGTCAGCATTTATGAAAAGCCAACTATAAGCTCACTTGCAGAGCTTTTAAGTAGCAATGAGCAAGATTTTATTCAAAAAGAAGATTTCCGTACTCAACCTAGATATTCTTCAATTAAGCGTCGCAAACAAGTAAGACAAAATTATCGAAAAGCAAGTCTCAAGTAGTACCAATACAATTAATCGCATTTCTGTAAAAATCATCAATCATTTCTGGAGTATTATGAAATGGAATTAAGTCAGCAAAGACAAGAAAAAAGTCAGCAAAATCGCTTGATTGAGACTGAGTTAACACAGCAGTATCTAGTTGCTGATGAAGTCATGCAATTATTTCAACCATCTAGCGGTTCAGTATCTACAGAAGCCAAGATGAATGTGCAGACTGATAATTTGCTTGGTGATTTCTTAAGCTCAATTAACACTAATTCGGACATAAACTTTAATGCACTAGTAGAAACTTTTACTTATAGTGAAGTTCCTATTTATCCCGCTAATTTTGATAGCTACCTGGAATATTTAGCAAATAATGTTGTTAATCATTCGATAAATACATCTTCACCACGATTTATAGGTCACATGACCTCTGCTCTTCCCTGTTTTGTGCGATCGCTCGCTAAACTGATGACAGCAATGAATCAAAACGTTGTCAAAATAGAAACAGCCAAAGCCTTTAGCCCATACGAACGTCAGGCTTTGGCAATGATGCATAGATTGGTCTACAACTTTGATGATGAATTTTATACCGAGAATGTACAAAATAACCAAAGCACTTTAGGTATATTGGTTTCCGGAGGTACAGCAGCAAACATCATCGCTCTATGGTGCGCTCGTAATAAATCTTTGGGTGCAAAAAATAGTTTTCCAGGTGTAGAAAAGGCAGGTTTAACAGCAGCTTTAGATTACTACGGTTATCAAGGAGCAGTGATAATTGGCTCTGAATTGATGCATTATTCTTTTGACAAGGCCGCAGATTTATTGGGCATAGGTACGCACGGTTTAATCAAAATTCCTACTAACGGTAATAACCAAGTAGATTTATCAGCTTTACGTCAGGCTGTTGCCGATTGTCAGTCCAAAAACTTGCATATTATTGCGATCGTGGGCGTTGCTGGTACTACTGATTCTGGTAACATAGATTCACTTTTAGATATTGCAGATATTGCCGTAGCTGCAAATGTTCATTTTCACGTAGATGCAGCTTGGGGCGGGCCGCTGATATTTTCCGAACAACATCGACAAAAGCTTGCTGGGATTGAACGCGCTGATTCAGTCACAATTGATGGACATAAACAGCTGTATTTACCTATGGGTATTGGTATGGTATTTATGCGCGAACCACAGCTAGCTTCAGCGATTGAAAAAAATGCTAGCTACACCATGCGTAAGGGTTCATTCGATTTGGGTAAACGCGCTCTAGAAGGTTCTCGTCCTGGTATGGCATTATTTTTACATGCTGGGCTACATATTATCGGGCTTAAAGGTTATGAATTTTTGATTGATACAGGAATCGAGAAGACACAATATATGGCTGCTCGGATCAATGCTATGCCTGAATTTGAGTTACTATCCGAACCGGATATCAATATTCTTCTTTACCGCTACATCCCAGAGTCTTTCAGAGAACTTGCAGTTAAAAAGCAATTAACTGAAACTGACAATCAACAAATTAATATATTTAACGAACACCTTCAAAAAGCTCAACGTCAAGCTGGTCGTAGTTTTATCTCACGGACAACAAAAACAATTACCTGTTTAGACACAGAAATTTCGGTTACTGCACTCCGTGCGGTGATTGCTAATCCACTGACTACTCAAGATGATATTGATGCAGTGCTTAACGACCAAATCCAAATTGCCTTAGATTTATCAATATCAAATTCCTCAGAAGTCTCTGAGAATGTAGCATAATTGCTGCAAATTAAGTGTAGTAGATTACGCCTGTTAAGGTGAGCATTGGTACTAAAATATTCAAGGGTTTATGACGTTATGACAAGGCTTTTAGCTAGTACATTCTTGGTACACCTTAACAGGGATAGCGCAGTGGGGTATTTATGAATAATTTTCAGGAAACTAATAATTTTGATGAGAGCGATGAAATAGCCATTATTGGCTTGGTTGGTCGCTTTCCAGGGGCAGATAACGTTGATAATTTCTGGGAAAAGTTGCGAAATGGAGTAGAGTTAATTTCTCATTTTACAGATGAAGAATTGTTATCTGCGGGTATAGAGCCAGCTTTGCTAAATGACCGAAATTATGTAAAAGTAGGTAGCATACTCGAAGGCATTGATTTATTTGATGCTGCATTTTTTGGATTTACTCCCAGAGAGGCTGAAATCACAGATCCACAGCATCGTCTTTTTTTAGAATCTGCTTGGGAAGCTTTAGAAAATGCAGGTTATAATTCCGAATCTTATAACGGTAAAATAGGGCTTTATGCTGGTGTCACTACCAGTAATTATTTTTTGACAAACTTATATTCAAACCAAGACTTATTACAATCAGTAGACGCTTTAAATATTTCTATTGGTAATGAGAAAGACAACTTAACCACCCAAACTTCTTACAAGTTAAATCTCACCGGGCCAAGTGTAAATGTGCAAAACAATTGTTCTACATCGCTAGTAGCAGTACATTTAGCCTGTCAAAGTTTGCTCAATGGAGAAAGTGATATAGCTTTGGCTGGTGGTGTTTCCATCGTATCGGTATCACAAAAACGTGGTTACTACTATCATGAGGGAGGTATTTCTTCCCCTGACGGACACTGCCGAACCTTTGATGCTAAAGCTCAAGGAACAGTGTTTGGTGATGGTTTGGGAATTGTCGTTTTAAAAAGATTGGCTGATGCTCTTGCTGATGGGGACTTTATTCATGCTGTCATTAAAGGTTCGGCTATCAATAACGACGGCTCTTTAAAGGTTGGTTATACAGCACCTAGTGTTAATGGTCAAAGAGAAGTAATTTCAGAAGCACTTGCCTTAGCTGGTGTCGAAGCCGATACTATTTCCTATATTGAAGCTCATGGTACTGCAACTCCCTTGGGAGATCCAATTGAAATCAAGGCTCTCACACAAGCTTTTCGTGCTAGCACAAATAAAAAAGGCTTCTGCGCGATCGGTTCAGTCAAAACCAATGTTGGACATCTGGATACAGCAGCAGGCATAACAGGCTTAATTAAAACAGTACAAGCATTAAAACATCAACAAATACCTCCCAGCTTACATTTTGAAAAACCTAATCCAGAGATAGATTTTGCCAATAGCCCCTTCTACGTCAACACCAAATTATCAGAGTGGAAAACTAACGGTATGCCCAAGAGAGCAGGTGTAAGTTCTTTTGGTATTGGCGGGACTAATGCCCATATTGTTTTGGAAGAAGCTCCGGTGATTGAAGCTTCCAGTCGCTCCCGTCCTTGGCAATTGTTACTGCTCTCAGCCAAAACCAGCACAGCTTTAGATACTGCAACAGCGCAACTGTGTGCTTATTTAGAGCAAAAACCCGATATTCCCTTACCAGATGTCGCTCATACCCTACAAGTTGGTCGTCGAGCTTTTGACTATCGCCGCATGGTGATTTGCCACGACATAGATGATGCGGTGAAATCGCTTAACAGCCAAGACCCGCAACTTATTTTTAGTTACCATCGTCAGCCAGGGCGCTATCCAGTCATCTTCATGTTTTCAGGACAAGGGTCACAATATGCAAACATGGGGAGGGAACTGTATGAAGTCGAAGCGACGTTTAAAAAACACGTAGATACTTGCGCCCAGATTTTGCAACCTTACCTCGGTGTTGATATCCGTTCGCTACTTTACCCCAGAGAAGAAGATATTGAAACTGCTTCTTTGCAATTACAACAAACAGCCCTGACACAACCAGCGTTATTTGTTATTGAATACGCCCTGGCTCAATTATTAATGGAATGGGGAGTGCGTCCAGAGGCGATGATAGGTCATAGCATTGGGGAATATGTCGCCGCAACTATTGCAGGTGTGTTTTCTCTAAAAGATGCTTTAAAAATTGTGGCAAAAAGAGGACAGCTTATGCAACAGTTGCCCTCTGGGAGTATGTTGGCAATTAAGCTGCCAGAAAAAGATGTGCAATTGCTCCTGGATGCACAAATACAAATTGCGGTTATTAACAGCCCAGTTTCCTGTGTAGTTTCTGGAACCAGCGAAGCGATCGCAGCCCTAGAAAAGCAATTATCCTCTCAAGAAGTTGAATGTCGGCTGTTGCATACATCTCATGCGTTCCATTCCCAAATGATGGAACCCATCTTATCAGCATTTGTTGAGGTTGTAAAAACAGTCAAGCTGAATGCACCACAAATAGATTTTATTTCCAATGTTACTGGTAGTTGGATTACTCAAGAACAAGCGACAAGTCCGAATTATTGGTGTCAGCATCTACGAAAAACAGTAAGATTTTCAGATGGGATATCGCAATTAATACAGCAGTTTGAAGGTGTTTTTCTGGAGGTGGGGCCGGGGAGAACTTTAGGCACGTTAACGACGCAGCATTTGAAAAAAGATGCAAAACAACAGGTATTGACTTCGTTACGGCATATTAAGGAGCAACAATCGGATGTTTGCTTTTTATTGCAAACATTAGGTCGGTTGTGGCTTTCTGGTGTGGGAATAGATTGGTCGGGCTTTTATGCTCATGAGCAGCGTCATCGTTTGCCTTTACCTACTTATCCTTTTGAACGGCAACGTTACTGGATTGATGCGAAATCGCCATCGCATTCCGTAAACATCAAACCGAAGACATTAGATAAAAAGCAAGATATTGCCGATTGGTTCTATGTTCCTTCATGGAAGCGTTCTTTACTGACTTATACATCATCCGAAGAAATAAAATCTACATATCAAGAAAAATGGCTATTTTTTGTAGATGATTTAGGAGTAGGAGAGCAACTAATTAATAAGTTAAAAAATCAGGTTAAAAGTATAACTATTGTTAAACAAGGAAATGAGTTTAGTAAACTAAGCGAGGGTATCTATACAATTTCTCCATGCATAAATGAAGATTATTATAAGTTATTACAAGAACTAATATCTTTAGATAAAAGCCCCGAAAAAATTGTTTATTTATGGAGTTTAACTCATCTTGAGAATCGTCTATCAATAAAATACTTAGAATTTAAAAGCCTACTATTTTTAATCCAGAACCTTAGTAAGTTAAAAATTAGCAATCGCCTACAACTTAGGGTGATATCGAACAACATTCAAGAGGTAAATGGGAATGAAGAATTAAATCCAGAAAAAGCTACGATATTAAGTTTATGTAATGTAATTCCTCAAGAGTATCCCCAGATTAGCTGTCAGTGCATTGATATTGCTTCAGCTAACAGCAGAAACTTAGAAGTAAGACAAGAAAATTGTGAGAATAATATTATTGAAAAACTTCTGAATGAGTTAACCTCTGTATCCTCAGATACCGTAGTTGCTTATCGCGATCGCCACCGTTGGGTACAAATATTTGAGCCAGTTCGCGTAGAGTCAATAGTCGAGGAAAAAATACCTTTAAGAAAACAAGGTGTTTACTTTTTCCCCGGTGGGTTAGAAACTATTGAGGTTGTGCTTGCGGAATATTTAACAAAAAATTTCCAAGCAAAACTCATATTTATTGAAGATGTTAAATTTCCAGAGCAAGATGATTTCTCACAATGGCTTGAAACTTATTCTCCAGATGATGAAGTTAGTCTCAAAATACAGCAGGTTTTAGCATTAGAAAAATTAGGTGCGGAAGTTTTGCTATTACGTGCCGATACCACTAATTACGAGCAGATGCATCAAGCTCTTGCATCTACAAATGTTGAACAAATTAATGGCGTAATTTATTCAACTGGTATCCAGCGCCATGGCCTATTTGCTTCTATTCCCGAAATTTCTGAAGTAGAATTTGAAAATCTGTTAGATTCACAAAGTAGTAAAATTCTATTTTTAGAAAAAGTTTTACAAGATTTTGATATAGATATTTGTATCATCTTTTCTTCTTTGTCTTCCATTTTAGGAGGATTTGGGTTAGGCTTATATTCAGCAGCTAACCAATTCATCGATACTTTTAGTAATCGGCATAATCAAAATACTTCTCTGCCGTGGTATATTATAAATTGGGATAAATTCCAACCGAGTACAAGTCAGGAAGAAATAGAGCCGGGTCGAGCCTCTGGAGCAGAATTAGCTATCACTCCAGTAGAAGCGATAGAAGTATTTAGACGAGTTTTTTCTTTCACGGAAATAGGTCAGATTATTCTTTCTACAGTAGATATTAATTCTAGGAAAAATCAGACAATTAGCCTAGACTCTCTGGCAAACTCAAAATCTACTAATCAATTAGACTCATCGTCGCGCTACTCCAGACCTAACCTTAGTAATTCCTATATTGCTCCGACAAATCAGCTAGAAAAACAAATTACGAAAATATGGCAAGAGGTACTTGGAATTGCAGAAGTTGGTATTTACGACAACTTCTATGATTTGGGAGGAGATTCCCTGATTGCAACTCAACTAGTTTCTCGATTGCGAACAAGATTTCCTGTGGAATTACCACTTCGTGACCTTTTATTACAAGCAATGATCCCAGCCAAACAAGCAGAAATAATCGAGCAACTTCTGTTAGAAAAAATTGAAGAATTATCTGAAGAAGAAGCGGAAGCTTTTTTAGCTAATCTGGCATAAAATTCTTAACTTATTCAATTTTAAGCCTTTACTTTAAAGCAGGAAAACCAGTTTATGTCTCTACCCTCGATCTTCTGCCTTTATTGTTTGTTAATAATTACAGCAGAACTCAGGAGTAAAATCAGTGTTATATCAGGTTTTTAAACCGAAATTTTGTACCTCAATCACTGTAATATACTGTAAATATGGATAAACAATACTCTAACTTATCACCTGCAAAAAAAGCCCTTTTAGAAAAATGGAAGGGAGGAAAAGTTCAAGCTGATACTATTCCCAAACGTCAAATTTATCAGAATATTCCCCTATCTTTCTCTCAACAAAGACTATGGTTTATTGACCAGCTTTATCATGGGAGTTCTTTTTACAACATTCCTATCGCTTTTCATATACAAGGTCATTTAAATATAAAGGCACTTGAGCAAAGCTTGAATGAAATTATTAAGCGTCATGAAGTTTGGCGGACAAATTTTAGGCTTGTAAATGGAGAGCCAATACAAGAAATTTCTCCCCAATCTACTTGGGATGTATCTATTATTAACCTAGAACATTTATCTGGTAAAGATTGGGAAGCCGAAGTTAAACAATTTGCAGCAGAGTCAGCAAAAAAACCTTTTAATTTGGCTAAAGGGCTATTAGTGAGGGCTACTTTACTGCGATTGAGTGAAGAAGAACACGTTTTGCTTGTGATCATGCATCACATTATTACAGATGGATGGTCTGAGGGTGTCTTCCTGCGCGAACTCTCAACGCTGTATGCTGCTTTCTCAAAAAATCAACCTTCTCCCCTACCCAAACTCCCGATTCAGTATGTAGATTTTGCTGTTTGGCAACGCGATCGCCTGAAGGGTGAATTCCTCGCAACCCAATTAAATTATTGGAAGCAACAACTTCAGGGTGAACTGCCTGTACTACAACTGCCAACAGACCGTCCGCGCCCTAACCTTACTACTTTCACTGGCGCCAAGCAGTACTTTACATTCTCTGCATCCCTAACTAATGCTCTTAAGCAATTAAGTCAGCGAGAAGACGCTACTTTATTTATGAGTTTGCTGGCAGCATTTAACATATTACTCTACCGCCACACAGACCAGGAAGATATCTTAATTGGTTCTCCAATTGCTAACCGCAACCGTGCAGAATTGGAAGGAATGCTGGGTTTATTTGTTAATACTTTGGTGTTACGTAATAATCTCAGTGGTAATCCCAGTTTTCGCAAACTTTTACATCGAGTACGGGAGGTGACTCTAGATGCTTATGGACATCAAGATTTGCCTTTTGAGATGCTTGTAGAAGAATTGCAACCCGAACGGGACTTAAGACGAAATCCGCTTTATGAGATAATGTTTGTCTTGCAAAACACCCCAGGCTCTGTAGAGGAAGCGTCTGGTTTAACTTTACGTACCTTGGAATTTGATAGCGGTACCGCTCAACTAGATATTTTTCTATCAATGTCTGAATCCGAAGAGGGATTAACAGGCTGTTTAGAATACAACACAGATATTTTTGATTCAACAACAATTACCCAATTTATTAACAATTTCCAAACCTTATTAGAAAATATAGTCGCAAATCCAGAGCAGCATTTGAGTGAATTATCTCTACTTTCTGCTTGTGAACAAGAAAAATTATTATTTCAGTTTAACCAAACTTGTGCAGACTACCCTCAAGACGTATCTCTGCATCAATTATTTGAGCAGCAAGTTGAACTAACACCTAATTATGTAGCATTAATTAGCGATTCTGAAGAGATAACTTATCGTCAACTGAACCATAGAGTTAATCAACTGTCACATTACTTACACAAACAGGGTGTAACAAAAGAAACTTTGGTTGCTCTATGTTTGGAACGCGACCTAGATATGATAGTGGGGATTTTAGCTATTCTCAAAGTTGGTGGTGCATACATTCCCCTTGATCCAAGTTATCCGGTAGAACGTTTGAATTTTATGCTCTCTGATTCCGAAGCACCGCTGTTAATTAGTAAGCAAGAAATTTTAGAAAAACTATCATTATCTGCGGCTAAAACCGTTTGCTTGGATATCCACAAAGAGAAAATTTCACAAGAAAGCTGGGAAAATCCCATTAACATTTCTGCTTGTGACGATCTCGCTTATATTATCTACACTTCTGGGTCAACTGGAACACCCAAAGGTGTTCTTGGTACCCATCGGGGTACAGTAAACGGTTTACACTGGTTGTGGAAGACCTATCCTTTCACTGCAAGAGAAGTTTGCTGTCAGAAAACCGCTATTAGTTTTGTCGATTCTGTCTGGGAAATTTTTGCTCCTTTACTTCAAGGAATTCCCATAGTAATTATCAGTAATGCAACTGTACTAGACCCACAATTGTTTATAGAATCTCTAGTACAACACAAAGTTTCTCGAATTATACTTGTACCTTCATTATTACGACTACTTTTAGATAATTATAACCATCTAGTTAAGAAATTAACGCACCTGAAATTCTGGATAACTAGCGGAGAAGTATTATCCATTAAATTAGTTCAATCTTTCCGAGAATTGATGCCATTTGCAAAACTAATTAATCTTTATGGCTCATCGGAAGTTTCCGCTAATGCGACTTACTACGATACTAGTTTATTATCAGAACAAGCTCACATTGTGCCCATTGGCCGTCCAATAGATAACACTCAAAGATATGTATTAAATCGTGATTTACAGCCAACGCCTATAGGAGTAATTGGAGAACTTTATCTTAGTGGTGATGGGTTAGCAAAGGGTTATTTACATCGCCCAGAATTAACTCAGGAAAGATTCATTGATAATCCCTTTATACCAGGAAATAAACTGTATAAAACAGGCGATTTAGTCCGATACGTCCAAGATGGGAATCTTGAATACTTGGGTCGTCATGATGAGCAAGTAAAAATTAGAGGTTTTCGAGTAGAATTAGGTGAAATAGCAACTGCGATCGCACAATATCCAGATGTGCAAGAATGTGTTGTCATTGCAAGCAATGACGCTCAACAAAATCCCCGTTTAATTGCATACATTGTCGCAGACAAGCAGGATATAACTACACAAATTTTACTATTTTTACAACAAAAACTGCCGAATTACATGTTACCATCTGCCTTTGTTGTACTGGATGCATTTCCACTTACACCTAATGGCAAGGTAGATAAGCTGGCGTTGCAAAACAGAAACAGTGAAAATAACCTGAAAAATACTAATAAATCCTTCATTGCTCCTCGAAATTTTACAGAATTATCATTAGTAAAACTTTGGGAAAACCTTCTCAAGGCTAGCCCTATCGGGGTAACAGACAATTTTTTTGACTTGGGTGGTTATTCGTTTTTAGCTGTCCGGTTAATGGCTCAAATTCAAGATATGTTTGGGCATAACCTCACTCTATCTACTCTCTTTGAAAATCCAACAATTGAAAAACTATCGGCCATTGTTGCTCAGGTATCTCGTGAGATTTCTAATTCTCCTCTAATAGCAATTAATTCTTCTGGTTCCAAGAAACCTTTCTTTTGTGTGCATGGGGCTGGTGGAGGTGTGAATAACTACTTTAATTTATCCAGAAGACTTGGTGAAGATTATCCATTTTATGCTTTAGAGCATAGTCCAGAGCAAGACCTATCAGAATTCATATCAGTACAAGAAGCAGCAACTCGCTACCTCCAAGAAATTCGTAAAGTACAACCAAATGGCCCTTATCTTTTAGGAGGTCATTGTTATGGTGGTGTACTTGCTTTTGAAATAGCACAACAACTGCAAAGGCAAGGTCAAACAGTAGATTTATTAGTTGTTATGGATGCCATATTATCAGAAACACCTATTGAATCTACAAAGGATGATGATGCTAAATTCTTACTCCGCATGGCAGAATCAATAAAAACTGAGAATAATGTAGATTTTTCTTTAACTTTTGAGGAACTTCGATATTTGCCATTTAACAAGCAACTTGATTTGATTAATCAGAAAGCAAGCTTCATATTTAGCGATACAGAAATTGAAGATTTTCTAAACTATTACAAACTTTTCAAGGCTCATGTTCAAGCCATGCGAGATTACGCTCCATCGGTTTATCCCGATAAAATAACTTTATTTAGAGCTACTGAGCAAATTATTCATGATTTTGAAAGTCCAGAATTCAACACTGACGATCACTTGCTAGGTTGGAGTAAATTTTCAATTCAACCTATTCAATTAATTGAAGTTTCAGGAGACCATTTTTCTATATTTGTTGAACCTCATATTCAAGAATTAGCTAAACAATTAAGAATTTGTATAGATAATACTTTACCTAATTAATATCTATGAAACTACCTCCAACAACAAAAGACCCTAATTGGCTATTTTATCTAAAGTTCCAGACCGATCCATTTGGTTATATGGATCTTATTTACAAAAAATATGGTGATATTATCACCTTGATGTTTGATTCTCAACCGACTATTTATATTAGTAACCCACAAGGTATTAAAGAGGTTTTCAATAATACAAAAGAGATTACAGCTAGCGGTGCTTTAAACGAAAGTTTTGCTATAGGTACAGGGAAGCAAGGCGTCTTACAATTAGATGGTTTGCGTCATAAACACCGACGTAAACTTTTGATGACTTCCTTCCAAGCAGGGCGTACAGGAGCTTTCGGGCAACGTATCTGCGAAATTACAGATAAAATAATCAGTCAACAGACCATAGGAAAATCTTTTCTTGCCTATGAAATTATAGAAGAGATTGCTCTCCGAATTGGCATAGAACTTATAGTAGGTTTAAACGAAGGCGATCGCTATGAAAGAATTAAGCATCTATTTAGTTTTTTGATGAAGTATGAACAATCTCCTGTTATCAATTTTTTGTTACAACTTCCCTTTGTGAGCCAAGATTTCGGTAAATGGAGTCCACAGGGATATCAACTTAACCTTTCTCAAAAAATTTTCCAATTCCTGGACTCAGAGGTTTCTCAACGTCGTCAAAAACCGGCTTCCCTATCCAGCGATACTCTCTCCACTCTCATATCTGCTTGTGATGAGACGGGTGAAGCATTAAGTGATGAAGAGGTGCGCGACCTACTATTATCTCCTATCTTCGCAGCCCAACATGCTTCCGGTGCTGCGATCGCCTGGGCATTGTACTGGATTCATCATTTACCTGATGTTCGCCAGAAACTACTCCAAGAGCTAAATACTCTTGGTGAATTTCCAGACCCTATGAGTATTGTGACATTGCCTTATCTAAATAATGTCTGCAATGAAGCTTTACGTATTTACCCAACTCAGTTATTCACATTTCCCAGGTTAGTAGAGTCTCCTATTGAAATTATGGGTTATGAGTTTGACCCAGGGACAATACTAATTGGTAATATTTATTCTATGCATCAACGTGAAGATATATATCCAGAACCTAAACAATTTAAACCAGAGCGGTTTTTTGAAAAACAATACTCACATTTTGAATTTTTGCCATTTGGTGGTGGTGCAAGGAGTTGTATTGGTGGGGCTTTTGCATTATTTGAAATGAAGCTGGTACTAGCAACAATTCTTTCACGTTATCAGCTAGCATTAGCCAGTAAAAAACCAGAACGTCCCAAGTTTGGAGGTTTGATTTCTTACCCTGCAAGTGGTGTGAAGATGCTCATGCATGGTAAGCGTAACTATCAAGGAAAGCCGCAACTATCGGTTGCTGGTTTAGTTTAACCTCTGGAGTTGGTTCTTAATTTTTTTCCTGACAATACTAAAGTAAGTAATATTTATGAAACTACCTCCAACAGTAAAAACACCCAATTGGCTGCTATATTACCAGCTTAAGAATAATCCAATTGGTCTTATGGATGCTATTTATAAACGTTACGGTGAAATTTTCACTGTCATGTTTGGTTCTACACCAACAGTTTACATTAGCAATCCCTCAGGAATAAAGCAGATTTTAAGTAATAGCAAAGAAATTATAGCACCTAGTCTCTACGGGGAAGATTCTAATATTACAGTTGGAAACATCGGCAAGCAAGGAATTCTCCATATCGGTGGATTAGTTCATAAGCATCGCCGTTCTATCTTAATGAAGGCTTACCACGGAGAGCGAATGGTAGCTTGTGGACGACGTATTTGCGAACTTACAGAAAAGATTATTAGTCAACAAGCGATTGGAAAAACTTTCATTGCTTCTGAAATAATATCAGAAATTACCTTGGAAGTAGCTATAGAGGTTGTAATAGGATTGCAACAAGGAGAGGGTTATGAAAAAATAAAAAGTCTATATACCTCTTGTAATAAATATGAAAAATCTCCTTTGTTTCAATTCATCTCTGACTTACCTTTTACCCAACTGGATTTAGGTAAACTAAGTCCTTGGGGATACCATAAATACCTCCTCAAAGAAATTTTCCAATTTTTATACAATGAAGTTCAGCAACGCCGCAAGCAAGGAGATTTTTCACGTACCGATATGCTCTGCGATTTGATATTTGCTTGTGATGAAACAGGTAAACCATTAAGCGATGAAGAGGTGCGCGATCTCCTGTTTTTCCCTATATTAGCAAGTAGAGAAGCCTCAGTGCATTCCCTAAGTTGGTGTTTATATTGGATTCATCGTTTCACAGATGTTCGTGATCGACTAGTTGAGGAGCTCGATCGCCTTGGTGAAACCCCAGATCCAATGAGTATTGTTGCATTGCCCTATTTAAGTGCTGTTTGTAACGAGTCTTTACGAATTTCCCCAAGTCCAATTTTCATGCTACCAAGAGTGGTAGATTCTCCAATAGAGATCATGGATTATGAGTTAGCTTCAGGTACAGTACTCATTGGTAATATTTATTTAACACATCAACGCGAAGACTTATACCCAAATCCGAAACAATTTAACCCAGAGCGCTTTCTAGAAAAAAAATTCTCTCCTTATGAATTTATGCCCTTCGGTGGCGGCGCTCGTAGTTGTATTGCAGGGTCTTTTGCCCTATTTCAAATGAAGCTGATGTTAGCAACTATTCTTGCAAACTATAAATTAGCGCTGGCTAACAAGCGACCAGAAAAACAAAAGCATTACGAAGATCAATGTTACCCAAAAAGTGGCGTAAAGATGGTTATGCATGGTTCGCGTAAGCATCAAGGATACTCACAGCCACTTGTTTCTAGCTTGTTCTAGTCTTTGGATTTAGTTTTTCATCAAGTCGATATAGATCGTAAGCAGTTGTGCAAAAATAAATAGACATTTTTGGATCTGAAAATATATTTCATTATGATGGAGGAAGTATTTATGGCTAATAGTAAAAAAGGTGCTGTGGTAATCACAGGAACATCTTCTGGTCTCGGTCGAGCAACAGCGCTTTTACTAGATAAGCAAGGATACCAAGTCTTTGCTGGAGTCCGCACAGAAAAAGATGCTGAATCACTAAAACAGGCTGCATTCGGTAATTTAACTCCAATAATCATGGACATCACAAATCAAGAACAAATTCAAGCCGCATATGAATTTGTTTCATTATCAGTCGGTGATGAAGGACTGGTGGGATTAGTGAACAATGCAACTACAATAGCCTATGGGCCTTTAGAGTGTGTTCCGATAGATGACGTTAGATGGAATTTTGAAGTAGGTATTATAGGTCAAATTGCTGTTACACAAGCATTTTTACCAATGCTCAGAAAAGCTAAAGGCCGAGTCATAAACATGAGTGCAGATTGTGGCAGAATTGCCCTACCATATTTTGGACTCTTATCGGCTGCAAAGTTTGCACTGGAGGCATTTACAGACTCTTTGCGAATGGAATTATTATCTTCTGGCGTAGAAGTTATCTCTATATTGTCAGGTTCATTTAAGACAGACGTTTATAAGAAAGTCGAGGCTAGTTACGAGAGAACATTTGCCAATATGTCGCCGGAAACCAAAGCTCTGTATGATAAAAATTGTAAAATATTTCTTCAAGGTGTTGTAGAAGGAAACACGAATGGTATGTCGTGCGAAATACCTGCAAATATGATTTTAAAGGCTTTAGAAGATAGGAAACCTAAAAGACAATATTTTGTCTCAGATTCTATGTTGTCAATGTGGTTAGATAAACTTTTTTTCCTACTTAAAAGATTGCTCCCACACCAGTATTTTTATGATACTTATTTTTTTGGTAATATGCGAAAGAGTATGAAACTTGATTAAGTAGTTGTGCAAAATTAAATGTATATTGTCATTGCGAATCTAGCCTAGATGTGTTCTGCGTGGGTTTCCGTAAAGCAGGGAAATGAAGCATAAGTCCTCCAAATAGGCTGAGTCGAAAAGTTTCTCATTAAGATATACACGAACGCAATGGTTTGAAATTGCTGTGTCCCTTTTGGACACAGCAATTTCAAACACTGCATTTCATTTCGCATCCTGTGGAAAAAAAGTTAAGCAATGACATAAATATTTTTGTTTACCTAAGTAGAAGCCTGGGAAAAACATAGATGAGGTTATGAACACACTTAGATTAAGAAAAGAAATGGAATTAGAAGTAGTGAAGCAGCATCGTCTTAGCCGTTTATCTAAGCTTGAGCAAGCACTAAGTATCCAAGAAATAAAAAATGACTTTACAAAAACAATCTCAGATCACAAATGAAATTCTTCAAGGCAATCTTATTAAACTGATGTTCAAGTTATCAATTCCCAGTATTCTGGGGATATTGATGCTTAGTTTAAATACTTTTATTGATGCTTTATTTGCAGGAAGGTTTCTTGGTGAAACTGCTTTAGCAGGTATCTCACTTGCACTGCCACTTACAAGTATAGTAAATGGATTTGCTAGCTTGATAGGGGTAGGCTCTGCTTCTATTCTTAGTCGAGCTATTGGATCTGGAGATGTTAAGACTCAATCCAAAATGTTTGGAAGTATTATAATTTTAAGTGTTATATTTTCTTCTTTTATTACACTTATTAGTTATACATTTGGTGAAGAATTAATTGCACTCATGGGGGGAGATGGTGAAGTTGCTTCAGAAGGTACAAGGTATTTGAAAACATACGTATTAGGTTCTATATTTTTGATATTAGGAGAAGCTTGTGGTGAGGCTATAAATTCAGAAGGTAACATTAAATTGAATACAATATTTAACTTGATTTTTGTGAGTGTTAATATTTTATTAAACTATATATTTATTACTGTATATAATTGGGGCATCCAAGGTATTGCTCTTGCTACAGTTATAGCAATGGTTGTTTCTAGTATTCTGAATCTATCTTATTTTATTGCTGGTAAAAGCTTTATCCCTGTTCATCTAAAAAGAATAGCGATCGCAATAGACTTACTTCGAGAAATATTATCAGTAGGAGTATCTTCCCTGTTTTATCCAGTGATGATATTGGTTCAAGAATTTGTAATTTTTAATTTAATTTCTCATTATGGAGTGAATAGTGATATTGCTTTCTTTGGAGCAAGTGTTAAATTGTCTTCATTTACATTTATTCCTATCATTGGTTTAGCAAATGCTTTACAACCTGTAATTGGTATGAATTATGGAGCAAAGAATTATAGAAGGGTTAAAAACTCATATTTAATTTTTGCAGTTATCGGAACTATTTTATTAATCTTCATGTGGTTGCCTTTACAATTATATCCAAGTAAATTTTTGGGGCTAATTCTGCCAGAGGTCAATTTTACTGAAGATGATGTGTTAAATTTTAGAATTCTCAATATATTAACACCTATATGGCCTTTAGCATACTTTAGTAATACTCTTTTTTTATCTATAGGCAAAGCTAAAATCGCATTACTAGCAATATTCTTAAAAAGTATAGTTTTCAACGTACCAATGATAATATTATTTTCAAGTATGTTTGCTTTAAGAGGTATCTATTTTGGAACAATTTTTGCAGATTTTTTATTTATGTTAGTAGTTTTCATATTAACTTTTTTAGAGTTTAATAATTTCGTTTAGAATAATAAACTCAGTCATTAATAATCATAAATAAGCCAGATTATTAATATCGTTTTTATAAGTGTTTTACAGAAAAATCTGTTTATGATCTTAAAAGTTACAGCAAATTGTGGCAATATTTTAGAAGAGGTAAAAAGATGGCAATCATGGGAAACTATTGTAAAGCATACTCACTCAAAACGTTGCGTAAATTTGACGAATGGGCGGAGTATTCTGAGAATATAAGGAAAGAAAAACAAGAGGTCGATGGAAAAGATGTTGAAGTAAACAGAATATCAACCGACGATGATTTTCTATACTTGCAAGAAAACTACGTTGTTACAGATGGAATTTTCAAGGACGAGAATATTATATTTGATAATGTAACACCTGAGTGGAAAGAGTTTTGCCAAAAGAACTTGGGCTTCGAGATTCCTGTTTATGAAGCTGTGTGAGTATAAACATCTGAAAGCCAAAATAAAAGTAATTATTAGTTGGGAGATAATTCCATGAAAAAAGATAGGACAATTTACAAAGTTGTAGTTAATCACGAAGAACAATATTCTATTTGGCCATTAGACCGCGAAAATCCTCTCGGTTGGAAAGATAGTGGAAAAAGTGGACTCAAACAAGAATGTTTGGATTACATCAAAAAAGTCTGGACTGACATGAGACCGCTCAGTCTGCGAAAAAAAATGGAGGAAACAGCACCTACCACTTAGGACTAGATTACATGTGAGTTTTCTTGTAATTTTTAAGCGGCAGTAAGCGGTCTCTTTCAAAATTTTGTATTACTTAACTTAATGGAGAAGTTTTATGGTGACATCCTCTATTTGTCAAGAACGGGTGTGGTTTATTACTGGTACTTCAAGCGGTCTTGGTCGAGCTTTAGCAGAAGCAGTTTTGGAAAAGGGCGAAGCAGTAGTTTTAACAGCACGGAATCCGCAGAAAGTAGAAGACTTAGCTGCAAAATTTCCAGGTCGTGCTTTAGCAGTGCAACTTGATGTGACGAAACCAAAAGAAGTGCAAGATGCTGTGAAGCAAGCAATTGATTATTTTGGACATATTGATGTACTCGTAAATAACGCTGGATGTAAAATTGTCGGACTAATCGAAGAACTTAGCGACTCTGAAGTTCGCCGTCAGTTTGATACAAACTTCTTTGGTATTTTGGAAACGCTGCGAGCTGTAGTACCTCACATGCGAAAGCAACGTAAGGGACACATCCTAAATATTTCTTCAATGGCTTCTTTTATGGCTGAACCAGGTGGAGGATTTTATATTGCTAGCAAACTGGCACTAGAAGGAATTTCTGGAACTTTACATTATGAACTTCAACCTTTCGGTATCAAAGTCATAATAGTTGAACCAGGTGTTTTCTTTACTAATTTTCCTGTAAATTCTATTTTTGTAAATGATACCCAAATAGAGGAAGAGGAGTATAAAGCATTTATTAATGAACGACGTAATGAAGTCTTTGAAAGCGGTATGGAACGTGATCGTTTAGACGAACCGGGAGATCCAAAGAAAGCTGCTTTAGCAATGATTAAAATAGTTGATATCGAAGAGCCAATAGTTCGATTAGCACTGGGAACCGATGCAATCGAGAGTATAAATTACGGGTTGGAGTATATCAAAAGAGATTTGGATGCTTGGAAAGAACTTTCTATCAGTACCGATTGTGATGAAGTTGTGGCGAATAAGACCTAAATACAAAATTGTATAAGTTCATAGCAAAATTTTAAACAAAGACTCAGCGTCACTAGTACAGCACGGCGTAAATAAGCAGACCATTAAATAGCCAAAACTTTGCCCTTATATGTCCACTTAAAAGGTTTAGCCATTGTTTGATTTTAGGAGTTAATCTAGCCACACCCTGATTCCTTGATCCGCGCCTCAAAATGGGTTTTAACCTGATTATTTATTCTCCCATCAATATGGTCTGTTTATTTCCGCCGTGTTGTACTAGATACTTGAAAATCACAAAAATTTGGAATTAGGAGTAGTGTAAAAATAACTTGATTAACTATGTTATTGGTCTACTTGTCCAGGGAATATCTACAAAGAATAAATAATGTTAAACTCAACAAATCTGTTATTATCACTTACCTCATTTCTTCGCACCTTGATACGGGAGCATCTCAAATGTGCAAAAATAAATCAAGAAATATTATTCGCGAGAATTCATCGCGAATAAAAAGGGAACTTAATCCTTAATCTTGTGGTTCTTCCTCCTCTTGCTCAGACCCAGAACTAATATCTAGGAGGCAATCATCAAGGGTATGAATTATCCTCTGTATCTCATCTCTAACTGAACGTCTAAAAACAGACATAACGGCATCAATATGTTCTTGAGTACCAGCCTTGCCTAAATGCATGTATTTACTCAGTTTTGATGATGTTGCACATGGCAAGGATGGAGTCGGAACTTGTAATTTAGCGTAGATATAGCATAGCTGACATCCGGGGCAAGATAGCATGAAAGTATTACTGCATAAGCTTTTTAGCTATTGCTTCTTTAGAAATCATCCAAGGCTTGTTTGCCTCTCATTAGACGAAGCTAGCACAAGGCTTTTACGAAAGAATAAGGGATTGAGTCATGTTACTGTCATACTACACAATCCCATTTTAGGAGAATTTGTACTATCTTGCCCCTGGTGTCAGCTACGCTATATCTACGCCAATTAGCTGTACGTGAGATTTGTGAAAGAGCCAATCTTCCACTGATTGTGATTCGTCCGCGTACAATTCTTGGCGAAGGAAGACTCGGCATTTTTCAGATTTTATTTGAATGGATTCAGGAGGGCAGAAACGTTTACGTTATTGGCAGTGGTAATGTTCAATTTCAATTTGTCCATGCTCTCGACCTGATGGATGCTTATATGTTGGCCTTAGACCGAGGTAAACCTGGAATTTACAATGTCGGCACAAATCGCTACAGTACACTCCGCCAAGGTTTAGAGAATCTGATTGAATATGCAGGCACTGACTCAAAAGTTAAAAGTTTGCCGGCGTGGGTAACGATTAGTACCCTCAGAGTTCTGGATTGGCTTGGTCTGAGTCCTTTAGCTCCCTGGCACTATCTAACCTATCATAAGGCATTCCACTTTGATGTCACTCCCCTACTGGAGTTGGGGTGGAAACCTAAATACTCTAACGATGAAATGTTCCACGAAAGCTATGACTGGTTCAGGCAAAATTATAACCAGCTTGCGGCAGAGAAAGCAGGTTCAGCTCATCGTCGTCCAGTAAAAGAAAAGCTATTGTGGCTTGTCAAGCAATTTTCCTAATCAGGTTTGATTAATATGAACTTTACTTTGAGTGCATGGGGTTTAGTCTTCGCTGCTGGCATTAATACCTGCATCGGGAATTTGCTCCTCAAGCGATCTCGCCTCGAAGCCCCAGATCCCGGCTTACTGTCATTGCTCTTTTCCCCTTGGTTGATTGCTGGGTTAGTGTTCTATGCCATCAACGTCGTGCTATTCGCCAAAGCATTAGATAAATTGCCAGTTTCAGCAGCCTATCCTGTCTTAGCTGGAATGGGATTTGCTTTGATTGCCATTACTGGGAATTATTTCTTTGGGGAACGCCTTGGCCTTAACCAATACGTTGGGCTGGGGGTAATTCTAGCTGGAATCATTATCATGTCCCGCTTTTGATAGGAAAAAACATGTGATTTTACCCCCCGCATGACCAAATTTTGAATCATAGCGTGACCAAAAGTTAACGTAATTTCAAACTTTTGAGCCAGTCAACAACCTAACTTTATGAATCAAATTATGTCCGCGTGTTTTAAATGTGAATCATAATGCGACCAAAAGTTTTATTTTTGGATTTGGTAAAAAATGCAGAGCAAGACACACTAATTTAATCGAAAATTTTAAACTTTCGGTCAAAATATGATTCAAAACGTCCACAATATGGTTCAAAAATATGTTTAGCCAAAAATTGAGTGATCAAGCGATCGCATCTCTACTCAGTTTTAAAAGCTCTGTTCGCCGCCTGCGTACAAATGAACTATAAAAGCCTTGTTGCTTGCCGTACTTAATCCCTTGTGAGCAAGCTTTTCGAGACTTAACGGGAAAATTCAGTTGATATTGTGCCCTAATACCAATTTTGTATGAAGTTGCATAAAATAAAAAAGCTAGAAACTATGCTTGGTAAGCATTCCAGCTTTCTATAGTTTCATGCAGCTTCACAATAATTTGGTATCAGTTACTTCATATTATATGATTAAGCTAATTTCAAGTTAATTGATAATGACTATCAATAGTTACTGTTTGTCTTCGGTTTCAGGCAAGTGATATTACTAGGTGTGGGGAAATAAATGAAAATAGACAAATTATTTCAAAGCCTTCTGCTGACAAGTGCGGTTGTTCTTTTGGTCGGAACTTCTGCCAAAGGCAAGGAAACTCGAGAGGGTAGAGTAGTTCGATCTTGCACCCAGGGAATAGGAAAATCTTTAAAAGATAGGCTTGCAGTTACAGATACTCACAAATGTCCGGTATTAGTTCCCAGTTCCCGCAAACCTCGACAATTCGAGTCCCAACTAGCAAATTCTTTAAGTCAGTTAAAGTCGTATAAACCCAGTAAAAACATTCCCCAACTCAGCGACATCGAGTTTCCCGCAACCAGCGCTCAAATGTTGGTACAACAAACAGCACCAACCAACCCACCTGCGACTCCAGGGGAGGTTGTCGCAATTACGGGGGTAAAAGCCAATCCCACCGATAGCGGTGTCGAGGTAATTTTAGAGACAACCCAGAGTGATAAACTACAAGCCGCCAACCGCAGTACGGGGAATAATTTTATTATGGATGTCACTGGTGGGCAGTTGCGTTTACCCAATGGCGATGCTTTCACGTTTAAGTCGGAAAAACCCCTGGCGGGAATTACGGAAATCACAGCTACGAATATTGATGCAAATACCGTGCGGGTAACGGTAGTTGGCGAGAAAGCTTTACCTGTGGTTGAGTTATTTGACGATAATGTGGGGTTGATTTTTACAGTTGTATCTACAGCCACAACAGCACAGGAACCAGAACAACCAACCCAAGAAAAGCCAGCAACACAGACACCCGAAGAACAACCCGCAGCCCAACAGGATGATGCGATTGAATTGGTAGTCACAGCAGAACAGGATGGTTATCGCGTACCAGATACCTCAGTGGGAACGAAAACAGATACCCCATTGCGTGATATTCCCCAGTCAATTCAGGTAGTACCGCGACAGGTGCTGCAAGACCGTCAAGCAAGAAGCATTACAGACGCATTGGAAAACGTTAGCGGTGTCACCTCAATTTCTAGCTCAAGTTCAAGTAGAGACTATTTTACGATTCGAGGCTTTGAGGTATATTCTAACTCTCTCGTCAACGGACTTCCTGATCCACAAATTACTTCAGATGGCGGCTTTGTCAACGTGGAACGCTTAGAAGTGTTAAAGGGGCCTGCGTCTGTTTTGTATGGCGAAACTGGATTCAGTGGTATTGGCGGTACTGTCAACTTCGTTACTAAACAGCCATTGCGCGATCCATTCTACGAAATTAGCGCGACTATTGGTAGTTTTGACGACTATCAGGGGGCGATCGATTTTTCAGGGCCGTTGAATGATTCTAAAACGGCTCTCTACCGCTTGAATATTGGTTATCGGAGTACTCAGAGTTTCATTGACCTTAACCAAGCTAGAAGGTTTTCTATTGCTCCCAGTTTGAGCTTTAACCTGGGTAAAAATACAGACCTAGTGGTTGAGGGTGATGTCAACAGATTGGAAAGAAATGGACAGGGATCGAGCGGATTACCAGCAGTCGGTAGTGTACTGCCGAACCCCAATGGCAGAGTGCGTCGTAGTTTTAACGCCATAGGTCAATTAACGGATAACCTGACAATTCAAGGCAGAATTGGGTATAGCTTAGAGCATCGATTTAATGAAAATTGGAAGCTACGAAATGCCTTCCGCTATGTGTTCGCTAATGATGACGATCGCGGTGGAGTGCCTTATACTATTTTTCCCACTAGTCTAGCGGATGATAATCGCACGCTAAATCGAAGTGCTTCTATTGGCAGTCAATTTTACGATTTCTACTATCTAGATACGAATCTACTTGGTAAATTCAGCACTGGCTCAATCAATCACCAACTTCTATTTGGCTTGAGTTTGAGTCGAAATATAACTGATCTCAGTTTTGAATCTGGCATTCCTGCTGCCCCGGTAGATATTTTCAATCCAGTCTACGATCAAACTGTTGTTTCTAGTGGTCGCAACTTCGTTCAGTTAACAACCAGAGATACGATTGGTATTTATCTCCAGGATCAAATTACTCTGGCTGAAAACTTAAAGCTTCTGCTAGGCGGACGGGTAGATATATTTGATGAGGGCAAAATTGATCGACTTACGGATATAGAAACCAGCCAATCAGACACTGCATTTAGTCCGCGAGTAGGAATTGTTTATCAACCCATTCCGCCCATTTCTTTATATGCTAGTTTTGCGCGATCTTTTGCTCCGACAATCGGTACATCTGCTACTGGAGAAGCATTCCAACCAGAGCGGGGAACCCAGTATGAAGTAGGCATTAAAGCAGATGTGAATGACCGAGTTTCGGCAACCCTTGCCTTCTATGATTTGACCCGTTCTAATGTGACGACAGACGATCCCGATCCTAATAGTCCTCCTGGCTTTTCGGTTCAAACTGGAGAACAAAAAAGCCAAGGGATTGAGTTAGATATCAGTGGCGAAATTTTACCGGGATGGAACATTATTGGAGGCTATGCCTACACCGATGCTAGGGTCACGAAAGATAATACGATTCCAGCGGGAAATCGATTATTTTCTGCTCCCGAATATTCATTCAACCTGTGGACAACTTACAGAATCCAACAAGGTGATTTGCAAGGACTAGGATTTGGATTAGGCTTCTATTATGTTGGAGAAAGAGCAGCAGATTTGGCTAATACTTTCGAGGTTCCTAGTTACTTCCGTACAGATGCCGCAATTTTTTATGAACGCGAGCAATTCCGCACTGCCTTAAATTTCCGTAATCTCTTCAATGTGGATTATTATCAAGCTACTGGGTCTGGAACATTTGTTGATCCAGGCGAACCTTTCGCCGTTCAAGGAACAATTTCATGGAGATTTTAGGTTGTTAAGGAACAGAAACTTAAGAACCTATAATTTTTAATGGTGTGTCACACCACGCTAAGACAAAGGCAGTTTTGCCGCAAAACTGCCTTCCCTACATTTGCACTTTATTTAATCGATATGCCTAAATGCTCACGAGTATTTCTTTGCGCCGCCTCACCTATCTGATACTTTTAAGTATCTTAACAGTGCTACTGGTTTCGGCTTGTAACACAACTCATGATACCAATATTACTAGCTATAAACAGTCTGTTGAGAATTGCCGAACCGTGCAACATGTAATGGGTAGCACCTGCATTCCTCGCAACCCTCAACGGGTAGTGACGCTTGATAGTTTTGAAAATACCTGGGCATTAGGTATCCGTGCTATTGCATCGACTCATGTTCCGGGTTTTCCTATGCCAAAATATCTTCAAAGTAAAGTAGAGCAAGTAGAATCTGTAGGAAGTTATAATAGCCCGAATGTAGAAAAGATTTTGAGACTTAAACCAGACCTAATTATTTCTGGTTCTGACTTGAAAGGTATTTACAAACAGTTGTCTTATATTGCACCTACAGTAGTACTCAATACACCCTATCCGTCACCCCCCTGGACAGATATGTTAGAAGAACTTGCTACTATTTTGGGCAAAGAAGAAGTTAGTAAGCAATTGATAGATAAGTATTGGCAACGGGTGGAAAAACTTAAGCAAGCTTTGGGCGTTGGCGCAGCCTCTCCAAATGAGAATCGCCGCAATACTATTAAGGTATCTATTGCAAATACATCTTCAGAATCCGGCATTTGGTCTTATGGAGAAAAACATTTCTCTGGGTCAGTTTTGAAGGATATTGGTCTGCAACGTCCCAAATCACAAAGAGGAGATCTCTTCTATATAGAAAATATATCCAAAGAAAAAATATCTGATATTGATGGGGATGTTCTCTTCTTTGCATCTTGGGAAAGGGAAGATGATAAAAAGACGTTAAATAAGCTTAAACAAAGTCCTTTATGGTCACAACTCGAAGTTTTTCAAGAAAATAAAGTTTATTTTGTAGGTATGCATTGGCATAATGCAGATATTTTTGCGATTAATGCCATCCTCGATGATCTGGAAAAATACCTAGTCAACACACCTTAATTATATGTTAAAATCTAGAATATTTGTTTGCACATCCTGCCACCACCCCTCCCAAGAACGACCAGATAATCCACCTTTTGGCTGCAACCTTTACCATCCTCAATAGACTTGTCCGAAAATTTAAAAAGCAGTCTGTGTCTGGCTTAGAGATAGTTTCAGTGAAAGCCAGAGTCAACGGAATAATAGAAATCTTGCATAAATATTTTGTGGTATGATGAAGGGTTATTTTAATTTCAGTTTTTAGCAATTAAAATAGTAGGAACTTATCAATTTTTTCGATTAAGTATTATCAGGCGATGGCGTAGCCCAGAGCAGGCATCGCTAACTAAAAAAAAGCAGCAAACATAGTTTCAGTTATTGATTAATTACTGAAAATTATTTTATTAATTTTCTTTTTTAATCGATTTAGATGGCTAATTCGTGATTATAAATTCCCGCAATTAAATTCGACCTTAAGCCAAAACGTCGGTGACGATTTCGATATCTATCAGACAAAATTTTAAAGATTTTTAGACGACGATTGACGTGTTCCACAACAATTCTTAATCGATTGAGTTCACGATTGGATTTTTTCTGTTCTTTCGTTAACTTCTTACCTTTTGGTTTTTTTATAGGTGTTTCACCGCCAGTCGCTCATGAGGGAAACCCCCAAGACCGCGCTGGCTCACTTAATTGATGAATTTTAGTAATTCCTTGATATCCTTTATCTGCTATTACTTTGAGTAATTCTCCAAATTTTACGCCACTGCTCTTAAATAGCTTAAAATCATGAATTCTCCCCTTTTCATGCCCCAAACAGATGATTTGACTGCTTTTTTGATGGATTATCACCTGAGTTTTTAAAGTATGTTCTCCCTGTTTTCCACTAAAAAATCTTTTTTGACCTTTCTGAGGTTTTTCAATTGGACTTTCCGTAACATCCATCACCACTAAATCTTCCTCAGACGACATTTTCCATAATTCTTTTTTCCCCGGCAGACTAAATTTTCTTGACTTAATTAAAATATTTTCAATTTTAAAAACTATTCGACAAACCGCAGATTCCGAAAGTCCATAATCTAATCCAATATGATAATAAGTGCGATATTCTCTCCAATATTGAATAACCATTAGAACTTGGTCTTCAATAATTAATTTAGGACGACGACCTGGTTTCTTTTTCTTTTGGTGATCAGCGTTGACTAACTCAACCATTAGCTCAAAGGTTCGACGACTTACTCCAGTCATTCGCTTAAATTTCTTTGAAGTAAGCTGTTTGGCTTTCTCTATTTTCACTGCGATTTCATTGTCCTAATCAAAAATGGTCAAAGCATTTACTATACCACAAAACACTTTTGCAAGAGTTCTTATGAGATCAATGCGACAATTGGCAATTATAATTTCTACCAAGGTGCAATTGATTTGTCTGGGCCACTAGACAATCGTGGCAATGTTCTATACCGATTGAATACATCCTATAGAAGTGCTGGTAGTTCTATTGATCTCATAGAAAATAAAAATTTTCAGATAGCTCCTGTCTTAAGTTGGGCGATTAGTGATAAAACAAAGTTGACCCTTGAAGGAGATTATGTCAACGATAGTGTTCCTCCCGCAACAGGTGTGCCAGCTCTTGGATCTGTGCTTTTCAATCCTAATGGGAAAATATCGCGCAACCGCAACTACAACGAGTCTAACGCCAGTCAACAAGTGAATCTTGGTCGAATTGGATATAGATTAGAGCATCAGTTCAGTGATTCCTGGTCACTACGTAATGCTTTTTCTGCATCCTTTTATGACTTAAAAGTATCCAATCTTGCTTCGCCAGCTGGTCTACAGTCTGACAATAGCACGCTAAATCGTCGATTCCTGGACACAACACGCGATATTACTTCTTACGTACTCGCATCGGATGTAACTGGGAAATTTTCAACTGGATCAATTGAACACCAGTTGACACTTGGATTTGATTTTAACGATTTCTACAATAGAGATACTGGCAATGCAGTAACTGGTTCGCCGATTGATATATTCAACCCTGTTTTTGGGCAGATTGTTGCGCCTACTCCTCTTTTCGCGTTTGATAATGCTACTGACAGGACAGCATTAGGAATCTATGCTCAAGATCAGATTACAATAGCGGAAAATTTGAAGCTACTACTAGGTTTACGTTTTGATACGTTCAATCAGACAGTTAAGGATCGAGAAGGTGGCACGGAACAAAATCAATCGGAAAGTGCCTTTAGTCCTCGTGTTGGTATTGTTTATCAACCCATTCCACCGATTTCCCTTTATGCCAGCTACAGCCAATCTTTTTCTCCTGTTGATGGGCGCAGTTTTGAGGACGCACAATTTCAACCAGAAAGAGGTACACAATATGAAGTTGGGGTAAAAGCAGATTTAAGTGACAGATTATCTGCAACACTTGCATTCTACGATCTACTCCTCTCCAATGTTTTAACCGACGATCAGGTCAATCCTGACTTTTCTCTTCAAACAGGCAAACAACGTAGCAGAGGTATAGAGATGAATCTGTCAGGTGCAATCTTACCAGGATGGAATATCATTACTGGCTATGCTTACACTGATGCTCGCATCGAAGAAGATAATGCTCTGCCTGTAGGAAATCGACTTTCTAACATACCAAAACATTCTTTCAACTTGTGGACAACCTATGAGATTCAAGCGGGTAACTTAAAAGGACTGGGCTTTGGCTTAGGGCTTTTCTATGTTGGTGAACGTCAAGGTGATTTGGGAAATTCATTTGAGATACCTAGCTATTTACGGACAGATGCTGCCATTTTTTACAAACGAAATAATTGGAGAGCAGCGCTCAATGTCAGGAATCTATTCGGGGTAGACTATTTTGAAAGTTCTTTTAATCGAAATCGGCTTTTTGCTGGAGAAGACCTTACCATTCAAGGTACGATTTCTTGGCAATTCTAAGAGCCAAGGAAAGAGACGAAGATACATAAGCCGCTTCGTCACTTGGCTGTCTTTGGGCGTGATGGGACTTTTGCTTGTCACAGCCTGTACTCCTAAAGATCGCCACAACATTCAAATACCTATTGAATCGGGCATTGCAGAGTGCCATTCGTTTCAGCACGTTATGGGTGAAACTTGTATTCCTACTGCCCCGAAACGTATCATTACATTATCTGCCTTAACTCTCAATAATGCCCTTCTTCTGGGAGTAAAGCCCCTTGGCAGCACTCATTTTCTAGACGATCATAAATTACTTATCCGCAATGGCATAGAATTTCTGGGGCCTTCTCAACCTAATCTAGAGAAGATATCCTTGCTTAAGCCAGATTTGATTTTGGGCTGGGAAAACATTGACAAGAGTATTTACCCCTTACTTTCAAAAATTGCTCCTACCGTGTTGGGAAAATGGGAAGAACCTCTGGATTGGTCAAAGCACTTTGATTTTGTCGCTCAGGTTTTAGGTAAGGAAAAAGAAGCCAAAGAAGCGTGGCAGAATTACTACAAAAAAATTGAAACCTTGAAAATAGCTTTGGGCATTGACGCGGACTCTTTAAAGGAGAATGGCTACCAGGGACAAAAAATTTCATTTATCCACATACATTTTGGTAATCGTGGTGTTGGGAGTGATGTGAAAAACTCGTTTGCTGGTTCTATTCTAGATACTGTTGGTTTACAGCGTCCAACAGCACAGAATATTAATGCTTACTATGGAAGCCTCAGTATTTCTGAAGAGGAACTAGAGAAGGCTGATGGAGACGTGCTATTTGTTTCTATCTTGAGCAATAACGCCAAAGAAGCTTTTGCAAAAATTCAGAAAAGCCCCCTTTGGAAACGCCTTAATGCAGTTCAGAAAAATCATGTTTATTTAGTTGATTCCTCGACCTGGAGTGGTTCAAGTTTACCTGCTGCAAATGCTGTCCTTGATGATCTCTACAAATACCTCGTCAACGCACCTTAACCGGATTTCTCACAAGGGCTGAGAAAAGAGGAGTCAAAAACTGCCAAAATGTCTATTGCAAATGAATTCCAGCAGTTTTAAGCATGACCCCTCAGAAAACAGATTGTATACCGGAACAGTTCAAATTTGAACAAGTAAAGTCATCTCCAATCATAGTTACTCACCGTTCGCGTAATCGAGGATGGATTTGGTGAAATGAGGGATGTGTCAACAAGGGGGGGGGAAGAAAAACAGGCGATCGCTACGACTTGGAGAGCGAATTTCTTCAGAATAAAGAGGATGATATGCCAGTTTGTGGCGCGTGCAATCTGGGATTTAGCTTCACCACCAGCGACTGCAATCAAGTCGCTTTTTTAACAGCCAATTTCGTGCAATAATTGAGAACACTTCTTATTTAAAGCTACAGCGGGCTGGGGTACTGACTACTGGAGCGATCGCTACGCTCCAGCAGGCATCGCGCAAGCGCTGACTTATCAGTTCGCAATCAGCATTGCATCCAGTATTTAGGTGTTCCCTTTCCGGGAACTTGAAAAAGCTCGTTAGTTTCAATCATATATCAGCTTGACAAGAACAGTAATTATCATTAAACTATGACAAAAATTCTGACAGATACAGACTGGCAAGAACAGTGGGCAGAAAGTCAGCAAAAGGGTACAGTTTCTAGTCAATCAAAGGGGGTTGAAACTATCCGCCAAGGGAAGATTCTTGATGTCTGTAATACCTATGATTGATGGACAGAATTACGTAGTGGATTATCTATTTCAATACATGAAGAAGAGTTGATTAATGATATTGTGTGGATTAGAAATAGTTTAGATAAATCTCGATTTGGCTTGAGTTTTTTTATTTCAGGAAAAGTGAGAATTGAACGCCACGGTTTAACTGACAAGACAGACGAAGCAGTAGGCAGATATTATTCAGAATGTAACTACGATATCAAAGAAACTGAATGGTGGAAAGCCGGTGAGAAGTTTTCACGAATTTATCTGGAAATTGAACCGCAGAAAATTTTTCAAGGTTTTGGCGAGGAAGATTTAGAACAGATACCAATTTCCCTGCGTCAAGCCTTCTCTACAAATACCTTGTAAATACACCTTAACCCTATGTCTAAACACACCCTATTCATCTGCAAATCCTGCCACAGTTCTTCTGAAAAACGACCAGAGAATCCACCTTTTGACGGCACTATTTTATTTGAACAACTGAACACTTTATGCGCCGAGCAATTCCCAGATGATGAAGTGGAAATTCAACCAGTAGGATGTTTATGGGCGTGTAGTCATGGCTGTGTTGTATCCGTCGCTAGTCCAGACAAACCCACCTATCTCTTTGTCAATCTCACTCCCGGTGAAAGTGCAACGGCATTATTAGATTTTATGCAACTGTATATCAAAAGCGATAAAGGAACTGTAGTTTGGAAACAGCTTCCTGAACTGTTACAATCTGCTATTTTCGCCCAAATACCCCCTGCATTAATTAATGAAACTTCAGGTAATTCTTATTAATTATTTTCTCTAAATTGAGCATTTATGATGACCTCTTTGCCAGTAGCCAAAAACCATCCCCTCCTACGTTTATTACACTATGCTAAAAACTACCGCTCTCAAGTGTGGACTGCGGTAACTTTTACCATCCTCAACAAAATCTTTGACCTGGCACCATCATATTTAATAGGTGTCGCCATAGATATCGTGGTAGAAAAAGAGAACTCTATCATTGCCAAAATTGGAATTGCTAACATCATTGGACAACTGGCAATCCTATCATTATTAACTTTACTAATTTGGACTTTAGAATCACTATCTGAATTTATTTATGATCGCCTGTGGCGTAACCTCGCCCAAACTATGCAGCATGAGTTACGTCTTGATGCCTATAGTCATCTACAAGAACTAGAACTGAGCTACTTTGAAGAACGCTCTACAGGCACACTTTTGTCAATATTAAATGATGATATCAATCAATTAGAAAGATTTCTTGATTCTGGTGCAGCTAGTATTCTGCAATTTATCACTACAGTGTTAGCTGTAGGCGGTTCATTTCTTCTCATTGCCCCCAATGTAGCTTGGTTGGCAATCCTACCCACACCCTTCATATTCTGGGGTTCATTAGCATTCCAGAAACGACTCGCACCCCGTTATGCAGATGTCCGCGACAAAGCTGGATTTATCAATAGTCGTTTAGCTAATAATCTCTCAGGAATTGCTACAATTAAGAGCTTTACGGCGGAAACCTACGAGAGAGGTCGTGTCCTTTCTGAAAGTGAAGCCTATCGCCGCAGTAACCGTCAAGCGATCGCTCTTTCTGCTGCTTTTTCTCCAGCAATTCGATTAGTGGTTGTAATCGGTTTCATCGCCACGTTGTTTTTTGGTGGGGTTGCAGTGGCGAATAATCAGTTAACTGCGGGAACTTATGGTTTCATGGTGTTCATTGTCCAGCAGTTACTGTGGCCATTTGCAACATTGAGTTCCATCATGGATCAATATCAACGGGCGATCGCTTCTATTAAACGAGTTATGGGATTGTTAGATACTCCCATTGCTATTCCCACAGGGAAGCATCCTTTACCGTTAAAAACAGTACGCGGTGAAGTGCATCTTGACAATATCACCTTTGCATACAATGGTCGCACCAATGTACTCAAAGATTTATCACTGCATCTTTTACCAGGTGCAAATATTGGCATTGTTGGTGCAACTGGTTCTGGTAAAAGTACCCTAGTCAAATTACTGCTACGCTTTTACGAAATCCAAGGCGGACAAATTCTGGTTGATGGTATTGATATTCGGGAGTTACAACTCTTAGAACTGCGACGCTGTATCGGTTGGGTGAGTCAGGATGTGTTTTTATTTCACGGTACGGTAGGGGAAAATATTGCTTATGGCAGTTTTGATGCTACTGAGTCAGAAATTATTCATGCTGCTAAGTTAGGCCAAGCACATGAATTCATCATGCAACTACCCCAAGGATACGATACTATCGTTGGCGAAAGAGGTCAGAAACTTTCTGGTGGTCAAAGACAACGAATTGCGATCGCTCGTGCTATTCTCAAAGACCCGCCAATTTTGATTTTAGATGAGGCAACCTCTGCGGTAGATAATGAAACTGAAGCAGCTATTCAGAAGTCGTTGGCGATGATTACTCAAAATCGGACTACGATTGCGATCGCTCATCGTCTTTCTACGATTCGCCACAGTCATTGCATATATGTGATGGATTGTGGTCAAATTGTGGAGCAAGGTAAGCACGAGGATTTACTAGCACTGGATGGAATTTATGCCAGTTTGTGGCGCGTACAGTCTGGGATTCATTAATAGGCTAGACTGTGCCAAAACGGGAAAATTGTACGCTAAGGAATTAGGCTAACTCCTCAACCCCTTGCCAGACAATAGTTTCAGCTTCATTTAAAGTTTATTTTTTTCCTTCTCAACAATACCTTCGCCAATTTACGAAGGTGAGTTGATGGTGCTTGAACTATTAAGTCCCTTTTCTCTGAGGCCTGGCAAAAACAATAAGTTCTAAAAATTCCTTTAAGGTTTACCACAAGGTTTTTTTAACCTGTTGACCGCAGTATAAGGGTTTGAGATGACAAACTACCTTTGAAGCGAAAAGCTTATGTATAGGTAATTTTGGCAAAACTGGCAAAATTTTTGTAGGCTCTTATTTTGGCAAAGGTATTGATGAGTAATACTGAATTTCATCCTTGCCCAATCTGTTCGACCCCAACTCGATATTTTTCAAGATATCCAAGCGCAGTTTGTAATACTT
>Ga0105046_10000157_pt1 | contig 81136 bp, 63 predicted proteins | sample MAT03_FD_78385 | JGI IMG/M metagenome (GOLD analysis project Ga0105046, IMG submission 78385) | Freshwater microbial communities from Lake Fryxell liftoff mats and glacier meltwater in Antarctica - MAT-03 (megahit assembly) | ecosystem: Environmental > Aquatic > Freshwater > Ice > Liftoff... | reverse complement strand
GGCGACCGACGGTAGCCAGGGGTGAGTCTTCGAACCCCTGGAATCGAACACCCTCGGACTCTTGAGCCCTGGAAGGGCGATTGAACCTGGTCTGAGCCACCGCATCGCGAATGTCGCTGCTTCAATCGTCCCTCCGGGACTCTGGTTTTTTGGTTGTGTACTCTCACCAGGGGTTCGCAAAGCCTCACCCCTGGCTACCGTCGGTCGCCGCTCCGCGGCTACCGAGAGCGATCACGGACCGGGACAACCTTTACTGCCAAACCCGACAGTTGATGAGGCGCCAGCCCTTAGCTGTTCCGCAGCTTCAGGCCGTAGGTTACCAGCTTCTCGCTCACTTCCTTGAGCGAGGTCATGCCGAAGTTCTTGGCTTCCAAAAGCTCGTCCTGAGTTCGCTGACAGAGTTCCCCGAGCGTTGCGATGTTCAGGCGGTTCATGCACTTGCGAGCCCGCACCGACAGGTTCAGATCACTCACCGGCTTGTTCAGCACGGCCTGCTCTTCCGGCGACAGGTTCTGTTGCGGGCGATACGAAGTGCGTTCGTAGTTCATGCCCTGCTCCAGCGACTGGCCGACCCGCAACCCCTTGGCAGACATGATCGTCTTGATCTCCTCGAGCGACGTCTCACCGAAGTTCTTGCTGGCCAAGAGCTGCGCCTCGTTGGCTCGAGTGAGATCGCCCAGGGTGCGAATGTTCATCCGCTTCAGGCAGTTTCGGCTGCGAACGGAGAGCTCGAAGTCCGTGATGGGCACTTCCATCACCTGGCGGAACTGCTGGCTGACATGCTCTTCCTCGGGGCTGTAGTATTGCGACAGCGAGGCTTCCGTGTCCTTGAGGAAGAGCTTGGCGCGTTCGTCGAGTGGGTCGGTCTTGTGCAAGCGGCGATAGCACTCGCTGGCCTTGTCGTACTGGTCGTTGTCCTCGTACAGGATGCCGAGGTTGTACAGCACGCCACGGCCGATGGGCGGGTATTTCAGGCAGCGTTCGTAGTAGTTGATCGCGTCGTAGTCGTTGCCTTCGAGGTCATTGAGGAAGCCGAGACGGAAGAGGGCGCCGGCGTGCGTGGGGTCGAGATCGACCGAACGCTCATAGAACTTGGACGCGCGAAGCTTGTCGCCCTCGGCTTCGGCGAGAGCGCCTTCCTGGTAGTAGAACTCGGCATTATGGGCGGCGGCATCCTTCAGCTTGCCAAGAAGGGCCTTGGCCTCGGGGTTGTGGCCGCGAAGGCGGAGAACGCCGGCCTTCTGGAGCTGCACCTGCTGGGCGGAGTACCCGGACTTCTCGGCACGATCGAAGGCGCCGTATGCTGCGTCGTAATCCTGCTGCTGAACCAGGGCCCGGCCGAGGTAGAACGCCGCCAGCGGTCCTTCCGCCTTGTGCAGCTGATCCACGGATTCCTGAAGGCTGCCGAGGAAGAAGTTGATGATTCCGAGCTTGAGGTGAATTTTCTTGGCCTGGGGGCCGGCGGCGACGGCCAAACGCTTGCCAAGGATATCGACGACTTCCTTCAGATTGCGGACCTGAGGACCGCCCTGGGCCAACCCCTCGCGGAGCTTGGAAACCATTCCGCCCTCGAAATCCTCACGTTCCACCAGCATCGCGCGCATATCAATCAGTTGTTCAGTCACGGACGGTCTCCCGCATGCGATCCATTCATTCCGAAGATAGAAACTATAGCGAGAGTGCGTACATTCCGGCAAGAGCGCCGGTGTCGACGGGGAGGCTGAACTGAGTGCTGATCGTTCCATCGACGATGAAACCTGAGGATTCTCAGCCGCGGGTTCTTTGTCGGATCAGGCCGTGCAGGAGGTTGGCTTGCTGGCGGTTCCAAGGGACGAGTGTCGTTACTTGGCTCCGATTCCTAATGCCGCTTGGAAGTCTGCCACGGCCCGGAAATAATCCTGCTGTGAGCCAATTTCGATCATCTCGGCCTCGAAGACGGCCTGCTCGCGTAATGTGACCCTGAGCACGTCGCTTCGTCCGAGTCGCAGCTGCTCCCGCTCGGCACTTGCGACGATTCGGCTTAAGTTCAACCGTTTCCCCGACTGCTGGTAAAACTCGAAGGCCCGCTCCAACGCCGAAGTAGCATCCTGGACTTCGGCTCGTACGACATCCTGTGCTTGAAGAAGTTGTTGTTCGATCTGAAGGAGTTGAGACTGGGCCGTCATCACCCGACCGCGAGCTTCACGCTGTTGTAAAGGCAGTTGGAAGGCCAAACCGGCGCTCAAGGTGCTGCGATCCAGACCGTTGGGTCCCGATAGTGAACTCATACCGTAGCCCACATCCTGAGCAGCGGCGACAACCGCATTCATGCTTGGGAGCATCTGATTCTTCGCGAGTTGAAATTCGACGGCGACTTTATCACGTTGAAGCCGCAGACGCCTCGGTTCGGGTCTTGTTTCAAACGCCATTTCCAGCCACCGGTCGAAGGCCTTGAGATCGATTGGCTGAACAGTAGGGAAGTCCGGCAGGCGATCGGTGCCTGCGAGTGTAGGAGCCCCCGTGTTGTCGCGGAGGAAGAGAGACAGGTCGATGGTCGCCTGCTGGAAGCCACGCTGGGCCTGGACGAGGAATCCGTTTCGCAGGGCGATGTTTTGCTGATTGTCGATCCGCTCGATGTTCGCCGTCGGCCCTGCCTCGACCCGCGCTTTCAACTGGTCGTCGCGTTCCACGGCCAGCGTGACCAAGTTCTTGCCCACCTGGAGCCGCTGGCCGGCGGCGACCCAGTTCCAGTAAGTGCGGGACGCAGCCCTTTGAAAGTCGAGCCGCTGCCTCTCGATGATCGGCTCGGCGACGGCCACGTCCAATCGGGCCTGCTGCACGGCGGCGCGAGGTCGGTCGATGGACCGGTCGCGAAGCAAGGGGATACTGAGCCCCGCCCGGAATTCGCCACCGTCTGCGGTCTTCTGGCCGAGGTTGTAGGTCGGGAACTCACCGTACCCGTTTCGATAGCCGGCAAACGCTCCCAAGCCCCCGAAGGGTAATCCCTGGCTCAGGCCGAGCGTGCTGCGGAAGTTGTCGTAGGTCGTCCCCTGACCATCGGCCCCGGCATTAAGGTTGAGGTCGAACGCCCCCATCGCGGATACAAGCCGTCCGCCCGCGATACCGCGTTCCTGTTCGATGGCTCGCAGCAGCGGGTAGTTTCGCTCGACCGAGGATAACACTTCGTCCAGCGAGAGCGGTCCCCCGACGCTGGAAGGCGAACCGGTGACCGGCGGCAAGTCTCTGGGCGGTGCGGGAGCTATGGACCCCAGTTTTGGCTCCGGATCGGCCGGTGTAGGTGCCGGAAGGGGTTGAGGAACAGGCTGCGGAACAGGCTGGGCCGTCGCGAACTTATTCAGCGTCTCAGGTTCCGCGTAAGAGACCTGCACGACAGCCGGTTCCTTCGCCTGCATTGGTCGAGCTTTGGGCTGTGAACTCAACCTGGCCGGCGGAAGAATCCGATGTGCGGGTGACGCACTCGACGATTCGGATCCGCGCTCCGATTGCGGGCCGAGGCAACCGGAACCCCCGAACAGCATTGTGACGATGACGGCGGCACCTGCCATCAAGCGGGCTTGAACTTTGGCAGCTTGATACCGTCCTTCTTGTCCTTTTCCGGTGCCTTGGGCGCCACGACCGGGGGGAATCCGTTGAATTGCCGCCACAGTTCGTACCCCAGTGTCACACGATTCAGGAACACCCAGCCAATCGCTTGATTCCCTTGTCGAAGATAAAGCGCATCCGGCCACTGGTCGCCCTCGAACATCTCTTCGGGCTCCACAAGGATGCGGAACCGTCCATTCCCGTCATCGGTCGGGTAGATCTGCCTCACCCGCCCACCGAACGTGCCAGTGGCCACCGATGGCCAGCCGGCGAATTGCACCGCCGGCCAGCCCTCGAACTGGAGCCGAACGTGAGGTCCACGCTCCTTTAGCTCCATGTGGGCGGCGATCAGCGGTGCGTCCACTCCGTCGATATAGAGTTCCACCACCCGGTCGTTCGTGTCCGGGACGATCTCCACCAGATCGTCGCCTTCCTTGACGAACTGCCCTCCAGCACCGGTGTTCGCCACGATCCGTTGCACCACCCCGTCGACCGGCGCCTTCACGAAGCGGGCCTTGTATCGTTCGATGCGTGTTTCAATCTCCTGTAAGTCACGCTCGACGGCAAAGACGTTCTGCTCCGCCCGTTGCAGGTCGCGGCGGGTGGTCGCCACCGCCGAGAGCCCGTTGGCCTCGGCTTGATAAATCAGGGAGTCGCTGGTGAGGACCGAAGCTTTGGCCCGTTTGACCTCGGCTTCGGCACGCTTCTCGTCGGTGGCAGCGCGGTCGGCCCGCATCTTTGCCTCGTCCCGGCTTAGCTCCGACTCCAACCCGCCGAACTGCTTATCCTTGAAGAGTTTCTCGAACATCTCGAACCGTTTATGCTCGAAGCTCAGTGCGAACTCGCTGTTCTTTTGGGTTTCCTTGGCGACATCAACCAGCAACCCGGCCGCTTCTCGGTTCGCTCTGGCCGCCTCGATCGTTGCCGTCATGGCCTGTTCCTGAGCCCCAACGGTTTTCGTCTGTTCCGCAACTTCTTCCTGCGCGGCCGTCCGACGCCCGAGAAGGAACTTTTTCTGCTCCTCAAGTCTCCTGGTCAAATCGGGGTCGTTATCTTCAATATCGGCAATTGCATCCCCCGCCTTCACTTTAGATCCTTCCACGACATACCAGGTCTTGACTTGCCCACCGACAAGCGCGGTCACAACCTGCTTCCGCTCGGTCGGTGCGAAGGCGAAAACCTGCCCACGACCGCGGACGGTCTGCTGCCAGGGAACAGACAGCAACGCGAGGGGCAACAGCAAGAAACCGAGCAGCAGCAAGCGGGCAATCCACCGGGCCAGGCGAGGAGTGCCAACTCGCTGGAGAGCCCCGAAGGACATTTTGGGGCTGAAGGCGGACGGGGTGAGTCGTGAATGAATCATGGTCTCGCTCCTTGTCCCTCTTGTGAGGCTGACTCAGGGAGTTGGTCCGGCGACAAATTCAAGATGCGGTCGCACATCCCGATCACGACCGGATTGGTCGAGGCGATTAGGAGTGTCCAGCCGGATGAGCGGTCGAACAGAAGGCTCAGGAGGTCGGTGCATTCACGCAGGTCCAAAGCCTCCAGCACCCCATCGAGGATCAGCAGGCGGGGCCGACCAACCACCGCCCTCGCGACGGTTAGAAGCACCGATTGGCTTCCTGAAAGTGGCCCGCCACTTGGGGATAAAGGCGTGTCAATCCCTTGCGGAAGGCCCGTCACCACTTGAAGCAAGCCAACCACCCGCAACGCCCCTCGAACATCATCGGGTGACAGATGCGACCGACCGACACGGACGTTTTGCATGACGGTGCCGGCAAAAATCTCGGGCCGTTCGATGAGAGTCGCCTGATCCCGCAGGTGTTCCAACGAAAGCCCCCTCAGGTCGATCCCGTCAATCTCCACAACGCCACGGCCCGGTTCCCGCAGACCGCAGAGTAGCTCGAAAAACGTCGTCTTGCCCACTCCCTGCGAGCCCACCACGGCGACTCGCTCGTTGGGCGCGAGATGCCAATCGGCTAAAGCTGGCAGCGCGCGGTGGGAGACGTTATCGACGGCCCGGACCCGCACCGCCATGCCGCCCACCCCCTGCGCGAGCGATTCGCCGCCTTCGCGTTCCAATGGCAAATCGGTCAGCAGTCCGAGCTTTTCCGCTCCTGTCATCAGGTCATAGTACGCCTCGGCGTACTTCCCGAGTTTGGCGACCGAGGCGACGACAATGGAAACGATGAGTTCCGAAGCCACGAGTTGTCCAAGGGTCAATTGGCGGTTGATCACCAGATAGCCTCCCAGCGCCAGGAGAGCGGTACTGGCGACGACCTGCAACCCCAGCGCGAAGACGGTTTGTCGCCACACGACGCGGAAATGATCCCGTCGGGCCACGACATACTCATTGGCCAAATGGTCGGCCTTTTCCAAGGCGAGATTTTGACCCTGGGAGAACTTGAACGTCCTCAGGCACCGGAGCAGTTCCTCGAGCCAGGCCGCCACCTCGTATTTCACATGCGACTCGTGCAGGCAGCTGCGGACTCCGCCCCACCCGAGGACGAACAGGATAAACGCGATCATCAGCAGCAGCAGAATGTCGAAGCCCAGAAGGAAAGGGTGGTAGAAGGCCAACACGACCATACCCACTCCTGCCGTGACGACGAGCGCCACTCCATCGAGGAGCAGGAATGCCAGCGATTTCTGGAAGGTCAGCACGTCGAAGAACCGGTTCACCATTTCTGGGCCGTTGCGGAGGTCGAAGGCCTCCAACTTTATCCGGGGAAGTCGGTGGGCGTAGTCGGCGACGACCCGCACGAACAACCGCCTCTGCACGCACTCCACGACATACACCTGCATGGCCCGGATCGCGGCCGCCAGGCCGAGGCAGACCATGAGGATTGCGGCGATCACAATCACAGGCCACAAGAGGACTCCGAAGGCGACCGTGTTCACTAACGACTCCACGGCGATGGGAGTCGCCAGCGACAAAACGGCCACCGCGAAGGCGAATACCATTACGGTCGCGATGTCTCGACGCTCCGGCCTGAGCAAATGCCGTAGCCGAGTGAAGGGGCGGGGCGGCGTGTGCCCATGGCCGAACTCATGGGCGGTTTCACCCGAGCTGTGATTCGCTGAGAACTCTGCCATAGGTCGACTCTACGCCTTCGATGGAGGAGCGGTGTAAAGGGGCTTCAAACCATGCTGGACTATGGCACCGGCGTGACGCGGTTGCCACAGTTCAGACCAGAGAGGACTCTTCAGTTTTGAGATGGCCTCTTAACCGATGCCTTCTGGTCCGTTGTCGAACTCAGATCTCGACCGGCACAACCTTCCCCGTGGCGAGGTTGTAGACCCCACCGGCGACCTTCAGCTTACCACCCTTGATCAACTTGGCGATGACCGGGGAAGCTTCACTCAGAATCATGGCCTGAGTCCTGACATTCTCCTTGATCGCCAGCGCCACGTCCCCCTTCGCCGCCTTCACCGCCGGCCGTAGGTGTTGGAAGAGGACGCTGATCTGCCCCGGCACCTCGTCCCCCTTCACCGCGGCCGAGACCGCCCCGCAATCCGTATGGCCGAGGACGTAAAGCACCTTGGCCCCCAGGATGAGGGTGCCGAACTCCAGGCTACCGATGCACTCGGGGGTCGTGACGTTTCCGGCAATACGGGTGACGAACAAATCGCCGAACCCCTGGTCGAAGACGATCTCGATCGGCACCCGACTATCCGCACATCCCAGGAATGCGGCGAACGGCTTCTGCGTGGGGGCCACTTCTTTCAAACGGTCCATATTGCGATGGGGTGCCACCGGCTTGCCGTCCGAGAACCGACTGTTCCCGGCGTACAGCAGGTCCAGAGCGTCCTTCGGACTGAGGTCGGCAGGCTTCGGACGCTCCTTGGCCATGGCCAGGCCAGGAACGAGACCCGGAGCCGCTATTCCCATGAGACCCCCGCAAGCGGTCGTCAGGAGTCGACGGCGGGAGACGCCGCACGCCGTCGTGTGGATGTGATTCTTGTCGCACATGAGCATCACCCTCGTGAGAAGGACCAGTGTCGAGCGGAAGATACCGTCATCAGTCTTTCGCCCCCATCCACCGCGCCATCTCGAAATAAATCGGAATGCCGGCCAGGATGTTAAACGGGAATGTGATTCCCAACGAACAGGTGAGAGAGAATGTCGGATTGGCTTCCGGGAGAGTGAGTCGGACGGCGGGCGGGGCGGCGATGTAAGACGCGCTCGCGGACATGGCTCCGAGGACGGCGGCCCCGCCGACCGACAACCCGGAGAGATGCCCGAGCCACACGCCAAGTGCGCCGTGAGCGATCGGGACGAAGATGGCGAACAGCAGCAGCCGAGGGCCGACGTTCTTGAGGTCCGATAACCTTTCACCGGCAATCGCACCCATGTGAAGCAGGAACAGGCAGAGACTCCCCCGAAAGATCGGCCCCTTGGTGTCGTAGAACAGGGAGACGTCGCTCCAGTTCTTCTCCCCCATCACGAGTCCGACAAGCAGCCCACCGATCAGAAGCAAGAGCCCGCGAGAGGTGAACACCTCATGAAGAGCGGCGGATAGCTTGCGACCGCCGCTGGACGACATCAGCCCAATCGCCAGGGCGATGTTGATGCCAGGGCTTTCCAGCACTGTGACCAGCGTGGGCATGAACCCCTCGGACGGCTGCCCCTGCGCGGCGACGAACGACTGCGCGGCGATGAACGTGACCGCCGAAACGGACCCGTAATGCGCGGCCACCCCGGCCGCATCGGCCGGCCCCAGGCGGCAGAACTTGCGGAGGACGAAGTAGGCAAAGACCGGAGTCAAGCAGCCAAGAAGGAGAGTCATGGCCACCGGCCCCGCGACTTCTCCGGCTGGCGCGTGGGCCAGTTCCACGCCGCCCTTCAACCCGATGGCGAACAGGAGATACGCAGCAATAAGCCCGAAGGCGTCTTTCGGTAAGGACAGGTCGCCTTTGATGAGCCGAGCGAAAAGCCCCAGAACAAACGACAGGACAGCAGGGGAGAGGAGGTTGCCGATCAATGGATTGCTTGGTGTCATCAAATCTCCGAAATCGACGCGAAAGGACAGATACGAGCCGTGAACGTCACTTGCGGTGCGTCTCCCCAGGCGCACCAGTTATATAGAACCCGATGCCCTCCTGGAACGATCCGAGGCCGTTGCGGCCGTTGCACCCGGCTTGAAATCTGCGGCCTGTACGGAAAGCGATGAAAGGACCACGAAGATCCACTGGACTGCGAAGAGCCACAGGTTGCCGCAGGTTCCAAGAGGCATGAGGATACCGGCAAAGTCAGATCAACGCAGCCCGAAGGAGCAGCGCTGGGATGGGAGAGTGTGTGGTGAGTTTGAAGCGTCGGCTTCTTCAGACGGATTATAGCCGCATGTGGCGAGGATTCGCAACCCTCGCCCTTTCCACCAACAACGGCAACGACGCCATCCCTCGCGGCAAGCGGGTTCGTGGACGCTCCTCGGCGATGTTCGCGGCCTCACGCCGTGGCCGTCATCTGGATGACAGGCACCGTTGCGGACGATGTGACTTCGAGGCTTTGTCGGATGGAAACCCGGGGTGCGTCCTCATAACGTCTTGAGATATTCCATAACCTCGGCTCGCTCGGCGTCCGTGAGATGGTCGCCGTATGTGTGGCCTGCGTTGCTGCGGCCGGGCTGCGTGGTGTCGTACACCTTTCGCCTCGCAATCGGCGGCAGCGTGGGGTCCGCGGGTTTCTCCAGCACCGTCACCTTCCAGCCCACCTTGGTTTTGTCGTAAGCCTCCTCGTCGGTCTTGAAGCTCCGGGTGAAGATCGTCGGCCTGGCCTTGGAATTCAGCACGTCCTGGAGCGTCGGAAGGGAGCCATTGTGCAGGTACGGTGCGGTGGCCCAGACGCCGTCGAGCGGCGGAGCCTGATAGCCGGGCGTCATACGGAGGGGGGAACCGCTCATGAACCAGCCGGACTTCTCCTGGCCGAACCAGCTTTCGCTGTACTCCTTGCCGAAGGCCGGCTCGATGCCGCGATGCCGCGAGGGATCGGTGCCGATCTCGGCCAGCGGGATCACCTTGTTGGGATAAGTCCACGATTCGCCGTACGTGCCGTGGCACCTGGTGCAGGTCGCGTTGAAGGTCTCCCGGCCCCGAGCGGCTTTCGCGGAATCGATGGCGAAGGGGTACTTTGGCGGTTCAAGGCTTGTGAGGAATGCGAGGACATCGCGAAATGCAGGCTCGGCCCTGTCGAACTCGTCGCGTGTGGTGAGCGGGTGCATCATGAACTGCATCAGCGAGCGAACAGAGCGAGCGTCCGTGGCACCGGTGAAGTACATGGTTCGTTTCTTTTTCATGAGCCACCAGGCGGGGACATCTTCGCAGAGATCGTCGTGCAAGCCGAGAGGTTTCCGCGGCGTTCGCAGGGTGAGATCGGGATTGCGATAGCCGAGGAGGAAGACGGCAAAGCCGCCGGCCTCGTTGGTGCCACGGGCGTTGCAGTAGCTGAAGGGGAGTTTCGCCCTCAAGCCGTTGGCCCAGGCGAGTTCCTGAAAGAGAGCGTGGGCATCGAGCGTGGAGTTGCCCAGGCCGAGATAGGACTGGCCCATGATCGAGCCGCCGTGGCAGAGCATGCAGTCGATGCCGACACCCTGGCCGATGAAATATCTGGCCTTGCGAAGGCCCATGGGCAGGTCGCCATTGGGATACGGCGCGACGTTGAGCCCATAGCGTTCGCGGAAGGCCGCATCGTAGTCGGCGGGTTTCGCCGTCGTGTTCTCCCACTGCTTCCAGGCGGATTCGATCGAGCCCACGCTCCAGAACGCGGGGATGAAGGGCGTCTCGATGAGAGCCTTGCGCCCTCGTTCCGCAGCCGTGGGCTCCGTGGCCGTGGCGGAAGGGACGCGAACGACCCCCGTGGCGACGACAATTCCCGCTGTCAGAAGTGCGATCCACCGCGACATGACTTCGATCCTCAATTCACGAGCGACTTCCCACAGTATATCCTGCAACCGTGCTCTCGTTTCATCCGCAACCGATCGGGGTTGCGGCGTCGCGAGTGCTACTGTTAGGATTCGCTCGCGTGAATCTTGGGGGGACGGACGCGCATGCGATGCCTGGTCACCGGGGCCGCCGGATTTATCGGCTCTCATCTTTGCGAACGCCTGCTCGCCGACGGACACACGGTCCGCGGCGTCGATTGCTTCACCGCGTACTATCCACGCGCCGTGAAGGAACGCAACCTCGCCGGAGCGAGTCCGCACGCGAATTTCACCTTCCACGAACTTGACCTCTCACAAGGGGTGAGTGCTGATGTCGTGCAGGGCGTCGAGCACGTCTTTCACCTCGCCGCGATGCCCGGGCTTGTGCGAAGCTGGACCGACTTCGATCTTTACAACCGCCACAATCTCGTCGCCACCCATCGGCTGCTTGAATCGCTCAAGGGCTCGCCCACGCTGAAAAAGCTGCTCTACGCCTCGACTTCGTCCGTTTACGGCAAGTATGCCTCGGGCGATGAATCGCTGGCCACCCGGCCAAGCTCGCCTTATGGAATCACGAAGCTCGCGGGAGAGCAGCTTTGCCGGGTCTTCCACGATGAGTTCGGCCTGCCGGCCGTCGTGCTCCGGTACTTCAGCGTTTACGGCCCCCGCCAACGGCCCGAGATGGGCTACCACCTGTTCATCGACGCCATCCTTCGCGGCAAGCCGATCACGCTCACGGGCGATGGCTTGCAGGTCCGTGGGAACACTTATGTCGCCGACTGCGTCGAGGCCAACATCCGGGCCACCGGAGCGATGCCCGGCGAAGTCTTTAACCTTGGTGGCGGCGAACTTGTCACGGTCATCGAGGTGATCCGCAAGCTCGAGAGGATCATCGGCAAAACTGCGATCATCGAACGCCACCCGCCGCGAAACGGTGATCAGCTTGCGACCGGCGCCGACGTGACGAAACTGCAGCGCCACCTGGGCTGGAAGCCGACGACAAGCATCGACGAAGGGCTGACGAAACAGGTGGAATGGCAACGCGGGCTGCTCGAAGTCGATGGTCGATGAATCCTCCACAAATCGACCGCGGCCATGCAGTCACTGGATATCCAAAGGAGCATGGATGCTCGACCTCATCAATCGCCACGTGCTTCAACCGCTCGCCGCGAGGAAGGCTGGCAGCCGGCACCTTGAATATCTTCGACTCCTCGAACGAACGCAATTCGACTCGCACGAAGTCGTGCAGGCCCGGCAGCTCGGCGCTCTGAAATCGATGCTCCTTCACGCGTGGAACACCGTGCCCTTCTATCGGCGTGTCTGGAGCGCTGCCGGTGTTCACCCCAGCGATGTCAGGTCTTTTCACGACCTCGCGGCCTTGCCGATCCTCACCAAGTCGCACATCCGCAAGCACGAACTCGATCTCGTTTCCCGGGCGTTCGACGTCTCGAAGCTCCGCGTCAAGCGAACCTCCGGCTCCACGGGCGTGCCGCTCACGATCCGCATCGATGAGCCCGCCGTGCAGTGGAAGTATGCCTGCACGCTCCGCTCCGATCAGTGGTCCGGCTGGCGGCTGGGCCAGCGTGTCGCCAAGGTGTGGGGCAACCCCGAGTATCGCCATTTCGGCTGGAAGGGCCGCCTCCGCAATGCCCTTCTCGATCGTGCCGTTTACCTCGATACCCTCAACCTCAACAGCGACCGCATCCGCGAGTTCACGCACTCGATCCGTCGGCATCGCCCCGGGCTGATCTTCGGGCACGCTCACTCGCTTTATCTCCTCGCCTGCCAGCTAAAGAAGGCCGGCGTCTCAGACATTCGACCCCATGGCATCATCTCCACCGCGATGCTCCTGCACGACTGGCAGCGAAGCGTCATCGAGCAGGTCTTCGGCTGCAAGGTCACCAATCGCTATGGCTGTGAGGAAGTCAGCCTGATCGCCAGCGAATGCGAAGCCCACCAGGGGTTGCACTTCAACTCCGACTCGATCTACGCGGAGCCGAATGGCGGCCAGTTGCTCGTGACCGACCTCACCAACCATGCGATGCCCTTGATTCGCTATCAGATCGGCGACGTGGTAGTGCCCACCGAGCGTCGCTGCACCTGCGGCAGGGGGCTGCCGATGATCGACCGCATCGAGGGCCGGGAAGCGGATTACGTCGTGACGCCCAGCGGTGCGTTCATCTCCGGCATCTCGCTCACGGAGAACTTCGCCCTGCACATCGCCGGTGCCGCCCAGGTGCAGATCGTGCAAGAAACGCTGCACGATCTCCGCATCCGCCTCGTCGCGGATGAGGCCTTCGGCGACCGCAGCCATCGCCAGATCGAGAGCCTGGTACAGGCGACCTTCGGCCCGACGATGAAGTACGAGGTCGAACTCGTCGACGCGATTCCGCAGGAAGCGAGTGGCAAATATCGCTTCTGCATCTCGAAGGTGGCCCGCGAACGATTGCAGGCGATGAGTGCGTAGCCAAGAGGTGGACGGACACGTTGAGATCGGGGTTTCCGACCATGCCGACCGTTTCCGTTGTGATGGCTGCGAAGAACTACGCTCGCTTTCTTCCAGAAGCGGTGGAGTCGGTGTTCGCACAGACCCACGCGGACTGGGAACTCGTGATCGTTGACGATGGCTCCTCCGATCACACGGCCGATGTGGTCAGGCCCTTTCTCACGGATCGACGGGTGAAGTTCCTTCGCTCGGATCGCCTGGGCCAGTCGCGGGCCAAGAACCTGGGGCTGGGCTTCACCACGGGCGAGTTCGTCGCGTATCTCGATGCGGACGACTCCTGGCAGCCCACGAAGCTCGAGAAGCAACTTTCGCTCTTCGCGGGCCGACCCGAGTTGGGTGTCGTCTTCTGCCGCCGTTTGCTGATGGATGAGGAAAGCCGCGTCCTCCCTGCGAAGCCTGCCCCGCCGCCGCCGCGAGGGCGCGTGCTGCCTCAGATGTTCACGCAGAACTTCGTCTGCTTCTCATCCTGCGTGGTGCGGCGATGCGTCTTCAGCCATGTGGGCCGCTTCGATCCGCAGTGGGATCTTGCCATCGACTACGACCTCTGGCTTCGCGTCGCCCAGCATCACGAGTTTGATTATGTGGATGAGGAACTCGTTCTTTATCGCACCGGCCACGGCAACCTGTCAAAGAAGCTCTCGGACCGCGTCGCGACGGCGATGTCGATTATGGATCGCGCGGTGGATCGCTACGGCGTCCGCGAATTGGTGCAGGGCAAGGTGATCGCGGAGGGTTACGCTTCGACATGCCGCACGATGGGCTACGTGATGCGGCCGAGCGAACCTCGCACCGCCGTGGAGTGGTACCTGCAAGCCCTGCGCTGGCCGAGCCAGCGTCTGCACAGTGTCAAGGGCCTTCTTGCCACCGGCCTGAGTTGGCTGCGCCGCAACCGCCAGCCTGCCTCCGCGGAGAACGCCCGCGAAAATCGCTGAGGCGGCCCCTCCATATACTAACCGTTCGTTCGGCATCCATTCCCTCCTCGCGAAGTCGCCATGTCTCAACCCACGTACGAGATCGACACCGAAGCCGCCATCAATCGGCTCATGAGATTCCTGTCCGTGCCGGGAATCACAGGAGAGGAGACGCTCATCGCGGCGGAGATCCAGAAGGCGCTTCGCGAGGCGGGTGTGCCAGCAAAGTCGATCCGCTTCGACGATGCGAATACCCGCATCCCGGAACCGACGCCGACGGGAAACTTGATCGCGACGCTGCCGGGCACGGCGAAGAAGACTGGCAAGCCGATCCTCTTCATGACGCACCTGGACACGGTGCCTCTCTGCGCGGGAGCGAAGCCGGTGCGGAACGATCGACGGATCGTGAACGAGGCGGCCACGGCCCTTGGCGGCGATAATCGCACGGGTTGCGCCGTTCTCGTGACTCTGGCGGCGGAACTCATCAAGCAGAAGCTGCCTCACCCGCCGATCACTTTCCTGTTCACGGTTCGCGAGGAGAGCGGGCTTTACGGCGCGAAGCACCTGAACCCGGCCGACCTTGGCGAGATCTCGATGGGCTTCAACTTCGATGGCCGCAATGCGGGGGATGTCATCCTCGGCGCGATCGGGGCGGATCGCTGGAGTGTGGATATTCTCGGCAAGGCCTCGCACGCGGGAGTGGCGCCGGAAAGGGGGATCTCCGCGACGATGATTCTCTCGCTGGCCCTGGCGGAGGCTTTCGAGGGCGGTTGGTGGGGGAAGGTCGAGAAGGACGGCCGCGCGGGCACGAGCAATGTCGGACCCGTGGCCGGCGCGGGCGGCGGGCCGGCGGGCGACGCCACGAATGTCGTGACAGACTTCATCCGCCTCCGTGGCGAAAGCCGCAGCCACGATGCGAAGTTCGTGAGGGCGATCACCGCGGCGTTCAAGACGGCCTTCACGAACGCTGCCAATCGCGTCAAGGACCACGAGGGCCGGGCGGGGAAGGTGAAGTTTACCTCGCGTCTCGATTACGTCCCGTTCCGCCTGAAGTCGGACGCCCCGGTGGTGAAGCGAGCCGTCACCGCAGTGGAATCGCTGGGCCTGACCGCGAACCTCCGAGCCACCAATGGCGGGCTCGACGCGAACTGGATGGTGAAGCACGGCATCCCCACCGTGACGTTCGGTGCGGGTCAGAACGAGATCCACACCGTGCAGGAGTTCGTCGACCTGACCGAGTTCGAGAGCGGCTGCCGACTGGCCCTCGCACTGGCAAGCCAAAGCTGAGGATTCGCGAAGCTGCACCCCCACGTCAACGTCCGGCAGGTTCGCTACGTTCACGGGCGGCGGAGAGGCTTTGATGGGAGACGGGCAGCAACTTCGGACGAGGGACCACCGTGCCGACGATGCCGTTGTGATGATGCCAGAGGTCGCGGTAGCCCTTGTGAAGAAAGTCGAACAAACCAGGATTGCTGTGCTCGCGGACATACTCGCAAACAAGTTCCGCCATCTGGGCATCGTACGCTTGCTTCGAGGCGGAATGCATGGCGTATCGGCCCGGGTGTCTGCGGAGGTCGCCATCGAAACCGGGACCGATGTGATACAACTCGTGGGCGATCGTGATGAGCTTTTCCTCGAACGGCTGGTCGAGAAACCGTGGCAGGCAGAAGGTCACGACGTAAAGGATCTCCCTCTCGTCAAGAAAGAATCGCTGCACCTGATACTCGGTGGCTCCATGTCGCCGGGTCAGGCGGCCGCCGCGGAATCGCAGAGGGGTGGTTCGCGCTTGCAGACCGAAGCGGCTGAGGTTTCGGGCCGGCGTGAACGAGATGAGCACCGCCGGCATGCGGATGTGTCGCAGGACTTCACAACGACGGATCATGTCGTTGCACACCTCACGGACCTGCGAGCAGAAGTTCAGCGGCGGCCGGGCCGCATCGACGCGAAGGCCACGGCGAGCGTGCGAAGTCGACGGCAGCACCCACTTCACCGGCAATGGTCGGTGGCGAGAATGCCAGTGAAGTTCCTGCCGGGTCATTCCGCAGCCATCCCGCAACGCTGATAGGGGAACGCGAGCGATCGAACGCTGACGCCACGTCGTCGCCCATGCTAGAGGGGATTTCGCCATCGGTCAATCGGCGGAATCGAGAGGAATCGCATCTCTCGGAGAAATCGTCACAATCGATTCAAGCTGTAGGTCTGGCCAAGACGATAACTGCGAGGACGTTCCCGATGAGCGAGGGCCAGGGCCGTTTCTCAACGGATGACGAATGCTCCACGCCAGGGACGGGAGATCACAGATGCGGAACCGTCGGTCAAGGTTTATCGTTCTTGCGGCAAGTGTGGGCCTGAGCGGGCTCACCGGCTGCCAAACGTGGGTCGGCGGCATGACGCTTCCCACCGGGCATTACCTCAAACACACGCCCCAGTACTTCTCGCCCGATCCAGCCTTCCCGCTGCCTCGCGAACTCGCGAGTATGGAAGATCCGGTCGGTGCCGCGGCTCGGCAGGGAGGCGTCGGCATCAGTGCCGCGCCCGCGCTCCAGGCCCCGTCACAGCCAGTGCCCGCGGGGGCCGGCCCCGGTGGTGGCGCAGCACTGCCCTATTAGTGATTTCGCCACTCGCCAAACTCTCGGGGACGAGCGGGACCGGGCAGCCGAGGTGCAGCCACGGCCCGCTCTGTGATTCTGCCGCTTGTGTCGGAGCGCTGCCAATCGCGCTCACTCGATCGTGTCGAACCGGAAGGCATGATCGTCCCCGCGGGCCTGACCATGTGGACGCGCTCCGCATCACTTCGCTGCAAGAGAGGGCACCCAATGCCCCTCAACGATCACGGTTCCCGAATCGCCACGAGGCACGCTCGTAGCGACTGCTCGAACGTACCCCAATTCACATCTTCATCCCCGAACACTTCCACGCGGCTGTCGCGACGGTAGGCGGTGGAGGCCACGGTCGTTCCGGAACGGCTCCGGTTGATCGCGATCCAGTCGTCCTCGACGTGAAAGACTCCCTTCAGCCGCACCACGCTCGGCGCCTGGCTCAGGAACGCGAGCAGCTTCTCCTCGTGAAAAACCTCCTGCGGTGCGAAGATCCAGCCGCAAGCCGGGCGAACGCCTGTGGGCGTCTCATAACGCACCGGCCGGCCTGGCATCAGCGGGAGTGGGTCGAGCGGAGCTGCGTTCTCGTGAACGTGGGCATGCTCCTCCGGAAACAGCGGCACTCGTTCGTCGTTCGCTGCAAGATCGAGCCACCCGAGGTCAAGGCGGCCGTGCGTGGTCCCGGCGATCAGGAGCTTCGGTGGGAAGAGCCCGTTCGCCCACGCCTGGAATTCCTGGACGAGTTCCGGAGTCGCGGTATCAAGCTTGTTCAGCACCAGCACGTCCGAAAGCTGCACCTGATCGACGAAGATCGGGTTCTCGCGCATCGTCGGCTTCGCGAAGTCCGCCGGGTCGACGATGCCAATCGTGGCCCGCACATCGAGCCGATCTGCGTAGTTCGTTCGCAGGGTGTCAAGCAATCGCGCCGGGTGGCCAAGGCCCGTGGTCTCGATGATCAGGCGTTCGGGCTTCGCATCCAGCAGCAGGAAATGCAGGGCCACGGGCAGGTACGGCGCACTCGCGCAGCAGACGCAGCCGCCGCCGACCTCGCGAACCGTGACGCCTTCCGGCCCGCTGCCCTCGATGAGAGCGCCATCGATCGAAACGTCGCCGTACTCATTCACCAGCACCGCCCAGCGCGAACCGGCGGCCTTTCGCTTGAGCAAATCGATGACGGCCGTCGTCTTGCCGACGCCAAGGAATCCGGTGATGAGATTGATGGGGATCATGAACAGGGTCACTCACGACAGAGCTTTCGGCCTTCACTTCCCGCTGCGGCGGAGGATCTCCTGGACGCCATTGCCCTTGGCGGCATCGATGATCTGCGTGAAGATCCCCCAGGGCACTTCGCCGTTCACGTCCAGGTACATCTCCTTGCGGCCCGTGCGCTCGATCACGCTCTTCATCTCCTTTGCGATCTCCCCCGGCAGCACCTTGGTTCCCTCGATGAGCACCACCGGCGAATCGCCATCCATGTAAGCCGCCACCTTGAACGTGCGATCCCGGATCTCCTCCGGTTTCACCTGCACGGCCTTCCCTTTTTCGTCAGACTTCTCCGGCGGCACCTCGATCGCACGACGCAGGGAATCGTACGTGACCGTGAGGATGAAGAAGATCAGCAGCACCAGGCAGACGTCGATTAACGGGTTCATGTCCAGGTGCGTGTCGTCCGGCTTCTCGATCTCCGGTTCAAGCTCGAAGGCGATCTCCTCGAACTGCGGATGGCTCTCCAGGGCGATCCAGGCCTTGTCGTGCGGCCCATAGACCTCGTCCGTCGGCAGCCAGACTCCGTCGCGCAAGCCTCGTGCGATCTCCGCCGGATTGGACGCCGCGGCGGAGTGGGAGCCTTCGTGACGGACACGCCATTCGTTCATGCTTTTATCGTACGCCTCGAACGGGGTGTGGCTCGCTCATTCCCACGGCGTCCGTTGCTGATCGCGGCAGGCCCGCACGATCGCCCAGCCAGCCCCGGGCAGGCCGACGAGGAAGAGTCTCACGTATTGCCAGCGTTGTTCGCTCCGGGGCGGCCTGGGCTTCCAGGGTTCCTTGTCCGGAGGGTAGCCCAGTTCGACGTGGCTGACGTGGAGAAAGCCGATCGCAATCACGATCCAGGAGATCCTGCGGAACGCACTGGCAATAGAGGCGAGCATGATGCGATTCTTGAAGGTCAAGTCGTTAACACCACGACACACGTTTAGCTCAGAGGCCCCTTCGAAACTTTAGCTATCTCTCGGGACCGTGGCACCGGCGTCCCGCCCAGCGGCACTGACTTTACCTTCGAGGTGAACGTCTATTGGTCTCCAACAATGTGTCCCGAATCATCCAAACGGTACGTTGGGATCTCATTACGGATATTGGTCGTCTCGCCAGGGCTCCAGTGCTATCGCATTGTCAGGAAAATCGATCAGATCGGTCTCTTTGGTTCACAGGCCTCTTTGGTCTTTCAGCCGCGGTGCGGCGGCGGTTGTTAGCCAGGGGCGAAAGCCCCTGGTGGGGGCGTTTGGAACAGAGTCCCGTGGGGCCGAAAGCACTTTCGCCCCTACGGGGTTTAGGGATTGGGGCGTAAGTTCCAGGGGCTTTCGCCCCTGGCTACCATCTGTCGCCGCTCCGCGGCTGAAGCGTCTTGACGCCCAGATTTCTTCCATCACTTTGACACTGTAAACGGTTCCAATCAATGACAAGACGCCTGCGAGACGCCCCCATGGCATTGACTTTGAGTTCGAGGCAAACGTTGATTGCCTTCCATACAGCTTCCGGGATCACTTGAGCGGTACGTTTGATTCTCAAATCAGACTTCTAGACTCGCGATTTCGCGTCAAGGAATGACAATGCCGGTGCCCTCGGGCGAGACGCCGGTGCCACAGTCCCGGGCTCGCTAATACTCGACCACCACACGGGGCGGGGGCTTGGGGCCGCGATGCTCGAAGCCGAGGCGACCCAGCAGAGCCAGCGTCACGAGCACGTTCAGCAACAGCGCCAGTGAGAGCCAGGTCGTCGTCTGAAGGCGGTAGCTCGCAAGCTCCATATCCTCCTTGATGTCGATGCGGTTCAGATCGGCCGTCACGTTCCCTGCGTTCTGACGAGCCTCCGCAAACTTATTCGCCAGTACCTTCCTCAGGCCCGTTTCCAGGCCGAAACCCGCGAGAACCTGGATGACGATCAGGCAGAGCAACACACCCGAAAGAGCGGTGAGGAACGGTACGCGCTTCGTCCACAGCGAGCCCAGCCAGGCCACCGCGGCCGGCGGCTTGCCACTCGTGCGACGGTGAAGGAAGCGTTCCGCGCCGGCGAGGAACACCGCAAAGATCAGACCGAGGAGGTAAGGCACCATGACCCAGTCCCAGCGGACTCGCTGACGCAAGGGGCCTTCGAGACGAAGCACATCCTCGATGACGTGGTCCGAAGTGAAGTTGCCGACCATCGCGCCCCACGGGGACTGCGTGTACCCGCTGTACCCACCAGGGAAGAGGCCGATCCAGGGGAAGCAGGTGAGCAGCAAAATGACCGCGAGGCCGACGACCGGAGCCCAGGCGACAAACAGGGGCGAGACGCTCAGCCCACGGCGATGCGTGTACCCGGACGCGGGGTGGACGAGCGCCGTCTGCGGCGACAGTTCCACAAGCCCGGGCGGCGGCGGCGGGCGATCCGGCACTGATTCCGCAGGTATGGGCGGCGGCGGGGCAGGCGGGTCCGGCGGCTTCTCCACCGCCACGACGGGCGTGTAACGGGTGGGAACCGGGAACGACTTCCCGCACGAGGGACAGTCCGTGTTCCCCCCGGCGGCGGCGTCAGGCACCGAGACGACCGACTGACACTGAGGGCACAGCAAGCGAATCAAGGCGGTCATCCTCGCTCTTCGAGTTCGCGGAACGCAGCCGGAAGGTACAGCAAGAGGTCCATCGACGTCAACGCGGTCTGGCCGAGAACCGCCGCGGCAAGGTCGCCGGCCCGGCCATGGACCCAGGCCCCGAGCACCGCGGCTTCAAACGGTTCGATCTCCTGAGCCGCCAGGGCTGCGATCACGCCTGTGAGCACGTCGCCCGTGCCTCCGGTCGCCATGCCGGGGTTTCCCGTCGAGTTGCGGTAGAAGCGTCGCCCATCGGTCACGATCGTGCCCGCACCCTTCAACAGCAGGATCACCTTGAATCGCTCGGCGAACTCCACGGAAAGCGTGTCTCGGTGCATCGCGACCTGAGACGTGGGCACGCCGCTGAGCCTCTGAAACTCACCCGGGTGCGGCGTGAGGATCAGGGCGCCGCTGCGGCCCGTGAAGTCCTTCGAGAAGGGCGCGACCGCGTTGAGCCCGTCCGCATCGAGGACCGTTGGCGTTCGCGGCAGGCCGTCGAGAATCTGCGTCACGAAGTTCGAGACGTCCGCTCCCTGGCCGAGGCCCGGACCGATCGCGAGGGCTGTCGCGAGCCGACCCCAGTGGATGACCTCGTCCGCGGCATCGTCGGGCAGGGTGCCGTTGGTGTGAACGCGGTAGCCCAGGGTCGTGTAACTGGGGCACCCGACGGCGACTTGCGGCTGGACAGACAGCGCCGTGGCGACCTGCACGAGCCCCGCGCCGCCGCGAAGAGCCGCCGTGCCGCAGAGCACCGCCGCCCCGGCCATGCTGCGGCTCCCCGCCACGACGAGCACCTTCCCGAACGTGCCCTTGTGAGCATCAAAGGGGCGGGGCGGCAGCCGCGGCAGTTCGGAAATCGGGGTCACGTCCGCCATCGAAGCCTCCGCATCCGCATGGTCCCTCTTCCTCGATCATAGGGCTCGCTCAACCCGGCTGTAACGTTTTTCCGGGAATCCCGCTTACTCAGGAACCGGCACCGCCACGGATCAGCCGCTTTCACCACCCTGGAGCACGAACCATGAAGACGCAACCTTCCCTCGCCTCGCAAATCCGCCAGGCCCTGCCCCTGTCCCTGGGCATGTTGCTCCTCGTGGGCAGCACCGTGCAGGCCGGGCCGCCGCAGGGTGGCTTCTCGCTGCCGCGGCCGGGTGGCGGGGCTGGGGGGCCGGGAACCCCGTTCAAGATGCCGGGCGGCGGAGCCCCAGGGCTTTCCCTCCCCTTCAAACCGCAGGGTGGCGGCTTCGCAGGCATGGGAAGTCCCCTGAAGCCGACGACGATCCCCGGTGGGCTCCCCTTCATGAAAACACTTCCGGGCGGGGCCGGGGCGATTCGCATTCCGAAGGGGCCGCTGGGTCTGCCCGGGGGCCCACTGTCCACGAATGGCGATCCTGGTAAACATCCTGGCCGGCAAGGCCAGCAAGGCCAGCAAGGCCAGCAAGGCCAGCCGCGTGGCAACGGTGTCGGCGTCGCGATTGCGTCCCAGGTGCTGCAGGGGCTGATTTCGCAACTCGGCAGCGGAGGCTTCGCGGGTGGTGGCGGTGGCGGCGGCGGTGGCTACGATCCTGGTTCTTTTGGCGGCGGCGACATCTGCCCGGTTCCGTCAGGCATCGTCCCTGTCGAGGCCCAGCAGCTTGCGAGCCCTGAATCTTCCACCGTGACCCAGGCCCAGGGGAACACCACGGCCCTGCAAATCACCGAGCTCGTTCGTGGCCCCGCGGCCCGTGCCGGATTGCAGAAAGGGGACATCCTGCTTCGCGTCGATGGACAGCGAGTGCGAACCGTCGCCGACCTGGTTGCGACTCTCTCGGCGAGCCGGGGCACTTCCACGATCCAGTTCGTGAACTCGGACGATGGCAAGATCGAGAGTCGCGACCTGAGCGTCATCGGCGGGAAGATCGGCGTCGCCGTCGTCGAGATTCCGGTACAACTCGACGAGTCCGAACCCGCACCCGCAGCGACTCCCGCACCCCCTGCGACTCCCGCAGCTTCTGAGACGCCCGCCGGGGAGACTGCACTGCAAGTGACCGAGGTTCGCGCCGGCAACGCTCTGGACGCGGGGATTCAGGTGAAGGATGTGATCCTTTACGTGGATGGCCGGAAGGTCGCCACCGCGGACGACCTCGTTGCCGCCTTCAAGGCGAGCAAGGGCGAGAGTGAGATCGAACTTTACACCCCCGCCATCGGGAAAGGGAAAACCCTTACCATGAAGGTCGAGCCAGGCAAGATCGGCCTCGGCGTGAAGGTCGTCCCGATCGAGATTCGCTGAGGCGAGGACTGTGTATCTGTCCACGAACTTGTTCGTGGACAGATACCACGCTTCAGGTCAATGATTCCAGCGTCAGCCCTCCCACCCCTTGGTGGAATCATGTCGAAAGCTGGAATCACCTCCTTCTCGAGTTTAACCTCATGACCACACTCGATTTCCGAATCGAGCGGTGACTGGAATCACGACCGGTCACTGACCCGAAAAGCGTCTACGGTTCTGGTGGAGTTGACACGGGTTGAAAAGGCAATCCCCTCCATTGTTGATTCGCCATCCCGAAGCGAATCGTCAGTAACCGCTCTCAAAGAAGTTCCCGATACAGAAGCGTTTTTAGGCCAAATCGTTCAGGGTCGGCAACTCATACTCGGTAACATAATCAATCTGGCGAGACTTCTTGGTTCTGTAACTCAGCACTCGCTAACGAGGCGCTTGCGACAGCCGCCAATCCCCGATCCTTGACCACGAACTCCCTCGACAGAACCGCACGGCATCGGAGCCCACGCATGTTCAAGTTCGCTTGCCTGATTCTCCTGGCTCAACCGGTCGCCGAGCCAGAGAAGCCTCAAGAGGTGATTCTGCCCGGCAACGTTCGCTGGCAGGCGGGGCCGACGTCGCTGCCGAAGGGATCGCAGATGGCGATGCTCGAGGGCGATCCCGCGAAGGAGGGCCCGTTCGTGATGCGGATCATGCTTCCAGACGGCATGCGAATTCTGCCTCACACGCACCCGAAGGACGAGCGCGTCACCGTTCTCAGCGGCACGCTGTACCTCGGCCTGGGCGAGATCTTCGACGTCTCCACCGCCAAGAAGCTGACCGCGGGCTCGTATGGCCGCACGCTCGCGGGGCAGACGCGCTACGGCTGGGTGGAAGGGGACACGGTTCTCCAGCTTCACGGCACCGGCCCCTGGGCCGTGGAGTACGCGAAGCCCGGCAGCGAGCCGCGGCAGAAGTAAGGGGAGTTCCTGCATTTTCGAGAGTCGCTCGTTGCGGTCGCTTGGTTCGCGTGTTAGTGTCGATCCTGCTCAAAGCCCGCCCGGATTCCTTTCCCCTTGTCTCTCGGAGAATGACCCCATGACCCGCAGGTTCCTGATTCCCGCCCTCATCTTCGGACTGGCCGCACTCGCGACCACCGAAGCCCAGGACAAGAAGGACGCCAAGTCCGACCCCAAGACGGCTGTGAAGAAGGATGAGAAGAAGGCCCCGGCCGTGCCACCGAAGCCGCCGATCCCACCGACCGCGGGGAACGTGGCGTATGGGCCCCTCGAACGCCAGGTGCTCGACTTCTGGCAGGCCAAGTCGGACAGTCCGACCCCGGTCGTCTTCTGCATCCACGGCGGCGGCTGGCAGGGCGGCGACAAGTCCGGTTACGGCGCCGGTGCCAAGACTTACCTCGATCAGGGCATTTCCGTGGTCAGCATCAACTATCGCCTGATGAAGCAGGCCAACGAGCAGAAGGTCGCCCCGCCCGTCAAGGCCCCGCTCGAAGACGCGGCCCGTGCCCTTCAGTTCGTTCGCTCCAAGGCGGGCGAGTGGAATATCGACAAGAAGCGCATCGGCGCCACGGGTGGTTCCGCCGGCGGAGCCTCCTCACTGTGGCTCGCGTTCCACGACGACATGGCCGACCCCAAGAGCAGCGACCCGGTGGCTCGCGAATCGACCCGCCTGTACTGCGCCGCTGTGCAAGGGGCCCAGGTTTCGCTGGACCCGAAGGAAGTCCGAGAATGGCTGCCGAACTACACGTATGGATCGCACGCCTTCGGCTTGAAGGGGCTGGATGAAGTCGAGAAGGAACGGCCCAAGATCGCGGAGTGGATCAAGGAATATTCGCCGATCAACCATGTAACCAGGGACGACCCGCCCATCGGCCTTTACTACACCGGCGTGAAAGGCGCGAAGGTGGGTGAAAATCACCCCGACCCGACGCACTCGCCGATCCTGGGAATCAAGCTCGCGGAGAAGCTCAAGGCCACGGGCGTCGACGTGGAGTTTGCTTCAAGCACGACACCCAACGAAAAGCTGCCGACTTCGACCGCGTATCTGATCGAGAAGTTGAAGAAGTGAGTCACAAGGGTTCGCCGCGAGTCGCAGTGCGCGGCGAACCCTGTTTGATCAATTCCCCTCGAAGTGAATCAGTCGCACTGCGGTGCCCTTGCTCATCTCGTTGTGCTTATCGGACACTCTCAGCTTCAGCACATGCGGCCCAGGCTTGAGGTCGGTCGCGACCAGGACCGATCGTGGATAGTGAAGGCCCTTGCTGTAATTGTGGAACAGGTCGATCGTCCGGGTCTCGCCGCCATCGATGGAAACCTCAAGCATTCCCGCGTCCGGTCCCGCGAGCAAGAAAGCTCCGATCGCTTGACCGTCGAAGGGAAGCGTCAGTTCCGCGCCGGGCTTGGCGGCTTGCAGCATCGGGAGTTCGCGGTAGCGGTCTCGCCAACTGCCAGGGATCGCCTTCCAGTCCGGTTTCGCGAGCGTCCAGTTCGAGTCTGCCTTCGCGGCATCGAGATCGATGAAGCGGCCCTTGCCGTAATGGCCCTCGTCAAGCGGCTTCGCGGGCGGAACGTGATCCACAGCCATCCCGGGCCGTGGACCCTTCCAGGCCTTGGCGAACAATTCCTCGATCAGCCCGGCACACAGGGTGTTGCCTGGCTTGGCGGGGTGAACGCCGCCGTACTGCTTCCAGGTGAAGGTGCCAGCCTTGATGCGGTCGGAGAGTTCCTTCGCGAGGTTCACCGAGGAGATGTCATAATGCTCGGCAACGGCTTCGTGGCTCTCGATCGTGAGCGGCAACTTTCCCGCATCAATCTCCGCGAGCATTCGCTCGTTCACGAAATAGGTGATGACGATATCAGCCCCGGGATTCTGAGCACGAAGCTGACGAACGATCCCTTCAAGACCGCGAATGCATTCCCGACGGGCGTGCTGAGCGTCCTGGTCGTCGTTGACGGCGAACTCGACGAAGAAGAGGTCGACGGGCCCTTTCGCCAGCACGTCGGTCGCGAGTCGATGCGCTCCCGTGGTGGAGCAGGTGGACGAGATGCCGGCGTTCGTGAAGGTGAACTTCGTGTCGGGGAATCGCTTCGCGAGGTTCTCCATCACGATGGGCCGGTAGCCGTTCATCTCCGTGATCGATCCGCCCATGAAGGCGACATGGCCGAGCTTGTCACGCTCGAAACGCAGCCTTGAGTTCGCAAGACTGCCCCGGAAGTGAACGTTCGGCGAAGTGGGCTCGTTCGCTTCCGCAAGGGGAGCCACGAAGGAAAGGAGGGCGGCCAGAAGGAAGAGAGTTGGTTTCATCGGCATCATGCTCAAGAGGGAGAAGAACGGGCGTGTTCGGTGTCATCATGGGCGTTCATCAAGGCCGGGTCAACGTCATGCGTGGCTCGCTGAGGGCCCTTCGGCATTGGGAGCGGGTCGCGAGTCGATCTGGGCATCGGAGACGGATTCGTTCCCCATGAACACCATCGCGATGGCCACGGCTGTGATTCCGAGCCCTGTGATCAACGGGCCGAGGCCTGCTTCGGCGAGAAAGAGCATGCAGGCCAGGGGCAAGCGGTAACCCGCTCCGAGGAAGCAGACGGCCCCGAAGAGTGCGAGTGTGTGAGTGTTGTCGCATTGAAGCGACCTGGCGACGATTTCTCCGAGGAAGGCCCCATTGCAGGCGAGGGACGTGAAGACGCCGCCGCCCCCGCCGCCGTAGACTGTGACGAGATTGCCGCTGGCGCGAACGAGGAACGCCAGGGCCATGACGTCGATCATGCGCGGCTGGTGGTGCAGCCAGCCGGTGGCGATGTATCCCGAGCCAAAGGTGATCCAGGTGCCGCACAGCGCGTGGCCTGCGATGGCGAGGAGAATCAGCACGCTGCCTCCGAGGATCGCACGGCGGACGCGGGTCTGGCGGCTCCCGATGGCCTGGAGCGCGTGTTCCGCCATGGCGAACAGACGTGCCCCGAGGCCGCAGGCAATCGCCACCAGCAAGGCCCCGAGAAGGAACATCCCATCAATGGTCGGCATTCCCTGCACGGTGACGATTCGCTCTTCACCGATGAGCCAGGTTCGCATTGCATAAGAGCAGAACGCCGCCACCGCACAGGGCACGAGTTGGAGCGCATCGACGTCCCGCTTGTAGGGCACTTCCATGCCGTAGAGTGCTCCGGCCGCGGGCGAGGAAAAGACCGCGGCGATCCCCGCGCTGGCACCCGACGCCAGCAGCGATCGGCGTGTCGACGCCGTGATTCGCATTCCAGGAACGCGGCCAAGCAGTTCACTCCAGGTGGCGCCGACGAGGGCCGAAGTTGATTCAAAGCCCTGCGAACCGCCCAGGCCCACAGTGGCGGTGGTCGCCAGCACCCGGCCCGGTACTTGCGGGAGAGGGACATGAGCGTCGCGCTGGTGATACAGGGAAATGTACAGTTCCGAAGTGGACGGCTTCTCGGCTCGCGCCACGTAACGAGCCGCCCAGCACGTCAGCAGCAGAGCCAGGGGCGCAAACAGAGCCGGTATCACGCCTGGGAGTGATGAAAGTCGATTGATCGCCAAGGCCTCCACGCCTTTCACCAGGCAGGCCACGCACGCCCCGGTGAGAACGCCCACGATGGCCGGTATCAGCAGTTGAAAAACGATTTGGGTGGCTGTCGTCGCTCGTGGTGTCTGGTGCATTCGGCTCCCGCGTAAGCCATGCTCTGGAGGATATGTTGGAGGCTAAAGCTTGGTTCGGAGTGAGGGCTAACGTATCGGAGGGTGTGATTGATGACAATTCGTTCCCGGATGATAAATGTCCGTAAGTCGCTGGATATTCCTCGTGATTTCCACAGAAGAGGGTTCTGCGATGAGGGTGTTTAAGAATCTTTGGTGGATATAACATCTGGCCGGTGGAATCATCTTTCGTATCTCGTGCTTGTCAGTACCACTCGCTCAATCTTTTCTCATGATCGAGGAATAATCTCCGTGGCGAAGAAAACTCGCAAGAAGTCGATGGAAGATTTTGCTCCCAACGAAACGGCTTCGAATGGATCAACTTCCACATCGCAGCCGGAAAAGGTGACGAAGGCGGATGCCGTCCGAGCGGCGTTGAAGCTAGGTATCGAAAAACCGCAAGAGGGTGCGACGTTCATCAAGAATAAGTTCGGAGTGGACATCACGCCGCAAGTCTTCAGCAGTTACAAGAGCACTCTGAGCCGCAAGGAACCGAAGCCCGGCAGCGGCAGCAAGCCTGCAAGTGATTCGATCGACATGGGATCGCTGGCAGCGGTCAAGGAACTGATGGACAAGGTCGGCGGGGACACGTTGAAGCGGCTGGTCGATGTTCTCGGGAAGTAAGTCACGACTTCATCCATGATCACGATGGCCATGGATGATCCTGTTGTCGTCCTTGCGACTTGCCATACGCTCCGGCCTTCAATTCCTGTTCCATGGCAATTCGCAGGTCAAAAGTCGGGTCTCAACGCTCAACCCGACCGCTGCAGCAGACCTCCTGGCATTTGGTGGTTCTGCCATCACCTGGATGCTGTGTCGGTGGTCATCTCCCCCCCCCCGGGCAGCAGGTGAGTCTGGTCGTGCGGCGGCGGAGGCAGAGTGATGGTCATATTTTCGGATGCACTATAGTAGGTGCATGGATGATTGGGTTTATCGGTGGCACTGTCGCGGTCTTTGGTATCCCGATCGGCCTCGCTTGTGGTGTCGTTTTACGTGGTGAAGGAAGTGGTTCCGTACACTGCGGTGGAAGGGGCGGTGTGGGGGGCCGCAGCTTTGATCGCAGGGGCGAGCGGGGTGGCTGCGTGAGCTGCGGCCGCCGCGGTACTACGGCTGTTGAACGGGCCAAACGGTCCGGAAGCTGCGACTTTGGCTCCTGAAAGCTATCCCTGAAGCCGCAACAAGCCAGGCGGTCGGCGGTGCCCGATGCGTGGGATTGGTGGTGGGTGTGTGTTCGGAGTCTCCGCGAGGCACTCCGAACCATCAGTTGCAGCAGACGGCGGGTATGACTGGGTTCCGGGACATCACGGCTCAGCAGCCCCCCGCCGCTGCTGAGCTGGGTCGTTCGGCGGTGGAGGTATTTGCGGATGCTGTTAACGGCCTGGATCACGCAACCCGTTGGCTCATTGCTCGACGTGGGGTGCCACGTCGGCGCGTGGCTCAGCGAATGTGCCCATCGGTACCCATCCGCCAAGCTGGCCGGCGTGGAAATCAACCCGTTGGCGCTGGCAACCGCCAGACAAAACGTCCCGACTGCCGAATTGTGCCACGCAGGTGCTGAGAACCTCCCGTTTCCGAGCGAGTCATTCGATTACGTCACCTGCCTGGAGGTTCTCGAACACCTGCCGGCCAATCTACGCCCTGCAGCCTTCCAGGAGATGCACCGCGTGCTGCGATCAGGCGGGAAGCTACTCTTGACTGTCCCGCACGCGGGGTGGTTCGCCTGGCTTGACTCGAACAACGCGCGATTTCGGCTGCCAGGTTTGTACCGTCGGCTGATCGGAAGAGGGCGGCGCGACGCGGGCTATGCGGGTGTCGGCCGTGAGGTGGAGTGGCACCACCACTTCACCGTGGATGAACTCAAGCGACTCGCCGGCGATAAGTGGTGTACCGTCGCGGTCCGCTACAGAGGGTTGGTCATCCTCCCGCTGATGGATTGGTTCAGCTGGCCGTTCTACCGGCTTGGCCTGTCAGAGCATCCCGTGCGTCGGATGCTGGAACGCATCGCCGGATGGGATTACCGGATCAGCTATGGCTCTGCGTCTTATGGCGTGCTGCTCGTATTGGAGCGGATCGGCACGGAACACTCGCCGCCCCAAGAGCGTCAGGTAATCCTAGGTGATTCTGAGGGCTGATCTTCGGGTGGAACTCACTTCACATACAAGTAACGTGTCCTGATCATTCTCTGTGATCTTGAGGGCAAAACCCGCAAGGAAGTGGCCCTCCAACTCGGCGTCGCTGAAGGGACCGTGGCGAGTCGATTGGTGACGGCGAGGGCAATGCTGGCGAAGCGGTTGACTCGCCGCGGGGTGGTTGCGTCTGGTGGGCTGCTGGGAACGGTACTGACTCAACAGGCGGCGTCGGCTTGTGTGCCGATGGCGGTGATGTCTTCCACCATCAAGGCTGCAACGCTGGTCGCGTCGGGACAGGCGGCGGCAGGGGCGATCTCGCCCACGGTTGCGGCCCTTGTTCCAGGGGTAACGAAAGCCATGTTCATGACCAAGATCAAGAGCGTGCTGACGGTGGTTCTGGTCCTCGGTCTGACCGTCGGCGGGGTCGGTGTCGTCCTCTTCAACAGTGCGGTCGCAGTAGCCCAGCAAGGAACGAACAAGATTGCTGCGAATGAGGAAGCGAAGAAAGCCGAAGTAGGCTTCGCTCGGCTGGGTCAGAAGCGAGATGACATCATCGCCAAGTACGGCAAACCCACGAAGACGGTGACGTTGGCATCTGGCATCGACAGCCTCGAATTCCGGAAGGGCACACTGCGGTTACTGGTCGAGATTTCCCCCAGGAACGACCGTGCGATCCAGACTTACTACTGCAAGAAGACGCCGTTCACGGGCATCCAAATTGCCGAACTGCTGAAACGAAACGCCGAAGGTCAAGAATGGTGGGCCGAAGAAGTCACACAAGAAGGATTTACTTATCAAAGGACTGATGGTGGCATTGCCAGGGGCAGAATGCGAGGCGAAGAAAGCATGTTCGCTGTGTTGTCCGGCAGCGAGATTCAGGGGCGACATCCACAAGCCGACGCTGACCGTGAACAAGCGCCAAAGGACGATTTGAAGGAGATCGAGGGCTTCTGATTCCCTCCGACGCAAGGCGAGCGATGGCAGGACGCTAGCAACGAAATTGCGGGCCGGGTGTCAAGGAAAGGCAATTCCACGGAGCCGACGGGCGTTCAGCCTTCGGGGTTGCGGTTGAACTTCTGATAAGGCAGGCGGACGCCGCGGTAGAAGACCTGATCCGCACGGGGCAGGTTCGATGGCACGTCGAAGCCCATCTGGCCGAAGAAGGTGACGACGTCGTCCTGATCGACGCCATCGCCGCTGATGCCGTAGCCTCCGATGAGGGTGCCGTTGCGATAGACCGGTGCGCTGCCGGGGAAGAAGACGATGCCGTTCTGGTTGAGTTGGTTCGCCTGCTGGCGGAAGTTGGTGCCCGGGTTGAAGGCATCGTAGCCGACGACGCTCTGGTAGGCGGAGGCGGGCAATCGGGGGCCGACCTGGAGGCCGGTGTTGGGATCGACGCCGCCATCGTTGAACTGCGAGAACGGGCCAGGCGGTGCGGTGTCGATTCCCTCCGGGAAACGTGGCAGCCCGAGATAGCGGAAGGTACGGTTGGTGAAGGCGACTCCGGGTGCGATGCCCGGGACCTGGTCCACGGGTTGGAGTTGGTTGGCGTCGGCATAGTACATCACGTTGCGGGCCTTCGCCACGGCCACGTCGATCGAGAAGATCGTTGCGTCCGGCATGCGGTAAAGTGCGATCACGTCCCCCTTGCGATCGGTGACGGCGAGGACCATCCGCGTTCGGCTCCCGGCGGGCAAACGAATCGCGGCCCGCGTGTCGTAAGCCTGCTTCATCCCCTGCACAATCAGCCGGCCGGCCTCCTCCGCGGTCACACCATCGCCATCGTGAGGCATCACCAGCCAGCCTTCCGGCACGGTGTTGCCAGGAAGCAGCGTTTGCCCGCCAGCCAGCGGCTGGTTGATACCGTCGTCCGGATTGCCGACGCCCAGGGCTGCCCCAGCGGCGAGAACGGTCTTGAGTCCTTGCTGCACGCCGCCGGGGCCGACGATGTCGAGTTGAATGCCGACGAGGTCGATGCGGCCGGAAGGCAGACCGGTGATTCCTGCGGGGAGCGCCACGCCATTGAGGGTGCCGATGGGCGAAGCGAAGCGGCCGGAGCCGAAGCCACCGACGGCGGCGAAGGCGATGAACTCGGCTTCGAGCGAGCGGTCGGTCTTTGTGGGATCAAAGGTGGAACTGAGGGCAGAGTTCTCCGCGGTGGCGAAGCCGGTGCTGCCGGGGAAGAAGACGCCGATGCCGCCGACGACCTGGCCGTTCTTGTAGATGGGGATGCCGCCCGGGAGCGTGGCGATGCCTCGTGACTGCGACTTCGGTCGACGGCCGGATTGATCGCCGTACGACGCGGGGGCGAAGAGTGTGTTGCCTGCCGGGACAAAGGCCTCGTTGATATTAAAGCGCTCGGTCAGGGAGATGTCGTCCGCGGTGCCGATGATTCGATCCGGGCCGGGGGCGAAGCGGCCGTCGCGGTTGGTGTGCTCGATCTGGAAGAGGTCCACTTGCGGCGTGAAAGCGATGCCCGGCGGGAAGTGGTTCTTGGTGCCTACCGGTGCGACGAAACCTGGGCCGCGGAGTGTGCTGTCGGGGTCGGTGATGTTCGGGTTCGCTTCGACTTCCCGCTGCGTGATGGTGGACTGACTGATGAACTGGATGGTGCGGCTGGTGAGCGGGGCCTGATTGTTGCCAAAGTAAGCCCCGGTGAGGGCTTTGGCGTAGGCACCGTCGATGGCAAAAACGAGATTGTCCAGGTTGCCGGTGATCGCGGGGCTGACACCAGATTCGGTGCGGACGCCGAGGATCTGGCCGTTGCGGTCCGTGATGACGATGATGGCATCCGAGGAGGCCGAGGCCGCGGCGGCTCGCTTGAGGAGCGTTTCGACATCGTCCGCGGTGAGCGTTTCCTGGACCGTGGCGGTGTTCGCGAGCGTCTCGCGGAAGACGCGATCGCCGGGGTTCGCGAAGACGACGTCCGTGGGGAACGCCTTGACGATTTGGTTCTCGCCGTCGCCGCCGTTGAAGGAGTTCGCCCCGATGCCGCCGAAGAAGAAATCGCGGCCCGGCCCGCCGAGGAAGGTGGTGACGCCTCCGCCGCCGACGAACTTGTTTCGATCCTTGCCGCCCGCGATGGTGACCGGTTGTACGATCGCCTTGGACACGATCACCGAATTCCGACCATCCCTGGCATCGATACCGATCTCGGAAATGCTGGCGGAGCCGCCGCGGAACACTTCGATGGTGCCGTCGCGAACGACGATCTGCGATCCCTCCGTGGCCACTTCGATGCGGTTATCGCCGTCATCGCCCACGACGCTGAGGATGTTTCCCGCCAGGGCCGCGGTTGCGGAGGGCACCTCACGGCGCTCGAGTTCCTGGCAGCGCAGGTGAGTCATAAGACTTGACATTTCTTTGGTGACGCTGGGCATACCGCATCCATGCGAGAGCGAATCAACCGCATCGTCGTTACTATCGGCACATCCTGCCAGGGACTTGGTTCATTTCGAGATTTGGACTGAAGCTCACCCTTGGGTTGAGACGTGACTTGCATGGGGGTTGCGTAGGTCTCGCATTTTACGCAGCCGGCACATCCGGAGGAATCCTCATGTTCGGCCCCCCTTCCGACCGATGAATGAGAAGATGTCCGAATTTCGTGAAGTCTGCGAGGTACGAGCTTGGCGCTTGCCCGGAACATTCGCCTGGGTTTCTGGATGGGGCTGCTGTTGGCGGTCGTATCCCCTCGTGCAATGTCGCAGGTGATGCCACCACCATCGCGGACGCCGGACGCCTTACCCAGCCATGGGCGAGTGGATTCGTCAAGCCAGCCCAGGCGAGTGACGCTCATCCCTCACGATGGGTCCACGGAACGCATTTCGGGGGAAGTCGTTCCCGCCTCCGCGGCCAGTCCGATCGATCGCCCGCTGGAGCCGGTCGACCCCGCGAAAGAGCCGCCGCTGCCGCGAGCGTTGTTAACGCTCGCAGGGGAGATACGCGATCCCGCTCTGGGTTTCTCCGGCCCCAGCGGCGTCGCTCCTCGGTCCGGCAACAACGAGGAATTCGACACCGTCGAGGATCGCTGGCGCCTCGGCTACCCCGAGTGGAAGCGGTACGGCGACGAACAGAAGAAGGTCTTCGATCGCCCGTACATGCTGGGGCGATGGTTCGACCCGTACAATCAAAACGTCCTCAAGGGCGACTACCCGATCCTGGGGCAGCACACGTTCCTGAATATCACGGGCTTCCGCTCCACGATCTTCGAGGGGCGTGAGACGCCGACGGCGACGACGCCGTTCGAGAGTACGATCCGCCCGTTCGAGACGGATTTCTTCGGCCGGCCGGGGCAGTTCCTGTTCTCGGACCTCACGACGGTCTCGTTCGACCTGTTCCACGGCGACGCCGCCTTCAAGCCGGTGGACTGGCGCGTGCGAGCGACGCCGGCCTTCAACGCCAACACGCTGAGCGTGCAGGAACTCGCGGTGATCAGCCCGGATGTCCGCAAGGGGACCGTCCGCAACCGCACCTGGGGCACGCTGCAGGAATGGTTCCTCGAATACAAGCTCGCGGACCTCAGCGAGGAATACGACTTCGTGTCCGCCCGCGTCGGCTCGCAGCCGTTCACCAGCGACTTCCGCGGCTTCATCTTTAGCGACACCAATCGCGGGGCTCGCATCTTCGGCACGCTCGACGGCAATCGCACGCAGTACAACCTCGCGTTCTTCCGCCAGCAAGAGAAGGACACCAACAGCGGCCTGAACACCTTCAACGACCGCAACCAGAACATTGTGATCGCGAACCTGATCCGCCAGGACTTCATCTTCCCGGGTTACAACATCCTCGCGAACGTGCATTACAACAACGACGGCCCGGATACGCTGTTCGACAAGAATCTGTTTCTGGTACGGCCGGACCCCGTGGGCGTGTTCCAGCCGCACCGCGTCGAGGTGGCGTACCTCGGCCTCACGGGTGAAGGGCACATCGGGCGGTACAACGTGTCGCACGCGTTCTACTGGGCCGTGGGCCGCGATAGCCGCAATCCGCTCGCGGGAACCCCTCAGGCGATCAGCGCCCAGATGGCTGCGCTCGAAGTGAGCTACGATCGCGACTGGGCCCGCTTTCGCATGAGCGGCTTCTTCCAGTCCGGCGATGGCGACGTGAACAACGGCCGGGCCACTGGCTTCGATAGCATTCTGGACAACACCAACTTCGCGGGTGAGTTCAGCTACTTCAACCGACAGAATATCCCGCTCTTCGGCGTCAACCTCACGCAGCGGAACAGCCTCTATGCGGACCTGCGTTCCAGCAAGATCCAGGGGCAGAGCAACTTCGTGAACCCGGGCTTGTGGGTGGTGAACACCGGTGCGGACTTCGAGATCACGCCCCGGCTGCGGTCGATCAACAACGTGAACTTCCTCTGGTTCGACAAGACGAACTCACTGGAGGTCTTCACCTTCCAGGACCGAATCGACCGCGATCTGGGCACGGACCTCAGCACGGCCTTCGAGTGGCGGCCGCGGTTGAACAACCAGATCATCATCCTCGGCGGCGCGTCAACGCTGCTCCCCGCGAGCGGCTTTCGGCAGCTCTACAACAAGATCGACACGAAAGTGAAGCCGCTCTCGAGCGTGTTCGTCGAGGCGATCTTTGCGTTTTGAAAGGCTCAGATTCGAGCAACCAGTTCTCGGCCCGGAGGCCAGGAACGAGAAGGAAATCGCGAAGGTTGTTGGTGACGACCGTGGCATCAAGTTCGAGAGCCAGAGCCGCGATCTTGAGGTCATTACGTCCGATGCGGATCTTCTGACGGACGAGGGCGTCGTATTCGCTTGGCAAGCTCGAGAATCTCATCAAGTTTTTGTTGAGTCATGATTGAGGATTCAGGATGCGGCCCCAGATAACTCTGAAGCTTCTATTGCACGGCGACACGAGCCGCGTCAGCCGTGGTTCCCTCGGCGGAAAAGTTGTACGGCTCACCCGTGCTGGCTCGGAAGCCGCCGGCGTTTGGTTCTACCAGAATAGGGATTTCCATGATCAGCCTCCTGTTCAGCTTGATTTCATGATACTTGACGAGATTACAGGATGGTAGCTGACATCGTCAATGCTCCGAGGTTCGCATGGATGTGACCGAAGTTCCACTGCCGCCGGTTCGCCGTGTCCTGCTGGGCGGCCTCGTGTTCCTCGCGCTCGTTGGCGGGCCGCTGGGACTGTCGCTGGGCGTGTATGCCATGCAGTCCTCGCCTTCGTTGACAAAGGCGACGAATCCCTGGCTGCCGTACGGTGATGGGACTCGCGATCCGAAGAACCCGAACTGGTCCACGGACCCGGCTGATCCGTTCCCGATGCCGCCGGAGATGGCGAACGTCGAACTCATGAAGCAGACCGTGGCCGAGGCTCACGCGAAGAGCGTTGGCTGCATCGCCTGCCACAATGGATGCCAGGACCCGCACTTCAAACCCACCGTGAAGCTCGGCTGCACCGACTGCCATGGCGGCAACGCCTGTGCGACCACCAAGGAGGCGGCCCACGTCGCCGCTCGCTACCCGCAGTTCTGGCCCACGGCCGCGAACCCGGTGCGGTCGTATACGCTGCTCAATCACGAGTCGCCGGAGTTCATCCGCTTCGTGAACCCCGGGGACTTCCGCATCGCCCACATCTCCTGTGGCACCAGCGGTTGCCATCCGAAGGAAGTGCAGACGAACCGCAAGTCGATGATGAGCACCGGTTGCATGCTCTGGGGCGCGGCCCTTTATAACAACGGCTCCGTGCCCTTCAAGCGGGCCCGATATGGCGAAGCCTATGGCATGAACGGCGCCTCGCTGCGACTCAAGACGGTGCCGCCGCCGACGGACGAGGAGATGGAAAAGAAGGGCGTCGTCCCTTTCCTGGACCCGCTGCCACGCTTCGAGATGAGCCAGCCGGGAAACATCCTTCGCATCTTCGAGCCCGGCGGCCGATTCGTCGCGGAAGCCGCCCAGCCCGAACGAACCGAGGAGCCCGGTCGCCCGCGCCAGCGGCTCAGCACTCGCGGCCTGGGCACCCAGAACCGCACGGACCCGGTCACCATCGGTCTCAACAAGACACGCCTCTTCGACCCGACGTTGAACTTCCTCGGCACGAACGATCACGCGGGCGACTATCGCTCCAGCGGCTGCACCGCCTGCCATGTCGTGTATGCCAACGACCGCTCGCGAATCCACTCCGGCCCTTATGCCGAGCATGGCAACCGGGGCTACACGTCCGCGAACAATCCGGACCCCACGATTCCCAAGAACGAGTCGGGCCATCCGATTCAACATCGCTTCACCAACAGCATTCCCACCAGCCAGTGCATGGTCTGCCATGTGCACCCCGGCACCACGGTCATGAACAGCTACATCGGCTACATGTGGTACGACGAGGACACCCACGCGAACTTGCTCTATCCGAAGGAACAGCAGAAGATCACGGCCGAGCAGTTCGTCAAACGACTCATGGCGAACCCCAACGAGATCGATGCCCGCAACTACCTCGCGGACCCGGCGTTCCTTTCCGATGCCATCGGCCTCAATCCGTACATGGACAAGACTCAATTCGGCGATTTCCACAGCCATGGCTGGCTCTTCCGTGCGGTCTTCAAGAAGGATCGCAAGGGGAACCTTCTCGACTCCCATGGCGATCTCGTCGGTCCGCCGGATCCGAAGAAGCTGATGGCGGCGATGGAGTTCCCGAATCTCGTGCGTGCCTTCCATCAGAACGAGACGAATCAGAAAGCGATCAACGACCCGCAGAGCGGTCCGGAGGCGGCCAAGAAAGTGGAGGCGGCAATCGACTCGTGCCGGGCTGGCCTGCCTGTGCACCAGATGGACATCCACATGGAGAAAGGCATGCACTGCGTGGACTGCCACTTCTCGCAGGACATGCACGGCAACAACCGCCTGCAGATGGAGGTCCGCGCCGCCACGGAGATCGCGTGCATCGACTGCCATGGCTCCGCACGCGAGTACACCACTCTGAAAACCTCCGGCCCCGCGAGCTATACCTCGAGCCCCGACGGCAGCGGCCGAAATCTCACGGCCCTGAGAACGCCCTTCGGTGTTCCGCGATTCGAGGTCCAGGAACTCGGCGACGGCAAGAAGCGAATCTTCCAGAATTCCATGGTCGAGAAGGGCCTTCGCTGGGAGGTGGTGCAAACGAAAGATACTGTGACGAAGGGCCATCCTCGGTACAGCGAAAAGTCCGCGATGGCGAAGACCGTCCGCTTCGACGATGCCAAGGGCAAGATGGTGTGGGGCGACACGGATCTCCTTCCTGGTGGGAAGGACAGGTGTGCCCACCAGGATTCGAAGATGAGTTGCATCACCTGCCACAGTTCGTGGAACCCGAGTTGCTTCGGGTGCCACCTGCCGCAGCGAGCGAACATGAAGATGCCGATGCTTCACGCCGATGGCGACGTCTCGCGAAACTACACCTCGTATAACTGGCAGACGCTTCGCGACGACATCTACATGCTCGCGAAAGATGGTGACGTCACTGGCAATCGCATCAACCCGGCCCGATCGAGTTGTGCTGTCCATGTGAGTTCCTACAACGGCAACCGGGAACTGATCTACTCGCTTCAGCAGACGATCTCCGGCGATGGTTACGCCGGCACCGCCTTTAGCACGAACGTGCCTCACACGGTCCGTGGCGCCGGGGCGAAGGAGACAAAGCAGTGCACCGATTGCCACGTCTCCGCCGCCGGCGACAACAATGCCTGGATGGCGCAGCTTCTGATGCAAGGCACCGGCGCCATGAACCTGATCGGCCGTAGCGCCTGGGTGGCCGCGGGTGAGGAGGGCCTCTTCGCCGTCGCTGTCACCGAGGCGACAGAACCGCAGACCGTCTATGGCAGCGAGCTTCACAAGACGGCGTATCCCGAGGCTTACAAGACATTCGTCGACAAGGGACGCGAACTCGAAACCGCACACGAGCACCCCGGCCGCGATGTGGGCTCGGGCCTCACGAAGCCCTTCAAGAAGAGCGAAGTCCTCCACGTGCAGAACCGCGGCGAGTACCTCTACGCCGCCTGCGGCGAGGGCGGCCTGCGCGTCTTCGACATCGCCTTCATCGACGACAAGGCCTTCTCCGAACGCATCACGACGGCCCCCGTCTCGCCCGCGGGTCAGAAGTTCTACGTGCCCACGAAGTACGCCACGTACGTCGCGACTCCCAGCACGGTTGCCGTCGATCCGACGCGAAAGATGAGCCCGGAGAACAAGGAACAGCCTGTGCATCCGCTCTTCGCGTTCCTTTACGTCTGCGACAAGTACGAGGGCCTGATCCTCGTCGGCGCCGGCACGCTGCTCGATGGGAACCCGGTCAACAACTTCCTGAAGCGCGACCTTACCTTCAATCCGGACGGCCTGCTCTGCGGCGCGAAGTTCTGCCAGATCGTCGGGCACTATGCGTACATCTGCTGCGATGCCGGGCTGGTGGTGCTGGACATCAACGATCCCACGAAACCGAAGGTGACGTCGGTGGTGGGGGATTCCTTCCTCCATCATCCCACGAGCGTGCAGGTGCAGTTCCGCTATGCCTACGTGACGGACGAGGAAGGCGTGAAAGTGCTCGACGTGACCGACCTCGCGAAGCCGGTGGCGAAATCGCTGATCCGCGTTCCCGAGGCCCACAGCATCTACCTCGCTCGTACTTATGCCTACGTAGCGGCAGGGCCGCGCGGGTTGGTGATCCTGGATATCACCAACGCCGCGGAGCCCAGGGTCGATCAGGTCTTCAATGCCGGGGGCTGCATCAACGACTGCCAGGATGTGAAGCTCGGCATCACTTACAATAGTGCCTTCGCTTACCTCGCGGATGGCAAGAACGGCCTGCGCGTGGTGCAGTTGAGTAGCCCCGAAACCCCCGGCAACGACGGCTTCAGTACCCGGCCCACACCGAAGCTTATCGCGACGTTCAAGGTGCCGCACCACGGCGAAGTGCGCTCCGTCGCCCGCGGCCTGGATCGTGATCGTGCCGTGGATGAGAACGGCCATCAGATCGGCGTCTTCGGCCGGGTCGGCGCAAGGCCCTTCAACAACGACGAGCAGCGGAAACTGTACCTCCGCAGCGGAAAAGCCTGGTTCGTCTCGGACGATCCGAAGGATGCGATCTACGAGGAGATTCGCAAATCGCCGAAGCCATGATTTCAACGACAAAGCCCACCCGTATCGATGTGGGAACGGGTGGGTGAAGAAGACTCGCGACTATTTGATCTTCGGGAAGAGCAGTTCGATTCGTCGGAACAGGTCGCGGAACTTCGGCGCGTCGAACTGGTTGAACGTTCGCATCCGCGCCGCGATTCGATCCTCCACGGGAATCGGAGTCTTGTCCGTCACGGCGGTGGGGTTCAGGGGATCAGGCGTCCTGGCGTCCTTCATGGCCAGGGGATCCGATCTCAGCCGGGTGACGACGAGAGCCTCCAGTTCTTTTTCGAGCTTCGCCAGTTCCGCGAGGTCGACCTTCTCCTTGCTCGTCGCTTCGAGTTCGGCCGTGAGCGTCAGAAAGGCCCACGCGACGACCTGGGCTGATTCCGCGTCGGCGATCATCTCCGACTTGTCCACCCCCGCAGCCACGATCGCTTTCAACAGGTTTAGCGTGTCCTCCCGCGTGTAACGCACCTTGTGGAGATCGGCCGCCACCTCGCGATACCACGTCTCAAGCTTTGCCACGGCGGCCCGGATGAGTGCGGCATTGCCGTAGGTCTTCGCGCCGAAGCCAAGGGCGAGATCACGATAGGCCGCGTCGAGTTGAGCGATTCGCGGCTTGAGAGCTTCGCCGTCCTTCATCTCCGAGGCGTGCTGCACGATGATCCTTGCGAGCACTTCGGTTGACGGGCGGAACATGGGCCGCCCTGGAACGCCGGGATAGCCACGCTTCTGGCGGTCGCTCGGGACCTTGAGATCGTGGTGGCATGAGTAACAGTCAAAGGAGGCGAAATCGAGCCCCTCCGGCGTCGAGGCTTGCTGATCGAGCAGCGTCATCGTGGAGTGGAAGGTCGCCAGGGTGCTCTCGGCAAGTTGCCGGGCGGCGTGCACTTCCGAATCTTCATCGCGATAGTGGAAGAGATCCCAGGCTTTCTGGGCAGTCTCGGGATTCTTCGCCAGGCTCGTGAGGTAAGGGAGTTCACGCGGCAGCCCCCAGTGGCGCGGCTGGTCACGAGTGTACGTAGCCACATCCAGCGGCGGCAGCGGCGGATGCCCCGCGGCGTACATCTCGTGCGTCACGAACTTCCCCTCGGCCTTGTTCCCCACATGGCACGAGGCGCACTTCTCCGCACGAACCGCGGGATCGCGAAGGTTTACGAAGCCCCATTCCGACTTCTCCGCCGGCGGCCACTCACGCCAGGCCAGCACTTCCTTGCCTTTCACCTGAGTGATCTCGACATGCCTCTCATTCCATCGCGAGGCGTACCCATGGCACATCTCACACGTCACCCCCTGGGTGGTCAGAAACGCCTCCTCGGGATTCTTTTGCTTCTGCTCCCATGTCTCGCGAGGCTTGCGATCCGTGGCATGGCAGGCAAGACAGGCTGCATCCGTTGCGACCTGGTAGCTGTCGGAGTTTTTGGGATTCCTCTTCAAAATCGATTCCATCCGCTGACCGAGCGGGCCGCTGAGGTTCTGGAAGGCACGCGAGTGGAGGTCATGGGCTCTCCATGTGAGATTCTCGTCGAACTTGATGAACTTCTCCGAGCCGAGCTTTCTGAAGTCTTCAACCGCGGGGTTCGTGGCGACATCCTTCGTCGAATGACAGAGCTTGCAGCCGGCCACGCCCTTGAGATCCGCGGCCCCAGGCTTCGCGATCACGGGGGGCGGGGATGCCGGTTGGCCATGCACCTGGCCTTGCTCGCGATAAAGAACTCCAATCGCCGCCAGGATCGCGGCGCTCAGGAGGAAACTCCTCATCATCGGCTCGCCCTCATCGTGTTCAGGATCTGCTGGAGTTCCTTCAGCGCCACAGCCGCATCGTCGGGGCGGTAATCTCGCGGGCTGTTGAAGCCCTTCTCAAAGGCGAGTGACTTCTGCAAACGATCGATCGCCGGCTTCCACCCGGCGAGGGAACCGCTTGCCCCACCCATCGCATGATAAACGGCCGCCAGCCCGAGGTAGTGCTGAGCCACGAAATCCCAGTCGGAATCGCGGAGCGTGGCTCCATCCTCACGCAGTGCACTCGCCACGAGTTGCCTCCCCATCTCGAGGCCCGTCTCGCGCGTCGTCGGTCGAAATGCGCCCCGATCCTCGGCTTCCTGGAGGCGACTCAACCAGGCATCGAGTCGCAGCCGAGCCTGGCCCGCCAGATCGGCGACGATCGCGGCATTCGGCCGGGTCTTCTGCATCTCGACGCGAAGCTGTGCGAGAGGTGCGAGAAGATCCTGCACCTGCTCCTCCGGGATTGGGCCCCCCTCCACGATCGACGAATGAATCGCCGGCAACACCTTCGCGAGTGAGGCATACCACGTCTGCCAGGGGATGACGCCAGCGGCGCGATCGAGAGAGCCCGGCGAGAAGCGCCGCGGTTTCGACTCGCCGATCGACTGATGGCAGGCGTAGCAACTACCCTCCGAGAATTCCGGCCAGGGCTTCTCCTCAACACCTCGGGCTCGCGACTCCAGCAGGGCCACGGCCGAGCGAAGGTTCACCCACTGGCCGATGTACCAGGCGCGAACCTCGAAGTCCTTCGCAGGAAGCTTCTCGCTCCAGTGCTGGAGATACTGCGGTGCGAAGTGGAAGCGTGCCGACTCGAACGCCAGGCGTGGATGCCCCGCAGCGATCAGGTCGTGATTCACCTCGCGATCCGCATCGCCAACGTGGCAGGACGCGCAGGCGAGCGTTCGGGCCGTCAGGTTCTTCAGCGGCCTGAAGCCGTACTGTTCAAACTTCTCCCGGGAGGTGAGTAAGGCCCAACCGGATTCGTAGTGAGCGCTCAACCACTTCGCGGAGGCCCCGTGGCACGAATCGCAAGAGACTCCCTCGGAGAGTGCGTGATGGCTGAGGACTTCGTGATCGAAGAGCTTCGCCTCGTCGAGGGCGTGGCACTTCAGGCACAGAGGATTCTCGTGAGCGTGCTTCTGCTTCTCGGCTGGCAGCCCCGCATCCAGGAGCCTCATGATGTTCTGCGAGGCCGCATTGAAGAGCACCGAATAGGCGCGACGATGAGGGTCGGACTTATCACCCAGGCTTGCAGCCCAGGTCGATTGTTCACTTCCTGGCCTGCCGACGGCCCCGTTTCCATGGCAGGCGGAGGCGGAGCATGAGGTGTTCGAGGAGAAGCTTGGTGAGATCGACGCCGGTGAGCCGACGCCGTAAGGCTGCGTGGCGGAAGTGACCCGAGCCGGCGCCGCACGCCCCGTGGCGATGCCCCACAGCAGGCCAGCGCCAGTGGCCGCTGTCAGGATGGCGGTGACGAGGAAGACGGTCGTGCGCACGATCGGGTCTCGAGTCGGTCTACGCTTCCGTGCGCGGGTGCCGTCCATGCTTCAGGGCAGTTCGCCCCTCAGTTGTTGAAATCGGTCGCGTATCCGCCTCGGCTCGAACAGGCCAGGGCTACTGCTGCCGGGCACGAATCGCAGGCTTTCACCCAGCGGCGTCAGATGCTTCGACTCCAGGAGTTTCCTCGCAGCATCTGGGCCGTCCCGAAGGTACGAGAGGAACGCCAAGTACGCCTGGCCGGCTTCATCCCAGTCGAGGGGCCGGGTGTTGCTGAGGGCGTCGCCCTTGAGCAAGTGGAGAAGTATCTGCTTGCTCTGGGCTTCGTTCTTCGCGGCGAGGGCGATCCGGGCGGAGCGGAACTCGTCTGCCAGGGTCGTCGCGGCGCTCTGGACGGCCGACGCATCCGCGCGATGAGTGTGGAGTAAGGCGTTCAACGCCTTTTGACTCGCGGCCCCTTTCCACTCGGGGAGTTCACGTTGGAGATCGATCGACGCCTGGAAAGGCCAGAGCGTCTGCCAGGACGCCGAGCCGGGATTTCGGCCCTGCAAATAAGACGGATCGGCTCGTCGCCAGGACTCGGGAAGGAGGTTGTGATGGCAGGCGTAGCAGTTCGATTCCGAGAACTCCGGCCAGGGTGCCGCGGCGATTTCGAGGCGTGAGCGTTTCGCCCGATCGGCGAGGAGCCTGCTGGCCGCCTCGGCCTTGGCAATCGTCCCGATGAGCCAGGCCCTCGACTCGACGCCCGGGGTATTTTGAACGCTTGGCCACTTCTCCTTGGCTTGCGGATCTCCGTTCTTTTCGAGCCAGTGCGGTGGTAGACGGCGCTGGTATTCCGCGAAGTCGAAGTTCAGCCGTGGATGGCCCGAGGCGATCATGTCGTGGTTCATATCGCGTGCCGGAGTGTCGCCATGAGCCGGCGCGCCGACATGGCATCCCGCGCAGGCGAGAGCACGCTGACCGAGATCGAACAGTGGCGCGAAGCCGACGGAAGCATGATCCGCCGTGCGCGCGACGGGGCTGTTCCATTGCAGGTGAGGCACCAGCCAGTTCGAGGCGTTTCCGTGGCAAGCCTCGCAGGAGACGCCTTCGGATCGCAATCGAGTCAATGATTCCTTGGAGATGCCGAACGCCGCTGCTGCGTCGTCCGAGGCCAGGGCCGGGTTCGTGTGACACGCCAGGCAGCGAGAATCGTGGGGGGATCTCCACGAAGAATCGCCACGAGCGAGCCTGGTGACGATGTCCTTCGCAAGCGTGGAGTCGAGAACCGCGTAGGCGCTTCGATGCGGGTCGACCGCCTGCCAGTGGGTGGACGCCGATCGCCAGCAGGAATCCTCGGGAGACGAGGTGAGCGAATTCGCCACCGGATGGCCATGGCAGCCCGTTGCGGAACAACCCTGTGCGCCGAGTGGGGCAGGGGATTTTGCGGCGGCGGGAGAAGCGCCTCGCGGTTCAATCGTTGGAGGGGCTTCCGCGTAGGCCCGCCACAGCAGGCACGCCAACACCAAGAACGCCACGGGAACGACGACACGGGCAGACATAGCGATCCGTGATTCGGCGACACGACCCCTCGGAGACTCCTATCAATTCAACCGATCCCAGCGATCATTTCAACTGAATCATTCCCACCAACGACGGTTTTCTCCGCACACGACCCGGGGACGCGCCGTCGAATCGATACGATCGTGGGGATTATCCGGGCGACGAGGATTGTGAGTCCGAAGCGAAGGCTCACGAGGCTGAATGGTTGACGAACGCCGGGCCCTGAGTTACCATCGCGTAACACGGTTGTATCAGACGAATGGCCCATCACCACGTTCATCGTCACGAGGAAAGAGGTTCGCCCTGTGCTGGTGAGTTCATCACAGTCTGCCGGCTGGCGAGTGGCCTCGCTCGCGATCGGAACTTTCCTCATCACTGCGGCAGGGATCGGATTGGCCTATCTCGGAGCCAGGCTTGGGTACTGGGAATGGCCGCCGCGGCCGAGCGGTCCGTTCGGCGTGGCGTGTGGGTTCGCACTCGCGGGGGTTGTGCTCTTCGAGATGCTGATTCTGCCCCGGAAGTGGTGCCGAGGCTGGCGGCTCTTCCGCACCAAGTCCTGGATGAAGCTTCACATCCTCATCGGGTTGATTGGCTTACCGCTGGTGCTTGTCCATTCGGGATTCGGCTTCGGTGGACCATTGCCCGCCGCGACGATGATCTTCTTTCTCCTGGTCACCTTCAGCGGCATCTGGGGCCTTGCGATGCAGCAATGGCTGCCCCAGCGAATCTTGCGAGAAGTTCCCTCGGAAACCATCGCCACGCAAACCGAACAGACGGCCCAGAACCTTGTGATCGAAGCGGATAAACTGGTGAAACGCCTCAGCAATGTCTCCCTTGTGAAAGAAGCGGTCCGAACGCCCTCGAAGAGCGGACGCCAGGCTGGGCTGGCACCACGCCTGGAGCCTTTGGTGGTCGGGCCGGCTGCGGTGATCCTGCGAGACTTTCAGACGCGGCAACTGGAGCCCTATCTGTCGCGGGGCCGCCGTTCGCGTTCTCGACTCGCCTCGCGAACGGAAGCGGAGAAGCAGTTCCAGCGGTTGCGGCACATGGTGCCGGACGAAGCCGAGGAGATTGTTGATCGTCTCGAAGAACTCTGCGATCAGCGGCGTCAGTGGGATACACTCAAGCGAATGAATGCCTGGCTGCACGGTTGGCTGCTGCTGCATCTGCCGCTTTCCGTGGCGATGACCGTGCTGATGGTCGTGCATGCGATCCGTGCTTTGAAGTATTGGTGAGATGTCCATGCCTCGTTCTCGAAGCCGCGATCTTTCGGACCGCTTTGTGGGTCGGCGGGATTACTACCGTCGCGGCGACTCCGTACGCTGGTGGAAGTACGCCCTCTCGGTGGTGGCGTTCGTGGCCGCTCTTGGCTGGGCTGCCTTCGAGTGGTTATCCCCCACTCGAGCCGCGGTGGCCCACACTCACGGCGATCTGGCGAGCCCGCACGCAGCCTGGAGCGATAACTGCGCCGCCTGCCATCTCGAGAGTTCGTCGTCGTTGAGCCTCGCCTCAGCGATCTTCGAGACAGGCGATCGCTGGCGGGAACTGACGTGCCAGAAGTGCCATGCGGGGCCGGTTCACCATGCTCACGCGACGCCTGGCGCCGCCCAGACGGATTGCGCGTCGTGCCATCACGATCACCAGGGCCGCGAGCATTCGCTGACAAGGCTGACGGATTCGCACTGCACAAGTTGCCACGCGGACTTGCCACGCCATCACACTCAGGGCAAGTCGATTTATACCACGAGCATCACCGATTTCGCGACGCACCCGGAGTTCAGCAAGGTTCTCACCTTCGATGCAAGCACCGATCGCAAGCTGAAGTTCAGCCACGCGGTCCACATGAACCCCGGCCAGAGCTACGTGAAAGACGGCCGCGATCCCCCGCCAGCGGATGCGGTGAAGCTGGAGTGCAGTTCCTGCCACCAACTCGATAGTGGCATCAATGGCGACGCATACCGACAAGCCGTGGCTTCGCTTGCGGGGCAGCCGACACGCTCGATCCTGCCGCCGCGGGCCGAAGGCGCGTACTTCCTGCCCATCAATTACGACCTCCATTGCAAGTCCTGCCATCCGACGGCGGTCTCGCCAGGCGTCGTTGGCGTGGAGGTTCTCAAGTCGATCGATCTGCCCCATCGGTTGCAGCCCGAAAGCTTGAAGCCGATCCTGCGTGAGAAGGTTGCAGGGGCGTTACTGAGGGATCATCCGTCGCTGCATCGGCCCCCCTCGCAGCGGCTTGATCGACCCTCGAAGGAACCGGAAGTGATGGCGTTCCGCAATCGTGTCGAGAGCTTGACCGAAGCCGGGATGAAGGAGCTTCTGCAAGATCCGCCTGCGGAGAACTCGCCGCTGAGCATCGCCACGGGCTGCGTAAAATGCCACGATCTCAACACCCCGGGGCCGATGCGGAAGGTGGAAGCGCTGCCGGACCACACCATCTGGTTCGAGCATGCCAAGTTCAACCACGGCTCGCATCGGGGCGTCGCCTGCGCGGAGTGTCACACGGGCATGGCTCCCACATTCAGGGCGAACGGTCAGGTCGAATGGGTCGCGAAAGAGCCCCTGCGAATCCTCGGTGTCGAGAGTTGCCGCCAGTGCCATGGCCCCGCGAGGTCAACGCCACACGGCCAGGAAGGTGGAATTCGGCACGGATGCACGGACTGCCATCGCTTCCACAATGGCGACTTCCCTCTGCAGGCGCTCGGCGGTGCCAACCGAAATCCCAGGACCTCGCGAACCGTGCAGGAGTTCCTGCGCGGCTCTCCGTGATGCCCGCCTCGTTTCCCCGGTGATTGGCAACCCATGATCGTGCAGCGACTCCTCAAGATTCAGAAGGATCACGGCGGCTATCTGCCCGACGCCGAGCTGGTCAAGCTCGCGAAGGAGATTGATGTCCCCTTGTATCGGCTGGAAGAGGTTGCGAGCTTCTTCCCCGGTTTTCGCCAGGAGCGGAACAAGCCGCCGTTCGTGGAGATCAAGGTCTGCCGGGATATGACATGCCACCTCCGCGGCGCCGCGTCGCTGCTCGCCGAGGATGGCCTGCCCGCCCTGGCGAGCACGCTCAGCCAGCAGTGCGGGAAGGAAGTTCGCGTCGAGGGTGTCTCGTGCCTGGGCCGATGTGATCGTGCCCCGGTGCTGTGGGTCGAAAGGCACGACCGCTCGTCAGCGAACCACAATGATCACGCAGCTCACGAGCACGGCTGGGTGTACGCGGGAAAGGAGCCTGACGCGATGAAGCCGATCATCACGGCGATCGCGAAGGGCGAGAAACGGCCAGAGCCTGACTTGGATCTCAAACACTCCTTGAAGACCAACGCCATCCTCGGTTTCGATTCAGGCAGCCCTCCGGCGCCGATGTGGGAGATCAACGTCTACGGCCAGATGGGCCAGCCACGAGACTATCGTGGCGTCCGCCGCTTCGTGGAGAAGCATCTCATTGCGTATCGTCGAGGCAGTGTTCCCCGCCCGCCCCAGGTGGATGGGAAGGAGATGCAAAGCGCCGACCTGGAGAAGTACCTCCAGGAGCAGCATCCGATGCTGTGGGAACTCAAGCTCTCCGGCTTGCTGGGTATGGGCGGCGCCGGGGCTCCCACGTTCCAGAAATGGCTCGACGTCTGGAGGCAGCGCTCCGATTACGAGGACGATATGCCGGACGAATCCAAACTCGTCCGTTTTGAAAAGTACATCGTGGCCAACGGCGACGAGAGCGAGCCAGGCACTTTCAAGGATCGCGAGTTGATGCTCCGCCTGCCTCACCTCGTGGTCGAGGGCGTGATTCTCGCGGGGCTCATGACCGGTGCCACGGCGGGGTATATCTACGTTCGCCATGAGTTCCACGAGCAGATCGCGGCCCTGCGTGCGGAGATCGCTCGGGCCGAGGAGATGGGAGCGTGCGGCCCGAACATCTTCGAGTCGGGCCGGAACTTCTCGGTTGAAGTCTTTGAGAGCCCGGGCGGGTACATCTGCGGAGAGCAATCCGCCCTGATCGAAGCGATGGAAGATCGACGATCCCAGCCGCGGAACAGGCCGCCGGAACTCACGACGAACGGCCTTCGTGATCGCCCGACGATCGTGAACAACGTCGAGACACTGGCGTGGATTCCGTACATCATGATGCGCGGCGGCCGAGCTTACGCCGAGCAGGGCGAACGACCTTTCGGCGACGACGGACCCGGATTCGGCGGCCGGCGATTCTTCTCGATCAGCGGCGATGTCCTTCGACCGGGAGTCTTTGAAGTCCCCATTGGCACGAGCCTTGGTGATCTCATCCAACGTAAGGATCTTTGTGGCGGCATCCGTGATGGGCGAAAGGTGGCATTCGTCGCCACCTCGGGCCCATCGGGCGGCTTACTTCCCGCGGCGATTCCGATCGATCCCAAGGTTCGTGACTCCCTGCCCAGAAGCCTGGCGAAACTGCGGGAGCGGTCCGCAGCGGATGGCGACTTGATGCAGGCCTTCCTGGACAAGGCCCTGCCCGCGGATGCCACGCATCTGAATCTGCTGGCGGTGCCCCTGGATCTCAACGTCTTCCGCAATCTTTACACCTTGCTTCGCCTCCCTGTCGAACCGATGCTCGGCGCTGGCATCACGGTGTATGCTGAGGGTCGCGACCCCCTGGAACAGGCCACGATCTTCAGCCGCTTCTTCCGCAACGAATCCTGTGGCAAGTGCGTTCCCTGCCGAATCGGCTCGCACAAACTCACCAACATCGGCCTCGGCCTCCTCGCACGCCGCGACAAGGAGGGAATCACCGAGCAGGACCTGGCTGCGATTCAGCAAGATATCCTCGAGATGACGAAGACGATGCAGCAGACTTCGATTTGCGGCCTGGGCTACGTGGCACCGATTCCCCTGAGTTCCGTGCTGACATACTTTCCCGAATCGACGAAGAAACGATCAGCAAGTGGCGAGAGATGATTGGTTCAAAGTGAGTGGTGAGACATCTCTCTCCACTCACTCCGAACCACTCGCCACGCTCAACTGACCCGAGATCCCTATGCCTGTCAATGCGTTCGCGGACTTCGATCTGGATGACCTCACGGAGGTCGGCACGGCGGGCCGTGAGGAAGAAGCCCTCTTCGCTCGCGATGACAACGATATCCTCGTGCGCCGCGAGCAGGAGACTCGGAAGAACTTCACGGAAGAGGTCGTCATCACGATCGATGGCTACAGCGTGAAGGTTCCTCGTGCGGTGCCGAAGACCGATGCGATGGGGAACGAACTCCGGGACTCGGACGGCGAGCTGATCCCGCGAACGACGACGATCTACGATGCCGCGGGCAAACTGGTGCGTGAAGGGGTGTGGAGCGAAGACGAACTGAAGCATCGCCTTCCCGTGCTGTGTCATGCGTCGCACCTGGATCCGGTTGCCATGTGCCGAATGTGCTCCGTTCACATCAGCAGTTTGAAGCGAGGCCGACTTACCCCGGGCCGCAAACTCGTGCCGGCCTGTCAGCATCGTGTCGAGAAGGACATGGTGGTGACGACCCGCGTGGGTGCCGAGCGACATCAGCAAGGGGCCGAATCCGACGCGGCGAAAGCGATCGCGAGCTTCGCTCAGGGGGTGAATTCCTGCGTCTCAATGCTCGCCGAGTTCCTGCTTGCGGATCATCGCCAGCCGGAAGCCACTCCCGAGAAACGCTTCGACAACGAGCTCGAGAATGTCGCCTCGACCTTGAACGTCCTTACTCCACGGCCCTGCTTGCAACGTGCCCCGAGCGAGGTCAGCCGCAATCGACAGGGGAGTGCGTTCGAGCGATCCCGGCGGATCGAACTTCCGATCGCCCCCACGCCATTTCGCGAGGAAGAGCTTGCCGGCGACCGTCGCCAGGCCAACGCGGACTGGGCCCGGTGGAATCAATTCGTCGATGAACGATTCCCCTATTCCTCGCCGACGGTCGTCGTCGATCACGATCGCTGCATCCTGTGCGATCGCTGTGCCCGTTCGTGCTCCGAAGTGAGGCCGTTCAAAGTCATCGGCCACACCGGGAAAGGGTATCAGACGCGCATCAGCTTTGACCTTGATGCACTGATGCGGGATTCGTCCTGCGTGCAGTGTGGCGAGTGCATGAACTCGTGCCCCACCGGCGCCCTGTCGCTACGTCGTCGCGTGCAGCCCCGAGCCTGGGACGATTCGCCCGAGCAGATTCCGCTGAACCCCAATACGCCGTTCCCCGCGGGCTCGGAATTTCTCACCGCGGATCAGATGCAGGCCATCTGGCTGGTTTACAAGAGCCCCACGCGAGGCTCGCGAATCGTCTACCCCTTCCGCTCGATTCCGTACGCGTATCTGAAGTGGAACGAGGGCGCGGTACGCCGCTGGGTGATCCCCGCGAACGAGCAACGTGTGCTTTGCCGCGAGGGCGAGTACGGTTCCACCGCGTTCCTGCTCCAGGGGACGGGCAAGTTCCACATCCACGTGCGGGGTGGAAAGAAGTCCCCGGAATCGCAGGGCTTCCTGGCCCGCCTCTTTGGGCGAGGCCGTACGGCCGAAGGATTGGAGCACGGCACACTCGTCCGCACGATCCCGGGCCACGAACTCGTCCTTGGCGAGATGGCGTGCCTGACTCACAAGGCCCGAAACGCCACGGTGATCGCGGAGGCCGACCCCGAAGTTCCGAATCTCGAACTCGCCATGGTCGACGGCAAACCCACAGCCATCGTCCGCGAAGGGGAACCAAGCGTCGTCGTTTATGAGATCACTCGCAACATGCTGGACATGCTCCAGCGATCCGCCTCGGCTCGTGAGGACATCGAGGAAATCTATTCCACGCGAGCCCTTGAGACCGCGATGCTGACGGGCACGCTCCTCGCCAAGCTCACGCGAGAGCAGCGAGTGGCCGCCACACGATTCCTGCTCAACGCGAGGCGTGGCGACGGCAAGCCCGCGGTCGAGTACCGCTTCGTGGAGCCGGGCGAAACCGTCGTCGCCCAGGGGGACCCGGTCGGCGCGTTTTACGTGGTCCGCCTCGGGTTCCTGCGTGTGGAGCAGGTCGCGGGGAGTCGCAATCTCGTCATCAATCTCCTCAAAGCGAACGACCACTTCGGCGAGATCGCGTTGCTGGCGGACGACCTGCGTCGAACCAAAGTCCTGCCGCCGGACTACGACGCCCGTATGCGCTCAGCGTCGGTGACGGCGATCGATGCCTCCGAACTGATCCGTGTTCCCGGCCCGCTTTTCACCGAGATGTGCAACCGCTTTCCGGACGTGAAGGCCTTGCTTCTTGAGAACGCAGCCCTGATGTTCGGCCCGAAGGCCCAGCCCGAGATCGCCAAGGAACGTGCCGGATTGCTCACGGACTACGTGAATCAGGGCCTTTTCCAGGCCCAGAAGATGCTGGCACTCGATCTCACTCGTTGCACTCGCTGCGACGAATGCACACGAGCGTGTGCAGACTCTCACCCCGATCACAACGCACGGCTGCTTCGCGAGGGCTTACGCTTCGGCGACTTCCTCGCGGCCACGTCGTGCCGATCCTGCCACACCCCTTACTGCATGGAGCTTTGCCCGGTCGATGCTATCCACCGCAAGGGGGATCACCTGGAAGTGCTCATCGAGGATCACTGCATTGGGTGCAGTCTGTGCGAGCGAAACTGTCCGTACGGCTCGATCCAGATGGTGCCGAACCCGAAGTTCAGCCAGGGCGGCCCCGCGATCGCGGGCTTCCGCACAGCGAACAACTGTGACCTGTGCAATGGGGACACGCCGTTCTGCGTGGCGGCTTGCCCCCACGATGCGGCCTTCCGCGTGAACGGTGAGGATCTGCTGACTAAGGTCGCCGAGCGAGCCGCGGGAGGAAAGCTCACGGTCTTCTAACGAAGTTGCAAGGGCCAGCGCCGCGGTTTCAGGCGTCCACGCCGAGATCCTTCGCGGCCTTGGCGATCAATTCCCAGGTGCCGTCGGCGATGGGGATGCCCTCCACGCGGCGTTTCGCTTTCATCGTTCGCTCGGGGTCGCCAGGCAGGGTGATGCCCGTCACGCCCTCGGCGGTGGGGCAGCCGCGCACGAACGTCGTCAGGCCATCCGATTCCTTCAGGAAGTGTTCGACGCCTCCGAAAAGAGCGGGATTGAACAGCACGAAGAGCACCGTGTTGCCCTGCCCCGCCAGGGGATAATTGGGATTGCTACATGGGCCGCCCGAGAGGCCGCCGCACAGGAGATCGAGAAGCAGGCCGAGTCCGAAACCCTTGTAGGCTTGCGGGCCGCCGAAGGGAAGAATGGTGCCTCGCGGTTCGTTGTAGAGCACGCCGGGTTCGCAGGTCGGCTTGCCTTGGCTGTCGAGCAGCCAGCCTTCGGGGGTCGGTTCCTTCTTCTGGAAGTTGACGCGAACCTTCCCTTCCGCCGCCGCGCTCGTACCGAAGTCAAGCACGACCGGATCGGCGCTGGTGGGAGCGCCCATGCAGATGGGGTTGGTGCTGATCCGTCCTTCGCGACCGCCCGGCGGTGCGACGCGCCGACCGGCCCCATGAGAATTGACAGCCGCGAGAAAGGCCATCGATTCCTTGGCGGCGGCTTCCGCATACTCGCCGAGGCGACCGATATGGCCGCAGTTCCGCAGCGTGCCGGCCGCCAGCCCGAGCGCTTTCGCCTTTGGAAGCATCAGCGACAGCAGCCGGTGAGCCTGAACCTGGCCCAGCCCCCAATTGGCGTCGCCCGCAATCATCGCCGACGTCTCGGAGGTCACCGTCAGCGGCACGTTGACCTTGTAGATCCCCTTCTTGATGAACTCCAGATACTGGGGCACCCGCATCACTCCGTGCGAATCATGGCCGCACAGGTTCGCATCGACCAGGCTATTGGCCACGACCTCCGCATCCGCGACGGGTGCCCCGACCGCCTGGAACATTCGGCTCGCCAGCTCGATCAGCTTTTCCGCAGGAAAGGTCGGCATCGGTGGGCTCCTCAGAGATTCAGAATCGGATCCTGCCACTCACCACTCGGCTCATCATTAGGCGAGCGGAAGAAAGAAACTTACCACTGAGTCACAGTGGACGCAGAGTTCAGAGTGAGAGAATGAAGGAACTCAGAGAAGGGGATCTGTCAGCGTTCTGGCGTCATTCGATAGCGTTATGCTTGTCGAACGCACCACCCGTTTTTCGCCTTCGTCCTCCGATCTCTGTGGTAAATCTCTTCCTGCTTATCGCCTTATCGACCCGAACGCGGCGGACCCGAGCGTGGCGAACGCGGCGGCCCTGAACGTGGGGGACCGGACCGCGATGGACCCGAGGAGCCTCGCGGCGGATTCGCTCGGCCCTCCGACGACGAGCCGGATCGGCCGCGCCTGTTTTGGAAGCGGCCCTTCATTTCTTCCGTTGGCGGCGTTCCCGACTGGCGATAGTCGAAGTCCGGCAGCGTCACTCGCGGCAAGCGGTGCCCGACCTGACGCTCGATCTGGGCGAGCGAACTCTCCTCTTCGGGGGACACGAAAACGAACGCATCCCCCGTGGCGCCTGCCCGGCCCGTTCGACCGATGCGGTGGACGTAATCCTCCGGAACGTCCGGCACATCGGTGCTGATCACGTGGGTGATATGGTCCACATCCAGCCCGCGAGCCGCCACGTTTGTCGCCACCATTACCTGATAGAGCCCGCGGCGGAACCCGTCCATGGCGCTGGATCGTTGCGACGGCGAGCGGTTGCTGTGCAACTCGGCCACCGTGAACCCGTCGGCCGCGACCAGCCTGGCCAGCTTCTTCGCACCGTGCTTGGTCCGCGTGAACACCAGTACGGAAGGCATCTCCGTTTCGCGAAGCAGATGCCGCACCAGGGCTGTCTTCAAGTGCCCGGGGACCGGGTACGCCGCCTGCGTGATCCCGACCGCCGTGGTGGCTCGCCGGGCGATCTGGACGTTCACCGGCTTCTTGAGCAACTCGGACGCGAGCTTGGCGATCACCGGCGGCATGGTGGCGGAGAATAACAACGTCTGACTGCGGGCCGGTAGACGCGAGACGATTCGACGCACGTCCGGCAGGAAGCCCATGTCCAGCATGCGGTCCGCCTCGTCGAGCACCAGCGTCACGACACGGTCGAGCTTGGCGCTGCCCTGGTTCATGTGATCGATCAGTCGGCCTGGTGTGGCCACGAGGATGTCCGGCCCGGCGCGGAGGGCTCGCTCCTGCGGCCCGAAGGACCGACCACCGACGATCAGTGCCGAGCGAAGCGTCGTGTATTTCGAGAAGCCCCGGCAAGCTTCCTCGATCTGCTCGGCCAGTTCTCGCGTGGGCGACACGACAAGAGCTTTGGTGACGCCCTTGGGCAGAGCGAGAAGCCGATGTAGGATGGGGAGCAGGAACGCAGCCGTCTTGCCCGTGCCGGTTTGGGCCGTCGCCATGATGTCGCTCCCCGCGATGCCTGCGGGGATCGCCCCAGCCTGTACGGGAGTGGGTTCGCGATAATCGAGTTCACGGATCGCACGCATGAGCGAGGCATGGAGTCCGAGTTGAGTAAACGGCATAACGTCTCCGGCGGATCGAAAACGCTATTGTAGTGGCTTTCGACTTTCTGCACGTCTCAAGACGTATTCTGAAGCCGTGGGAGCCTTCCGCTTGACGTTGGTGCAAACGTGCATGGGTTCTTGGGAAACTTGTCGTACAATAACATCCTCTGGTCATACCAAGGCGGGCACCCATGCGAAAATCCAACAGGGCTGAATCCTGGGTCGTGTATCGGCGAACGATGACTGTCCACAAGAAGCAGTTCGAAACGAATGCGGTCTGCGAAGCCTCGGAATGGGCCGCGATGGAGTTGGCCGAACCTGGCGTGCAAAAACTCATCCGCGACGGAATTCGCACGGAGGAAGAGGCAGAACGGCTGGCGCGCGGAACCTCAGGCGATGACTACCGCAACCGTTCGGTGAAGAAACCTGAGGCCTGAGATTTTCCGTCAAGAAATTGCTTTCCGTGGTCGCTTAGGGCGATCGTATCGGTTACGCTAAGGCATCGCCCATCACTCCGCGAGGTTTCGCCGTGACTGAATCCTTCAGCGCCCGAAAGCACATGCAGGATCTCGTTGACAAGGGTTGGATGCGTAGCACTTCGCAGCCGAACGTGATTTATCACCCCCAGGATTATTCCCTGCGGGTTCGGTACAACCAACTCACGGATACCCTGAGCATCTCGCCGGAGCTCGAACAGCGAATCGATCTGATTATCCTTACGAAACCCAGCCAGAGCAAAGTCTTCAAGCGATAGCGGCAAGGCCGAACGCCTTTGGAATACCAAGAGCCTACTGGTTCGTCTTACCCCAATCGTGGGGGGATGATAAAGTCGGCAGTACCCGTTTTTCGATTCTTCCCTAGACTGGCAGAACGGCAAATGCCGACACGAAGAGGTCACGGTCCCAATGTTTCGACCAAACCCGAATGAGGTGTGCTAATGACGTTGCGTATGCGAGTTCACGAGCGGGAACCCATCGGGGCCGCTCTGCGAAGGTTCAAGAAGCTGATTGAGCGAAGCGGCATGAAGCGCGAACTGCGGGCCCACGAGTACTACGAGAAGCCCTGCGAAAAGCGGTCTCGCAAGAAACTCAGCCGTCTGCGGGCCATCAAGAAGGCCTCGATCAAAAAGCCTGAACGCTAAGTCGACCCATCCCTCAAGCGACGCAGGCTTGGCCACGAGAGTGAATCACGGACATCGCGCTTCGTGAGAACAACACCAGCCGCCTACGTCGAGTGAAACAGCTTCGTGAACCTCGTGGCGACGATGCCCCTCGTAAGAGTGTGGGCAACGTCGCCTCTTTTCATTAGAAGCAACCGATCGTGAGCACTTTGGTCTACACATGATCGAATTGAACATGATCACGTTGGTTGCCCGCCGGCTCAGTCAAAGGCTATTTCCTACCACCTCTATTGCCGCGCCGGCTCAACCCACCGCTCCGCGTTCCGAGCCACAACCGGAGACGAGCGGAACGGAAGAAACACATGGTCCACTGAAATGCCATTCTGGAAATTCGATGCTCCGTCGCCGCGATGACCGGATTACTCCAGTTGCCCTTCCCGCTTGCGGCCGAGAATGTCGGTTTGCCAGTACCTGCCGGACTGAACATCCAGGCACGTGAGCCAGCCGCCGCCGTGGGCGAAGGTGTCGATGCAGATGGCGCCAGGAATCACCTTCGGGACGCCGTTCTTCTGCGAGGTGTGTCCACAGATCGCGATCTTGCCGGAGTCATGTTGCATCGCGGCGGGCAGGTGCTCCCAATAAAGCTTCTCCGCCGGCTGTTCGCTCAGGGGCAGGCTTTGAGCGAGGCCCGCATGCACGAAGATGTGCGACTCTGTTTCGTAATAGGGGAGAAGTTTCTTCTCCAGGAATTGCCAGTGTTCTTCGGGCACATCGGCGAGCGTGCCCGTGCGGCCAGGGGAAGTGCCGTAAGATCCGAGGGCCTGTAAGCCGCCGACGGACATCCACATTTTGCGGTCGCCGTATCCGCCGCGGCGAGCTTCGAGCATCATGATCTCGTGGTTGCCTCGAAGGCAGACGAGGTTCAACTCTTGTTTCAGTCGAATGAGTCGGTCAAGAACGCCGCGTGAATCCGGCCCACGGTCAACGACGTCGCCTAGCACAATGACGAGGTCGTGTTTCGTCGGCGCCACCCAGGCGATCAAGTCGTCGAGCAGGCTGGAGCAGCCGTGGATGTCGCCGATGGCGAGGGTACGCATGGGCGTTGGATTCCCGTGAGAGGCGATTGTCGTTCAATTCTTCCACAACTTCCGATCGAGCGTTCGGAAGGCCACGGCTTCCGCGAGGTGATCGGCACTGATCGCCTCGCTCGCCGCGAGGTCCGCGATGGTTCTCGCCACGCGGAGGATGCGGTCGTGGGCTCGCGCCGAAAGTCCGAGGGCTTCCATCGCATCCTTCAACACCTGCCGACCGCCGTCGTCGAGCGTGCAGAAGCGACGAATCTGGCGCGACGTCATCCGACCATTGACGCCGGTGTCCGTGCCGAAGCGGGTCGCCTGGATGGCTCGAGCCATGAAAACCTGGGCTCGCATCGACGCGCTGTCGGTGCCCTGCCCCGGTTTCGAGAGATCCTCGAACGGCACGGGTGGCACCTCGATGTGGAGATCGATCCGATCGAGGAGCGGCCCCGAGATTCGGCCGACGTACTTCTCGATCTGCATCGGATTGCAGCGACACGCGTGCTTCGGATCGCCGAGGAATCCGCACGGGCAGGGGTTCATCGCGGCGCAGAGCACGAAGTCCGCGGGGAAGGCGGTCGAGCGGGCGGCCCGGCTGATCGTGACGCGGCCTTCTTCCAGGGGTTGTCGAAGCGCCTCGAGGCTGCGTCGGTTGAACTCGGGAAGTTCGTCCAGGAAGAGCACGCCGTGATGAGCGAGGGAGATTTCGCCGGGCTGTGGGATGCTGCCGCCGCCGACCATGCCGGCATCGCTGATGGTGTGGTGGGGGCTGCGAAACGGCCGTGTCGTGAGCACGGCTTCACCCGGGGGCATGCGGCCGACGGCGGAGTAAATGCGCGTCGTTTGCAGGCTCTCGTCCGGCGTCAACGGCGGCAAGATCGTCGGCAGTCGGCGAGCCAGCATGGTCTTGCCGGAGCCCGGGCTTCCCAGCATCAGGACATTGTGACCGCCACTCGCCGCCACGGTGAGGGCTCGCTTTGCGAACTCCTGTCCGCGGACGTCGGCGAAGTCAACCTCGTACCTGTTGAGTCGGCTCTCGATGTCTTTCATGGCCGAGACCGCGGGCGCGATGTCCGCCAGACCAGAGACGATGCCGACCGCATCCGCGAGGGTGCCGACGCCGAAGACCTGGAGATCACTGACGACCGCGGCTTCGCGAGCGTTCGCGGCCGGGACGATGAACTTCTTCACCCCGCGATTGCGGGCTTCGAGGGCCGTCGAGAGCGCGCCGCGGATCGGCCGTACGCTGCCGTCGAGAGCGAGTTCGCCGATGCTTGCGAAGTCGTCGAGGTGCACGGGCTTGAGTTGCCTCGTGGCAATCAGGAGACCCAGTGCGATGGGAAGATCGAAGGCGCCGGCATCCTTGCGGAGATCGGCCGGGGCAAGGTTGATGATCGTCCGCCCTCGCGGCCCCGCGTAGCCGAGATTCGCAAGGGCGCGTTCGATGCGGTGGATGCTCTCGCGCACCGCGAGTTCCGGCAGGCCCACCAGCACCGTTTTCGGCTGGGCGGCGGCGACCGCATCCACCTCGACCTCGACGGGGATCGCGTCGATTCCAAGCAGGGCAAAGGTCTTCAGTTTCGCGAGCATGGGCGGCTCTATTCCCCGTGAGGCATTTCAAACTCTCCCCGGGGCAGCCTACTTCATGGCCACTTCGGGCGGCAGGTAGTTCACGAAAAGACGGCGATAACCCATGCGAATGAAAACATAGATTCCGACGATGGACACGAAGAATGCCATCGTGACGAACAAGCCCGGTGAGACGTACATCTTCTTGCGGCCATCGAAGCCGTCGTCGTCGGACTCGAGCATGCCGCCTTCCATCCAGTATCGCATGTTCACAAGACACATCACATCCAGCACCAGGAAGACCACGATCATGATGATCGCAATGACACCCGGCGCCAGGTGAGCCACCCACTCGCCGGCCTCGGGTTCGTGGACTTTCTTCGTCTCCACTTTCACTCGGCTGCGGTTATTGAAGCCACAGTGGATACAGATGATGGCTTCCGGCGGTTCCAGCAGCTGGGCGCAGTGGGGGCAACGAGGGCTATCGTCCTCGTGAATGACGCCCATGGCGGCGTTGTCGTTGTCGGTTTCGTCGTCCCAGGTCACCTTGTATTTGTCAGGTGACCCAGCCTGCGGTGCGGCGGGCTTGGAACCGGATTCCTCCGGCGGCGGTGCGGCCGGTTTCGTCGCTGGAGCGGGCTTCACGGGGACCGAGACCACGCCTTTGCAGTCCGGGCACTTCACCCGCTTGCCGGCGTGCTGGGAGGGAACCTTCAGCTTCTTTTTGCAATCGGGGCAGGAGACATCGATCGTATCGGCCATCGTAAGCACCCCGCCACTTCGGTCCCATCGAATCTCGCGGCGATGCAGGCCGCGGCCCCTGTTCGTATTCTAGAAAGATATGGCTCCGCCCGCACTTGCCGCACTCAGGAACCGACCGTGCCCGACGCCGACTCCGCCACCCCCCTCTCGATTTCCGGGGAACCGCGATTGCTTGTTTCCCTGGCGACTTACAACGAGCGCGAGAACCTCGAGCGCTTGATTCTGGATATCCACTCGTTTGTTCCCAAGGCGGACATCCTGGTGGTGGATGATAACTCACCCGATGGCACCGGCAAACTGGCGGACGATCTGGCGGCGAAAGATCCCCGCATTCACGTCATGCATCGACCCGGAAAGCTCGGCCTGGGCACGGCGATGCTCGCGGCGATGCGATACGCCATGGAGCACAACTACGACCTTTTGCAAAACATGGATGCGGACTTCAGCCATCCGCCGCGATACCTGCCGGGAATCCTCGCGGGGATGAGCAAGTACGACGTGATGATCGGTTCTCGCTATACGGCCGGCGGTGGCACCGAGAACTGGCCGGCGATGCGAAAGGTGATCAGCCGCAGCGTCAACATGCTGGTGCGATTCTTGCTGCGGATGCCGGTGAAGGACGCAAGCGGGGCCTATCGCTGCTATCGCGTGAGCAAGCTTCGCGACGCGGAACTTGAGCGAACACGGAGCCGAGGATATTCGTTCCAGCAGGAGGTGCTCTTCCGCTGCCACAAGGCGGGTTGCAAGCTTGGCGAGTACCCGATCCTTTTCGAGAACCGCCGCCACGGCACGAGCAAGGTGAATGCGAAAGAGGCCGTGCGTTCGATCAGCATGATCTTTTACATCGGCGCCCGGAACTTCATCGGTCTGGAACGGCCCCGGAAGAAAACGAAGGCGTAGGGTCTAAGGACCGGCTCATCATCAACTGTCGGATTCTTCATTCAGCCGCGGAGCGGCGACCGGCGGTAGCCAGGGGTGAGTCTTCGAACCCCTGGAATCGAACACCCTCGGACTCTTGAGCCCTGGAAGGGCGATTGAACCTGGACTGAGCCATCGCATCGCGAATGTCGCTGTTTCAATCGTCCCTCCGGGACTCTGGTTTTTGGTTGTGTACTCTCACCAGGGGCTCGCAAAGCCTCACCCCTGGCTACTCTCGGTCGCCGCTCCGCGGCTGCAAGAGCGATCACGGACCGGGACAACCTTTCCTGCCAAACCCGACAGTTGATGAGGCGCCAGCCCTAACCGTCGCCGTAACTCCTGCTTGGCCGCGACGCGGTTCATCTTGCGAAGAGCACGCCCCCGGGGCCCAAAATCTGCTCCAGGTCCGCGACCACCAGCGTCGCGGGGTTGATCGAGAACTGTCCGCCCAATCGTAGCTGGGCCACACGGCCTTTCGCGTCCTTCACGTTCAGGAAAACCGGGCAGGTTCCCTTGTGCCGCTGCAACGCGGTCCCCACCGATTCGAGCTTCTTCAACGTGGCTTCGTCCTCGCCGTAAGGCATGCGAAGGATCAGGCTCTTGGTGAAGTCCGCCCTGGCTTCATCGAGCGTGACGATGCGCTTGATGATGAAGTCCGGCTCGGCTCGTTCGCCGCGTTCGAGGACGCCCTCGAAGAGAGCGATCGCGTCATCCGCCAGGAAGTCCTTGTAACGAGCGAATTCCTCGGACCACAGCACGCAACGGGCCTGGCCAGTGAAATCCTCGACGCGAAAGAGGGCGAAACGCTTGCCGCTCTTGGTGGTGCGAGTGCCGAACTGCGTGACCATGCCAGCGATCATCGCGGAGGTGTTGTGCTTCGCCTTCACGATCTCGGCGCACTCGTGCGAACGGAAGCGGCGAAGCTGGTCGTCGAACTGGGCCAGCGGATGGCTGGAAATGTAGAAGTCCAGGGCTTCCTTCTCGAGCTTCAGCTTCTCCGTCTCGGGCCATTCGCTGTTGTCGACGAATCCGCCATCCCTGGCGACCCCGGTGCTTGTGCTGGATTCCTTGCCGTCGCCTTCGAACATGTCGAACATGCTCTTCTGGCCTCGTCGGCGGTCGCTGGCCCGTTCGTCCGCAGCTTGCACGGCCCGGGAGACGTTGAGGAACTGCCCCTTGCGTGCTCCGAAGCTGTCGAACGCACCCGCTTGAATCAGGCGTTCGATGGCCGCCTTGGTGACAGTACGTCTGTCGACACGTTCGCAGAAGTCGAAAAGATCCTTGAACTTCGCCCCGGCCCCACGGCCCCGCACGATCTCCTCCGCGGCTCCACGGCCGAGGCCCTTGATGGCGGTGAGGCCGAAGACGATGCGGTTGTTCTGCACGTCGAAGTCCGCCAGCCCGCGGTGAATGTCCGGCGGCAGCACCTCGATGCCCAGCCGGCGCGCGTCCGCGATGTGCTCGACCATGATGTCACGTTTGTTGCCGTCGTCGATCTCGCTGGAAAGCAGGGCCGCCATGTACTCCGCGGTGAAGTGGGCCTTGAGATACGCCGTCTGGTAACCGATCTGGGCATACGCCGCCGTATGGGAGTTATGGACGATGAGGCCATCCGCGAAGAAATTGTGATCGACATCGATGGTCAAATCATAAGTGTCCTCAACGCCGATCGGCTCGATGGAAACGACGCGATCCCAATAGATATCCGAGGAAGCAACTGCCGCCAATCGGGGCGAGGAAAAGAAGTTCGCGAGTCGAGCGATTGTGGAGCGGCGAAAACCTCGCTTCCCTACGGATGGTGTGCCATAGAACTCCTGAGTCGAGATATCCGCCTGCGATTCCAATTGCTCCCAGGTGAGTGTTCGGGCACGTCGCTCTTCGTCCACCCACGCCCGCACTTCGATCGGTAGGGTGTCCTTGCTCGTCATACCACGTTCCGCAGTGGAGACGTGGTCGCGAAGCAACGCGACAGCAGTTTCTCGACCGAAGCAGTGAGGTGCGATTCGCTGGAGGAAGGCTTCCGCGGCTCCTTCACCGAGCAGGTGGACAGTGAATCCCGGCTTCAGCCCGCCGCGAGACTTGAACTGCTTGAAGTGGATTCGACTCACGATTCCCAACCGAAGGAGAAGATGCTGCACATCCTTGGCAAGTTGAGGGGAAGACGTGGCATAGAAAGGGACATGTCGTTTCTCGTTCGCGATGAAGCCATCGCCAGCCCATAGCCGACCGAGGAAGAGTTCAATGTCCCCCTCGCACAGGCCGAAGACCGGGGCCGGCACCCGCTTCACTGTGGCCTTCTTGCCGAGCAAATCCAGGGACTTCGCCCAAACATATGCTCCGGAACGAGTGATCGACAAAGTCGCTGCCGCGTTCCCCCGTGCGGCACCGGGTTGGAAGCGAGTGTCTCGACCGGTGTTTACTTGGACTTCCAGCCGACGGCTGTTAGCGCGAGCGTAGATCTTGGCTCTGGTGTCCGGAAAAAGCCGAACCGCTTCAGCGAAATCGTTCACGAGCGCGGGGTCGTTGCCGTCAAGGTACAGTGTGCTTGGATGGCAGGTATTTCCCTCGGCGAGAAGCCCCGCCAGGGTGATCAGTTCATGACGCGGCCAAGTCGCGGAAGTCGGCACAACCAGTTTTCGAGGTGTGGCAATACGATCGCCGGGCTTGAGGTCACCAAGATTGGTCCATCCGCTAAGCGTTCGGAGTGGATGGTTGTCCGTGGCCACGAATTGGTGGCCGAGCTGAGTCGTGAGTCGAAAAACTGGCTTACGACCATTCCAGACAACGTCCGACACGTTACGAGGGCGCAGTCGGCCATCTTCTCCGAGAGCATGCACCGAGAAAGCGCGCCGTCTTGCGAACAATTCCGCAACCGTGGCCCGTTCTCCCGTGACGGCATGCACCAGTTCCGTGGCTCCGACCACACACTTGTTGAACCCATAGCCCCCGAAGAACACGATGAGATTGAAGATTTCTTCGGCCCTGGAGGAGTCGACGCCGTTCTTCTCGCAGCCAGAGATAAAGCCGACCTTACTTTCATCAATGGTTTCCTGCTTCTTCTTGCTGATCGCCTTGATGCATGCATACGCTTTCGCCAGATCGATGCCGCCGAGGCGGTTGAGAATGCGCATCACCTGCTCTTGATAAATCATCACGCCGTAGGTTTCGTCGAGGATCTCTCGCAGCACCGGATGTGGATACTCCCAGGTCTCCCGGCCATGCTTGCGGTTGACGTAGCTATCGACCATGCCGCCACCGAGCGGGCCGGGTCGGTAAAGCGCCAGCACCGCGATCAGGTCGCGAATATTGTCCGGCTTCATCCGCTTGAGCAGTTCGCGGATGCCCTCGCTTTCAAGCTGGAACACGCCCTTGGCATCGCCGCGTTGCAGCAGGGCGTACGTCTCCTTGTCGTCGAGCGGGAACGTCATCGGGTCGATGTCGAGCCCGCGGGTCTTCTTGATGAGCTTGACGCAGTTGTCGAGAACGGTGAGGTTCCGCAAGCCGAGGAAGTCCATCTTGAGAAGGCCGACCTTCTCGAGAATCCCCATCTCCCACTGCGTGGTGACGGCCGCCTCGCCTTTGCCCTTGCCCTCGTCGCTATCGGTCTTTCGTGAGACACGCTGCACCGGCACGTAGTCCGTGATCGGCCCGTTCGCGATCACCACGCCGGCCGCGTGGGTGCCGACGTTGCGGTTGGAGCCTTCGAGCTTCCGCGCGATGTCGACCCATTGTCGGGTCTGCGGATCGTTCTCGTACTCGCGCTTGAAATCCGGGGACGCCATCGCCTCATTGAGGTCCGCGGCAATCGCCCCTTTCATCGGCACCAACTTGCACAGCGCGTTTACCTTGTCGAGCGGAATGTCGAGAACACGGCCCACATCCTTCAGCGCCGCCTTCGCCGCGAGCGTCCCGAAGGTGCCAATCTGGGCGACGCTTTCCGCTCCGTACTTCTGCTTCACATACTGGATCACCAGTTCCCGGCGGTCCTGGCAGAAGTCGATATCGATATCGGGCGCCTCGGAGCGATTCGGGTCCAGGAAACGCTCGAAGAGCAGGTCATATTCGAGTGGGCAGACATGGCTGAGATAGAGCACGTAGCTCACGATCGCCCCGCAGCCGGAACCACGCGCGGTGCTGGGAATCCCTTGCTCGCGAGCGAAGCGGACGAAGTCCCACACGATCAGGAAGTAGCTTGCGAAACCCATGCGCGTGATGACGCCGAGTTCGTGCTCGAGCCGGTTGACCGCGTTTTCCGGAGGCGTCTCGCCATAGCGTTCCCCCAGGCCTTTCTCACAGAGTTCACGTAGGAATCGCTCAGGTGTCTTCTCCTTCGGCGGCACGAAGACCGGAAAGTGGCGCGTGTTGAAATCGAGGTCGATGCTGACCGCGTCCGCGATCTCCTGGCTTCGCGCGACGGCGTCCGCATAGTCCGGGAAAAGCCGGTACATGTCCTCGGGTGAGCGAACAAAGTACGGGCTCTTCATCTTCTCTTCGGGATACTTCCGCTTGTTCGGATCGCGCTTCTGCCCCGTGTTGATGCAGAAGAGCACATCATGAGCCTCGGCATCCTCGGCACACAGATAGTGCGCATCCGCCGTCGCCACCAGCGGCACGCCGACTGCGTCCGCGATCTCCGCAGCCACCGGCGTGCACTGATCCTGCAAGCCGATGCCGTTGTTCTGGATCTCGATGTAGTAGTCTTTCTTGAAAACCCTCGCGAACCATTCGGAGATCTTCTTTGCCTCCTTCACGTTGTCCCGCAGGATGGACTGATTGAACTCCCCCGCCAGGCAGCCGCTAAGGCAGATAAGCCCCTCGCTGTGTGCCTCGAGCACTTCGCGGTCGATGCGCGGGTGGTAGTAGAACCCTTCGAGGAACGCGATCGACGAGAGCTTGACAAGGTTCTTGAAGCCCGTGGTGTTCTTCGCCAGCAGCGTGAGGTGCGAGTACGCATCCCCCTGGCGGGCCGCCTTCTTCTCCGTGCGGGCCCCCGGGGCGAGATACGCCTCGTATCCGAGAATCGGGTTGATGCCCGCCTTCTTGCACTCGGCGTAAAACTCGATGGCGCCGTAAAGGTTGCCGTGGTCCGTGATGGCCAGGCCGCTCATGCCAAGCTTCTTCGTCTGCTCGACCAGCGGTGCGATTCGGTTGAAGCCATCAAGCAGGCTATAGTGCGTGTGCAGGTGCAGGTGAGCAAACTTCCTGTCGGCCATTATCGACCCCGGTCGTAAAGCGAGTGGCGTGTCTCTCACCCTTATATTGACACCCCCCGGGGCAAGGAAGAAGGCCGCATCGTGCCGATCTCCGAACGCGGTCAATCGAACTGGAATTCGACGTTGAAGCAGAGCTCTTTCAGGTGAAGGGTTTGCCCTTGTTCGCCGCGTGCGGCAGATCGCTGCGGAGATCGGCGACGCATCATGAGAATGAAGAGCTTTTCCTGGTCGATCCCAGCAAGCGTCCGCGTTCCGCAGCGCTCCGCCGCAAGCGGCGAACCCTGACCCGCTCGACCGACGTGGAAAATGCCGCGAGCCGAGTCTTGGATGCGAACGCGGGGGGCACCCGGTTCGACTCCAAGACTCGGCTCGCGATCGTTCGTTTCAATCCGACGCGAGGTGCTTACGCAGCCTGCTTGCGGCGGAGGTATCGGCGAAGGCCGACGATTGGCAGGCCAAGACCGGCGAGAGCCAGCGTCGTGGGTTCCGGAACGCCAGGGCCGGCGTCCGTGCCAACGGGCACAACCGTCGGGGTAATGGTCGAGACGATCACCCCATCAACGCTTCGAGAGTTGCGGCCCGTGAGGAAGCTGGTGCCTTCCTCTTCGAACGAGGAGGTCGCCGAGAAGTTGCCGAGGGATACCTGGGCATCGATATTGATGGCCGGGCCGTTGTAGGTCCAGGTCAGGTTCGGCAGGCTGGCGCTGTCATCGGGACTCAGGCGATCCGGCGTGAGGCCCGTGTTCGTGCTCGCAAAACCCCAGTTGGCTGCGAAGCTCGCATCGGGGCCCGTGGCATCCACCATGGCAGAGCCCGGCTTGTAGCCCGCGAAATCGTAGATCGTGAAGTAATCGCCGGACTGTAGCTTCATGTTGCTGGGCAGCACGATGGCGTACGTCCAGCGGAAGTTGCCCGATTCGGGGAGCACCGTCACGGACACGGGGATGATGCCAGCCTGGGCCGGGGAACCGACCACCGCAGCGAGAACAGCCGCGAAACCCAAGCGGACCAGCAGAGAATTACGCTTCATGGGGAACTACCTCTCAACAAGTTTCAGGCGATTAGACCCGACCATGGCTTTCGCCGCTCAACCGCGGTTCGCCTCGCGTCTTAGCAACGCCTGGCGAAGCCTCGGGCCTTTGTGCGGGCGGGGGTTTACGCTCCCCGCATTTTGCTGTCAACCGCAGCTTTCCACATCGAACCGATTTTTTCTCAAGTTCCCTTCGTGAACCGCCGACGCAGCGCAAGCAGTGGCAGACCAAGACCCGCAAGGGCCAACGTCGTGGGCTCCGGAACCGGGGGAGCCGGCACAGGCACGGTCGTGTCCGTGATGTTGCTGACGATCTTGCCATCCGAGGTGCGGTGCGTCCGGGCCGTGAACGGTCCGTCCGTCGTTTCGCCATAAAGCGAGACCGCCCAGAAATTGCCCAGACCTGTCTGCCCCGTGTTGATCGTCGGCCCGTTATAGCTCCACGTCAGGTTCGGCACACCGGGATTGTCCGTCGGCAGCACCAGGGCCGGTGTCGTTCCCAAGTTGGCCACGTTCACCGACCAGTCGCTTGAGTCCATGCCCGGCGGCGGCGAGTAAACCGCGGAACCGTCCTGATAGCCCGCGAAGTCGTAGATGGTGAAGTAGTCGCCCGATCGCAGCTGCGAATCGGTGGGCAACACGATGGCATACGTGAAGCGGAAGTTACTCGACTCCGGGGTCACGGTTACGCTCACCGGCAGCAGGCCGGCTCGAGCGGTGGAAGCCGAAAGGCCCAGGCACAGGGCCACGGCGGAAAGGGTAAAGCGACGAAACATAAAATCTCCTCCTTGAAAGCATGGCGGTGCGTTCCGGGTCGCACTCGCTCACAACGGCGCGGATGGTAGCCCGATTTTTTGGAGAAGGTCAAGACAGGTTAAACGACGGCGATTCTTGAATGACGCCGTGACGTGTGATCGCCAGCCGAGATGACAGGCAGAAGCCGAACCCATGGATCGGTGAGTTTCCCTCGGGCGAGCGTTTCCACTCGCCATAGCGTCGAGCTAATAGGGGTGCCGCTGTGACAGTCGCTTGTCACGCCTTGGCGCCGGGCATCTCGAAGAGGTGGATGGGAGAATTGTTCGTGGGATAGTCCGGCGAACCGTCCTTGCCCTTGGGGCGGCCGTTGCCGGAGCTATTGGCGTTCGTCGCGGAGACCGCGAGACGACGGCCGTCCGGTTGAAGATCGAGACTGTGGCAGTTCGGCTTCGCCACCGCGAAGAATGGTTTCTCGTCGCCTGGTTTCCAGAACACCAACTTTCCGTTCCCAGGCTGGCCGCTGGTCGTCGCCATGAAGAATTCGCCGCTGGGCAGCCAGCGGAAGTCGGTCACGTACCCCTCCTTTTCCGACTCGCCTTTGTGCGTCGAGGTGCGTTTGCCGCTGGCCCAGTCGAAGATCGCGATGCAGGGGGTGCACTGCACGAACCCGCCGGACTCGGGCACCGCGCCCGCGACCGCGACACGCTTGCCCGTCGAGTCAAACGCGATGACGCGGACCCCGCCGACCTCCTGGATCTTCTGCTTGCTGAAGAGTTCCTTCGCTTCCAGGGTCCGAAGGATTGTGAGCTTCGCCACGTCCACCTGATGCACGACACCGTGCAGCACTCCCACGAGCACGGACTTGCTATCCGGGGCGAATGCGACGCTCAGGGGATCGGAACCCGGAGCGAACTCGCCGATCTTCGCTCCATCCTTTGCGGACCACAGGCGAAGGAAGCGATCACGGCCCGTGGTGGCGACCGTCGCGCCGTCCGGACTCACGGCGAGGGCTCGCACCCAACCGTCATGGGCGGATTCAACTTCCCAGAGCGGCTTCGCGTCCGGGGACTTCGGATCTCTCGCGATCAGTTTGCCCCAGGAATCAATGGAGTAAAGTCGAGGGGCTGAGGCGTCCGTATTGAACGCGATCGCTGTCACCCAGCCGTTGTGACCGGTGCAGGGCGGGAGTTCCTTCTCGGTTCCGCCCGTGAGATCCCAACGTCGCACGGTTGCGTCGAAGCATCCGGCCGCGAGGAGCTTTCCATCCGGGCTGAAGCGAACGCGAGTCACCTGCGAGGGCGGGCTGAGCGGCGTAACGAGGTCGCGGGGGTGCGTGGGATCGATGGGCGAGCCCTTCTTCGGAGCGGGCTTCTTCGGAGCTTGCATGCGGAACCTCCCACAAACGGGTGGCGTGCGAGCGGTGGGCATGGGCCCATCGTGTGACCGCCTGGTGTGAACAGTGGAACGATCGGCGCACGGCAGGCTGACGCCTCGACAATAGCCACTCAGGCCAGGACTTCCTTGACCGGGTGCATGTCTTCATGGGCAATCGGCAGTGGCTGGCCGGCATTGCGGTACTGCGTCTCGGCGGGGTCCACACCCAGGGCGTTCCACCAGGTGTGGAAGAGGCCGCCGATGTCGTGAGGCTCGGTCGCCACCTCCGTGCCGTGGGGATTGGTCGCCCCGGCGACGACGCCGCGCTTGATGCCCCGGCCCCCCATGCACACGCTCCACGCCTGTGGCCAGTGGTCGCGGCCGATGTGGCCGTTGATTCGAGGCGTGCGGCCGAACTCGGAGCAGACCACGACAAGCACGTTGTCGAACATGCCGCGATCCACGAGATCCTCGACCACCGCCGCGAAGGGCTGGTCGATCTGAGGCACCAGGCTCGAGTGGGCGTTGAAGTTATCGCCGTGCGTGTCCCACCCGTACGACGTCACCTTCACGAACGTCACGCCTTCTTCGAGCAGCTTGCGGGCGAGCAGCAGGTGACGGCCGAGTTCGTGGTTGCCGTAGCGTTCCTGATCCTTGCGGTCGAGTTTGGTCTTGTCGAAGAGATCAACCTTCTTCTGAAGCTGGGCGGCCATTTCAAAGGTATAGCTGTTGGCGTCGGTGAGATCCTTGCGCCGTGAGGCGGCGTAGCGCTGGTCGGCAAGCCTGCGAAGTTCGTTCCGCTCCACGTCCTCGGCATCGGTAAGCGAGGCGGGGCGGAGGAGGTTTTCGGGGGGCATGCCATCGCCGAGGCCGAGCGCGCCGTACTTGGGGCCGAGGAAGCCCGCATCCTTGTAGAAGAAGCCGCCGCTAAGCGGTTTGATCCAGATGTAAGGCGGCATGCCGCTATCGCCGGGGCCGATGAGCCGGGCAACCGCAGAGCCGAAGTAAGGATAGACAACGCCACGGTTCTTCGGGTCGCCGCGGTTGATGCGGTCAACGCCCGCGGAGTGCGAATCGTCTTGCGTCTTCACGCTGCGGACGAGGGCCAGATGCTTCATGACGCGAGCGGAGTTCGGCATCAGTTCCGAGACACGGATGCCAGGCGCTGTGGTGGCGATGGTTCGAAACGGGCCGCCGAAAGGCGTGTTGGGCTTGGGATCCCAGCTTTCAAGCTGGCTCATGCCGCCGTCGAGCCAGATGAAGAGAACCTGGCGGCGCTCCTTCTTCAGGGCCGCGAGGGCGGGCGAGCCGAAGCCGAACGCCCCGAGAGTGCCGGCGGCGGAGGCACCAAGCCATTGCCGACGGGACAGGCGATGGTCGGTCGGCATGCAGAGCGGGTGACGCATGAGAGGCCTCACGGAAAAGGGTCGACCGCAAGGCATGAGCGCGGTGAACCCGGTGACTCACTTCTTTATCGTATCGAGCTTGGCCGTCTCGCCGGCCTTCACTTCGATGCTGCCAATCTTTGCCGTCGTCCAGACTTCGTACGTGCCAGGGGCGAGGCTCTCGAACTTCACCTTGCCCTCGACAGAATCCTTGCCGGTGCCCAGCCCCAGGGCGATGGCGGACGCGACGCCTGCGGTGAGCGAATCGTTCGCAGGAACGAGGTTCACCTTCTCCTTCGTGTCAGCCGGCACTGTCACTTCGAGCGACCCGGTCGGGCCATCCTTGATCGTCAGGTCCTTGGTTTCCTTGGAGGCCTCCTCCACCGTAAGCCACTGGCCGACGGCGGGACCGTTCGGCAGCATCGCGTACAGGAAGTATCGCCCCGGCATCAGGTGGGTCAGCTCGTATCGACCCGCGCCAGTCTTGCCTGGCTCGACGATGATCGCGGCTGCACCCAGGTGCGAGGAACTCGCCGTACCGCTGAGCGAAGTTTCGACGCTCTCGACGCCGATCCCGCCGGGGAAAATCCCCACGCAGCCGACCTTCACGGCAGGGTCTTTCTTACCCTCGACCACCAGCTTTCCCTGAACGTAAGGGACGTCATCGGCATCCGGGAGCATTTCCGAGGTTCGCTGCCACTGGGTGTTGAACGTCCCCGCGAAGTAGTTCTTCTGCTTCTCCTCGTTCTCGTCCTTCCTGTCTCCCATTTCCGGGAGCACAAGGTAAATCTTCCCTGCCACCTGTCCGCGGTCTTTTTTGGTCAGTTCCAGGGACAGGGCGTAACCGGCCGGATGCGGATACTGCACAGCGTTCGCCTTCCCCGGCAGGGTCACCGTCACCTCGGGGACTTCCGCACTTGGCGTGGTCTCCTTCGCAATGCGAAGCCGGGCTCCGGTGGCGGCGTCCGTGGCGACCTTTGCAGGGAGTTTGATCTCCACGTCGGTGCGATTGTTGTCCTTGTCCACCACCTGGAACGTCAGGATGTTGCCCAACAGAATCACTTCCGGCTTGAAGGCGTCTTTCATCAACCGGCCGGCCACGGGTTGTTCCGGGATCACATGCTTGGCGGCATCCATCTCCCAGGGGTCAGGCGGCGGGGCGGGTTTCGTCGACGGCACCTCGCGTGAAGGCGTTGGTGTGACGCTGGCATTCGTCGTGGTCGCTGCGGCCTTCTCGGCGTTGGCCTGTGGAGCAGGTTCCGTCTTGCCGCACCCCGCCGCGAGGCTGAGCGCGAGAGTCAAAGCGATCAGGGGGAACGTCCGTGTTGTCATCGACTCATCCTCAATGGTTCACGCCGAACTCCATGCTGGTCAACAGCGCCCAGGCGATGCGGCCGACGGCATCGGTCCGATTCTCCCCCGGATACTTCGCCAGCATCTTCGCCACAGCCGCCTTCTCGTCGGCGGTTGGCTTGCGGGTCAGTATCGCGATATAAAGTTCGTCGGCCACCGCCGCACCCTCAAGTTTTGCGGCCTGGGCCACCACGTTCGTTCCCGCGGCCTTGAACAAGCCAAGCACTGCCTCGTCGTGCAGGACGAAAAGTGCTGCCCGCAAGGACGGCGTGATCTCGTCCTCAGGTTCGCGCGCCTGGTTATTGAACGCCTTGCGGAACTTCGCTTTGAGCCCCGTCGGTTCCTTCGCCTCCGGCCCGGCGGTCGCGATCAAGGCGCTCGCCAGCATCTGGTCGGACGTCAGACGCTTCTCGATCGCAGTGGTGAAGGTCTTTTCATCTGCGGGTTCCTTGCCCGCGGGCACCTGGCTTGAACGCTGATAGGCCTTCGACAGGGCCACTTCGCGAAGGAACCACTTGATGTCAAACTTCTGAGCCGTGAACTCCTTGGCAAGCTGGTCGAGCAGTTCCGGATGCGAAGCCGGATTCCGCGAATGGTGCAAGTCCAGCGGGTGCACGAGGCCTCGGCCCATGAGCATGAACCATAGACGATTCGCACTGTTCTTCGTGAAGTCCTCGTTCGAGCCGATCGGCAGTTTCTCCGCGACCGCTGCCAGGGTGCTGAACTTCGGCACGCCCAAGTTCTTCGTCTTGCGGTCCGGTGCCTCCAGGAACTCTTCGCCGGTCTTGAACTGCGGAATCTCCACCATCACCATGCCCGGCAGCGCGGGGCCCGTTTCCATCTGCACCTTCGTGAAGACCGAGGCGAACGGCGTCTTTTTCAACGTCGGGCTCTCGCCGACCACGTATTCGCTGACGCGGACGGTGTTCTTGAAGAACGTGTGCAGGCCCTGGAAATCCTTTTGTTTGTAGTCATCGATGAAGAGGTGATCGTGGCACTCGGCGCAACGCAGATCCTTGCCAAGGAGCAAGCGGCCGACATCGCGCGTCAGGGCCGAATACTCCACCGGGTTCTGGCCATACTTATCCAGCCGCTTGGCGAGAAAGTACGCAGCACCCATGGCGGACTCGTCCTTCGGGTCCGCTCGCAGCATGTCGCGAACCATCGCGTCCCAGGGCTTGTTGGCCGCGAAACTCCTGGTCAGGTACTTCGTCCACTCCGCTCCGTCACCCATGCGTTCCATGAACATCATGTTGAAGAAGTCGGTCATGCGGGCCGAGTAGTCCGGGCCGTTGAGCAGTTGCTCGATGAGCTTCGCCCGTTTCTCTGGCGACGGATCGGCGAGGAACGCCTTGGCCACGTCCGCCGAGGGAATCTTCCCCGCGAAGTCCAGCCAGGCCCGGCGGAGGAACTCGCCATCGTCCGCAACGGGGCTGAGCGTGATCTTCTCAACCTTTGCCTTGGCCTCGATCAACCGATCGATCCGCGCGTGCAGTGGCTCTGCGGCAGCGAGATCTGCGGTGATGAGGAATGAAGTGCAAAGGGCGACTCCGGCGAAGCCGGCGAGCAGGCGGGAGGTCATGGACGGTTCTCCAGGCGAACCGAAAGGGGTGGGAATGAGCAGCCAGGCACCGACTAACAATCTTACTATACACTGAAAGGATCGGCAGGGTGAAGCGGAAACTGGCGAGGATTTTTGACTCGCTCCACGAACCTTCGAGCTCTTCATGTCCACCGTCGCAGACATCACGGCTTCGCTAGACCGCTTCGCTCCCGCGAACCTGGCAGCACAATGGGACAACGTCGGCCTGCTGCTTGGCGATCCGGCGGCGGCGGTGTCGCGGGTCATGGCCTGCCTCACGGTGTCGCCCGAGGTGGTCGCCGAGGCCGTCGCGGAGAAGGTTGACCTGATTGTCTCGCACCACCCCGTTCTCTTCCGCGGGGCGAAACGCCTCTCGATGCAGACAGCGGAGGGTCGCCTGCTGTCGCCGCTGCTCCGAGCGGGGACCGCGGTCTACTCGCCTCACACGTCGTTCGACAACTGCCCCGGCGGGATCAACGATGGCCTTTGCCGGCGACTGGGGCTCCAGAACGTGGAACCGCTGAGACCGCGAGAAGGACCACGCTCGTTCAAGCTCATCGTCTTCGTGCCCGATTCGGACCTTGCGAAGGTCTCCGACGCCGTCTTCGCGGCCGGGGCTGGGTTCATCGGCCAATATAGCGAGTGCAGTTATCGCCTCATGGGAAAGGGCACCTTCTTCGGCAACGAGAACACCAACCCCGCTGTGGGGCAGAAGGGCCGCCGCGAGGAGATGGACGAGTGGCGGCTGGAACTTCTCGTGACCGAGGAGAAGCTCACAGCCGTGATTCTCGCGATGCGGAAGGCTCACAGCTACGAGGAACCCGCCTTCGACGTCTATGCCCTGAAGGCCGCCAGCGCCGGCGGTGAGGGACGCATCGGCAATCTCACCGCTCCGGAGTCGTTACGCAACCTTGCGATGCGGATGAAGTCGCTTCTCAGGGCGAACTCGGTGCAGATTGTGGGCGATCCGCGGAAGCTCGTGAGCCGGGTGGCCGTGGCATGTGGAGCGGCTGGGGAGTTTTTGCTGGATTCCTCACGTGGGAAAGCCGATCTCTTCCTCACGGGGGAAATCCGATTTCACGAGGCCCTGGCTGCGGAAGCGCTCGGCCTCGGTCTTCTGCTTCCCGGCCACTACGCGACGGAACGACCAGGGATCGAAGACCTGGCCGAGAAGCTCGCGAAGGACTGGCCGGAGGTAACCGTCTGGCCCAGCCGGCAGGAACGCGATCCGCTCCAGATCGCGTGAGCCTGGCGCCAGGGTAGCGGAACACGCCAGCAGGGTCGGTCAAAGGTCGTTGCAGTCGCCACCCCGTCGCTTACGCTCCGGGTTCGCCCCAGGGCCGAGTTGACAACCTCCCCACTCGCCGATATATGCCCCGCACTGGCAAGGACGCCGGGAGGACTCATGACGCTTCGCCGCCTCTTCGTCGGGACACTGGTCCTGTTTGCGATCTCATTCTGGTGCTGGCTCCGCCCCTGCCCGCAAGATGCCCACGCCCACCCCGCCAACCATTCTCTCGCTTCGGCTGCCAGCAACGATGGCAATCAGGAGCTTCAAGAGCAACGATTCCGCACCAACCAGTGCCGCCACTGGAAGCAGTTGATGGTGGGAAGCCGGTAACTCGCTTCTCACTTCGTCGTTCGGCGATTCCCACTTATCATGTCAGGATGCCAAGCCGCATCCTCGTCATCGACGATGAAGAACCGATCACCTGGGCACTTCGACGTGCCTTCGAGCGACTCGGCGACCACGTCCACGTCGCCGCGTCGGCAGAGGATGGCCTGGCTCAGGCTCGTCACAACGCACCGGATGTGATCTTTCTTGACGTCCGCCTTCCCGGCATGGACGGCCTCACCGCACTGAGCAAGTTGCAAGCGATCGCACCGCTTGCCGCCGTCGTCGTCATGACGGCGCATGGCAATCTCAACACGGCAGTCCAGGCTGTCGCGGGCGGGGCCTTCGATTATCTCGCCAAACCCTTCGAACTCGCCAAGGCCACGGAGGCCGTCGAACGCGCCCTGCGAAAGCGACAACAGAATGAACCTGAGCATGCCCGCCTCCACTTGGAGGCGGATGCGTCGCCCGATGCGATCATCGGCCACAGCCCGGTGATGCAGACGGTGTTCAAGCGGATCGCACTCGCGGCCCCGACCGAGGCCTGCGTGATGATCACCGGCGAGAGCGGCACCGGCAAGGAACTTGTCGCCCGGGCTCTTCACGCCAACAGCCCCCGGCGTGGGCAGATCTTCCTGCCCATCCACATCGCTGCCCTGAACCCCAATCTCGTCGAGAGCGAACTCTTCGGCCATGTGAAAGGCTCGTTCACCGGAGCGTCGCAATCCCGGCCCGGCTTGCTCGTGATGGCCGACGGCGGAACGGTGTTCCTGGACGAACTTGCGGATATTCCCCTGCCGGTGCAGGCCAAGCTGCTTCGCGTCCTGGAACGCCAGGAAGTGCTCCCCGTCGGGGCCACCTCGCCGCAGACGGTGAACGTCCGCATCATCTCGGCCACCAATGCGAATCTCTCCTCGGAGGTACGCGAGGGCCGCTTCCGCCCCGATCTCTTTTTCCGACTCAACGTCTACCCGATTCACCTGCCGCCGCTGCGGGATCGCCTGGACGACATTCCCGAACTCGCCCTCCACTTCCTGCATCGCTTCGGCCTGGAGAATCCGTCGTCGCAATGGACCGTGGCGACGGCGGCCTTTCTGAAGAGCCGCCCCTGGCCGGGCAACGTCCGCGAACTGCGAAACGCCCTGGAGCACGCCGCGATCGAAGCTCGTGGCGGACCGCTGCAAAGTGAGCATTTCCCGACGCCGATGTCCCTCGGGGGAAGCGACTCGACGTCGCAACGCCTGCGATCGCTGGTGCAGGAATGGGCTCGCGAGTGCATCCGTGAGAGCGGCGCCACCGAACCGAGTGATCTCTATCAGCGATTGATCGACGCGGTGGAACCCGCCCTGCTCGATGAGGTGCTGGGCCGTCTGGATGGGAATCGCCTCGTTGCAGCGCGCTGGCTTGGCCTGGCACGAGCGACGGTGCGGAAGATGATTCGCAAGCACCACCCGGAACTGACCGACGAACCCGAGGAAGCGTAAGTCGGGCCACGCAACCGCCGTCGGAGCGATGGGGTTCCGCTGGACAGGCCGCCGCCGGATCGGTTAGCCTCCTCCCTCACGGCAGGGAGGCTGATCGTTGAAGAACCGTACTCTCATGATCGGCGCTGCGACCAACTGGGCCGCGTTCGTTGCGACCATGGTGGTGTCGTTCTTCCTGGCCCCCTATCTCATCCACAAACTCGGTGACTCTCGGTACGGCATCTGGTCCATCGTCGAGGCGATCCTCGCGTACTTCACGCTGCTCGATATGGGCATTGCGGTCTGTCTGGTTCGCTTCGTCGCACGGCACCATGCGATCGCGGAGCGGGACCAACTCAACAAGCTCGTGAGTGCCTGCCTGGCCGTCTTCTGTGTGGCAGCGATCGGGGCGTTGGCCCTGGGCGCCGTGATGGTGCCGTTCGTCGCGCCGGGGCTGGAAGCCAGGGCGAATCAGCCGGGCGATGTCGCTGCGTTCATGCTGCTGATGCTGGCGAACCTTGCCCTCACCCTGCCGCTCTCGGTGTTTCCCACCATCCTGGACGGCTTGCAACGATTCGGCATCAAGAGCGCCGTCCGCCTGGTGTTCCTGGCGATCCGCGTCGCGGGAATCCTCGTGGTGATGGAGCACTCGCCGGCTCTCTTCCCCCTCGCGGTCGTCTTCACGATCACCAACCTGCTCGAGCACGCGGTGATGATCGCCCTGTCGTACCGCTTCCTGCCAGGCTTGCAGATCCGCCGGAGCCATATCGATCGGGCGACCTTGCGGCAGGTGAAGGGCTCGAGCATCGATGCGTTCCTGGCGATGCTGGCGGGGCGAATCACGGTGCAGACCGGTGCGATCGTCGTGGGGGGATTCCTCACGGCCGCGGCTGCGGGGCATTATGCGATCGCCTCAAGGCTCGTCGAGATGGCAAAGAATCTCCTTCGCTCCATCACGGCCACGCTGACCCCGGCGGTCTCCGAGCGTGAAGCTCGCGGCGATCACGACGGCGTTCGCCAGATGCTCCTCGACGGCACGCGGTACGTGCTTTACCTCGTCATTCCGGTGCACCTCGGTTTGCTGCTCTTTGGCAGGCCGTTCTTGCAACGCTGGGTCGGAGGCGAAGAGTATGCCCAGTGGTGCTATCCCGTCCTCGTGATTCTCTCGGCCACGCTCACGATCGGCGTCGCGCAGTCCGTGGCGTCCCGCATCCTTTACGGCCTTGGGCAGCTTCGACTCTTTGCCCGGCTTGCTCTCGTCGAGGCCGCGTTGAATCTCGTCCTGAGCCTGGTGCTGGTGAATACTCTCGGCCTCAAGGGCGTGGCGTACGCGGTGGCGATTCCGAACGTCCTCTTCTGCCTTGTCGTGATCGCACTGGCCTGTCGAACGCTTCAGATTTCCGCGATGGTCTATCTGAAGCGCAGTTGGCTGCAACCGCTGCTTGCGAGTGGAGTTCCCACCCTGGTCTGGCTCGCAATGACGCCGGCCGAGGCGACCTGGTCTGGAATCGGCATGGGGATCGCGACGGGCCTTGTACCTTACCTGCTTGTGGTGATCGCCATCGAAGTCGGCCTGCGTTCCAGCCTTCTCGGAATCGCAGTGCTCGTGGGCAGGGCGGTTTCGCGACTCGATCTGCGGAATCGGCTCACGTCAAAAGCTCTGCGACCCGGGCCAGCAGCGCCTCAGGGGTGATGCCTCGAACGAGAACGACCTTGTTGCGATGGGTGAGGCCGGAGACGAGTTCGAGTTGCGATCGTTTCACGCCGAGCACTTCGCGGAGCACATCGAGGATCGCATCGTTGGCTCGTCCGTCTTCCGGCGCCGCGGTCACCGCCACCTTCAGCGCCCCGGCCTGCACGCCCATCACGGCGTTCTTCCGGGCCGCCGGTTGGGCACGGAGTGCGAGCGTGGCGCCTTCCGCGTGCGGTCGAACCGTGACGGGCATCAGGCCCTCTTCTCTCTGGTAAATTCCCGAGCGAAGTTGTATCAACTGTGGAATAGGCGCTTTGTCCGCCCGATTGTCGGGGTTGCCTTCATGGATCGTCTGTTTGGGGTGATGCTTCGCGGCACAGGTCGCGGCCTGCCCAGCCGGATCGTGACGAACGAAGAATTCACCGATGCCCTGAATCTTGAGACTTCGGATGAGTGGATCCGTACTCGTACCGGCATCCGCGAACGCCGCTTCGCGGAGCTAGGTGAGACTTCCGCTTCGCTGGGCACGGTCGCCTCACGCATGGCGCTGGAATCCTCGGGTCTGGCCGCGGGCGATCTGGATCTCATCATCTGCGCCACGGTCACGCCAGACCTGATGTGCCCCGCGAACGCCTGCCTGATCCAGGCGGCACTGGGCTGCCGCCCCATCCCCGCGTTCGTTATTTCCGCCGCTTGCTCGGGCTTCTTGTACGCACTCTCGGTCGCGACTCAGTTCATCCGCACCGGGGCCTCACGCCATGCGCTGGTCGTTGGTGCCGAAGTGCTCAGCCGCACCCTGGACTTCAAGGATCGCAACAGTTGCATCCTCTTCGGCGACGGGGCCGGGGCCGTCATTCTCTCGGCCACGGACGTTAACCGGCCCGTCGGCATCCGCAATGTACGCCTCTACTCGGACGGCGCCCGCCAGGAATTCATCCAGGTGCCGAGCAAGGTCACACCCAATCCACCACCGGGCACGGGGTTGCTGCAACATCTCGAATTTATTCGGCTCAACGGGCGCGAGGTCTTCAAGTTCGCAGTCTATCGCATGATTGAACTGATCGAGCGGGCTGAAGAGGACTGCCAGGCGCTGGGCCTTTCCGGCGTGGACCTGCTCATCCCGCACCAGGTGAATCAGCGAATCATCGACTCGGCGTTGGAAGCCACAAGCTTCCCCCCGGAGAAGGTGATGGTGAACCTGGACAAGTACGGCAACACCTCGGCGGCGTCCGTCCCGATCGCCCTGGATGAAGCCATCCGCACCGGTCGCTGCAAGCCCGGGGATACCGTTCTTCTCGTCGCCTTCGGCGGCGGCCTCACCTGGAGCAGCGCGTTGATCACGCTCTGAACTGCGAGCTTTGGCTCCATGACGAGCGAAATGGGCCCTTGAGGGCATTATCGCATGAGTTGGATTCGACGAGCAGCACCGGCGGAAGACAGGCGTCAGGCGCAGGGTTCAAATCGGGTGACGAGGCGAAGGCTGTTGATGTCGAGAGCTTTGAGAATCTTGCGAACGGGTTCCATCGGAATGTGCGTCGAAAGGGCCCAGCACAGGACATCCAGGTTTTCTTGACCGCCTTTTAGTCGTTGCAGGATGTCGTCGAGGAGATCTTGCTCTTCCTGGAATTCATGCTCGAGCAGGCCATAGTCGCCACGGTCCAGTTCGATCCAGAACTCTTTGCCTTGGAGATGTTCAAGCCAGCGAGCCCGCAGAAACCCATTCCAGTGATCTTTAACCCAGCCGCGAACCGCCCCTTCCCCGAGATCATATCCAGCTTTTTCGCTTTCGATCCACTTGAAACGGTTCGCCTCGACTCGTGACTCGTCGTACACGCTCCTTTTCTGGCTCGGTTCGCCAGCAGAAGCCGTGGAACGAATCTCGAAACAGGGTGTAGCGTTGTCTCGCATGACTTCACCCATCAGGTGAGCCGGGCATGACCAGGGATGATGGAGACATCCCGAGTCGCCGACACACCACGGTATTGTACCATTATCCCAACACTCCGACGCTCCCTGGCTTCGGATTGGTTGGGCTCCTGGTGCGGGACGAGTCTGAAAACAGGTGATCGAAGATCCCGCCTCTGCAAACCTTTCCCGTGATACTTCTTTGTGCTGATACAATAGCACATGTGCCCGGTCTTGAGGCAAGTGAAATCTATCACAAACTAGGACATTTCTTCATGCGATTTACTTCAAATCCCTGCGCCATCTCAATTTGAGTCAATTTGTCAGGGAAGAGAAATCTTCACCGAGGCCTGTTTTCTCAGTTTTCGCGTCAGCTCTGAGCGGAAATCGTCGGTAAAGGCTTCCCGAACTTCCTCGACGCACTTCTCGAACGCGGAGGGTGGGCCGGACTTGCGTGAGTTCACGTAAATCAGGTGCAGGCCCATCTCGGTTTCCACGACGGCGCTGACCTGGCCGGGCGGGAGAGCGAAGGCCGCCTCGCTGAAAGCTTCGTCCATGAGGCTCCCCTTCCGGAAGAGGGTGCCCAGGTCGCCGCCCTGGGTGGCGGTGGGGCACTGGGAATGTTTTCGAGCGGCGTCGGCGAAGGTAAGGTTGCCACGGCCAAGTTCGTCCCGCAGCGTCTGCAGTTTCTGTCGAGCCGCCTCGCGTTCATCGGGGGTGGCCCCTCGGCCCAATCGAATCACCAGATGGCTCACGGACAGTTCTACGCGATCGAAATGATCCTTGTTCGCCTTGTAGTACTGCCGAAGTTGATCTTCCTGGACTTTTTCTCGGACGTATCGTGAAAGCTGGATCAGCGTGGTCCACGTCTCGCGGGCCTGGGCCTCGGTCTGGCCGATGTCGTGGAGGAACCCGGCGACCGTCTTGTTCTGCCGGGCAAGGCTTGCCGAAAGAGCCTTGAAGTGCTGCTCGACTTCCTCGGGTTTCACTTCAGTGCCGTACTTGCGGAAGAACTGTCGAACGAGCCGATCCTGAAGCATTTCTTCGAGCATCTCACGTTTCAGTTGCCGCACCTGGGCCGCACTGAGCGGAGCGATGATCGGTCGGCTGTGCAGCGCAGCTTCGAGTTCCGCGAGGGTGATCGTTTCGCCATTGACCTCGGCCACGACCGTGGTCGGCGGTGGCAGAGCCTGGGCCACGGCCACTGGAGTGGTCGCGAGGATCACAGTCAATATCGCGAAAAGATGATGAGCCGCGGTTCGCATCTTGCCGAGGGCTCCCTGTGGTGGAACGCTTTCACCCGTGCCTATAACCAGCAGAAATCTCCCGGACAAGTCCGATCCGAGTGAAGGGTGGTTTTCAGCCGCTTGCGGCTCAGGGCTGGCGAATCAACAATTGTCGGGACTTCCGTTTCAACCTCTGGCAACTGAACCAGAACCATAGACGCTTTTTTGGTCGGTGACCGGACATGATTCCAGTCACCGCTCGATTCGGAAATCGAGTGTGG
>Ga0105046_10000156_pt1 | contig 81348 bp, 62 predicted proteins | sample MAT03_FD_78385 | JGI IMG/M metagenome (GOLD analysis project Ga0105046, IMG submission 78385) | Freshwater microbial communities from Lake Fryxell liftoff mats and glacier meltwater in Antarctica - MAT-03 (megahit assembly) | ecosystem: Environmental > Aquatic > Freshwater > Ice > Liftoff... | reverse complement strand
CCGTCGAAAGTAGCCGTCGATTGACGCCAGCTCAGTCGAGAACGATTTCGTTCTTGGAACAAAGCGACTTTACGAGTCCCTTGTTCTTCACATCGAGCTGAGCATAAGCACGTCCCGCTCCGGATTGATCCTTGAGCGAGCACGAGCAAACGGCGATGATCTGATAGGCGCGCATCATGCCGGGTCGCAGTTTGAGCGCCTTGCGAGACGATTCGATTGCGGCGGCATATTGTCCACGCAGCCATTCGTCCTGCGCATCCTTGATGAATTGATCGGGATCGCCCGAGGGCGGCTCGGCGGCAGCCAGCGAATTCGAGGGCTCATCGATTCGGGCCGATGCGGATTTGATCGGCCTGGATCGTGTGGGCGCAGCGGCCCGTGCAGCCCTGGGCGCTGACGCAACGGCCGTGGGACGCGAGGCTTTTTTGCAGTCGTCGATCAATTCGCGAGCGCGTTTTAGATTTGACGATACGGCCAGTGCGGCCTCGGCTTCCTTGACGACGTCCGTGCAGTTTCCTGCTTCGGCTGCGGCCGACGCCAACTCGATTTGCCTGGCGACGAAAACAGTCTTGGCCTGCTCAAGCAATGCGGGCACCTCGGCGGCCGACGCGCTGGTTGAAGGGATTGCACCTGCGGACTTTTGCGCACCTTTCAGATCGCCACTTTCGGCCAGCGTTTTCAAGTTCGCCAATTCCTCGCTGGCCGCTTTGTTGGCCTGGACACGGGCTGCGAGCTCTGCCACCTGAGCCGAAGCCGGATCGAGGGCCGCAGCCTCGCGCAAAACTCGAAGGGCCTCATCCCAGTTTTGCGCGTCGGCGGCCGTCTTGGCGGTTGTCAGTAGCTCTGCGGTTGAACCCGGCTGAGATGCTGCGGGCTTGGCGGTTTCTACCGGTTTCGGGGCAGGCTCCGGCTCGGATGGCGTCACCGTGGGCGCTGGCGGCTCGGCAGCCGTCCGAACGGATGCGGTTTCCGAAGGACCAGACAGGACGACAAAAAAGAGAATGCCGATGAAGGCGGCGGCACCGGCACCGATGTAGAGGTGCTTCTTGCTGCCGCTTCGGGCAGCCACGTTAACGTCGTCGTCGCCGACCACAAAACGCATTCGAATGTGGCCGAGCTCAACCGTATCACCGCTGTCGAGCTGAACCCGATCTTGTTTTTGGCCGTTGACGCGGACACCGTTGGCGCTTTCCAGATCCACGACGATGAAATCATTGCCGTCGCTAATCAGCTTGGCGTGGTGACGCGAAATCGATTTGTGATTGAGGACGATGTCGTTTTCAGGCGTTCGTCCGATTACAAGTGACGCCTTGTCGACCTTGAAGGCTTCACCTGCTGCAAGGGGTCCGCCAACAATGACCAATCGGGCGGGTGGCACATCCGCCACGCCGCTTTGCCTGCGATCTTCAGCCAGCGTTCGTACGGGGATGGTTGGGTTCCCATCCATCTCATCTTCAGGGGGAGGGGCTGCAATCGGAGCGTTGGCTGCGACCCGTTGGTTTTCAAGTGCTTGCTGCACGAGCGCCGGGTCGCGTTCAGCCGTGGGTGCGAACGGTTTTTGCGCGCCATATCCTACCGTGCGATCGGCGGGTTGTGCTGAACTCGGTGGGGGCGCAGACGGTTGATCCGATCGGAAGATCAACTTGTAATCGCCGATGATGATCTCGTCGCCATCGCGCAAGGACTGCTTCAACTGAATGCGAGAGCCGTTGACGCGAACGCCGTTGTAGCTGCCCAGATCCTCAACGAACAGCGTCTCGTTCTGCTTCAACAGACGAGCGTGTTTGCGTGAAATATTATGGTCGGTGAGGCGGACCGTGTTGCCTTCCTGGCGACCGATCGTAATCTCGTCCCGAACCAATGGAACAACGACAGACTTGCCCTCGTCGTCCTCGATGATGAGCTTGTGCATTAAAACCGCGTGTCCACGAACTTTAATCGCGTTTCGAGTTGAAGGTCAAGCACGCAAGCCTCTGGAAATAATGGGAATTTACCCGACCCGCAGGATCGCTGCTGAAATCACCATGGCCATGCCGATGATGAGTGCCGCAACCACGACCGCCACCGCCAGATTTTTGTTTTCGTGCAGCTCTCGGCGGTTGTTGTACGGGGTAATGGCTTCCCATATGTAGTACCCCACGATTAGAAGGACGATTCCGAGCACGCCAAAGAGTGAAACATCCAGAATAAGCCGCCAAAGGGGTGTTGGAACATCGTTCGGGGTCAGTGGTGGCACCGGGTTGTCTCCTCGGCCTACACGTTCCGCAAATCTGGGTACTCGGTCAAGAGATCGTCTTGCGTAAGTGCATCATCATCGTCGGCAGGGGTCCAGATGACCTCCATCCCGAGCAGGTTCGATGGGGCAATTCCCCCCATGGCAGCGAGCACCGAGTCCACCTCTTCGTGTTGCGTGATCTCCTTGAAATCGACAAGGGGTTCGCGCGTGGCAACCACAACCGTGATGACGACGTATTCAAGAATATCGTCCGTCGGGCCAAGCTTCTCTTCCGAGCGATTGACTTTGCCGTCGGAAGCCCGCAGGCGCTCGATCTGGAATTTGGAACGTTCCTTCAGCGCCAGTCCTCCCATCTTGGTTTCTGCGTTCGCAAAAGACAGGGGTCCCGAGGTCGCGAAAAGGGCGTGGCGAATCGACGCTTTTTCTCGAAGCAGTTCGAGGGCGGCCTGTGAAAGCAGCTTGGCGAGACCAGTTTCGGTGCCGGTATCGCCTTGTTCCGCAAAGGCCGTCAGCCGTCGGCGAACGTCGCGTCCTGATCGACCGATGCCCAGTTGCAGGGTTTGCACGTGTGCCTTTCCCGATACGGGCGCATCGCGACCGCCATCGTCGTAGCCACGGTGACTCCGGTTGGCGCGCTGAATCGATCGCATCATAAAGAAGGCTCCAACGGCCAGGACGCCGAGCATAAGGATGCTCCCGCCGCCACCGCCGAATCCGAACGGCATGAAGCTTGGGAAGAAAAAGATGCCGCCGCCGCCACCCAGTCGTGGGGAGGAACCGTAGCTCGGAGCCGATCGAGACGGAGAACCAAAACTCCGCCCGCCGAAGCTCGCACCCGAACGTCTTGCCTCGGCAGCGCTCGGCAAGAGGGTGAGGCCGCAAGCCAGGATTGCAGCGGTCAGGCCCAAGATGGAGAAAAATCGACGGGTGCTGCGCATGGTACGCAAAGCGTAATCACCAAGTTCGACCCCGGCAAGGGCGGCGACTCCGATTCCTGTGCTGCGTCGCGGGCCGACGCGCCTACGCACGGCAGGGCGTGTGGCCCGGGACATACTCAAAGCAGAATCTCGATCTCGAGCTCCTGTTCATTCGCAGCCAGAGGCGGTGGGGTGGCCAATTTCGCATCCCGATCGGCAAATCGAGTGCGTGCCATCGCCTCGAATGTGTTGCGCAGGGCCGGCACGGCCGAGACCAAACTTGCGAAGATATCCCGGTGCAAAAAGAGCAGCGTGCTGGGCCGAGTGCTGGTGATCGTGGCTGACGTTGGCTGGCTTGAAAGCAAGGACATTTCGCCGAACATGTCGCCCGAATGCAGGTGGGCCAAAACCACATTCGTTCCGCTTTGTGCAGACGAAACTTCCACCTCGCCGGTCAGCACGATGAAAAGCCCGGTGCCCGGTCCGTCTTCCGCGAGAATCACGGTGTCTTCAGCGTATTCGATCCCCTCGATCCGTTTGAGCAACTCAACCTGTTGTTCTTTCGCAAAGGGCTGGAACAAGGGCGACGTCGCCATCAGGTTTTTCACGAGGCGCTCGCGGGCATAGCGATCCAGGTTTTCAGCGATGGAGGGCAACTGGGCTGCTGCTTTCGCAATCGCCGACTTTTCGAGCTCAATGATCGTCGCTTCGCCCATCACGGCAACCGAGGCGGTGCGCGGCTGATCCGTCAGCAAGGCCATCTCGCCGAAGAGGTTACCCTCGCGCAATCGAGCCAGCTCCTGGTGTTTGCCCGCGGCATCCGTTGTGAAGACGACAAGTTCACCCGCAGCGACGAGGTAAAGCGACCGCCCCGGATCCCCCTGTCGCATGACCAACTCGCGATCCTTGAAACGCAACACACGCAGTCCTTGCAAGACCGCGAGCAGCTCGTGACGACCGAGTCCCGACAAAAGTGGAATGGGCGCAAGCGTCGGCGGCGTTGGCCCATGCGTCTGTATCTCCGCGGCCTGTGCCAGGCAGCGATCCACGACCGCATCGAGGGGGGCGGGATCAGAGGCGAAGTCGGCCATTGTGCTGTCCAGATCCGATGTGCCAGGCCGTGCCGTTGCAGAACCGAGTCGCGGTGAACCTGCGCCGTAGGCTTCCGCAATGGCCGTGAGCAACGGCGTTCGCAGGGGGGCTTCTTGCGCGTGGGCAGCCGCAATCGCCAGCAAGGGGTATCCAGCGGGAACGGCAAATGCGCCAAGCTTGCGCAGCAATTGCTTGCCTTCGTCGGTCATGCCGAGTCGCGTGACAACGTCGGCAATCGCAAAGCGCAGATGCAGATCGCCGGGAAAGGCGTCGAGCAAGGCTGAGTAGGCTCGCAACGACTTGGGATAGTCGCTCGCTTGCAAGCTCGCCAACGCAGTGCTTCTGGCCTGTCCAATCGTTTGACCCATGGTGGCCGACACAATAACCGATTATCGAGTGGATCTGCGGACCGCAAACCGTCGGGAGGTTGCTCGGTCGAGTATCCAGTTGCTAGGCTTACAGTTCATGGCATCCCGGGTGTTCCTGTTTTTGTTTGCAGTTTCGGCGATCGCCTGTTCGCTCAACGATTCCAACCTGGTCGTCGAGAAAACGGGTACGGGCGGAACGGGTGGCACGACCAGTTCCGGAACGGACCCCGTCGCGGGTTTGAGCGGGTCAGAAGGTGGAACGGACGGCACCGAGATGGCCAGCGGGGGCGCGGGTGGCGCGGACGGCCGCGCGAAAGGCGGATCGGGAGGAACGCCGAATATGGGAGGTTCGAATCGTACCGGAGGCATCGTTGGAACCTCGGTTGGAGGGAAAGGTGGCAGCCCTTCGGCAATGGGTGGTACCGGCGGAACCGGTACCGGAGGAACCGTGAGCGGCACCGGTGGAACCGCGACCGGTACGGGCGGAAAAGCTGGATCGCCTGCGACGGGCGGCACATCCGGTACCGATGGGATTCGGTTCCACTTCGAGGCCGACACCCAGGAATGGCGCGATCTGACGTTTGCACGCTGCCCGGCGTGCGCCGTTCATGAACCGGTGCGCACCGAAAGCAAGGCGTTCTCGGGCAAAGCCTCGCTCGCCTATGACGTCGAAAACGGAGGTCCCTCGCGGGAGCGCATCGTGGGCGTCGCGCGCGACAACATCGGCCCGCTGGTTCCGGGCGCGGTCATCACCTTCCATGTGTTCCTTCCGGAAACCCACCCCTTCGTCTCGATTGAGTCGTTTGTACAAACCGCAAGGATCGGGTCCTGGACGGCCGATCGTCGCGTTGCGGGTCAGCTCCTTGCGGGCCAATGGAACACGTTCGTCGTCACCGTTCCCGAAGCATTCAAAGATGAGCGGCCGATTGAACTCGGTGTGCTTTTCTTGCTCGCCAATGGGATGGCGAAAACAACGGTGCACATCGATCACGTCGTGTTCGTGCCAGGTCCATAAAATTACGAGATTTCAGCGAGATGCTTGTTTGTCAGCCCCTGCGTGGTAGAACCAGCGGTCGGCGTCATGGAAAAGGAGCAGGAATTCTTGCGGCGATTTGCCGCTGCACTAGAGGCACTACCGTTTGATCTGAAGACGGTGGTGGGGGCAGTTTCCGAGCCTGATTTGGCGGAAGGGGCGCGTGAGGTCGCGGCCGGTGCGGTGATTCACGTCATCAATCCAAAGGATCGGCATTTTGAGCCCTCCCTTCGACATTCCGAGGATGTTGTTCTGCTGCGCATGGCGCTAAAAAGGGTGATCGATCTGGGGGGTGATGGTGCCGCCGATTTTCAGACGCGGCGGATCGAGTCCTTTTCGGCTCTCGATAGCGATCTGGCCTTGTTCCGCAGCTCGCTCGGGGACGACGTGATGGACTGGCTCGAAGGGCGATTCGCCACCATGAAAAAGGGTGTTTTCGGCAAGAAGACCGTCGCCATGTACATCGCTGACGACGAGTTGGGCATTGCGCTCTACGACGCTGCGGTTGAGTTTGCGACGGATTATCCAATCGCCGAGGGGGCGCTCGCAGACCGCCTGAAGCAAGCACAACCGATCGTCGAGCACCTGCGCCGCAAGATGGAGCAGGACCGCATGAAGATCGGACACTAGGTATCGTCGAACGTGGATTCCATGGGGACCGATCCCGAGGACATCTTTCGTGTCGCGTGTCGTGTTGCGGTTGAAGGCGTTGCGCTTCCCGACACGATTGCCCTGGCCGCTCGAGGCGTCGCCGATCGCGTGACATCGCTTTCACCGGCGAAGGTACGGGCGGCACTCGGAACCATCATCACGGCACCACACCTTGGCGCAGGGCTGCAGTGGCTACACGATGCGGGCGTGCTTGCGATCGTGTTGCCCGAGCTTGATGCCACCGTCAATTTCTCCCAGGAAGCCGGGCGACGCCACAAGGATGTTTGGGAACACACGAAGCAGGTCGTCGAACAAAGCACGTCGGATCCCATCGTGCGCTGGTCGGCTCTTTTGCACGATGTTGGCAAGGTCAAAACGCGCCGAATTCTGCCCGGAAACAAGGTGACGTTTCACCGACATGCCGAGGTCGGTGCGCGCATGTTTGATCGGATTGCGCGCCGCTTCGAGTTCGTCGAGGACGATCGTCAAAACATTCGGTTTTTGATCCACAATCACCTGCGCGCCAATGCCTACGAGCCCTCGTGGACCGATGGCGCTGTGCGACGTTTTGATCGGGAAATGGGTCCGCACCTTCAGCGACTGGTCGAACTTTCGCTTGCGGATGTCACGTCCCGGAGACCCGGTCGCAAACAACAAGCGGCAAACAACGTCGAGGCGTTGGTCGCGCGAATTGAAGTCTTGCGGGAACTGGATGCGCGCGTGCCGCCTCTACCTCCCGGTCTTGGCACGGCCATCATGCAGGCGTTTGCGCTAACGCCCTCTCGTCGCATCGGCGAGCTGCGCAAGCTTTGTGAAGATGCGGTGGAGCGCGGCGATCTGGAAGAACGTCGGGACGCGGAGTACTACCTGGCGTTCTTGCGCAACGTGATCGATAGGTCGGGCGTCTAGTCCCAGCGATCAACGCCGCCTTCAAGCGGCTCGCCCTTTTCCCAGTGGATGAGGTTGCGACGCCGAAGTCGTACCAGTTTGATCTGATAAACGAGCCAAAGCACGGAACACACCACCGCGATGGTGGTCAGTATCTTTGCCCAGGTTGGCATGCACCCAATTTAGCAGAGTTGATAAAGGAAAACTGCGGTTGCATTGGCCACGTTTAGCGAATCCGCGCCGGCCATGGGGATGGTCAGACGGTGATCGCAGAGGGCCAGGGTGGATTGCAACAGGCCCGGACCCTCGCCGCCAACCAGCAAAATTACCGGGCCCGAGCGGCGGTATTCGGAAAGAAGCGAGGCTCCGGCGTCCACGACCGCGCCCAGCAGCCGAGCTCCCATTTGTTCTCGGCAGGCGAGTAACGCATGGGGCCAGTCATGTGCCCGGACGATGGGCAGCAAAAAAGTGTTGCCCATCGCGACTCGAATGGCCTTTCGGTAATACGGATCAGCACACCGGGGCGACAACAACAACGCGTCGGCTCCAAAGGCACACGCGTTGCGTACAATGGCGCCGACGTTGTCCACATTCACGAGATCTTCGAGCGCGACGACCAGTTGCGCGCCGTCGGGGATCGTGGTCACGGTGGGACGGCGCCCGATGGCAAGGCATCCCCGGTGGACGTTGAAACCGGCTATGCCATCCATCACCGCTTGCGAAGCCATGTAGAGCGCGACGCCTGTTCTACCCGAATCGGCGATTGCCGCCGCCGCCGATTCGTATTTCGTTTCGTTTGTGAGAACGGAATCTATGGCAAGCGCGCTCTTGCACAGAACCCGCAGAACACCGATGCTTTCGGCGACGAACTTGCCAGAATCCGCCTGCAATCGTTGCTCTTTCAGTTCTCGGTAGTCGGCCAGACGTGGGTCGTCGGCGGTTGAAATCCGAATGGCAGCGGGCAGCGTTCTGTCCGTCACGAGACCGGTCGCAGACGACCAAGGTTGGTGACCAGTTTTGCGAGTCCGCTTTCATCGAGGGAGGCGAACTCGTCCGGTTCATCCAGCTTGAGTGGCAAGGTCGTGACCGCCAGGATGAGCCCGTGCGCGAGGCTTGCAAGCGCTGCGAGTGCCATCGGCGCCACGTGATTGCGCTGACCTGTGCCTCGGCTTGGATCGACGAGGATCGGCAGGTGCGTCCGTGCGCGCAGCGACACCACCGCCGAAAGATCCAGCGTGTTGCGACTTCCGCTCTCGAACGTGCGGATGCCGCGTTCACACAGGAGCACCTGACCGTTGCCGTGAGACAAGATGAAATCGGCGCTGGCGAGCCACTCGTCGAGTGTCGCGGACGGGGCTCGTTCCAGAATGACGGGTCGATCAATCCGCGCCAGTTCTCGCAGCAACGCGAAGTTTTGCATGTTGCGCGCGCCGACCAGCAAGAGATCCAGATCGTTTGAGGCCGGGCGGACCTGGTCGGGCGCCGTCACCTCGCCGGCAACCGCGATGCCGTGGGTTTTCCCAGCGGCAACCAGTTGGGCTCGCACGTTTCGGTCGTCACCGATTCCTGTGCTACCGTTGGCCGAGGGCAAGCCGCCGAGCAGGACATGACCTCCGTGGGCGCGGACGATGCGCGCAGCCTGATCAATATTTTCTGCACCGAGCGGCGAGGGCAGGCCTGCCATCAAGGTGAAGCCATCGCCGCCGATCAGCAGGTTGCCCACACGGATCACCGTGTCCGGGATCCGCGATCCTCGCTCCGAAAGCCGACCCGCGACGGCGACAACGCCGGATGTCGACTGCACCGAAGGGGTTACCGGGTGTGGATCAACGATGGGAGAAATGCCCGGCACAAGCTGGCTTTTCTGAGGTTCGCCCGGGGTAGCCTTGGCAGGGTAGCAACCCAGAATTTTTAAAAAGACCGACTGACTTCGCAGCGCCTCAAGCGCAGTCCGCACGTTGTCCGCCTCGACGTGTCCCTCGAAATCGATGAAAAAGAGGTACTCCCAGGGTCGATTGCGTTGCGGCCGGCTTTCGAGCTTGGTGAGGCTGACGCCATGGTCCGACAGAATTTGCAGGCACTGCAAAAGGGCCCCCTGTTCGTGTCGTGTCACGAGGATCAGGCTGGTTTTGCAGGGCACACGATTGTCGATGGGCAATGCGGCGCGCGCAAGTGCCACGAATCGACACTGAATGACGTCGATATTGCCGATGCCGTGGCGCAAGATCGTGAGGCCAAATGCTTCTGCAGCGCCAGGGGCTGCGATCACGGCCTGGCTCGGGTCTTGGGACTCGGCGACCGTGCGAAGGGCCTGCGCCGTGTCCCGTGTTGCGGTTGCGCGCGCGCGCGGCAAGTGGTCGATGAAGTCCGAGCACTGTTCCAACACCTGCGGGTGCGAGAGAATTCGCTCAAGCGCCGAAAGGGGGCCGTCACCGGGCGCGGCGAGACAATGATCGATCTTGAAGGTCTCTTCGCCGACGATGTGGACGTCGCGTTCGCGCAACAGATCGTAAACTTGGTTGATGCTACCCGCGAAGGTGTTTTCGATGGGCAAAAACGCGAAGTCGGCATCTCCCGACTCGACGCGCGCGATGGCGGCCTGCATGGATTCGCAGGCAACGTAGTCGCCCCGCTTGCCACGGCCCCCGAGGTATTGCTCGGCGGCGAGATGGTCGTAACTCCAGGCATCCCCCTGTAGGGCAACCCGTTCGGCGGTCTCACCACTTCCCGTTCCCGACAGCGTGGTGGCTTGCATCGACACCGAATGCGAGATGATCTCGGTGAAGATCCTGCGAATGAGCGGCCCGGAGATCCCCTGTGCGCGGGCCTCGGCTTCTGCCCGGCTCAACACCTCTCGTTCGCGTGCGGCGTCTCGGATGGCACCGGTGCGGGATGATTTCGCGGCGACAATTTTTTGCACGGTTTCAAGGCGTTTCGCCACGAGGCCGACGAGCTGAGCATCCATCCGATCGAGTTCCGCGCGCAACGGCGCAAGCGGGTTCTCTTGCGCGGCACCAAGCTCGTTCGGGATGGTTTTCGGATCGGTCATGGCGAAAGCAGGGTTATACCCTGAGCGTCGGGTATGAGCCGAGAATGCGGACGAAATCGGTCGAACTCCGCAGCCGTTCAAGTGCGCGCACGACCGGTGTCATGCTGCCATCGGCTGTCGGTTCGGTGCTGCCCATGAAGTCGAGGTAAAACGAATATTCCCAGGGTCGCCCCACGATGGGACGCGATTCGATCTTGGTCAGGTCGACCTTCTCGGTCGCAAAGGCGGCAAGCGCCTCGTAAAGACCACCCGGTCGATTGGCAAGACCAAACACAATCGAGCTTTTGCATCCGGTTGCGGATGCGGGGATTGGAATCTCGTTTTGGCGACTGGGATCGCGCAAGACAAAAAAGCGCGTGAAGTTTTGTTGGTTGCTTTCAATTCCCGAGGCGAGGATCTGAGCGCCGTAAACCTGTGCGGCCATGCTGCTCGCAATCGCGGCTTCGTCAATGCGACCTCGGGCCATCACGTCCTTGACGCTGCCCGCGGTGTCATAGTCGGAAACCACCTGAAGGTGGGGATGCGCCTTGAAAAAAAGCTCACATTGCGCGAGTGCCACCGGATGTGAGTGAACCCGTCGGATGCCTTCAATCGTGGCCCCCGGAACCGCCATCAGGTTGTGGACAATTCGCAACACAACCTCGGCAGCGATGGTCAGATTGTGCTCGACGAGGAGATCGTAGTTTTTGATGACCGAGCCAGCGAGGGTGTTCTCAATGGGCGCAAGCGCGGCGTGTGCGGCACCGGTTTTGACCGCGTCGAACATCTCCTCGAAGGTGCGCAACGGCACGGTCTGTACCGAGGCGCCAAACACCCCGCGCGCAGCTTCCTCGCTGAACGCACCTGCTTCTCCTTGAAAGGCGACTCGAAGTCCCATCGGCATCGGGCCGACAGGATACACCGCAGCCCAGTCTTATCCCGGTATCTTCATCTTATATCCGACGTGGCGGACGGTTTCGATGAGGTCCGCGCCTGCTCCGAGCTTCGAGCGCAGGCGCCGAATGTGGATATCCACGGTACGGGTGTTGCCCGTGTAGCGGTAACCCCAGACCCGGGACAACAGTTGCTCGCGGGTAAAGACGCGTCCTGCGCCCGTGGCCAGGAACTTCAAAAGCTGAAACTCTTGCCGGGGCAGTTTGAGCGGTTTGCCACGGTAGTGCGTCTCGACGGCCACGGTATCGATGACGAGATCACCCATCTTGATTCGTCCTTGAGCCCGGAACGATGAAAGACGCCAATCCAGCTGACGCACGCGGGCGTAGAGTTCGGGTCCGACGATAGGCGACAATACGAAATCATCCACGCCGATCTCCGGATCCAGTCCGGGTAGCCGTGAAACCTCGATGCACAGCAACACCGGTACATCTGCAAGCGAAGGCGATGCGCGGACGTGCTTGACCGCAGCGCGTCCGATTTCGAGGTGGGCACCTGCGTCGATCAAGACCACCTGGGGGCGAACCTGTTCGATGTCGTCTGGCAATTCGTCCAAATCGAAGCCGACGGGAACCACCTCACAGCCAAGTTCGCGCAAAGCGTAGCCGGGCGACGTGGGCTCATCGAAGGCATTGCCGGGTCGAGAGGTGACGACAATTGCTCGCATCGTGTTGGAAACATTACACGGCTTGCGCCTAATTCAAGCTGAAATAAAGGGAAATTTGTTAATTCAATGTTTCCAGATCTGATTTGAGATGGCTCCGAAGTTGCGCAATTGTTTCGGCCAGGTTTCGGTTTCTAAAAAAACCCAGCGCAGGCGAAATGCTGGATTGTCACGGAGCAAAACGAGGTGCTAGTTTCACTTACCCTGTGGGGTTAAACCCCAATTCCAGGCCGTCGTTCGCGACGGCCTTTTTTTGACGCAATCGATGAACCAGCCAGGCAGATCCCCCAACGGTTTTCCCGAAAAACAAGGTCTATACGACCCCAGCCACGAGCATGATGCGTGCGGCGTTGGCTTCATCGCCGACCTGCATGGACGCAAGTCTCACGCGATTGTGCGCAGTGGTGCGGAGATCTTGCGCAACCTCGCGCACCGCGGGGCGTGCGGCTGCGAGGCCAACACCGGCGACGGCGCTGGCATTCTTTTCCAGATCCCGGATCGGTTCTTCCGTTCGGTCCTCGGCAACGACGACATTCACTTGCCACCGGCTGGCGAGTACGGCGTGGGCATGGTGTTCCTCCCTACCGATCGCAAGGAACGCGATCTGGCGGAACGGCTCTTCGAGCGCGCCATTTCGTCGGAACGTTTGCATTTTCTTGGCTGGCGTACCGTTCCGGTCGACGACAGCAACATCGGCTTTACGGCCAAGGCGTCGCAGCCGGTGGTTCGCCAGCTTTTCATCGGACGCGGAGATGGCGTCAAAGACGCCGAGACGTTCGAGCGCCGATTGTACCTTGTTCGCAAGACGGCGGAACGGCTCGTTCGCGAAAGCAGCATGGGTCAGCAGCGTGATTTATTTTACGTTTGCAGCCTGTCGTCGCAGACCCTGGTTTACAAGGGCATGCTCACGCCAGAGCAGGTCGAACCGTATTACCCAGACCTCGTCAACAGCGAAATGGAATCCGCGATTGCGCTCGTTCACTCGCGTTTTTCGACCAACACCTTCCCAAGCTGGGCGCGAGCCCATCCCTACCGGGTGATGTGCCACAACGGGGAAATCAACACCCTGCGGGGCAATGTGAACTGGATGCGCGCCCGTGAAAGCGCGCTCGAATCCAGGCTGTTTGGCGCCGATGTTCGCAAACTACGTCCTGTCATCGACGAGACCGGAAGCGACAGCTCGATGTTCGACAACGTTCTCGAGATGTTGTGGATGGGGGGGCGTCCGATCGAACACGCGGTCATGATGATGGTTCCCGAACCGTGGCGGGGCCACGAGGGGATGTCCGCCGAACGGAAGGATTTCTATCGCTTCCATAGCTGCCTGATGGAGCCATGGGACGGTCCCGCGGCGATCATGTTTACGGACGGTCGCAAGGTCGGCACGGTGCTCGACCGAAACGGTTTGCGTCCCCTGCGCTATTACGTGACCAAGGACGGTCGCGTGATCATGGGTTCGGAAGCGGGCGTTCTGCCCGAGATTCCGCCCGAGCTCATTGAGACCAAGGGCCGCATTCAACCCGGCCGCATGTTCCTTGTAGATCTGGAGCAAGGCCGAATCGTTCCAGACGAGGAAATCAAAGGTCACTACGCGAAGCAGAATCCGTACGGCAAATGGCTGGCGGACAATCTGACCTCGCTCGACGTGTTGCCGCCCGGTAAGCCGGCCGTGTTGTCGGATTCGGCAACGGTTGAGCAACGCCAGGAGACCTTTGGATACAACAGCGAAAGCCTGAACCTGATTGTGCCGATGGCCGAGTCGGGCGCGGAGGCGATTGGTTCCATGGGCGACGATACACCCCTTGCGGTGTTGTCGAACCGCGCACGACCGCTTTACGACTACTTCAAGCAGTTGTTTGCACAGGTTACGAATCCTCCGGTGGACGCGATTCGCGAAGAGCTGATTTTCGACATCGGCACGGCCATCGGGAAAGAACTGAACCTGTTCGAGGCGCGTCCCGAGTCGGCCCATCAAATCGAGCTCGATACGCCCTTTCTGCGCAACGATCAGCTTGAAACGTTGCGTGCGCTCGACGGCACCGCCGCGTCTCGTGGATTCAAGTCCATCACCTTGCCCATGCTCTACGAGATTGCTGGCAACGGACCGAAACTGGAATCGGCACTGGCCGAGTTGCAATCGCGGGCCGAGGAAGCCGTCGAGGCGGGTCATGACATCATCATTCTGTCGGACCGAAACCACGGCGCGACGATGGTGCCCATTCCCGCCTTGCTGGCCGTGAGCGCGGTTCACCATCACTTGCTCCGGTGTGGCACGCGAACGCGCACGTCGATTGTCGTCGAAAGCGGCGAGCCGCGCGAAGTGCACCACGTTTGTTTGCTGCTGGGCTTCGGCGCATCCGCTATCAATCCGTATCTTGCCTTCGAGACGATTGCCGAGATGCATCGCCAGGGCATGATCAAAGCGACGCCTGAAAAGGCCGAAAAGAACTTCATCAAGGGACTTTCGAAAGGTGTTACGAAGGTCCTGTCGAAGATGGGCATTTCAACCGTGCAGAGCTATCACGGCGCTCAGGTCTTCGAGGCAATCGGCCTCGACCCGGATCTCGTGAACCGATACTTTACGGGGACAACCTCGCGTATTTCCGGCATTGGCATTGATGTCGTCGCCGAGGAGGTGGCCCGTCGCCATGCCCGTGCGTTCGTCACCGATCGCAAGGTTGTGAGAATCGGTCTCGATCCGGGTGGTTCGTACAAGTGGCGTAAAGATGGTGAATTCCACCTCACGAACCCCAAGACGATTCACTTGCTGCAAGATGCGGTTCGCACCAATAACTACGAGAAGTTCAAGGAGTTCTCGAAGCTGATTGACGAACAGTCGCGCGATATCTGCACGTTGCGCGGACTGATGTCCTTCCGCAAGGCGCGTCCCCCCGTGCCCATCGAGGAGGTTGAAAGCGAAGAGGCAATTGTAAAGCGATTCAAGACCGGCGCGATGTCGTACGGTTCGATCAGCAAAGAGGCACACGAAGCGATCGCGATTGCGATGAATCGTCTCGGAGGCAAAAGCAACACAGGCGAAGGTGGCGAGGACCCGGCGCGGTTTGTCCCGGATGCCAACGGCGACTCCCGTCGAAGCGCGATCAAGCAGGTGGCCTCGGGTCGTTTCGGCGTCACGAGCGAGTACCTGACCAACGCGGACGAATTGCAGATCAAGATGGCCCAGGGGGCGAAGCCCGGTGAAGGTGGGCAGCTTCCGGGGTCCAAGGTCTATCCGTGGATCGCGAAGGTGCGCCATTCGACGCCGGGCGTGGGCCTCATTTCGCCGCCACCGCATCACGACATCTATTCGATCGAGGATCTGGCTCAGCTCATCCACGATCTCAAGTGTGCCAACAACCGAGCGCGCATCAGCGTGAAGCTCGTGGCCGAGGTTGGTGTCGGCACCGTTGCAGCAGGTGTTGCGAAGGCCAAGGCCGACGTGGTGCTTGTGAGCGGTTACGACGGCGGCACCGGTGCTTCGCCGCTGACCTCCATCAAGCACGCAGGCGTTCCGTGGGAACTGGGACTTGCCGAGACCCACCAAACGCTGGTCTTGAATGACCTGCGCAGCCGCATCTATGTCGAAACGGACGGTCAACTGAAGACTGGTCGTGACGTCATCGTCGCGACGCTACTCGGGGCCGAGGAATATGGCTTTGCGACCACGCCACTTGTAACGCTCGGATGCGTGATGATGCGGGTGTGTCACCTCAATACCTGTCCGGTGGGCGTGGCAACGCAGAATCCTGAACTGCGCAAGCGATTCACGGGCGATCCGCAACACCTGGTTAACTTCATGCGATTCGTCGCACGGCAAACCCGTGAATGGATGGCCGAGCTGGGTTTTCGTACCATCAACGAGATGGTCGGTCGAACCGAGATGTTGGAGATGCGCGAAGCCGTTTCGCACTGGAAGGCACGTGGACTCGATTTCTCGGCCATCTTGCACAAACCCAACATGCCAAGGAGCGTGGGCCGTTACCGTCAGATCGCGCAGGATCACGGCCTTGAGACCGAATACGACGACACCACCCTCATCGGTCTTTGTCGACCGGCCCTCGACAAGCGCAAGTCTGTCGAGGCGAACCTTCCCGTACGCAACGTCAACCGCACTGTCGGAACCCGTCTCGGCAGCGAGGTGACGAGAGCCTATGGTGTCAAAGGACTCCCGGAGGACACGATCAAGATCCACTTCCGCGGCTCGGCGGGCCAAAGCTTCATGGCTTTTGTTCCAAAGGGAGTCACCTTCACGCTTGAAGGCGACGCCAACGACTACGTGGGCAAGGGATTGTCGGGTGGCAAGTTGGTGGTGTTTCCGCCTCGCGAAGCGACGTTTGCAGCGGAAGATAACGTCATCGTCGGCAACGTGGCGCTCTACGGCGCAACGGGGGGCGAGGCCTACTTGCGCGGCATGGCCGGCGAACGCTTTTGCGTCCGCAACAGCGGTGTGGACGCCGTGGTTGAGGGAGTGGGCGACCACGGTTGTGAGTACATGACCGGCGGTCGCGTGGTGATTCTCGGTCAGACCGGGCGCAATTTCGCGGCCGGTATGTCCGGTGGCATCGCCTACATCCTCGACGAGTCACGCGACTTCGCGAGCCGATGCAATATGGAAATGGTCGCCGTCGAACCCCTCTCGGGTGCCGAGGAGATCGAGCTCGTCCAGGGCATGCTTGCTCGACATGTGAAGTACACCCAGAGCGAGCGAGCCAAAACCATTCTGGCGGGTTGGCAAGAGTGGAAGAAACTCTTCGTTCGAGTCATTCCGCACGACTATCGCAACATGCTCGCGGCGCAGGCCGAAATGCGCAAGCTCGGCCTGTCTCCCGAAGAGGCAGAGCTTGCGGCGTTCGAGCAAAACCTCTCCAAGCCGGCGGCCGCAGGCAAGTAGCCAACGTCGTAAGCGCAACACGCCACCACCAGGTCAAATTCAAGATGGGCAAACCAACTGGCTTTATGGAAATCGATCGACACGCTCCCGGATCTGCCGATCCGAGAGGGCGCGTCAAGCACTGGAATGAGTTCCACGAACATCTTGATGACAAGGTGCTAGAGGAGCAAGGCGCTCGCTGCATGGATTGCGGTGTTCCGTTTTGTCATACCGGTCAGATCATTGCGGGGATGACGGCGGGCTGTCCGCTTCACAATCTGATTCCAGAGTGGAACGATCTGGTTTACCGGGGTCAATGGCGTGCTGCGATTGATCGTTTGCACAAGACCAACAATTTTCCCGAGTTTACGGGTCGGGTCTGTCCGGCCCCCTGCGAGGGATCCTGTGTTCTGGGGATCAATGCCCCGGCAGTGACCATCAAGAGCATCGAATGTGCGATCGTCGATCACGCATTTGAGCAGGGCTGGATTGTTCCCGTCATCCCCGAAAAACGCAGCGGCAAGACGGTCGCCATCGTGGGTTCGGGACCTGCAGGTCTCGCATGTGCCGCCGAACTCAACCAGGCGGGTCACACCGTGACGGTGTTCGAGCGCGCCGATCGCATTGGTGGGCTGCTGATGTACGGCATTCCCACGATGAAGCTCGAGAAGCGGCTTGTAGACCGTCGCATCGAGCAGATGCGCGCCGAAGGGATCACCTTTCAGACTGGCGTCGAGGTGGGCAAAAACTATCCGACCGAGAAGTTGAAGTCCTCGTTTGATGCGATCGTCTTGTGTGGCGGCGCCACGCATGCGCGCGATCTGAATGTGCCGGGCCGCGAGTATAAGGGCATCTACCCGGCGATGGAGTTCCTCACCAAGAACTGCAAGAGCTATCTCGACAGCAATCACGCCGACGGCAATTACATCTCTGCCAGGGACAAGCACGTGGTGGTGATTGGTGGTGGTGATACGGGAACCGATTGTGTCGGTACCTCGATTCGCCACGGATGCAAAAGCCTGGTGCAGCTGGAGATCCTGGCGCAGTCACCAGCGGAACGGGCGAAAGATAATCCCTGGCCGCAATGGCCACGCATTCACCGCGTGGATTATGGTCAGGAAGAGGCCGCTGCTCTGTGGGGTTCGGATCCGCGCGCCTACGCGGTTTCCACCAAGAAGATCGTTGGCGATGCCGAAGGAAACGTTCGCGAGGTTCACGTCGTTGGTGTTCGGATGGTTCCGGGTGTCGGTGGCAGCAAGATGGAAGAGATCCCGGGCACGGAAAAGGTCATCAAAGCCGACCTCGTGTTGCTCGCGATGGGCTTCCTTGGTCCCGAAAAGTCGGGCTTGTTGACCGAGCTTGGCGTTGAACTTGATGTCCGCGGCAACGTGAAGGCGAACGAAGAAAACAAGGCGACCTCGGTTGCGGGTGTGTTTGCTGCCGGCGACATGCGGCGCGGCCAGTCGCTGGTTGTATGGGCGATTGCCGAAGGCCGACAGGCAGCGCGCGACGTGGATCGCCACCTGATGGGTCAGACCGTTCTCGTGTGATCACCATCCGCAATACGCTACGGGTCACACCACTTTGCCTGGATTCATGATGTCCCCGGGATCGAGGAGCGTTTTGATTCCGGTCATCAACCTGCGATCGACGGCACTTCGGTAGTGCCATAATTCCTCCCGCTTGAGTTTGCCGATGCCATGTTCGGCGCTGATGCTGCCGTCGAATGCGGCCACGCGATCGTGTACCAGGCGCCAGACTCTGGCTTGCAGGTCGGCGGGAACCGGTGCGTTGCCAAGTTTTGGAAATGCCACGTTGAGGTGCAGGCTGCCGTCTCCGAGGTGTCCGAACACGACCAGTTCGGTGTCGGGATATGCGGCCGCGACCTCGCGCTGCACTTCCGCGAGGAAACTCGAAATGCGCCCGGGGGTGACGCTCACATCGTGTTTCACCGATGCGCCGGCGCGTTTTTCCGCTTCGGGAATGCTTTCGCGCAGGCGCCACAAAGCCGCGGCCTGGGTGGGATTGGCGGCCATCACGGCGTCGCCGGCAAGGCCCACTTCGGCGGCTTGCATCAGCGAGTTCTCAACCGCATCACGGGCAGCGAAGTCTCGCCAGTAGCTTGCTACTTCAACCAGCACGCAGGCTGCGGGAATGTGCCCGAAGGGTGATTGCAACTGCGGGCAGTGCTTGAGCAACATCTCAAAGGCGGTCTGACCGATGAACTCAAAGGTCACGACATTGTCGCCGGCATCGTTTTGCAAATGGCGCAACAGCTTCACGGCAGCGTCGGTGTCGGGCACCGAAACCATGGCAGTCACGGTCTCGCGGGGTCGGGGAAATAACTTTAGTGTGACGGCCGTGACAAGACCGAGGGTGCCCTCGGCGCCGATGAAGAGATGTTTGAGATCGTATCCGGTGTTGTCTTTGCGCAGACCGCGCAAGCCGTGCCAGATTTCGCCGCTTGGCAACACCGCCTCGATGCCCAGCACCAGATCGCGCGTCATTCCGTATCGCAACACGGCCGTGCCGCCCGCGTTGGTTGAAACAAGACCGCCCAGTTGGGCCGTCCCTTCCGCCCCGAGGCTGAGCGGAAAAAGACGCCCCGCTTCTTCGGCCGCGCGTTGCACGTCGCCGAGCACGCAGCCCGCCTCGGCGGTCACCAGATTGTCGAAGGGATCAAGCGAGCGGATGCGCGCCATTCGGCCCAGGCTGACGATGATCTCTCGCCCCGTATCGTCGGGCGTGGCGCCGCCGCAAAGTCCGGTGTTGCCGCCCTGGGCAACGATGGGTCGCCCCAGTCCGTGCAACAGATTGACGACCGCGGCGACTTCCTCGACCTGGCCCGGTCGCACGACAAAGGGCGAACGCCCAACAAATGCTCCGCGCCAGTCGGTCAGATACGGCGCAATGTCATCGACCTTATCGAGCAGGCCAGATGGGCCCACGATCGCCAGAAGTGCGGCGCGCATTGCATCGTCGGTCATTCGGGTGACGATCCCACAACCGGCGCCTGATGGGAACCGACAGAGTCTATTTGCCGTCGACGATGGCAGCCATCGCAGGTGACAGCAGGGCACGCGGAACTTTCAACGCGATGATCGCGTTGCGACAGCGTTTCCGCTCTTCTTCTGTGATGATCCCATCCGCCATCACGTCGCGCTTGAGCGCTTCGAGGAACTCACCAAAAACCGCCTTCACATCCGACACGCTGAGCATCGCCGTTGCGTAGAAGGCCTGGAGTTCGGCCCGTTCGGCATCATCAATGGTTCCGTCCGCAAGGACGCGGGTCAATAGGTTGCGCAGGTAGGTCTTGGGATCGGTGGTGGAGTGCATGGTGCCCTTTCCGGAGGATCCCTTGAAAGTTCGGCATCCTGGCGCAACCCCTTGAGTGTCTTCGGCGCTATAAAGTCCGCGTGGTGACGTTTGACTACGACTTCGTCGTTGTTGGCTCCGGATTTGGCGGGTCGGTCTCGGCCATGCGTCTGTCTGAGAAGGGTTATCGAGTTCTCGTGGTGGAAAAGGGCAAACGCTATCGGCCCGAGGATTTCGCAAAGACAAGCTGGGATTGGCGGCGCTTTCTCTGGAAACCCCGCCTGGGTTTGTACGGCATTCTGCAAATGACGCTGCTGAAGGACGCTTTCGTGCTGCATGGCGCAGGCGTGGGTGGCGGCAGCTTGGTGTACGCGAATACGTTGCTTGAACCGGACGACAAGGTCTTTGCCTCGGCGGCCTGGTCTGGTCAGGACTGGCGGACGATTCTCGCGCCCCACTATGCGACGGCCCGCCGGATGCTGGGTGTCGTACCGGCGCCCGAGCTCTACGCTGCGGATCGGCTCTTGCGCGACATCGTGAGCGAAGAAGGCAGGGGGGCGAGCTTCAAGGCAACCGAGGTGGGCGTGTTTTTCGGTGAGCCGGGCCGGCAGGTGCCGGATCCCTATTTCGATGGCCAGGGCCCTGCGCGAACAGGTTGCACCCATTGTGGCGCCTGTATGGTGGGTTGCCGCGTTGGCGCCAAGAACACACTCGACAAGAACTATCTGTATTTTGCCGAGAAAAACGGCGCCGAGATCTTGGCCGAGCACCAGGTGGTCCGCCTGGCGCCCGAGACCGGGGGCGGGTACAGCCTGACGGTCGAACGCTCCACGGGCTGGTCGCATCCCCGTCGTACGATTCGTGCCCGCAACGTGGTCCTATCGGCGGGGGCGATTGGCACCGTCGATTTGTTGTTGCGCTGCCAGAGATCCGGGTGGTTGCCGGCTTTGTCGTCGCTTCTAGGGGATTTTGTGCGCACGAACAGCGAGGCCCTCTTGGGCGTTCGGGCGGGGGATGGTACCGACAATAGCCGCGGCATCGCCATCGCGAGCGGTGCGTACATCGACGACGACACGCACGTCGAGATGGTGCGCTACAACCATGGTTCAGACGCGATGGGATTGCTCGGGACCATCTTGACCGGAGGTGGAGGGGCGATGCCACGCTGGTTGCGATGGATGGGCACGATGTTGCGGCATCCGTTGCGTGGCCTTCGTGCGACGATTCCGTTTGGCTGGGCAAAACGTACTGCGATATTGTTGATCATGCAGCCGGTCGACAACTTCTTGCGTTTGCGGCTTGGCCGTCGGTGGTTTTCGCCGTGGCGGCTTGGCCTGGTTTCGCAGTGGACGTCGGACAGGCCGGTGCCGGTATTTTTTCCCAACGGCCAGGCATTGGCGCAGAAAATGGCCGAACGTATGAAGGGGACCGCCCAGAGCGGCATCGTGGAGGTCCTGGCGAACGTATCGACCACGGCCCATTTCATGGGGGGCTGTCCCATTGGCGGTTCGCCGGAGACGGGTGTTGTCGACGTGCAGGGGCGGGTCTTCAACTACCCGGGTCTATTTGTTGTCGACGGCTCGACCATTCCGGGAAACCTCGGCGTCAATCCAAGCCTCACCATCACGGCGATGGCCGAACACGCGATGAGCCATGTCCCGGTGAAGGTGGCTTAACGCCCCTGCTGATCCAGCACGCGCCTGACCTGATCCCGAACGGCGTCGTAGTTATTGGGTACCGACACCGGCGCGTTGGCGTGATGCGGTTGCGGCACATCCTTGAGCTTTTGGTCGTGGTAGCCGATCTTGAAGTCGGTGAATTTCAAACCGTTGGCGGTACTGATGACGACGACATTTTGACCCTTGGTGATCAACTTGCGGGCGATGAGCTTTTCCAGCACGGCGAGGGCAACGCCCGTGTGGGGACAGCAGAACATGCCCGTGCGATCGGCGCGCGCGGCCGCATTGGCCAGCTCGGCCTCGGTGGCTTGCTCGACCAATCCATCGAACTGCTTGAGGGCACGAATGGCCTTGTCGCGGCTGACCGGATTGCCGATCTGAATCGCGGAGGCGAGCGTGGTTTTCGGTACCATCGGCGCAAAGGACTCGAAGCCTTTCAAATAAGATTCGTAGAGCGGATTGGCATGGGCCGCCTGCGCAACACAGATGCGTGGCGTTTTCGTGATGATTCCAAGCTCGCGCATCAGATTGAACCCAGCGCCAAGCGCGCTGACGTTGCCTAGGTTACCGCCCGGAATGATGATCCAGTCTGGCACGCGCCAGTCGAACTGCTGAACGATCTCGATGCCGACCGTCTTTTGGCCTTCAAGGCGCAGCGAGTTCATGCTGTTGGCGAGGTAGACATTCTCTTCGTCTGCCAATCGTTGCACAAGCGCCATACAGTCATCGAAGTTTCCTTCAAGTGCCAGCACGGTGGCGCCGTTCGCCAGGGGTTGCACGAGCTGCGCAGTCGAAATCTTACCCGCGGGCAAGATGACGAGAGATGGAATGCCGGCGGCAGCACAGTAAGCTGCGAGTGCAGCGGACGTGTCACCCGTCGACGCACAGGCGACGGCACCAACCCGCTTGCCATCGGTCATCATTTGTTTTACGGCTGACACCAGCACCGTCATGCCTAGATCTTTGAACGAGCCAGTATGCGAATTGCCACACAGCTTGATCCAGAGATCTTCAATCCCGAGCTGCGCGCCGTAGCGTTGGGCCCAGAACAGATTCGAGCCGCCCTCGAACATCGACACGACGTTCTCGTCGCGGATGTAGGGGTGCACCCATTCCCGCTTGCCCCAGACACCGGAGCCCACGGGCCACTCGCTGCTCAAGAAGCGCTTCTCGAAAAGTCGGCTCCATTCAATGGCGCTGCGGCTCTTCAGGGCATCGAGATCGTGGGCGACCTCAAGAAGGTTTTTGCACTTGGGGCAGCGGTATATGATCTCGTCCAGGGGGAATTTCCCCTCGCAGCCGGCGATGCAGCGAAAATGCGCGTGGAATTGCGTCATGGGCGCGCACTTTAGCCGATTTTCCGGGCGAGTCGGGGTGGGTGCGCAATTGCGCAAAAAACAGTATCTTGTCGCCCCGGCTCTTGACGCCCTGCCTCCAAAATTTGGAGCCGAGCGGTTGGGCGCCCAGCTCGCCATGCCCGCCAAAGCCAAGAAACCCAGCAAGCGCTCCTCCACCCGTCGCCCGGTCGCCGGTCGTCGTCTCGTCGTCTACAAATTCGGAGGCGCCTCGATGTCGGACGCCGCCGCGTTCAAACACGCCGCGACCATCGTGAAAGCCAGCGAATCGCCCGTCGTGGTGGTTTGTTCGGCACCTGCCGGGGTGACCGATCTCTTGCTCGCCGTTGCCCGGGAAGCGCATGCGGGCAACATGCCTGCGGTCGAAAAGACAATCGGAGAATTGCGGGCGAAATATTTGCACATCGCGCGTGGCCTGGGCTTGAAGGCTGCGCCCCGCAAAGTGCTCGAGCGAGAGATCGACGCCCGCCTTTCCGAGCTGGAAGCGATCGGCCGCGGCCTGGCGGCGGTCGGCGAGCTCACCTTGCGGACCACCGACCTCATCGTCGCGCGCGGCGAACGCATGGGCACGCGCCTCTTCCAGGCGACGCTTGAGGCCGCCGGCATCAAGAGCGAATACGTGGACGCCATCGACCTGGTGTCGACGCACGGCCCTTATGGTGGCGCGTCTCCGGATATGCCTGCGACCGACAAGCGGGTCAAAGCGCGCCTTGCGCCTCTCGTTGCAAAGGGCATCGTACCGACGGTTCCTGGTTTCATCGGAGCCTTCTACCCCGATGGCGATGACTCGAAGACACCCGACACCGTCACGCTTGGCCGTGGCGGCACGGATCTGACCGCGACCCTCGTGGCGCGCGCTCTTGGTGCAACCTCGGTTTCCCTGTGGAAAGACGTTCCGGGTTTGATGACGGCCGATCCGCGCGTTGTACCGGATGCGCGAATCGTACCACAGCTCAATGTGCGCGAGGCCGGCGAGCTTGCCTATTATGGTGCCAAGGTGCTGCACCCGCGTGCCTTGACCCCGGTGGCCGGCAAGGACATTCCAGTTTTTGTTCGACCCTTTGCCGATCCGACGGCAATCGGAACGGAGATCTCGGCGCGCCACACGCTGGATCGCTATCCGGTCAAGGCGTTGTCGGCTGCGACGGGTCAGGCCCTTGTCACCATCGCAGGCCGGGGTCTCCTCGGCGTGCCCGGGGTCGCGGCGCGTGCATTTGCAACACTTTCGCAACACGGTTTGTCGGTTTCACTCATCACGCAGTCTTCGTCCGAACAAACCATTTGTTTCACGGTCCCCGAATCGCAAGCCCGGGCCGCGCAGACCGCATTGCAGCAGACTTTTCGCGAAGAAATAGGCCGACGCGACGTCGACAGCATTCAGATATTGCCCGGGATGGCGACGATTGCGGTCGTTGGTCTCGGCATGGCCGGCCACGTTGGCATTGCGGCCCGGGTTTTCACGGCGCTCGCTACGGGCAACGTGAACCTGGTCGCGATCGCGCAAGGATCGTCGGAATTGAATATTTCATTCGTGGTCGCATCCTCGCAATCCGGGGAGGCCCAGCGTCGCATTCACGATGCGTTCCAGCTTTCCAAAATCGGTGGCGGCGCCATGTCCGGTCAGGAATCGGTTGACGTGGTGCTGCTGGGCTTTGGCCAGATCGGTCAAACCCTGGCTGGCATGATCGTCCGCGGCAAGCGCGACAAGGGTACCTTGCCCGCGAGCGCCAAGAAATTGCGCGTGGTCGCAGCCATCGACAGCGGTGGCTTTATATTCAACCCCGATGGCCTTTCTGCCGCGCAGGTCGCAACGGCCATTCGCGACAAAAAGCAGGGAAAGGGGCTTTCTAAAACCTCAGGCGGTCACCGTGGCAGTGGTACGGATGCCCTGCGCATGTTGACCCGGCACGCTTTGACCCGTCCCATTCTGGTCGACAACACGGCCCACGATACCTCAGCACTGCTCGGTGCGGCGGCCGAGGCTGGCATGGATCTGGTGCTGGCCAACAAACGACCCCTGTCGGCCTTGAAAGCCGACGACGAGAAGTTGCGTGCTGCGGTTCGCAAGGGTGGCGGTCGCATTCGCTTCGAGGCCACCGTTGGCGCTGGCTTGCCCGTGCTCGACACCTATCGGAAGCTGGTCGACTCCGGTGACAAGGTCCTGAAAATAGAGGGCTGTCTGTCCGGAACGCTCGGCTTCTTGCTGACCGAGGTCAGCCGGGGCCGAAAGTTCTCCGAGTCGGTGCTGGACGCGATGAAGCGTGGCTATACTGAGCCTGATCCGCGTGACGATCTGTCGGGGATGGACGTGGCACGCAAGGCTCTCATCCTGGGACGTTTGCTTGGGTTTGACGGTGATCCTTCGGATGTTGCCGTCGAGAGCCTTGTCCCGGCCGCAGCACAGAAACTCTCGCGCGAGGCTTTTGTGTTGCGCCTTGCCGAGTGGGATGAAGAATGGCGCAAGCGGGCCGATTCCGCACAGGCCAAGAACAGTGTGTTGCGCTACGTCGCAACCGTCACGGGCAAGAAGCTTTCGGTTGGCCTTGAGCGGGTTGCGAAGGGAACGCCCTTCGCATCGCTTGAAGGTACGGACAACCAGATCGCGTTCACCACCGTCCGCTACCGTTCGCCTCTCGTCATCACGGGTGCGGGTGCGGGCCTTGAAGTCACCGCCGGCGGCGTACTCAACGACATCCTGGATCTGGTGGAGTGATGGCCGAAGCGACTCGACCGGGCGAAAAGGTCGTTATTCTCGGAGGAGGACTCACCGGCATCTCGGCCGCGTTGCACATGGATGCGCCGTTTGTGCTGTTCGAGAAAGAAGGGCGGCTCGGGGGTCATGCACGAACCGAATCACGCGATGGATTCCATTTCGACGTGACCGGACACTGGCTGCACCTGCGTGATCCTTCGGTGAAACAGCTGGTTTCGGAAATCTTGCCCGAGCAAATGGTGCGCGTCGCGCGCAAGGCCCGGGTGTTTTGTAACGGCGTACTGACCCGCTACCCGTTTCAAGCCAACCTTCACGGACAGCCGCCCGAGGTCATCAAGGAATGCTTGATGGGGGTCATCGAGGCCAACCGTGACACGAAATCGTTCGGCGAGCCGCGCGACTTCGAGGCCTACTGTCTGCGGCATTTTGGTGCCGGGATCTCGAAGCACTTTATGATCCCATACAACGAGCGCCTGTGGGGCGTCCATCCGCGCGAGATCACGGCCGAGTGGTGCTCGCGCTTTGTGCCGCTGCCGAATCTGGAACAGATCGTGGCGGGCGCGGTCGGCGCTGGCCCTCCCGAGATGGGTTACAACGTCGAGTTTGTTTATCCCAGGAAGGGCGGCATCGAAACCTTCACCCGCGCGCTGGTCGATCACATGCAGACCAAGACGGCGGCCCACGGTCAGGTACATCTGAACGCGTCGCCGGACGTGATCGACGTGCATCGACGCGAAGTGGTTGTGGGAGGCGAACGCGTGCCTTACCGCGCGGTTGTGGCCTCGATTCCGCTGCCGGAGTTGTGCAAGCGCATGCCGGATCTGCCGCGCGAGATCGAAGAACATGCAGCACGTTTGCGCTGCACCACCTTGACCTATATGAACGTCGCGACGCGGAAGCCGCCGCGCGCGGACTGGCACTGGATCTACGTGCCCGAGACGAAGTATCCGTTCTATCGGGTGGGTTCGTTCTCGAATGCGGTGCCGTCGATGGCGCCCGAGGGTAAGGGCTCGTTCTATGTCGAGCTCGCGCAGCGGGGCCCGGTCACGGATGTGGCGGCAACGACCCGCGACGTCGCACAGGCGTTAACGGATGCGGGCGCAATTGACAGCCCGGACGACGTGCTCTTCGCCGATCCGCGGGAGATCCGATACGCGTATGTGGTCTTTGACGAGCACTACTACGCCGCGACCCACGCCATCTTCGCCTTCCTTGAATCGCACGGCATCTATCCGCGCGGTCGATATGGCGCCTGGACTTACAACGCGATGGAAGATTGCGTGATCGCGGGCCGAGAAGTGGCCACGACGATTCGCGCTGCACATGGAGAACCGCAATGAGCACGACAAAGAAAACGACGTCCGCGCTTGATTCCGCGCCTGCAGCACCTGCAGCGCCGCACGTTTCCATCGTGATTCCAGTCTACAACGAAGAAGGCATCTTGCAGGGCTCCGTACTGGAGCTGCGCGAGAAGATGCGGCCGTTTGGGTTTTCGTACGAGCTCTTGCTCTGTGAAAACGGCTCGCGCGATCTGACGGTGGAAATCGGCAAGCAGCTTGAGAGCCAGTACCCGGAGGTGCGCTTGTTGTCTCTGGGTGAGCCGAACTACGGCGCGGCGATGAAGATGGGCATCCTGGCAGCGAAGGGCACGTTTGTGGTGTGCGACGAGATCGATCTGGTCGACACGGAGTTCTACGCGCGGGCCCTGGCGCTGCTTGAGCGCACCGAAACGGATCTGGTGGTCGGGTCAAAGGCGATGGTGGGCTCGAACGATCAACGTCCACTCTTCCGTCGCACGGCCACGCTGGTCTACAACGGCATGCTGCGTGCGGTCTGCCAGTTTCGTGGTACGGATACCCACGGATTGAAGGCTTTCCGCCGCGAGCTGCTGCTGGACACGGTGAACCACTGCATCCTCGACAAGGATGTGTTCGCGAGCGAGTTCGTGATTCGTGCCCACCGCGAAGGAAAAAAGGTGGTCGAGATTCCGTTCACGGTACGCGAGAAGCGCCCACCGTCGATTCGGTTGCTGAAGCGCGTGCCGCACGTTTTGAAGAGCGTGGCGCGGCTGGCGGTGGCGGTTCGGAAGACGGATGCGGGGTAGGCCGAAAGCCAGCGTCTGCGACCGACGACTGGGGCAAGTTCAGTGCACCGCGCGCATCTCAGTTGTCCGCCGACTTACGCCCCAACCCTCCGCGCATCGCGAGCGCGATACCACCCAGCACGCCTGCCTGATCCCCCAGCTCTGACACCAGGATCTCGATGTCGTCGGTTGGGATCATGCGGACGCGTTCGCGTACGACCGTTCGAATCGTATCCAGCAGCAACGGACCAATGCCGGCCACCCCACCGCACAGAACAACGGCCTGCGGATGCACGGCGATGATATTGTTGGCGATCGACATACCGAGGTATGTGGCGGATCGAATAACCGCTGCCTGAACCCGTTGATCGCCCTGCGCCACCGCTTGCATCATCGTCTTGGCGTTGACCTTGTTGGCATCGCCCCCCGTGATCGATTGCAAGGCTGGCGCACCGCCCGCAAGCAACAGTCGCACGCCTTCGGCCGCAAGGGCAGGTCCTGACATGTAGAGCTCAAGGCAACCGCGCGAGCCGCAAGAGCAGGGCACGCCACCGGGCTCGACCACCTGGTGGCCGAACTCGGAGGCTGCGCCGAGGGCGCCGAGTCGCAAGGCGCCATCCAGAACCGTACCACCACCGACGCCGGTGCCGAGCGCGTAGAGAATAAAATCCCGAACCCGACGACCATGGCCAAACGCAAGTTCGCCCAGCGTCGCCATGCGTGCGTCGTTTAACAGGAACGTCGGCAGGCCGAGTGCCTTTTCGAGTTCCGTTTTGACCGGAACCTGACGCCACTGCCCATCCAGGTTGGGAAGAAAGTGTGTGATGCCGCTGTCGACATCGACGAGACCCGGAACACCCATGCCCATCGCGGCCGGTCGCTGTCCGATCTGCGTCGATAGTTTTTCGACGAGTTCGGCGACGCGCTCGATCACCTTGGCGGGCCCCTCGTAGGAGCGAGTCGGAGTCGATTCCCGTGCGAGCACTTTACCCGTCGACAGGGCGAGGGTTGCGGCAATATTGGTACCGCCGAGATCGACGCTGGCGTAGACGGGTAAAGTCATGAGGCCGTTCAGGATACCGTTTCAGTCGTGCTGCGAGCAAGACCGTCGGGGCGCTATTTTTTGGGGGCAATTGCTGCCATTCGGAGGGCCAGATCACCGATGGCGTCGCTCGAGGCCACAACGTGCAACGGTGCAAATTGCGACTCAAGAAAATGGACACGCGGAGGGGCATCCAGATCGGCGAAGAGCAGCACGGTCGTTGTAAAGCCACGCAGCCGGAGTTGCCGAAGCATCAAGATCCCCTGTTCGCGTGCAAGGCGCGAGGCTTCCGCGGGGGTGCGATTCACGGAAGTCTCTCCCTGTTCGTCAATCAGATCGGGGCCGACGGTTCGACGAAAATCGAGATCGAGCAAGATGCCAGTTACGTCCCCCCGTGCGAGCGTCTCGAAGAGCTCGCGGGCACAGGTCGTGCGTGTGTAACGAAAGTCGGGCACAAACCGCGCGAAGCGATCGCTGTATTCGGCTCCGTCTTCGCAGATCACCCAGTGTGGAGACGCTTCGGTCATGCCCGCTCCGGAAAACAAAGGGCCACAGATTTGATCCACGGCGAAATTTCGGATCGCAGCTCCAGCTGACCGCGCCAGCGTTTGACGACCTCATTGACGATGCCGAGGCCTCGGTCAGCGGGTCGAGCATCGATCATAGCCATCGTCAGTGGGTCCTTAACCGTATCACCAATTGAAATGGTCAGCAGCGTGCGTCCAAGGTCGTCACGTTCACGCGCAGCTCGAACAACAATCGAACCGGGCGGTGCGCCGGGTATTGCTCGCGATGCAGCAAAAGCGTTCCGAAGCAAGTTTGAGACCGCGGTGTAGAGCGCGTCGTGTGGCAACGGGAAGCGCAGGTCGTCGCCCGAAACAAAGAGCGCAGCGGGAATCACTGTGTCGGAAAACTCCGACGAAATTGCGCGAACCCAGGTGTCGAGCGCGGCGGCATCGATGCGAGTGGCAGGTCCGGAGGCAAGCAATTGACTCAGCTGATCGAAATGCAATCCGCGCAAGCGAAGATCGATGGTTGTGAGACGTTTGGCATTCGGATGATCGCGCTCTAGCAACGATTCTGCGGCCGCCAGATCACGATGCAGGCGCCCGAGGATGGGATCGTAGTCGAGGCGACGCAGGACAATGCCGCGTCCCTTTGCCGCGGCTTCCATTCGAGCGTGTGCTTCGACTACGACCTGGGAGGTTGGTTTCGGCTGCAAGAAGGTTTCGCGCAAGGCCTCCCATGGGATTGCGCTTGCAGCGGTGGTCGAGGCCAGCGCAGAGAGATTGCTGGCGCGATGTTTGAGGACATCGTGCCGCAACTGTGCGAGTTCATCGGCGATTTCAGGGAAAAGGTGGGGCTCTCGAAGGAGGGCGTCTGCCACCGATACACCGTGAAAGCGTCGGCGCAGTCGCCAGAACACCACCACGAGCGTCAGCCCGGCGATTCCAAATAGTGTGCCACGAAAACGGCGGCTTTCGGTCTCCCGGAATGTGTTGAGAGAAAGGCGAAGCTGTTCGGCCGTCGCGCGCAAGGCAGGAATCGTTTCAGGAGGAACGACGCGTCCGATCGCAGCGTCGTCGGCCGATAGAAACTTCTCGAGATGCTCGGCAACGTTCGCGTCGCCGTGGCGCGGGCCGGCGCGACGGGCGAGTTTGGCCTCGGCAAGGGGAAGGTGGGCTGCGGCCAGTCCATCGACCACAGCCTGTTCAAGATAAGGAACAAGTTCTTGTCGAATTTGCGGCGTCGTACGGAATGCGATGGAAACCAGCTGAACTTGCGCATGATTGTGTTCGTCGGGTGTGACCTTTCGACCGGGCGCAAGCAGCAGGCGAAGGCATTCGGTGGCGGCAGGCAGATCGCCCTCGAAGGCGTCGATGCGGGCAAGGCGCGCAAGATCGGCACTGGTTCGCTCTTGACGGCAACGGCCACCCACGAGGCTTCGGGCTTCCTGAGTTCTATCGGACAGCAACAGGATTGAGATTTGCGAGTCCGGTGAGCCCTTTGTGGGACTGAGGGCCGCACGAAGGGAAAGTGCCTCGTAGAGTCGGGTCGGCGCGGGCCGCAAGGCGACGTAGCGGGCCAGATCGGAAAGCGCCGCTTCACGTTCACCGCGTTCGTGCCGCAGCCGTGCACGGTCGAGAAATGCTTCGCCGACACCCAGATCCACTGCGCGATCGATCCAGGGTGATACCTGTTTGCGTAGGACAGACAGGGCGGCGCGCCCCGTTTGATCGGCGCCGGCCTGGCTGCGCGCAAAAGACAACACACCCAGTGACAGATGCAACAACCCTTCCCCGGAATTCCAAAGAGCCTTGGCCGTGGATGTCGGCAATTTTTCGTCGAGTGTGTAAAGGATGGTCGCTGCCTCGGCGTATCCCGGCTCGATCGCCAGGGCATCGGTCAACAACTCGGAAGCCAGTCCCGCCGGATCCCCACCGGTCAACCATGCGCGTGCCTGTGCCAGTTTTTCAGTTGCCTCCGGTTTGAGAAGTTGTGTTGCGGTTTGGGGCGATTTTCCCTGGAGCCGCTGCTCGGCCTGTGCTCGCTTTAACAGCGACTCGAGCTGTAGGACAACGGGATCGTCGTTGTTGGAGGGGAAGTTCGCGCGGTGTCGCATCAGTGCGACACGGGCCGATTCAAGATCCCCGAGACGCAGCGAAACGTGAGCTCGCGGCAGCCAGAGATCCGAGTATGCGGGTTCGAGTGCGAGCGCCCGGTTCAATGCAAGGCGCGCCAGCTCCATGTCTGAGCGTCCGCCCATCTGGCTCAGCAATTGTCCAAGTGATCGCCAGGCCCGTGCGTCGGTTGGTGCGAGACGAGTGAGCGCCTCAAGCGTGGTCATGGCCTCGTCATGCCGTCCGAGTGAGACGAGGGCTTGCGCGCGCAAGCGAAGCGCTTCTTTCCAGGTCGCGTTGACAGCGAGTAGGGTGTCGACTTTCGCAAGCGCCCGTGCTGCGTTTTGACTGGCGAGGTCTGCCCCTACCTGCGCGAGTTCCGCCTGCGCTCCCGGGGCGATGGGGGGATCCGGCCAGTTTTCGAGTGCTCGCACCTGTTCATCTCGTTCGAGTTGAAAACGGAGCGTCCCGAGCAGCCTTCTTTGCTCTGGTAGCAAATTGCGAGCGGAAAGAGCAAGCACCCGAGCGCGCGCATCACTCGTGAGTCCCACTGCGCGTTCGAAATCGGCGAGGCCAAGCGCCACGGTGGTTGCCGTCGCCAGGCTCTCTTCGGTGCCAAGTGCGTGCAGGCGCGTGATGGCGTCTGAAAGGAATCCCTGTAGCGCCGACCGGCGATCCCACGACGACGGATCACGAGCAAAGACCTCGGCCAGGCCACCGAGTGCCGGGCCATTGTCGGGAAAGGCTTCAAGCACCAGCCGAAACGCAGCCTCCGCGCCCGACAGATTGCCCATTTGAAGAAGCACCCGTCCCCACATGATGCCAAGTTCGGCATCGGGCTCGCCTTGCTCCAACGCCTTCGCGAGCAGCGCTTCGGCCTCTTCGGTTCGATCCTGACGCAGTAATCGCAATACAGAATCTCGCGTCGCAGCCGTGCGGACGGGCATTGCAATCGGCCGCCACCCGGTGGTCGACCCAGCATCGACCGGTGCTGTCAGAAATAGCAGGTAGAGGCAGAATTGTATCACAACTGTTCCCGCAGCTTTTTGACGCCGAGGCCGAGTTGATTCAGGCGCAGGTGTATCTGCCGTCCGTTGCCCTTCGGTCCAAGCACGAGTTTCGCCATCGCGTCGAGATCGCCTTCGGTCAGTTGAAACAGGGCATTCAGATACTGCTTTTCGACATCGACGGAAAGTTGGGCCAGGGTATCGCGGGGTGCGACCGAGATCTGTACCTGGGTCGCCCCCGCCGTGCGTCGGGCGATGGCACCAGGACGCGCGCTTTCGGGGCGTGCCAACCCCGTTTGAGCCAACAGGCGATCCACCAGCGGATCGGCTATCGCCACGATGGCGGGTGCGCGTCCCGGGACTGTGTGTGACGATTCAAGCGCCTGGGCAATGCAGGCGACGAGGGCGTTGGTTGCAAGGGATCGCAGTTCGCGCGTGTTGCCCGGCCAGGGATGTTGGCAAAGCCGCTCGACGGAGGCCTTTCTGAGAAAGACCGTGAAGCCATCGGGAACCGCCTGCTCGGCACGTGGCGGGCCGTAGATGACGGCATTCTGTTTGCTGTCAAAGTCCCGAGGCGTCGGAAATCGTGCGAGAAACTGGCGGCACAGCGGCGCGAGGGCCTCACTGCTCAAGGCTTGCAGGAAGGCAAATCGGAGCAAGTCCGGAATATCTTCTTTGCGCTCTCTCAGCGGCGGAATGAAGAGACGCGTCGCGGGATTGAGCCGCATGTAGAGGTCGGCCCGGAAACGCCCGTCCTGCACGAGTTCTGCGAGATCGCGGTTGGTAGCAGCCACAAGCTTGACCACCGCTTGTCGTGCCCTGGGATCGCCGAGGCGTTGCACCTCGCCCCTTTCGAGAACGACCAATAGCTGTCGCTGCAAATCCAGATCGAGGTTTCCGATCTCATCAAGAAAGAGCGTCCCGCCATGGGCTTGCTCGAACACGCCCGCCTGATCCTGCGTGGATCCCGTGTAGGCTCCGCGACGCGTTCCAAACAGGTGCGCTGGCAGAAGTGTCGTGGGGATCGTGGATAGATCCGTCGCGACAAAGGGACCCTTCAATCCCGAACGCGGATGTAATACGGTTTCGGCAAGATAACTCTTTCCCGTTCCGGTCTCACCTTGCAAGAGGACCGGCAACGGTGAGCGCGCCAAAACTTCCAGGGACCGTCGCACGCTCTTCATTGCGGCGCTATGCCCCCAGAATACCGGCCCTTCGCGATCTTGGTGGTGAAGATCCAGCGCACGGGTAATTTCGTTCGCCAGCGTTCGGCTGTCGACGATTTCGTTTTCGCAGAAATAGACGCCTGGATCGCTGGTTTGCGGCAGTTCCGAATCGGTTGTGGTGAGCAACACGATGGGCAAGTTCGGATAGTCCCGACGCAGACGATCTAGGATAAAGAGTCCCTGTTTTCGACGCAGCGGCTGCAGCGCGGCTTTTCGTTTCTTTTCGTCGGTCGGTAGCTCGTCCTTGTTCTCGGGCAAGAGGCGCTCTTCGGGGATCGCAAAGTCGAGATCGAGCACCACCAGATCGGGCAGGCTGGGTAGACGTTGCAAGACCTCGGCCGCCTCGAAATAGTCGTGCGCACATTTGAGCGGGCACCCGCGGTCGCGCTCTTCACAGACCTGACACGGGATCTGCCGATCACATCGCGTGATGTAGTCGAACTCACCCAGGTTGCGGTGACACATTTCGATCGTTTGATCGCGATCGTCGATGACTAGCAAACGGGGCATGGGGCCTCAGGACTTTTGGGTAAGGGGATGGTGAGTCAACAGCTCTGCAAACGCCGCGCCGAGTTCAGAAAGGGCCGAAAGTAACTCGGCTGGCGCGTTTTCGGAGGAAGGCGTGAGCGGGAGGGAAAGGCTCTGTGCCCGTTCAATTGCAGCCTCGACTTGTGCAAGTCGCCGTCGGTCTACGGCCGGTGGTGCCTGCGCACGGAAGTGAGCCCAGAGCGTGCGCGCATCGCAGGGCGTCCCGTCTTCGTCGCAAAGGTCAAAGAGCGCACGGCGCAAAAGCGACCAGTCCTGCGCGCCGGGCGCGAGGCCAGATTGCTGCAGATCGCGTGCGGTCCAGAGTACCCGTTTGACGAGATCGTGGCGCACCCGACCGATCCAGACCGTTGTGGCGGAATCTACGATTCCAATATCATAACCCCAAAACGGACCGCTCGGGGCCAGGGTCGTCAAGGTCAGTGGGTCTTCGTGGGTCGTGATTCCTGGAAGGTGGTCGGCAATTCGAGGGTTTTTCCGGCCCGGACAACCCGCGCGGTGACCGTCTCGCCCGGTTTCGAACCGTTGAGTGCGAACATCAGATCCTGCACGCTCACGATCTGGAACTTGCCGAGGCGAATCAGGATATCGCCCCGCTGCATGCCCGAGCGATCCGCGGCGCCACCCGGACGAACGCCCGACAGCAACACGCCCTTTGCACCGCCTGGCGGGCCGGCATAGTCGGGGATGGTCCCAAGCGATGCGCTGAAGTTGCGTATGTCACCGCCCGGTGCGGGCTCCGACACTTTTTGGTAGGTCAGTTTCGGATGAACGCCGAGGCCTATTGCAATTTGTGATACGGTACGCGCGACGACTGCCACACCCGCCGCATTGATCCGGTCTGCGGTGTCCGAAGGTTTGTGGTAGTCCGAATGGCTCCCCGTGAACAAGTGCAACACAGGAATGCCGGCCGGGTAGAATGCCGCCTGATCGCTCGGGCCATAGCCATCGCCGGTGACGGCGCACGTGATGCGCGACGCGCTACAGGCTCCATCCACGATCGGGCGCCATTCGGTCGCCGTATCCACGCCCAGTACCTGCACCGTGTTGTCCCGCAGGCGGCCCACCATGTCGAGGTTGATCATCGCCACCAACTTGTCGAGTTTGGCACGTTTGCGAACATGGTGTGTTGATCCCAGCAGACCCCATTCCTCGGCCGAAAAAAGCGCGAACAAGATATTGTGCTTCAGTTCGCCTCGATGACCGGAAAGCGCGCGGGCGATCTCCAACACGGCGGCTGTTCCCGATGCGTTGTCGTCCGCACCCAGATGGGGGGCTTTCGAATCGGGCGCAAGCGATCCCCGATGTCCAAAGCCCAGGTGATCGTAGTGGGCGCCTATCACAATGGTCGATTCGGTCGGCGTTGTGGCTTTGAGGCGCCCCACGAGGTTGAAGGTCGGTGCTTTCTGAAAAGAGAGCGACACCTTGATGCTGACCGGAACTGTTTTCCTTGCGAGCAGTCGTGGCCAAACGCCCTCGATCGCCTTGCGTTTGATCGCAAGGACCGGCAACCCGGCTTCGTCGCCTGCGGGTGGCGTGGGTTCGGGCAGTGCCGCCTCCGCCGGCATTTCCCATCCGTTTTGACCCTCGGGCGGCGTAGGCCAGTCGACGATCACCAACCCACGCGCGCCGCGTTCGCGCGCGATCCAGGCCTTGCGTCGCAAGTCGCCGATGCGACGCTTTGTCTCGGTTTCGGAAAACTTTGCGCCCTCGGGAGCGAACCGACGCACAACGACAATCTTGTTTTTGACCTTTATCCCGGCATAATCATCGAGTGCCAATTTCTCATCCACCGCGCCGTATCCCGCCAACGCGAGTTCGCCCTCGATTTTTCCGGTCGACGAAAATCCGAGAACCGTGAAGTCTTCTTCTGCGATCTTGGTTTTGTTGATGGATAGTGCCGTGTCGGGTTCAATCGTAACACCAGTTACCAGATCAAAGGACTCCCGGAAAGTGTCGCTATCGCCCGCCGGTTCAAGTCCAATGTCCTTCAGCCGCGCTTCAAGAAATGCGCCGGCGGACAAAAGACCGGCCGTGCCAATTCCCCGTCCTTCTCGCTCGGGCGCAGCGAGCCAGGTGATGTCGTGGCCAACGCGATCGGCATCGCCATCCGCGGCGGAAAGGACAGCCCCTTTGTGCCACGTTGCGAGAAAGACGTTGGTGTCGTGTCCTCCCGTCTTTGTGGCACGGTTTGACGAGAAGGCCATCAAGGTGCCTTGCGGATTGAAGTGCGGAAAGCCATCAAACCCGGGCGTGTCCGTGATCTGCGTTAGCCCGGTTCCATCCGTCCGAATTGCCCAGATGTCGAACTCGCGCGGTCCGAGCGAACCGTGGTTCGACGAAAATAGGATGACGTTTTCGGTCGGATGGAAAAACGGCGCAAAGGCGGCTCCATTGAGGTACGTCAGCTGCATGGGTTCGGAGCCATCTGCGTTTGCTACCCAGAGCTCTAGTTTGGAAGGACGAACCAACCCATTTTTGAGCAAGGCTTGGAAATCCGTAAGCTCTTTGCCGGCGGCCGGGCGACTTGCACGCCAAACGATTTTTGAACAGTCGGAGTTGAAAAATGCGCCGCCGTCGTAACCAGGGGTGTGGGTCAATCGTAACACGTTTTTCCCGTTTGCATCCATTCGGTATAGCTCGATGTCACCGTCTCGTGTCGAGGTGAAAATGATCGAGCCATCCTTGCCGCACACCGTTCCCTCGGCATCGTAACCCTTGTCGAACGTCAAACGGTGAAGGCCGCTTCCATCGGGTTTGACGGAAAAGATGTCGTAGCTGTCATAGAGCGCCCACACATAACCAAGGCTATGGTCTGGCCGCGGAGGACAGCCTTTTCCCTGCAGGTGGGTCGATGCATACAACAAGTTTCCGTCTGGAAAAAAATGGGCGCAGGTCGTTGCACCATCCCCGCTTGAAACGAGGTGTCGATCTCGTGTTTGCAGCGGCATGCGGTAGATTCGATCGCATCCCTCGTCTGGCTGCCGAGACTGCAACGACAGCTGCTGGCCATCGAACGAGAAATACGCTTCGGCATTTTCTCCTCCGAAGGTCAGTTGTTCGAGTTCGCTCAGGAAGACCGACTCGTGCGTCGTAAGGGTTGCGGATGTGTGTTCCGGTATGCGTTCGACTTCGACCGTGACCGGCGCGAGCGGTGCGGCGCATCCAGGTGACCCCATCGAAAGGCAAAGGGCAGAAAACAGCAGCCAGTGACGCCGAAGCACGATCATTGGCGCAATTTAACCGATTTTGGCGCAGGGGGATTGCGCAAGGGCGGGTCTTTGCGTTCAATGCTCCAGATGACGCGGAAATTCCGTTGGGCCGGTGTTCTTGGGATCGCCCTGGTGGTTTCGGTTTTTCACCCGGGTACCGCTGCGGCGAAACCCAGCGGGCCCAAGCTCCTTGTCATGTTGGTCGTCGATCAAATGCGCGCCGACTATGTCGAGCGATTTGGTGGCCAGTGGAAGGGCGGCCTCGCCCGCTTGTTTCAACGGGGAGCCGTGTTCACCGAAGCGGCCTATCCCTATTTGCAGACGGTCACCTGCACCGGACACGCCACCATCGGCACAGGCACTTTTCCGGCTCGCCACGGCATGGTCCTGAATGGCTGGTGGAATCGGGAGAAGGCTCGCGTCATGGCCTGCACCGAGGATCCGGACGTCGTCACAGTCTCCGAGTCTGGATTTGGAAAGACGGGCGACAGCGCTCGGTTTTTGCGAGCCGAAACCCTCGGCGACGTCATGCGCGAACAACTCTGGCCCACGTCCCGTGCTGTGACACTTTCGCTCAAGGCGCGTTCGGCCATCATGCTCGCGGGTCGGCGTCCATTCGCAACACTTTGGTTCGACGGGATCACACCGGTCACGTCAACGGCATTCGCCAAAAGCTTGCCCGACTTCGCCCGGGGTTTCTCGGCGTTGCCAGCCACGGCCCGGCGAATCTGGACGCCCCTGCTTCCCGTCAAGGCGTATGCCTTTGAAGATGCCGGGATTGCTGAACCCGCAGCCAACGAACGTTTCCCACATCCGATCGATGAAAAGAACTGGGCCGCGTCACCCGCAGGCGATCATGCGCTCATCGAGCTTGCCTCGCGCGCCGTGACACAACTGGCGCTCGGTCAGAAGGATTCAACCGATCTGGTGGCAATCAGTTTCTCCTCCCTGGATCTCGTTGGTCATGCGTTTGGTCCACGAAGTCACGAGGTTCAGGACATCCTCCTCCGTCTGGATGTCGAACTCGGACGCCTGTTCGCTTTGCTCGACCAGCGTCTTGGTCGGGAGGGATACGTGGTCGCCTTGAGTGCCGATCATGGTGTGGCGACGCTGCCCGAACAGCTGGTGGCGCTGGGGATGGATGCAGGCCGCATTCCAATGAAGGCGGTGGGCGAACGGATGCAAGCGCAGGTTGCGGCAGAACTTGGTGCTGCCGAGTGGTGCGCATCGTTGCAATACACCGATCTGTATCTGGTCGCCGGTGCTTACGATAGATTGCGACTGCGGCCCGGTGCGCTCCGTCGCGTGGCGCTGGCGATCGAAGCGGTGCCGGGGGTTGAACGGGTTTTTTCGCAGGACGACCTTGTTCCCGATGCACCGGGGTGTGGCGTTCTTTGCCGAACCGCTGCCGCAGGCCATTTTCCCGGTCGAAGCGGTGATTTCATTTTGGTTCCCAAGCCCAACTGGATCATCGCGGAAACCGGAACCACACACGGCACAAGCAACCACTACGATCAGCGGGTGCCCCTGGTCTTTCTTGGCGGCGGAATTCGTCCGGGTAGGTATGCGGATGCCGCCAGTCCCGCCGACATTGCTCCGACACTGGGTGCGATGGTAGGTGTTACGTTTCCACGACCTGATGGCCGCGACCTTCGTGCTGCGTTTACGCGGCGGCCCTAGTGCGTTAGTATTCGAACGGCGACAAGCGCAAGCACTGCGCCCGCGATGATGCCAATCCCGAGTAACATCGCCAGACGTTGGTTGTCGACCGTGCGACCGGCCAGCTTGTCTATCCTGACCGGCGGGTGCGTGTGTTCCGCCTTGCGTGCCAGTCCCTGCACCGTATCGTTGTCGGCGCTTGGCATGCTGCGGGTTGCCCTCGGTAAATGACCACCAAGGCGAACCGCAACCTGTGCAAGTGGCGGCGCAACCTCGTCGAAACTGGGTCGCTTCTCGCGATCCTTGTCCATCATCTTTGCGATGATGCGGGCGAGTTCCGGATCGACATTGTCCGCGTAGCGGTGCGGATCGGGGATGGGTGCGCTCAGATGGGCCCGCATCACCTCGACATACTTTTGAACCTCGGTTCCCTCTTCGGCACGGAAAGGTGGCTTTCCAGTCAACAGGTGAAACAACGTGCAACCGAGTGAATAGACGTCCGCGCGCTCATCCACCTTTTCGCCCCGTGCCTGTTCCGGCGCGATGTAGTCGGCGGTTCCGACGACCATGCCGCGGCCGGTGAGGCTTTTTTCAGCGGCGACAGACTTGGCCAGGCTGAAGTCCGTGACCTTGAGCGTGCCACGGGCGCTGATTCCAAGATTCGATGGCTTCACATCGCGATGGATGATCCCGGCGCGTGCGGCCTCTGCGAGACCGGCTGCCGCTTGCGCCCCAATCACCGAAACCGTATCACTTGACAGCGGTCCTCGTTCGTCGAGTAGCTTGTGAGTGTCTCCACCTTCAAGCAGCTCCATCGCGAAATAGGGACGATCCGCTCCATCGACGATGCCGGATTCGTAGACAGTGATGAGGTTGGGATGGGTGAGTTTCGCCAACGCCCGGGCCTCGCGAAGAAACCGCTCCCGAACGGTCTCGTTGCCGAGGAGCTTTTCACTGAGGGTTTTGATCGCAGCCTTGCGGCCCAGCTGTTCGTCTACACCGAGATAGACCTCGCCCATCGATCCCTTGCCAAGCATCCGCTCGATGCGATAGCGGCCGACCTGTTGGCCCAACTTGAGGGCTCGCGCAGGTTTCGACGAGGGCGGGCTCTCCTTCACTCGAAGGGGGCCCCTTCGTCTTCAACGTAGTTCTCGAAGCGCGTGAACTCTTTGATGAACGACATCTTTACGTCACCGGTTGCACCGGCGCGATGTTTCCCGACGATCAAATCCGCCGCACCCTTCGTGGCTCCTTCGGTATTGTACATCTCTTCGCGGTGAATGAAGAGAATCATATCGGCGTCCTGCTCAATGGCGCCCGATTCGCGCAAATCCGAAAGCTGTGGCTTCTTGTCTTCGCGTTTTTCGAGCCCCCGGTTGAGCTGGGAAACTGCAATGATCGGTAGTTTCAGATCCTTGGCCAAAGCCTTGAGACCCCGTGATATCTCTGCGATTTCCCGCTCGCGGTTCTCTTGCTGCTTGCCGCCACTGCCGCGGGCAAGCTGCAAGTAGTCGATAACGATAAGTCCAAGCGGCCGCTCGTTCGGTCGGCGCTCGGTGCCCGGAGGGGGAGGGGGAAACAACTTGGCATCGGCTCTAAACCGCCTCGCCTTGGCACGAATGTCCAGAATTGACTGGGACGGCGAGTCGTCGATTACAAGCGGCGCCTTGGCGAGTCGTGCACCCGCCGGATAGATTTTTTCTTTCCACTCGCGGTACTCGATGAATCCGCGCTTGATTTTGTTGGAGTCAATGCGGGCTTCACCCGACAACATACGTTCCATCAATTCGTACTTCGACATCTCGAGCGAGAAGATGAGAACTGGAATCTGGTGATTGAGTGCTGCGTTTATCGCGACGTTGACGGCCCACGAGGTTTTTCCCATGCCCGGTCGGGCGGCGACGACGATCAGTGTTTCGGGTTGCAGCCCCGCGGTCAGCTCGTCGAACTTGGTGAATCCGGTCGGAACGCCGGTGATGGATCGACGGTCGCGTGCGCGCGCTTCGATGGCATTCAAGACATCGTTCATGTGATCGCCGAGTGACGAGTACGTCTCGGTGCGCGAGCGCTGTGATACGTCGAAGATCAGTTTCTCGGCCTCGTCGAGGAACTCCTCGTAGTCGCCGAATTCGCCATACGCGCGCGATTGCACCTCGGCGCAAGTCGAGATGAGGCGGCGAAGAGTCGACTTCTCTTTGACGATGCGCGCGTAGTGACCGATGTTCTCGACCGTAAATACCGAAGCCGCAAGCTCGGTGAGATAGGCTTCGCCACCTTCGAGTCGTGGCGTCGCACCTCGCATGCGAAGTTCGTCGGAAAGCAGCATCAGATCGATGGGCTGACCGCGTTTGTCGATCGCACGCATCGCCTCGAAGATCTCGCGATGGGCCGGCAGATAGAAATCATCCGAACTCAGCAAGGTGCCAACTTCGTCGAAGGCACCTTTCTTGAGTAACACGCCACCGAGTGTCGAACGCTCTGCGTCGACATTGGCGGGGGCGGTTCGACCGATACTGCTCGGACCTGCGTTTCGACCATCCATGGCGATTCGATTATCTCAAAAAGAAAAGCGCCATCAGCCCTTAGTTTCCGGGCGATGGCGCTTTTTGATTCACAGGCTGTTGAAAATGTCGCCCGTGGGTTCTTTATGCCGTTTCGGCCACGACATGGACCTTGACGACGCTGACGATTCCCTGCCCAAGCTTGACCTTGACCTCGGTGGTTCCGATGGTCTTGATGGGCTCGGCAAGGAGAATCTTGCGGGGATCCACGGTCATGCCCTTCTCTAGCAAGGCCGCTGCGATGTCTCGGTTGTTGACCGAGCCGTAGAGCTTGTCGCCTTCTCCAGCTGTTCGCGATATGCGAACTTCGAGAGCCGACAACGCCGATGCCTTTGCTTCCAGCTCACCCTTCAATCGGGCGGCCTTGGCGGCAATCACGCGTCGCTCGTGCTCGAAGCGCGCTACATCGCGATCGGTTGCCACCAGAGCCAATCCATTGGGGAGGAGGAAGTTGCGTCCATATCCGGGGCGAACTTCAACCACTTGACCCGCTTCACCGAGGTTCTCCACCTCTTCTTTGAGAATAACTCGCATCGGAATCTCCTACTGGGCAACAACGGTGAAGGGCATGAGCGCGATCATGCGGGCTCGATTGATTGCCGTCACCATGGCTTTTTGATGGGTTTGGCAGGTATTCGTCATACGACGGGGAACAAGCTTCCCGCGGTCGGTTACGAACTGGCGCAACAAGGAAACGTCCTTGTAGTCGATCTTGATGGCCTCGTCCAAACAGAAGCGGCAACCACGACCACGGCCGCGAATGGGTTCTTCGTCGTTCAGACTGGGAGTCGATTGTTTGTAGCTCATGATTAGTTGTCCTCTCCGCGATCGGTACCGGGAATGTCATTGAGAACCACGTTGTCGCCATCGTAGTCTTCGCGACGATCGTCATGCGATTCGACAGGTTCGACTTCTTCGACGCCGCCCGTTCCGGCGGCAGAAAAAACCTCGTCGTTGAACGATGCCTCGTGGGCTTTCGGATCAACGTTTTCTGCCTGTTTGATCGTGTAGAAGCGAATGACCGGATCGGACAGCTTCAGGTTGCGCTCGATTTCCTCAACCAGGCCTGCGCCGCCGAGGTAGCTCCAGAACAGGTAGGTGCCTTTGCGCTGCTTCTTGACCATGTAGGCCATGCGGCGCTTGCCCCAGTTTTCGAGCTTGAGGATGATCCCCTGGTTTTCCTCGATGATCTTGCGGATCTTGGCGTTGATTGCGACAACGGCATCATCGGGAATATCGGGACGAAGAATGTAGACAGTTTCGTAGTGGCGCTTGCGACCGGGAATATCCCGTGACGCTGGGGGTCTTGCTTCTAACATGTTGTTTTTTCCTTTTGGACGTTTGGCCCGGAGGGGTACTCCGAACAAGGGCGCGAATTAACGAGGCAATTTTTCGGTTCTCGAATCTTTAATATTGAAAGCGTTCATCGCGGCGGTTGCACCGTGGGTCACAAAGGTCGTGACCGCATCGGCGGCCCGCTTGACGAAATCGTCGAGTTCACTTTGCTCGGTCTTCGAGAAACGGGCAAGCACGTGATCCGCCGCGTCCCCATGGACTGGCCGTCCAACACCCACCCGAACGCGCGGAAATTCCCGCGTCGCCAAGTGCTCGATCATGGAGCGGATCCCATTGTGACCACCATGCCCACCCTGGGTTGCGACCCGTATTCGCCCAAACGGCAGATCAATATCGTCGTGGGCAACAAGGATGTTGTCCGGCGCGATCTTGAAGAAGGCCGCTGCGCTCGCGACGGCTTGTCCGCTGTTGTTCATGAATTGCATGGGTCTGAGGAATTGAACACGCTGGTCTCCGATTTGACCCGAGCATGTTTCGGCTCCGAACTTTGATCGGGGCGCATCGGCTGAACACTGTTGCCGCAACGCGGTCTCCACCATGAAGCCCGCGTTGTGCCGTGTTTGCTCGTAGTCAGGTCCCGGATTCCCCAGTCCAACCACGAGCCACACATTGCACCTCGATCTGATTGCGGGGGGTTATTTCTTGGCGTCCGCCTTCTTGGCATCGGGTTTCTTGGCAGCATCGCCACCCTTGGCAGCGTCGCCACCTTTGGCGTCGGCTGCGGGGGCTGCTGCTGCAGCGGCTGCAGCTGCGGCTGGATCGATGACCGGTGCTGCGATGACTTCCTCGCGCATCATGACGATCGAGGCCACTGGGTCTTCGCCCTTCAATAGTGAACGGCACCCCTCGGGCAACGCCACGTCGCGAACGTGGATAACTTCACCCACGTCGATTCCACTGACATCGACGATGATTTTTGCCGGTATGGCATCGGGCTTTGCGGCAAGCGAGAGGGAGTGAATGCTGTGGTGCAAGGTTCCGCCGTTCACGACACCAATCGGCGTGCCACGAAGCTCGACCGGAACCGTCACACGGACTTCCTGGTCAAGGCTGACGCGGATAAAGTCAACGTGAACGATGCCACGGGTCAGAGGGTGAATCTGTGCATCACGAACCATTGCCATCACGTCCTCCGATTTACCATCAGACTTGACGCTGAGGGTGAAAACGGTGTTGCGTTTGCGCTCTTTGTCGAGCGACTTCAACAACATGCGCGGATCGAGCGCGAGCACCACAGGCTCTTTTTTTTGCCCGTACAGCACTCCGGGAACGTGTCCCGCTGCCCGAGTCCTGCGTGCCGATCCCTTGCCGGTCTTGGGGCGAACCTGTACGTCGATTTTCGCAAAATCCATGGCTAAACCTTTTCTCTATCCTTGCAGTTGTTGTTGTTGGCCGTTGAGGGGCGGCCGACCCCCGAATCAAATAAACAAAGAACTAATCGAGTCTCCGACGTGAATGCGTTTGACGGCTTCGCCGAGCATTTCTGCGACCGAGACCACCTGGATCTTGGGGCTTTCACGAACCTCTTTCCGATGCGGAATGGTGTTGGTCACCACCACCTTAGAAAGGGGCGAATCATGGATGCGGTCGAGCGCGGGTCCGGAGAGCAGGGCGTGCGTGCAGCACGCGGAAACAGAATTTGCACCTTCAGCCATGATGGCACGGGCGGCCGCCGTCAGCGTCCCGGCCGTGTCGATCATGTCGTCCACGATGATGGCGTCCTTGCCTCTGACATCGCCGATGATGTTGACGACCTCGGCAACATTGGCAGCAGGACGACGCTTGTCGATGATCGCGAGAGGGGTGTTCAATCGTTTGGAGTAAGCCCGTGCGCGTTCCACACCGCCAGCATCAGGCGACACGATGACGGTTTCTTTCAAGTTCCAGTCGGCCTTGAGGTGATCAATCAACACCGGCATGGCGAACAGGTGATCGACCGGGATGTTGAAAAATCCCTGGATTTGACCGGCGTGGAGATCCATCGACAACACACGATCGACACCACCCGCGGTGAGAAGATCGGCAACCAGACGGGCGCTGATGGGCGTTCGTGGTTTGCTCTTGCGATCCTGTCGCGCGTATCCGAAATACGGTACGACGGCAATGATTGCACCTGCCGAGGCTCGGCGAAGCGCATCGATCATCACGAGCAATTCCATCAGGTTGTCGTTGACGGGCGTGCACGTGGGTTGCACCACGTAGCAGTTTACGCCGCGGACGTTTTCGTTGATTTCAACGTAGACCTCGCCGTCGGCGAAGCGTTGAATCAAGGCCTTGCCCATGGGAACCTCAAGCTGTCGACAGATCGCCGCCGTGAGTTCTTGATGGGCGTTGCCGCTGAATACGGTGAGGGCTTTGAGCACGGGAGCGCAACCTGATGTGTTCAGAAAACTCGGAAAAAAAGCAAAAACCCCACGCCGGGGGGCGCGGGAGGCGCGAATATTGGCACCTGACCCAGGCACTGTCAAACCGGGATTCGGAACGCCGAACAGTCACGTAAATGACGATTATTTCAAATAGTTTTGCTTGCGACCCGCAGACGCCCGTCGTAAGGACCCGTGCTTCGGGCGCCTTGCGCCGACCAAGGCCAACATGATTCCGTATTTCTCGCAGCCCACGCTTTCGTTCGGAATACCGGGGTTTCAGAACCCCTTTACGATTCACGCTTTCGGGGCGCTGGTGGCAACCGCCATCATTCTGGGCACGGAGATCCTCCGGCGGCGCGCGAAGCGTCTGGGCCTCGACCCTTTGCTGGCCGGCCGTCTCGTGACGTGGGCCCTTGTTGGCGGGTTTATTGGTGCCCACCTGGTCGACCGATTCATCTACAAACCGGGTGAGACGCTCGCGGATCCGCTATCCATAATAAAGATATGGGCGGGCCTGTCGTCTTTTGGAGGTTTTCTCGGCGCGACTGTCGGTGTCTGGATGTTTATCCGACGCGGGTTCATCCGGAAAGGCGATCCCAAGGGTAACGCACCGGGTCGCTCCTGGGAATACCTGGATCTACTCTGCTTCGCGTTTCCCTTTGGATGGATTTTTGGCCGGATGGGCTGTTTCGTTGCCTTTGACCATCCGGGCCGAGCGACCGACTTTTTCCTCGCGATGGCGGATGCCGACGGCACTGTCCGCCACAATCTCGGACTCGACGAGGCCATCTACACGGTCTTGGTGTCGGCGGTATTTTTCGCGTTGCGAAAACCTCGACGTTTTCCCGGCTTCTTCGTCGGATGGTTGGCCGTCGCGTATGCACCTGTGCGCTTCATGTTCGACTTCCTGCGCGAAGTCGACGTTCGCTACTTCGGTTTCACGCCGGGACAGTTTGGCGCGGTCGGACTCGTGATAGTCGGTGTCCTCATTCTGAAGCGCGGACGACGCTTGACAGCTTCGACTGCGATCGATACGGTCGCGACTTCTGAAAACTGAATAAGTCGCAGGTGCGACGGATGATCCCCGACAGCCGGGGCATTCGTCGTGAAAAGGGAAGCCGGTGTGATTCCGGCGCGGTCCCGCCACTGTAAGTGGAAATGCCCAAGCCCCCGATGCCACTGAACGGCGCAATCCGTTTGGGAAGGCTGGCGAAGGTGCTTCATCGATCGCCGATGAAGAGATCCACAAGTCAGGAGACCTGCCTGCGACGTGCTCCGAAACTTCCCGAGGAGGGAGACTGGAATATCCTGTGCGTTGCGCGCGGGTCCAGCCTCGTCTCTTCCGGAGTCGAGGTTTTTTCATGTCTGGGTATTCCAAACACGAACGACGCAGCGGCGCGGGTCACGCCTTTGCGCGGAATTCATATGCGCCCTCCCTGCTGGCAATTCTATTGTCGGTCGTGCTCTGTTTGAGCGCATGGGGAGGTGTTGCGCGCGCCGACCTTCCGGCTGAAACCGCGCGCGGAGCTCAACCGAACTACGAAACCGTGGTGGTTGCGGCTCCTCCTCATACGGGACCGCGTCAGGATACGACGGCCTTTGCTTCGGTCATCACGGTGGACCGCACCCCCCGAAGTGCCGAATCCGCTGCCGAATTGCTATCGGAATTGCCTGGCGTTGTTGTCACACGGTTGGGCGGCTTCGCTGCGCATTCGACGCTTTCGATCCGTGGATCGACGGCCGATCAGGTCGGGGTCTTTCTGGATGGCATTCCGCTCAACGCGGCGCTCGGCGGAGGCGTTGACCTGGGTCTAATCCCGATAAGCGAAATGGGTCGCATGGAGATCTATCGGGGACAGTCTCCGGTTGCTTTTGGAGCGGCGGCCATGGGTGGGATCGTGTCCATCACGACCACGGAGATTGGCTTGCCCACCGCTTCCGTGGAGGTGGGTGGCGGCTCGTTTGGTACCGGTTACGGCGGCGTTCAGGTTGCCGGGGAGGAGGGGCGTTTCGGCGTTTCGCTGGGACTGCACACGCTGCGGAGTCAGGGCAACTATTCGTACCACTCAGACAACGGTACGGCCTTTGATCCTGCCGACGACCAGATGCGTACGCGCGGCAACAACGAACTTGCGCAGACCGATGGCGTGGTGCGCCTGCAACTAAAGCTTGCCGGGCGTCGGCGACTGGTCGCATCATTTTGGTACCTGGATCGCGATCAAGGGTTACCCGGTAACGGCATACGCACGGTAGTCGAGGCAGGTCTATCGACCCGACGCGCGATCGGGGCGTTGCGCTACGAATCGCCTGAGGATCTCGGCCGGGACAGCAAACTCTCGGTTCAAATCTACGACGTCGATACCGAGCAACGTTTTGAGGATCGGAATGCCGAGATCGGTCTCGGTCAGCAGATGACGCGCGATCGGACGGTGCGAATTGGGCTCATCGCGAACGCCAGCAAGGTCCTTTCCGAATGGGCCCAAATCTCGGGCGTCTTGGATGGGCGGCGGGAAACGTTCACCCCGCTCAATCTCCTGCGTGGAAGCTGGGATGGTCCGCCGGCAGAGCGGTTGCTGGCAGCGGCGGGCATTGAGGCGCAATTGCGTGCAGCGGCGCGCCTTTCTCTGGTTCCGTCGATCCGGCTCGAGGCTGCGCACGATGAAATGTTGCTGCGTGATTTCCAGGGGAACTTCTCGCAAGAAAGCCCGGAAAACTATGCCTTGCCGAACTTTCGGCTCGGTACGATCTGGCGGGCCATCGATTGGTTGCAGGTGCGATCGAATATCGGACGGTACGCGCGTCTGCCTTCGTTGCGCGAGCGGTTTGGCAACACGGGGTTGTTTCTTGGCAATCCCGGGTTGCGTCCGGAAACCGGTTTGAATCTGGATGCGGGATTTGTGTTGCAATTCAAAGCTCCAGTTCAACTGCGGCTGGATACCGCCGTGTTTTCGGCCTGGAGCGAGGACTTGATTCAACTTGAGCGCGGCTCGTACCAGGTTCGTGCTGCAAATCTGGATCGGGCGCTCGTCCGAGGGGTTGAATCTTCGGCGTCTTTGGCCTTTTCACGGTTCATGCACTTTATCGCCCAGACGACGTTTACCGATGCACGTGACACGGGCGAGATTGCCGCACGTCGCGGTAAACAACTGGCGCTGCGGCCACGGTGGCGCGCTTACGCACGGCCGGAGTTACGCGACGTAGCCCTCGTGGGAGCGGCGGGCTGGCGGTGGGGCGTTTATGGCGATCTGGAATACACCGACGGCAACTACCTGGATCCGGCGAATCTGGTGGCGATGTCGTCGCGGACGATCTGGGGTGCAGGAACCAATCTTCAGATCGCCACCACGGGATTCCGTGTGCGTGCGAGCCTGCGCAACTTGAGCGACGCGCAGGTTTTTGATCTCACAGGCTTTCCACTTCCAGGTCGATCATTTTGGATCGACCTCCAGTGGACCGGTAGCGAAACTGAACCGTAGTGCATTAGAAAGAAATCGAATGATGAAACGAACCAAACATATTGTGAATTTGGCCGCAGGCGCATTATTGCTGGGCAGCCTCCTCGCTGCTTGCGACGACGACGATGGCGGCAAAAATAGCCCGGCAGATGGCGGATTCGTCGACGGGTCAAGTATCGTCACGACCGACGCCGCGGTCGCACCGAGGGTGGACGGCGACGGGATTTCGGCACACGCAGATGGTGGCAACGCGGACGCCGATCCCAATGCAACTCGGGTGGTTGGGGGTATTGCGGTTATCCTGTCAGACTACGCATCGATGAGTCTCACCCTCGTCAATTCAGATACGGATGCGGTCGAGAAAGAAAAATGTGTCACTTCCGGAACCGTGGCGCCGAACTTATCTCTCGCATTTACGGGCGACGTGGTTTTGCCTTCGTCACCGCTTGTGGGTGGCAAGGTCGTCCTTATTGATCGCAAAAATGGCACCTTGACTTGGGTCGATCCTGCAGACTGCAAGGTTGTGCGGCAGATTTCGGTTGCAACGGGCTTTTTCGCCAACCCACACGACGCCGCACAAATCGGTGATCTGATTTTTGTATCGCGCCACGAGACGAACGTTGCACCGACCGCAGCGACAACGGATTTTGACGAGGGCGGTGACGTTCTTGTGGTGGATGCCAAGACGGGAATTCCTGTCGGGCGCATCGATCTCGCGTCGTATGCGACGACCGCAGCCAAACCGGTTCTGGCTCGGCCCGATCGGCTCTTGGTAAAGAACGGTCTGCTTTATGTCAGCCTCGCCAATGTTGGCCCCAATTTCACAGTCGATGAGATAGGTGCCGGCCGTGTGGTGGTGATTGATCCCATGACTCGAACGGTGACCGGGATGCTGGATGCCTCTCCGTTGCTCAACTGCGGTGGTGTTCAATCGCTCGTGGGCACGGGCGGTATCTTGTTGACCTGCAACGGCAACTTTGGACTCATGGACGGAACCCAGGTCAATGGCTCGGGCCTTGTCTGGGGGACAACCGGCGCGGCCCCGATGGTGTTGCCGGCGTCTGCGTTTGGCCGGCCCGCATCGTTCTCCGACGTGGCGCTGGCAACGGCCACGAAGGGCTTTGTGATCGTTCCCGGCAATTTCGGTGGCAAGCCGAACGACATGGTCTGGGCTTTTGATCTCGATACCAAGGCTGTCAAATCGGTATTTGAGGGGACGTCCGGGTTTGTCATTGTGAACCTCCTGTGGAACCATCGGCGAAATCAGCTTTTCATTGCCCACGCCGATCCAACGCGGCCGCGCATCGTGGTCTTGAACGCTGCTGACCCGGCGAATCCCACGCTCGGAACAGAAATTGATCCCACCGCCGCAACCGGTTTGCCGCCGGTTGCGCTTGGTTGGTACTAGCGAGAGGAAAACCTTCATGAAATCCGGGTTGGAACTTCAGAACGTCTCGATTGGACAGGGCACCCGCCCTGTCGTGGTGGACGTTTCTGCCCGGTTTTCGTGTGGTACGATTTCCGTCGTGGCCGGGCCCAATGGCGCGGGCAAAACCACGTTGCTCCGCGCGCTTGCGGGCCTCGTGTCGTTTCAAGGTCAGATAACAGTGGACGGTGTTTCGCTGTCGAATCTCGACTCCGGTGCAAGGGCCCGCCGGGTGACATACGTACCACAACACTCGCTGCTCGATGCGGGGATGCCGGTCAGCGAGGTTGTGGGGCAGGGCCGATTTGCACACCGCTCGACCATCGGTGGTCTGTCGCGCTCGGACCGGGCAGTCATCGAGGTCGCGTGTCGCGATGCCGACGTGATGCATCTTTTTTCGCGACCCTTTGATCAACTGTCGTACGGCGAGCGTCGCAGGGTTTTGCTGGCACGGGCGCTCGCCACCGAGGCTCCCGTCGTCTTGCTCGACGAGCCAACGGCCTCGCTGGACGTGCGCCACGTGTTGCTTTTCTTCCAGCTCTTGCGACGACTGGCTGAGGCCGGGCGGACGATTGTATTGGTCCTGCACCAGTTGCACGAGGTCGTGGCCATCGCAGACAACGTGGTGTTGTTGGATGCGGGCAAGGTTGCGGCGAAGGGATCACCTGCCGAGGTGATCGCATCGGATCCGATTCGGCGCGTTTATGGGGTGGAACTCGATGGCATTCCCACTTTGGGATACAGCCTTTGCGGCCCGCAACCCTGACGGTACCCGGATTGGTCGTATGGTTTCCGGGTGTGTCCCCGCTTTTTGCCGGGTTCCTCGCAACCGCGGTGGTGGTTTTGGTGGCTCGCTCCGTGCTTGGCGGCATGACCGGCGACGTTTATGGGGCGGCAATTGCGCTTTCCGAGGTCGCATTTTTGGCCGCATGCGCAGGCTGACGCGTCCAGACGTCTGCTGCTGAGCGATAATCAATTATTCGAGGAGCTCAATTAACTTTGAGCCGCCAAGGGTTTGGATGGCGTCCAACAGAGCAAGAGGATTACACCTTCCAAGTTTCCCGCCATGAACGCAGTTGCATCGCTATCCAGCTTTCCCGAATCGGCTATGATGGTCGCATACGGGATGCGTGCGCGATTGCCAGTTTCGGACGCGCGCCCCGTTTCCGGGGGCTCAAATGTTGAAACGTTCGGGTCTAAAGAGGTGCGGATGGCCAGCCTGAAGGCACAGACGCCGTCGTACGAAAAGATCCCCACTTTCGACGAACTGTACCGTCGCGAGTGGCGATACGTTGCGGCCGTTGCGGACCGTCTGATGATTCGCAAAGCCGATGTTCGCGACATCGTTCAGGAAGTCTTCATCAAGGCGTATCGTTCGCTCGACAAGGTCGAGAACCCTGGAGCGATTCGCGGTTGGTTGGCCACGATCACGGTTCGAGCTGTGAGCGATCGCTTGCGCCGGAAAAAGTGGCAACAGGTGCTTCTGTTTCAGTCCGAACAACTCGATGAGGTTGAAGCCGAGGACGCTTCGCCCGAGACGCAAGCCGAGCTGCGAGGTCTACAAGTCGCGTTGTCTCGCCTGCCGGTTAAGGAGCGCATCGCCTGGAGTTTGAGGCATATCGAGCAAGAGCCGCTCGATGAGGTTGCCCGACTCGCGGGTTGCTCACTCGCCACGGCGAAGCGCCGGATCTCGGCGGCTCAAGACAAACTGCGTGCCCACGTTGAAAACACAGCCGGGGAACGCAGCTTCGATGAGAAGGGAGAGGCCGAATAATGGCACTCAGCGATCGAGCACGGAAAGTTTTGGTGCAATCCAGCCAGCAATGGTCCGAGCAGGACGGCTTTGAAATCCGTGCGGGGATCACGCACGGCATTCAAACCCACGCCCGCCGTCGCAGGATGCTCGGCACGGGTTCCATGGTTGCCGGCGTGTTAGCCTGTGCCGCTCTCGGGATCAGCGCACTGCGCGCGCCGGGTGATACGGTTGTTCAGATGGCATCATCCATCGCGCCGGTTCCTTCGCAAATCGACGAAGAGGTTCGACCGTCGGGTTCCCTCGGTCAGGCGTCTCTTGTTGAGGAGCGCGCCCAGGTTCATTTCCTCAGCCAGGGCACACGTGTGCGACGATTGCGACCGACCGGAGGCCGAGGTGCGCGTGCGAACGTTGCCCTCGAAGCCGGTTCCGCGCGTTTTGCAGTCGACAAGCGCAAGATCGAAGCGGGCGAGGCGCCTTTCCGAGTCTCGGCCGACGAGGTGCTGGTGGAGGTGTTGGGCACGGTATTTACGGTTGACCGTCTATCGACTGGCGTGGTTGCGGTCGCGGTCGACGAAGGTCGCGTTCGCGTGTCGTGGGGGGAAGATGGCGCCGAATCGCGCCTGCTCGAAGCGGGCGAATCCGGCCATTTCTCGCGGCAGGGCGAAATCGTCGAGGCCGTTACTCCCGCTCCGGTGGAAGTGGCCCCGCCGGTGGAAATCGTGGTGCCGAGTCGAGGCAAGGCCAGTGCTCCGACGGGCGCCTGGCGACAGCTGGCGAGGGTCGGTCGTTTCGACGCCGCATTCCGGGCGTTGCAGCGAGATCTGAACCAAATGGCGGATGTGCCTCACGATCTCTTGCTTGCGGCCGACGTGGCGCGTTTGTCCCACCATCCAGAACAGGCAGTGCAACCGCTGAACCGGGTGGTGACGCATTTCGCACGAGACGATCGTGCAGCACCGGCGGCGTTCCTGCTGGGGCGCGTTCTGATGGAAAATTTGGGTCGCGCATCGGATGCCGCAAAGGCTTTCGCACAGTCGCGAAAACTCTCGCCCTCGGGGCCTCTCGCCGAAGACGCCCTTGGTCGAGAAGTCGAGGCTTTGCGAAAGGCCGGTTTTGCGACCACCGCGTCGGAACGGGCGCGCGAATACGTCCATCGCTATCCGGCCGGTGCGCGCATTCACGAGATCGCGCCGCTTGCGAAGTAATCCGCTGGTTTCACCTGTGTCCCTCGGTGGTACAGTGAATCCATCCGGGTACTTGTGACGTTCCGTCCAGACACAGTTCACGCGTCGGTCCGTTGGACCCTGTCACTGGCCTTTTTCGGCTGTGTTGGCTTGTGCATTGGCGCGCGCTTCGCTTCGGCGCAGACAGCGCCACCGGCCGCTCCGCCAACGGTTTCTCCGACAGCGACCGGGGACGCCACAGCATCTTCTGTCGCGTCTGCAACATTATCTGTGGACGGCGATGCAACTGTTCCGGTGATTCCCTTGCTCGTCGAAGGGTGCCGGGTCGACGAAATGAACGAAGTTCGTCGGCTCTTGCGAATCGAACTGGAAGCTGAAGTGATAGGCGGCGACGCGGCGACACCCACTGACCCCAAGGCTACCGGTGTGCGCGTGAAGGTGGTTTGTCGTGCCGCCGAGTACCGAATTTTCGTGATCGATGCGGACCCCGAGCGAACCCGCACCCGCGAATTGGATTTGAGTGCGACCGGCGCGCGCGCACGTCCGCGTTTTGTCGCATTGTCCATCGTCGAGGCGATGACCACACTGCCAAAGCCAGTTGAACCTCTCGTGGTACAGAAAGCGCCTGCTCCCGTGCTGGACGTGGTCGCACTTGCCGCGCCTGTCGAGGCGTCGGCACCGGTTGCAACAGAAGCCTTGGTCCAGGCGTTGGGTCGGTATTTTCCAGCGAAGAGTCGCGCGAACTGGGGCCTGGGCGTGTTGCTTTCCCACGAGATCCGTCCGCGTCTGGCGCTTGAGATTGATTTGACCGGCGAGGGGGGTCGTCAAACGCTGGATGAAGGTGATCTGAGCATTCTCGCTGCAAGTTTGGGCGTCGGAGCGTCGTACGTTCGCCGTGAAAAAGACTTTTCATTTCGGTTTGGCGGCGGATTGCGCCTCGGGGTTGCACAAATAACCGGCGAGGCAGCCGATCCGACCAACACGACCGAGGATGCGTTCGCCGGCCCCTGGGGCGGCCCCTTTGTGTCCGCCGGAGTCGGGGCGCTTGTCGGCGACAGTCTTGTGGTACGAATTGGCGCCGAGGCCGGGCACGCCTTGTTGCAGAGTACGGGACGGGTTCGAGCCCCCTCCGAAGACGGATCACTTGGCGTGAGCGGCGCGGGTGGCATTGAAGGGCCGTGGCTGGCACTTTTTGCAAGCGCGGGGTGGCTACCATGAGTTTGCGCGACGTTGGGGTTGCTCACGGATCGTCGTTGCTGTTGATTTCCGTGTTGACGTCTCTTGCAGCGGTGAATGGCGACACCGTCGCGTGCGATTGCAGTCGCGATGTACTGACCGTTGGAGGTGAACCGAACGATGGCGGTTTCGGAGGGCAGGGAGGCACGATCGATCCCCTCCCCGATGGTGCTGTGTTCGCAAGTCCGATTGCGTTTGCCATCGATTGGAGTCAGGTGCAGGGCAAGATCTCCCCCCTCGTCTATGGCTTGCAAGTTTCCCATGCCGGAACGCCCGATGAGGTCAATCGTTACACATTGATGCGCTACGCCTCGTTCTGGATCAGCACCTATAACTGGGAGATCAATGCAGGGAATCCGGGAGAAACCTGGTGCTGGGAAAACGGGCCGTTCTTCGGTGAAGAAGTCACGGGCGATGCGGTGACGCGGTTGTTTCTACAGACGCGTAGCCTTGGCGCGGTTTCGCTTTTGCCGGTGCCGATTGGTCCTTATGTCGCAGCGGATACCATCGGTGGGTCGGGCCCCACACAGTGCAAGGGCGATGTCCGTTTGTCTCCCGATTACTTGCGCACCCGTTTTCGCATCAATCAGGCGGCCAAGGCAGCGCCGTTGTCGTCGACTCCGAACATCACGGATGGCGTTGTTTCGCAGGACGAATTCGCGGCCTGGGCGAGGGCCAGGGCGGGCGGACAAAAGGTCGCATTCATGCTCGACTTTCTCCCGGAGCGCTGGCACGGTATTTTTGCGGACCTGCACCCCATCGCGGTGACCTACGCGGAGTTTGTGACACGAAACATCACCTTCGCGCGGGCCGTCAAAAAGGTCTATCCGGGCGCCGAAGTCGTTGCCTCCACGGTGGTGGGTTGGTCGGGCGTCAACAACCTGAACTGGGCCACCGATGCGACCGACGGCGGATTCTTTTTCAACTACTTCCTGCGGTCTCTGCGTGAGGCCAATGAACGCGAGGGCAGTCGGGTCATCGACACCCTGGCTATCGACTGGGGGCCCACCCTGTCGGGCGTCATGACCGAGAGCGACCTACGGCAAGCACGCTTGCAGTCGCCGCGATCGCTCTGGGATCCGACTTATGACGAGAAGACTTCCACCAGTCGACAACTCGGAGGCGCCGTGAAACTCATCCCTCGGCTAAAGGCACTCATCGGAAGCGACTCCGGCTCCGGCTATCCGGGAACCAAGCTCGCTTTCAATTCGTGGAGTTTCGGCTCGGGGGAAACGATTGATGGTGGTTTGTTGGTTGCGGATGGACTCGGAATTTTGGGTCGCGACGGCGCTCACATGGCGGTCCTGGAGGATGCGCTGAAGCCGAATTCTTTTTCGGGCGCTGGGTTTCGCGCGTTCCGCAACTACGACGGCAAGGGTTCAGCCTTCGGCGATCTGGCGATCAAAGTCGTCAATGCCGATCCCGCTCGCGCTTCAATCTACGCCAGCACCGATTCCGCGATCCCCGACAGGACCGTCGTGGTGGTGATCAACAAGACGGCGGAATTCCTTCCGGTGTCGCTCGACTCCAGCAACGGTCCCGCTTTTTCAACTGCGTCTGTCTACCGCTTGACCGCAGCGGCTCCAGCGATGGTCCCTGATCCCTCGCCGCTGGCCCTTTCCGGTGGACAGTTGCGGGATCGGCTGCCGCCCTATTCGATCGCCGTTTACGTTCCAGCGCCCTGACGCACCCTTTATTGGGGAGAGGAGTTGCGTGGATTTCGCAATGTCATGGTGGCGCATCGCGCGCAAATGCGAGGCGTTTCCTGATAAGGTGGATTTCAATGTCCAAGGAAACGACCGGTAAAGAAACCGACGAGATGCCCGCGGTTCTACCGCTCTTGCCGGTTCGAGACTTGGTCGTATTTCCTTACATGATTGCGCCGTTGAGGGTGTCGCGAAAAATTTCGCTCGAAGCGGTTCAGGACGCGCTCTCGACCGAGGAGCGCCTGGTCTTCATCGTTGCGCAACGAGATTCGTCGCAAGAAGATCCGGATCCGTCCACCTTGTATCGGTCGGGCACCGTCGGCGTGATCATGCGCATGCGAAGGCTTTCCGATGGCAGCTTGAAGATTTTGGTGCAGGGCCTTTCGCGTGCCCGCGTGGAACGTTTTCTCACCGAGCAACCGTACTTCAAAGTTCGCCTTGATCACCTTGATGAGGTTGAAACGGGAAGCAGCGTCGAGGTTCAGGCGACCGCGCGCTCGGTTCGACAGAACGTCGAGAAGATCGCCGAGTTGGGCAAGACCCTCCAGCCCGAACTCGCGATGGTTCTTCAAAACGTGGAGGAGCCGGGCCGCATAGCCGATCTCGTCGCCGCGAACTTGACGCTAAAACTTCCAGAGGCGCAGGCCCTACTTGAGACGGACGATCCCGTCGCACGTCTTCAAAACGTCAACGAAGCGCTGGAGCGTGAGATCGGCATCCTCGAGGTTCAAAGTCGAATTCAAACACGTGCCAAGGAGGAGATGTCGAAAACCCAGCGCGACTATTTCCTGCGTGAGCAGATGCGGCAGATCCGCAACGAGCTGGGCGATACCGATGTGTTTCGGGACGAGATCGAGGAGTTGCGGGTCAAGATCGAAGGTCGTCGTCTTGACGATGAGGCACGCCGAGAAGCGGGCAAGCAGCTTAAGCGTCTCGAGATGATGAGTCCGGAGAGCGCCGAGTCGGCGGTGATTCGGAACTATCTGGATTGGCTGGTCGAGATCCCGTGGCAGGAAACCACCGATCTCGCCGTGGATCTCGTGGCGTCGCAGAAGATTCTGGATGATGACCATCACGGCCTTGAGCACATCAAGGAACGCATCATCGATTTCTTGGCCGTTCACAAATTGCGCGCCGATGGCCGCGGCCCCTTGCTTTGTTTCCTCGGCCCACCGGGCGTGGGCAAGACGTCGCTCGGTCGATCGATTGCGCGCGCACTGGGACGCAACTTTGTCCGCATCTCCCTCGGTGGTGTACGAGACGAGGCCGAGATCCGCGGACACCGGCGCACCTACGTGGGTGCCATGCCCGGTCGGATCATTCAAGGGATGAAACAGGCGGGCTCGAAGAACCCGGTGTTCTTGCTGGACGAGCTCGACAAACTGGGTGCGGATTTCCGGGGTGATCCCTCGGCGGCATTGCTTGAAGTACTCGACCCGGAGCAGAACTTCAACTTCCGCGATCACTACCTCGGCGTGTCCTACGATTTGTCCAAGGTCATGTTCATCGCAACCGCAAACATGATTGACGGGATCCCTGGACCTTTGCGGGATCGCATGGAGATCTTGCGACTGTCTGGTTACAGCGAAGAAGAAAAGCTTGCGATTGCGCAGCGCTACCTGGTTCCGAAGCAAGTCAAGGAAGCCGGTCTGGATCCGTCGATGGTCAAGATAGGCCCGGACATTCTCCGTCGGATCGTCACGGAGTACACGCGCGAGGCGGGGTTGCGCGAGCTGGAGCGACTCATCGCGCGTGTGGGCCGCAAGCTCGCACGTCGGGTGGTTGAGGCCCAGGCGCAAGAGGCGCCTGTCGGCAAGAAGGCGCGCAAGTCTGTGAAGAAGCGCGGCACCAAACCTTCACTCACGGTGGAGCTTTCGGATATTCAGACCATGCTCGGCCCACCGCGGTTCCTGGCCGACGAGCGGCGCGAGCTGGATGAAGTGGGCGTTGCCAACGGGCTTGCCTGGACCTCGGTGGGTGGCGAAGTTCTGACCGTTGAAGCTCAGATGATAGCGGGCAAGGGCCAACTGGTCTTGACCGGGCAGCTCGGTGACGTGATGAAGGAATCGGCACACGCTGCGTTGTCATACGCTCGCGCCCAGGCGCTACATCTCGGATTGCGCGACAATTTCTATCACGATCGTGAGATCCACATTCACGTGCCCGCGGGTGGTGTTCCGAAGGATGGCCCTTCTGCTGGCATCACCATGGCGGTGGTCCTTGCGTCACTCGTATCGGGGATCCCGGTGCGTCAGGATGTGGCGATGACGGGTGAGCTCACGTTACGAGGTCGTGTGCTACCGATCGGTGGCTTGAAAGAAAAACTGCTGGCCGCTGCCCGGGCAGGAATGAAGATCGTGATCATTCCGCACGCGAATGCGCCCGAGTTGGTTGAGGTTCCTGACAACATTCGCGCGAAGATGAAAATCATCCCGATTCGAACGATGGACGAGGCCCTTGCAATCGCCCTCGTGCGTCCCATCATCGAGCCCGTCAAGTCCGAAGGGCGCGGTCGCAGAGGCAAGGATCTCGGTAGCGGCAAAATTGCCACCAAGACCAAGCGTCGCGCTGCACACGCCTAGCCCGCTTGGGGCGGGAACAGATTGCGATCGAGTAGATGTGACGGATTCACGTTTCCGAGTGCTGCAAGCATGGTCTGCTTGAGATTCGGATGAGCGGCTTCCATCGTGGAGAGCAACCGTTTCATCTGCTGGCGCTGGGCGTTCTCTTGCGAACCACAGAGGTTGCAAGGCAAGATCGGATACTTCATCTCTTCGGCAAACGCCGCGAGCTCGTCCTCGGCGCAGTAGATAAGCGGACGAATCACAACGTGGCGGCCGTCGTCGCTCAGCAGGCGTCCGGGAATGGCGGCTAACTTTCCACCAAAGAACACATTCAACAGCAAGGTTTCGAGCGCGTCGTCCCGGTGGTGGCCGAGCGCAATCTTGTTGCACTTCAGATGGGCGGCAGCCGTATATAAAATGCCCCGACGCAAACGCGAACAGAGTGAGCAGGTGGTCTTTCCCTCGGGCACCTTTTCCTTGACGATGGAATAGGTATCTTCCGTGAGGATCTGAAACGGAACGCCGGTGGATTCCAAATGCCGCACGAGGGCCGTGCCGTCGTACCCAGGGTGTCCCTGATCGAGGTGGGCTGCTATCAACTCGAAGGGAACGGGCGAGCGTTGTTGCATGCGCATCAGCAGGGTCAGCATCGCGTAACTGTCCTTGCCCCCCGATAACGCAACCAGGATGCGATCGCCGCTTTCGATCAGGTTGAAGTCGCCGATGGCCCGACCGACATCGCGGATGAGGCTGCGTTCGATCGCGCCGCCGCTTGCAGAAAGCGACGATGACCGACGGTGGCGCACCAGCCCTTGAAGCGGGGTCAACATGGACCAACACGGTAGCACATGCGGACCGTTGTGCTACGACTAGGAGATGTTCCTTTCCAGCAAGCCCCGTTTGCCGAGCGCCGAAAATGCCTTGCCCGGTCGCGCCACGGCGATGCCGGTTCCGCCTGCGCATTTCGTGAACGGCAATTCCCTGTCGGGCCCCTTCCCAACAGAAATGAAGATGGTTCAATTTGGGATGGGATGCTTCTGGGGAGCGGAGAAGAAGTTTTGGCAAACCAAAGGGGTGTTTTCGACGCAGGTGGGCTACGCCGCGGGCCTTACACCGAATCCTACCTATCGTGAGGTTTGTTCGGGGATGACGGGTCACAACGAGGTTGTTCGGGTTGTGTTTGATCCGGGCGTCATCACCTTTGGTGGCTTGTTGCAGGTGTTCTGGGAAAACCACGATCCGACCCAGGGCATGCGTCAGGGCAACGACGCGGGCACGCAGTATCGCTCGGGGATCTATACGTACGACGAAACGCAGTACGCTTTGGCAATGCAAAGTCGCGATGCTTTCGCCAAGAAACTTATCGAGGCGGGCCACGACCCGATCACGACCGAGATTCTGGCCGCGCCGACCTTCTATTTCGCCGAGGACTACCACCAGCAATACCTCGCGAAAAATCCCGACGGGTATTGCGGCCTTGGCGGTAAGGGAATTGCTTGTCCGGGCGGGCTGCTCGGCAGCGCGACGCCGGTCGGGTAAACTTCTCGCATGAGCGAGGGCGGCAGAGGGCGCAAACGGCGAAAATTCGGCGCCGCGCTTGCGTCATCCCTCTTGCTGCACGCTGGCCTTGCGGGGCTTCTGATTTGGCGGCTTTGGGAGGTCCATTCGACCCCGCAGTCCACGGTACGCGATCCGGGTCCGACCTTCGAGACAGAACCAACCCTGGTCGAGCTCGCGATGGCTTCCGAGATCCTGCCGCAGACACCTGAGCCCGTACATTCGGTGTTGCCCGAGCACGAGGTCGACCGGCGTTCCGAGGTCGTAAACGCCTCGTCGCCAGTCTTCGCAAATGGACCGGAGGCAACGCGTCCTGCACCTGACAAGGGCAAGAACGAGGGCAGTTCGGAACCGACCGTGGCGGCCCGGCCTGATCAGTCGACGTCGAGACAGCAACTGACCGACGGTGCTTCGACCTATCGCCAGGCGCGGTCGAAAATTGGCTGGCATTTGGCTTCACCCGAGCCCGAGCGGAGGGAAGAGGAAGTTGGGAACGGGACGACGATCGCCGCTGACAGTCGTGCCGCCGAGGTTGCGCTGGTACCGCAGGTCGTCGACGGAGACAATCCGGGCAGTCGGCAACAAGGGAATGCGGTGGCCGATCGCAACGCGGCGGCCCACGTTACCGGCGAGGGTCCGCTGCAAACCAGGGTCGGACCGCAACGTTTCGATACCGACGTGAAGGGTCCAGCCGTCGATGAGGTCGCGACCCGCAGCGCGTCGAACGAGCGCGATCCAAAGCCAACGGAGGCGGCGACAGTCGGTTCCGTCGGTTCTGCGGCTCAACACCGGGGGCCTGGCAATAGCCCGGGCGCGGTCGCGATGGCGACCCGTGGTGACGCCCTTGCCCAGCACGGCTCACCAGTACTGGCTCCCAAAGGTCGAGCGGTGGCCGTCAGCGCTGTCGAGGCTCGCCGAATCGGATTCGAGCGGGAGATCCAGGCTCGTGCGGGTCGGGCCGTCGTCTTTCCGCGCCAGCTTGCCTTGATGCTGGAGCAGGGTGACAGCATCGTGCGCTTCGTGGTTGGGCGGGATGGGCAGATCGAGGGTCCCGTGGCGATCGTTCGCTCCGCTGGCTTTCCCGAATTTGATGCTGCGGCTCAGTCGGCCGCCCAGCGCGCAGCGCCGTATCCGAAGATGCCGGAGCCTCTGACGGTCAATCTGCGCGTGGTGTTCTCGAATCCCATGATTCGTTGAAGGCGATCCCCGCCGTTCTCGAAGTCCGAAACTGCTAGACTTGCAACGAGAGGTCAGAGAGTTTGGGAGCCGACCGGCCACCCGTTCAAACGATTCGCAAAGGGCATCGCCTGGTTCGCTGGGTGCTGCTGGCAATTGCTTTGCATCTTGAGCTCGGTCTGGGGCTTGGCATTTATGCCTACTTTTATGCCCCGCGTGCTGCGGATCGGCGCCTGGTGAGCGACATCGCCTCCGAGGACAGCATCGATTTCGGTGTGATTGACGAAGAGGCTTCTCGCAAGATTATTGCCGAGCTCGAAGTTGCCGAGGAAAAGCAAGAGGAAGAGGAAAAACGCAAAGAAGAGGAAACGATCAAACCTTCGGGCCAGGTTGTTGAGATGGCCCGACCGCGAAACGAACAACGTCCCGATGAGGCCCGCTTTGTTTCGGAATACGATTCGAAAGTTGCGAAGGAGATACGAAAGTTTGGCGAGTTGAACCAAAAAGCGGTACAGGGTGCGCAGGACGGCAAAGATGAGGCAACCACGCCACCCTCGCCGGGGCAGGCGGCGCAGGCTGCGCAACAGGCTTCACCAGCCGGCGCCGGCGAGCCCGTGTTGGCGATGCGGACCCCTCCCACTCCAGAAAACGCAGCACAAAAGGTGACGGGCATGGGTCCGGCCGAGGTTCCGGGCAATCCGCTCGAGTCGGAGCCGGGCGCGCCGCCTGGCGATGGGCGGGATCTATCGGTAGGCCAGCTTTTGCGAACACGGCCCACACCGCAAGTGGGTGGTGGTGCGGGGACGCCCGAGGTGGCCGGTGCAGAGGCCTTGATGCCAACGCAACAACAGGTCGCGCGTGCGATTGGCAGCGGCACCTCCGACCACCTGGAAGGCATCGAAGAAGGCGCAGAGACCGCGCTCAACGCCAAAAAGTGGAAATTTGCCTCGTTCTTCAACCGCGTGAAACAACAGGTGCGCGAGCAGTGGCGTCCGGCCGATGAATATCGCAAGCGTGATCCGAACTTTCGCATCTACGGCCAACGCGATCGGTTCACATTGTTACGGGTCGAGTTGAAGCCCGATGGCTCGCTGGCGAATGTCGCGGTGGAATCACCGTCGGGTGTGGAGTTTCTCGATGACGAGGCCATCGAGGCCTTCAAACTGGCTCAACCTTTTCCCAATCCCCCATATCAACTGATCGAAAAGGGCGCCATCAGCTTTGGCTTCGGGTTCTTCTTCGAGATCGGCGGCGGTCCAGTCCCTCGCATGAAGACCTTCCGCTACAACGATTTCTAACTGCGGTAATCGGCGTTTTCGGTCACGTATTCGTGTGACAGGTCAGCGCCAAGGACCGTACATTCCGCGGTTCCGCTGCCGAGATCGACGAGGATGTCTACAGTATCCTCGTGAGGCGGATAGTCGATGGGCGGGACGAAGTTTCCCTCGGCGTTGGGGGCGCTGGAATAGAGTTCCGCCGATTTGAATAGCGCGGACAGGCGTTTTTCGATCGCACCATTCAGGTGGAATTGGCCGCCAACCATGACGTCCTGGCCACCGATGGCGATGCGAACGCGGTCGGTTGATATCGAGCGGGCCGCTTCATCCAGGCCAAGCTGTTTTCCAAGTGCGGCTGCGATGCGACCGACGTTGGGATCGTTGCCAAGTACGGCAGTCTTTACTAGCGGCGAATTCACGACGGCCCGACCAAGGCGCCGTGCCAGTTCGCGATCGGGTGCGTTCGAGACTGTGATACGAATGACGTGGTGTACGCCTTCGCCATTGCGCACGACGTCGCCCGCCAGCGCCGAGCAAACTGCGGTCAAGGCGGATTCAAAGGCTGCCACGTCGGGGCAGGGGACCAGTCCGGATGACACGGCCAGGACGGTGTCGGACGTGCTCGTGTCCGAGTCCACGCTCAGGCAATTGAAGCTGCCATCCACCGCCTGTGGCAGGATGGCGCGGAGGGTATCTCTCGGAATTTGCAGATCCGTCAGAATAAAGACCAGCATCGTGGCCAGATGCGGTTCGATCATGCCGGCTCCCTTGGCGATGGCGACGATTCGGCCATCTCCAACCTGGGCGCTGCGCACCTTCGGATACAGATCCGTTGTCATGATGGCCTCGGCGATCGGGAAAATCGTATCGCGTTGAAGGCTGGCAACCGCGCCCGGAATGCCCGCGATGATTTGATCGGTCGGCAGGCGCCAGCCAATGACGCCGGTTGAGCTGGGCATGACGGTATTGCCGTCCACGCCGAGCGCCTTTCCAACCGCATCACAAATCGCCTGAGCATCCGCGATGCCGGTTGGGGTCGCCACGTTGGACACCTTGTTGTTGACGACAATGGCGGACAAAACCGATTCCGCCAGCCGTTTGCGTCCCACCTTGACGGGGGCGCCTGGGAACGCGTTCCGTGTGAACATTCCCGCGAAATCTGGGCTAGGTTTATCAAGCGCGATGAGCGAGATGTTCATCTTTGCGATTTTGCCGCTCTCCGCAGAGGTAAACGAAAGGGAGGTGGCGCCCGCGCGAAAACCTCGCGGCAAGGGCGCCTGTGCGGCAACAAATTCACGGTGCGCCTGTCGTGACGAAAAGCGTAGCGACATGAAGTCCTCCATGGGGTTATCGGTAGGCTTCCATCGGGGGACACGAACAAACGAACTGGCGATCGCCTAGCACGTTATTGATTCGTCCCACGGATGGCCAGAATTTACGACCGCGCACCCAGGGCAAAGGATAAGCCGCCTGCTCGCGCGAGTAAGGATGGTTCCATTCCGCCTTGAGCAACGACTCGGCGGTGTGTGGCGCATTTTTCAGCGGATTGTCCTCGCGCGACATTCGACCAGCCTCAATGTCTGCGATTTCGCCGCGAATGGCGATCATGGCTTCGCAAAAGCGATCGAGTTCAGCCAGGGCTTCGCTCTCGGTAGGCTCTATCATCATCGTAGAAGGAATCGGGAACGACATTGTCGGAGCGTGAAAACCGTAGTCCATGAGCCGTTTCGCAACGTCCTCGACCTCGACACCTGCGGCCTTTTTCATGAAGCGCATGTCGACGATACACTCGTGGGCAACGCGACCCTGAGCACCCTTGTAGACAACGGGGAAATACGGATCGAGGCGCTTGGCCACGTAGTTCGCATTCAGGATGGCGTATTCGGTGGCTTTGCGCAGGCCGTCGCCACCCATCATCAGGATGTACGCGTACGAGATGAGCAAGATGTCGGCGCTGCCCCAGGGCGCGGCAGAAATCGGTCCGAGCGTTCCACCGACCTTGACAAGCGGATGGCCTGGCAAGAAAGGTTTCAGGTGCGCGCCGCATGCGATGGGACCCATGCCCGGTCCACCGCCTCCGTGGGGAATGCAAAAGGTTTTGTGCAGATTGAGGTGACACACGTCCGCACCGAAATCGGCGGGCCGGCAGAGGCCAACCTGTGCGTTCATGTTGGCGCCATCCATGTACACCTGACCGCCGTGTTGGTGAACGATGGTGCAGATGCGGCGAATGTCTTGCTCGAAGACACCGTGGGTGGACGGGTACGTGATCATCAACGCTGCGAGGTTTGCGGAATGCTGGGTGGCCTTCGCATCAAGGTCGGCGAGATCCACGTTGCCCCGATCGTCGCAACGAACGACCACGACCTGATACCCGGCCATCGTTGCGGTCGCGGGATTCGTGCCGTGCGCCGAGGACGGAATCAGACAGATGTTGCGGTTGGCGCCGTTGTGGGCGAGGTGGTATTGCCGGATGACCAGCAAGCCAGCGAGCTCGCCCTGCGACCCTGCGTTTGGTTGCAGCGATACGCCCGGAAATCCGGTAATCACCGACAGAAAACGTTCGAGTTCGCCGAACATCGCCTGATAACCCCGGGTTTGCTCAAGCGGTGCGAAGGGGTGAAGGCGTGCCCAGTCGGGCGAGGTGATCGGAATCATCTCGGACGTGGCGTTGAGCTTCATCGTACACGAGCCGAGCGGAATCATCGAATGGCCAAGCGACAGATCGCGCGATTCGAGACGGCGAATGTAACGCAACATCTCGGTTTCCGAGTGGTACAGATTGAAGACGGGGTGTTTCAGATACTCTGTATTGCGTTTGAGGTTGTCGGGAAGCGACGCAATGGCCGGTCCGCTGTCATTTCTGGCGATTTCGGCCTTGCGTCCGCTGCCAAGGACCGCAACGATGTCTCGCAGGTCGGAATCCGTGGTGGTCTCGTCGAGCGAGATGCCAAGGCAGGTTTCGTCGACGACACGAAAGTTCATGCGCGCCGAATGGGCGGCGGTGTGCCACGCCGTGATCTGGTCGGCCGGGGCTTTGATGGTGAAGGTATCGAACAAAGGTCCCGTCGGAACCTGCAAGCCGAGTGACTGCAAGGCTTCGCGCAGGCTTCGGGTCCGCCGCGCGATCGATTCCGCAATGTGCCTTATGCCTGACGGGCCGTGATACACCGCGTACATGCTCGCCATGACCGCCAGCAGGACCTGCGCGGTGCAGATGTTGCTGGTCGCCTTTTCACGCCGAATGTGTTGTTCACGTGTTTGCAGCGCCATCCGCAAGGCGGTGTTGCCGTGAACATCTTGCGACACCCCGATGAGGCGGCCGGGTAGGCGTCGCGTGTGTTCGCTGGTCGTTGCGATGTATGCTGCGTGCGGGCCTCCGTAACCCATCGGCACGCCAAAACGTTGAGCGCTGCCGAGGGCCACATCGGCGCCCCACTCCCCCGGAGGACAGAGCAGCGCAAGTGACATTAAATCCGCCGCGACTGCGACCTTCGCGCCCGCCGCATGGGCACGGCCCACGAGGTCGCGGTAGTCGAAAATCGTGCCGTCGGTTGCGGGATACTGAATGAGTGCACCGAAGGTTGAACTGTCAAAGGCGAATTCGCGGTGGTCACCGACCTCGACGCGAATGCCACGCGGTTCGGCGCGCGTGCGCACAACTTCAATCGTCTGTGGATGGCAGAGGTGTGATACGAAAAACCGATCGGCATCGGGATTCTCGCATAGCCCCGCCAACATTTGCATCGCCTCGGCTGCCGCGGTTCCCTCGTCAAGGAGCGACGCTCCAGCGACGCCAAGCCCGGTTAGGTCCATGATCATTTGCTGAAAATTCAGCAGTGCTTCGAGGCGGCCCTGCGAGATCTCGGCCTGGTACGGTGTGTATTGTGTGTACCATCCCGGGTTTTCGAGGACGTTGCGGAGGATCACGGTTGGGGTGAAGCAGTCGTAGTAACCGCAACCGATGTATGAGCGGAAAACTTGATTCCGTCGTCCCATTTCGGCGATAGCCGTCAACGCATCGGCTTCTGATTTTGCCTCGGGCAGATCCAGCCCGGAGGCCAGTCGAATGCTTTCGGGGATGGTCTCAAGTAGGAGTGCATCGAGGTGGCTTGCTCCCACCGTCTGCAGCATCCGCGGCAGATCACTTTCGTGCGGGCCAATATGTCGATCAACAAACTTTCGTTCGTACGTCACAGCCGCTAGTCCGCGTTCTCTTGCAGGAAAGTCTCGTACGCGTCCCCATCCATCAGACCCTCTGTTTCGGTTGCGTCCGCGAGTTCCACCTGGATGAGCCACCCCTGGTCATACGGTTCCTCGTTGATGTATTCGGGAGAATCCGCGAGTGGCGTGTTGATTTTGAGAATCTTGCCGGTGACGGGGGCAAACAGATCCGATACTGCCTTGACCGATTCAACCGAGCCGAAAACGTCACCCTTTTTGATGCTTTCACCTTCGCGAGGCAGATCGACCTGGGTCACGTCGCCCAGCTGATCGACGGCAAACTGCGTGATACCAATCGTGGCAATCTTGCCCTCGACGCGTGCCCATTCGTGATCTTCTGTGTAGAGCAATCCGTTGGGGATGTTCTCGCTCATGTCATGTTCCTTTTTCGATTCACGGTCGTTTGTAGAATGGGCCTTTTAGCACTTCTGCGTCGGTGATCTTGCCCCTGCAATCGACGAAAATTCGGGTTCCCGGCGCGGCGAGTGCGGTGGGGATGTATCCCATTCCGATATTTTTGCCCACAGTGGGACCTGGCCCGCCCGAGGTGACGATGCCGACGGATTCGGCAGGGCTCTCTTCGGTTGGTGCCTGGTTCAAAATCGGATAACCGTGGCGGCCCACGCCGCGACCCTGCATCACGAAGCCCGCGAGTGTTCGTTTCAAGCCAGCTTGTCTCTGGGCGAGCAGTGCGGTCTTTCCAATAAATTCGGCCGCATCGAATTTCACGACCCAACCGAGTCCCGCTTCGAGTGGCGTGGTCGTGTCATCGAGATCGTTTCCGTAAAGCGAGAGTCGCGCTTCGAGACGCAAGGTATCGCGTGCGCCGAGTCCAGCGGGTCCGCCGGATCGGGCCGAGGCCACCTCGACGAGTGCGTCCCAGAGTTTGGGCGCGTTAATGGAATCAGTGAAAAGCTCGACCCCGTCCTCGCCGGTGTAACCCGTGCGTGCGACCCAACAGGGGAGGCCCGCCACCTGAACGTCGGTTGCAAAATGGAAGGGTGGCAGTTGCGAAAGCGGCGCGGCGCAAAGTGTGCCAAGCGCCGACAGGGCCTGCGGTCCTTGAAACGCGATCATCGCCGTTCCGGGTGATGCATCCTCAATGTCGCAGTCCGTACCCGTTGCGTTGCGAAACCAGTCGAGATCTTTTTGAATGTTGGAAGCATTCACGACGATGAGAAAGTGATCGCTTTTCACCCGATAGACGATGAGATCGTCGACGATGCCGCCGTGTTCGTGGCAGGCCACGGCATATTGTGCCGCGCCGTCGCGCAACTTGCCCACATCGTTCGTGACGATGCGCTGAACACAGGCCTCGGCGCGGGGTCCTCGGAAGTGCAGCTCGCCCATGTGCGACGTATCAAAGATGCCGATGGCGTTGCGGGTCGCGTGGTGCTCCGCGAGGATGCCGCCCTTGTAAGACACCGGCATCGACCATCCGGCGAAATCCACCATGCGAGCGCCCAGCGCCACGTGCGAAGCGTGGAGCGGGGTGCGCTGCGGCTCTTGAGCGTTCATGGGGAGCGCCATCCTGAAGAAAACGGAGAGGGCGATCAAGGAGATCCGTCGCCCTTCGACCGTTCAGCGCACGAATTCGCCACATGGCGAGGTCAGCCGAATTTCACGCGATGTGCCTTCGGGCTTTTGAGTGCACCCCAATGGGGATCCAGGGGGCCTGCAGACGTGCCCACACCTACAGCAGGTTTCGCGCTTTGATCTCCAGATATTGATTGATGAGGCGCGGCGTGCACTGAGCGGGTGGCGTGTGCAGGACAAAGGCACCCCCTGCGGCAAGATCGCGGGCCAGTTTTTCGCGCCAAAGTACGGTTTCGGCCGCCGCAGCACGGAGGTAGACCTCTGGTTCCTCCGCATGCAGGGGTTTGGACAATGGCGCTTCGACAAGGGCGTCAATTTCGGGATCTCGAAAGAGCACGCAGATGACGAGATGGCGGCGTGGGAGACCCTTGACCATGCGCAACAGACGTTCGGCACCAAGTTGATCGACCACCTGCGTGAAAATCACCACCAACGCCCGTTTGCGAAGCCGATTCGAGAGCTGCTCGAAAGCGAGAAAATGATCGCTTTGAACAAGGGTCGGAAAAAGATCGTAGGTCGCACGGATCATGCGCTGGCTCGACTGGGGCCCGGCCGTCGGCGGCAGGTACCGGCGCAGCTGATCATCGAAGGCCAGGAGGCCCACCTGATCGCCACTGCGAACCGCAACGTGGGTCAACATCAACGTTGCGTTGAGTGCATGATCGAGCTGGGAAAGCCCGACCGATTCTGCCGTCATCAGACGCCCGCAGTCGAGCACCGCCATCACGCTTTGGTCGCGCTCTTTCTGGTACGACCGGGCCGTCAACTTCTGACGGCGGGCCGTGGCCTTCCAGTCGAGCGCTCGATACGCATCATCGCGCTGATAGTCGCGCAGGCGTTCGAATTCATTTTCGCCGCCGCGCAGTCGCGCCATTCGCGCCATCAGGGCCTCGCGGTTTTGCCGCGCCAACAGCTCGTAGGCCCGCACGGCTTTGAGATCCGGATAGACCCGAACGGTATCACGAGACGGGATCCGCTGCTGGCGATACCACAGACCGAGCGGGGAGAGGTATCGTAGCACCGTGTCTCCAAGCTCGAACGCACCCCGGCGGGTGGGGCGCAGATGCACGGTGCCCTCGGCCTTTCCTCGCGCGGGCAGAAGCTTTGACCAGGGCAGATCATCGGCACCGATGTCGTCGGGCAGATCCATTTGCAGAATCACGTGCACGGGCCGGCGGCCGATCGACCGCAAGCGCAACTGTACCGGATTGCTGCGACCGACCGACATGACGACGGGAAAGGTGCGCTCGACTGAAATGAGCGGGCGGCGGGCCAACAAGGCATCGATGATCGCCACCGCCACCATCGCCCCGTCGACAAGCAGCATGGGCCCAACGAGCGACATGTCCACTGCGGTTGCCATCGCGAGCAACAGCGGCAGGACGGCGAGGAGCACGAGACGTTGGGCGGGAACCATGGGTTGGCTGGCGCGGATTAAACGACGTTTTGCGGTACGCGCGTGTCGCGGAGGATCTCGTCGATGCAATCGTCGGTCGTCATGCCCTCGATTTCGGCATCGGGATGCAGCCCCACGCGGTGGCGGAGGATCGGCAAGGCCATTGACTTTATGTCGTCGGGGATGACGAAGGCGCGTCCGACGCTGGCCGCTCGGGCACGGGCGACGAAGGTCAATGCAAGCGACGCACGGGGTGAAGCCCCAAAGGTGAGCGAACGGTGTGCGCGGGTCCGGCCGACAATGTCTGTGACGTACCCGAGGATCTCGTCATCCACGCGCACAGCAGAAAGCGCCTGTTGCAGTTCGCCAAGGAGCGCTGGCGTCGCCACGGTTTGCAGACCCATGCGTTCCAGGTTGGTGGCATCAAAGCCAGCCAGGTGTCCCGCGATGATTGCTTTTTCGATATCCTTCGTCGGATGGCCGACGTGTAACTTCATGAGGAAGCGATCGAGTTGTGCTTCCGGGAGTGGATAGGTGCCTTGTGACTCGAGTGGATTCTGTGTTGCGATTACAAAAAATGGACGGGCCAGTGGTCGCGTGGTTCCGTCGACCGTGACAGTCATCTCCTGCATGGCCTCAAGCAACGCCGACTGCGTCTTGGCGGGTGCCCGATTGACTTCGTCGGCGAGCAAGAGCTGGGTAAACACGGGCCCTGCGTTGAAATCGAAGGCGTTTTTCTGTTGGTTCCAGACGTTGCCACCGGTCACGTCCGATGGCATCAAGTCAGGCGTGAACTGGATGCGTTTGAAGGCACATCCGAGCACCTGTCCGAGTACCCGAACGAGCAGGGTCTTGCCGAGACCCGGTGCTCCCTCGATGAGCACGTGGCCCTTCGCAAGGATTGCAAGCAAGACCTGTTCGACGAGTTCGTCCTGTCCGAGGATGGCGCGTCCGATTTCGTTTTTGATGGTGAGGAAGCGCTGGCTGAATTGTCCTAGATCCAATTTGGTCTCTTTCTGCTGATTGCCGGAACCGTTGATATCATGGCGTTCGAACGTTGTGATTGGTGGCGGGACTTGTCTCGGCGCCACGTCCTGCTGATGCGGTCAAGAGGGTGTGCAAACGCGTGACGGCCTGCGCTTTGCCTTCGAGGGATCGGTTGCGTTCGGTGCGCGCCTCCGTCGACTTTCCCCGGGAGATGGGGGCGTCCACCGGATCGATGGGCTCCTCTATTTCCATCAACAACCGTGCAGACTCGCCCACACCGTCGCCCGTGCGGGCGGAAATGTGTTCGGCAAGGCGACCGATTCCGCCCTGTCCGCCGAGTCGGAATCGATCGCGGAGTCGTTCTGTCGTGAAGGCGCCCAAAACGGTCAACGCGTGGTCGTAGGCCTTGCCTCTTTGGTAGAGGGTCGCGATGGCCCGCACGTGTTCGACGAAACGCCGTCTGTGTCCGATGACCGGCGCGCGGGGTCGGTTGAACATGATCCCTTTGGCCGCGTAGAAAACGAGCAGGAACAACGTCAATTGAAGTACGAATGGCGCCAGTTTACCCCGGCCAATGGATTGCGCCGGCGATTGCGAAACCATGCCATGCAGGGGTCCAACGATGTCAATGCCACCTTCCATGTCGGAAAGGAGTTTGTGCAAAAACAGGGCGTTGTCAGGCACTGCAAGTGCGGCGTTTCGAAACAACGCATCATCGGCAAATACGACGACCTCGGCGTCGTCGTTCGTGACAAGTTCATGGCCGTAGGGTTCAGCACCGGCCAGGAGGAGGGGGTCTCGGTGTTCGGTCTCGGTGCTCTTCAATCGACCGGCTACCGGAACAGCGACGCGCAGCTTTCCAAATCGTTCTTCAAAAGTGGTGCCGACCTTCAGAACCTGCGGCTGCACCTCGTCACCGTCGAGCGCGGTGACTTGAAATGGCAGCCAGGTCGGGAGCGATTCTGGGCCGGGCGCCAGTATCAGTCGCCCACCTTCCTGCAACCACAATCCGATGCCCGCCCACTCGGCTTCGCTCACCTGCGCATCGGCCAGCAAAACAAGTTGAGTGGTGTTCGCGTCGATCTTCTCGAGACTGGTCAGCTTCTCCTTCACTTCGAGGCCGGCCTCGTGGAGGTAGTGAATGACGCCTTCAAGGCCCGAGGGCGAGTGATCCCAGTTGTCGCGCATGCCTCCGCACGCGGATAGAGAAAGGCACAACGGAACCAGGAAAAATGCCGTGATCCGGGCCATCGACTGTCGTCCCAGGCTGCGAACGGATTCGAGCAGCGTTTGACAGGTGCTTTCGTCCGCCTCGTATCCACCGAATTGCACCGTTTCGGTTGCGGCGACGATGGGTTTCAGCGCCGGAACCAACTCGGGCGCGTTGCTGCGAAGCTCGCGGACATAGTCGCCGTTGGTTTTCGAGCGGTGGACGCTGACCAGATGCGGTCCTTCAAGGCTGCGCAGGGCAGCGGCGTGTAAATCGAATACGGCTTCGTTGAAGCGGCCTGACGCAATGGCACCTTGGGCCCGGGCAAGCAGTCGCTCAAAATCGCTCTCAACCGCAACACGGGAGGGCGAAATACCCGGCGTGATGGGCGTCGGGATATCGTCGAGCACCGGGCGCTTTCGTTTCGCCAAAAGCAACGCCCGCACGAGCAACACCAGGACGGTCGCGGCGGCGGCGAACGTGACTCCCCAGAAGAACGCGCTGAACAACCCACCGAGATTGGGCAAATCAAACGACTTCGGACGTCGAATGTCGAACTGGCGGCCTCCCGTTCCGGCTGACTCGCAGTTTTTTTGCAGTGCCTTGCAGGCCGACGGCTGGCCCTTCACGAGGTCGCACCATTTCCCCTCTCGATCCGAGAGCGGGTAGTGCTTGTCGTGGCAGAAAGTGTAGCGTTTGTCTCCCAGGGTTTTGGAAAGCGCATCGGCGGGTGAAAGGGCAGCCTTGGCTGTAGGGGTCTCGGCGCTCTTGGTGTCCGGGACCTTGACAACCTCGGGCGTTTTTGCGGCCATCGCCGCCGCAACCAAGAGGACGGCGGCGATCATGGTTTTGCCCCGACTTTCGCCCCTGCATTCGCGATGCCGACGAAGCGCAATTGGACGTCCCACCCTTCGCGCCGCGTCCGGATGTCGATGTACTTGAGGAATCGGGCGCACGCGATGACGGGAACGGAGACAAAAAAACCAAATAGGGCGAACGCCGATCCGCCCTGGTCGAAAAGGTTTCCCACTGGTTCGCCAAATTGCAGTACGAATGAAAACGCGGACTGCCCCATCACTTCTGCGCCGAGCACGAACGCAAGTGGGATCGAAAGCACGCTCAACCACATTCCGAAACACGAGGTGCCATGGGTGCGCGAAAATCTCCCGCTTCGTCCCAGCGACTCAAGCGGTCCGGCATGTTCAAGCAAGACAACTTCACCGACAAACAAATGTCGAACTGCGATCCAGGGCAGTGGAATGAAGAGCGCGACGCCACCCAATACCAGCAAGATCCGTGAAACCAGATGGGCCATGAAAAAGGAAGGCAAGCGCCGCAGGAATAATCCGAGCACGTGGCGAGTTCGACCCCGGATTGGCTTGCTAAAAAGCAGATCGCCGGCCGCGACCGTGAAGGGTCCCTCGGCAAGACCGCCAATCAGCGCGGCGAGAATCCAGACATTCTGGTAGGACCATCCCGCGCGCGTGTGCAGTTGATAACAAAGCAGTGTTGCAGGCAAGGCCAGGGCGAGGGTCAGAGGGAGGAGAATGCGCGCGCCTCGAAGGCAATAGGGTGCCGTGATGTCGAGGATATCGGCAACGCTTCTTGGCCGCAGCACGACCCTCGCTAGCAGCACATTCAAGTTGAAGCCTTGGCCCGCAAGCGTCTTCGCGCCTTGCCGGCAAAAGAGAGGTACACAATGACGAAGAGCCAAAGCAGGGCGGATACGATCCACTTGACCCGCATCGGAATGCCCGAGGGTGACCAGAAGCCCTCAATGAAGGCGGCTGCCACGAGCATGAGTGCGGCCCCCATCACGAGTTGTGCAATGTCGCGTGCACTGGCTTGCAGCGAGCCCATGCGGGTGAGGCCCTTGGTGGCCACCAGCGAATACCCCATGACGATTCCCGCAGCGCCGGCGATCACGATGGCGGTTAACTCAAAGGCTCCGTGACCCGATACGAACGTCAGAAGGTTGATACCATAGCCGGATGCCGTGACGAGCCCCGCAAAGGTTCCGATCGTGAGGCCGTTATAGACAAGGTAAAAGATGCTTCCGATGCCAAGCAAGATGCCGGTGGCAAAGCACTGAAACGCGATGCCCACGTTGTTGCGAATGTAAAAGCCTGCCATCGATGCATCGGTTCCTTCATCCCGTCCATCGAAGCCGTCGGAATACATTTTCTCCGCCGATTCCACCATCTGTTCGGGAAGGATCTGCATCGCCGCGTGTCGAGAAATGAATGCGGTTGAAAAGCCCAGGAGGGCGGGCAGCACGAAGAGCGCGGTTGCGATCCAGAACGCCCTGGTGTGTCGGCGCAGGGTCGCGGGAAAATCGAACAGGAGCAGTTCCGCTATCGCACGAAGTCGATAGGGCGGCGCCGAGTACAGGCCCGAGTGCGCGCGCGCCGCAAGTTGATCGAGCGCGTGGACGAGATCGGGCGTAAATCCATTCGCGCGGGCCTGCATGAGATCGGAAGCTGTGTTGCGATACAGGTTTCCAGCGGTTGCAATGGCCTGGGCTCCCATGCGATGGAGGGCTTTCTCGTGCGCGAGTAGATCGCGCAAGGCATCCCAGTCCTTTGACCGTCGCGCGACAAACGCTTCCTGACTTTCCTTCACGCGGCCGCTCCGGTTCGGGGTGCGCCCTCGTCACGTTTGCGCACGGTTTGTTCGCGAATGCGAACGTACAGGACTTCGAGGAAACGCAGGGGATCGCGCGCCGTTGTGCCCATTCGCCTTGCGAAGGATGGCGAAACAATTGCAGCAAGTTCGTGTCGCCGCGCCTCGGAAAGCGTGTTGCGTCGCAAGAACAGATCAAGCGCCTCGATTTCGTCGGCGGAAAGCGGCGGTCGTGCCGGAAGGAGATCGAGCTCGGCACGCGTGGGTGCGGGATCGATGACAATGGCAGCAGCCACGCGCACGGGTTCTTCAATGACGACCATCGTTGAGGCCACCCGGTCACCGAGTCGGCGAAATCGTTTGTCGACTGCAGCCGTCAACACACCGGAAGCGTAAGTCGGAAGGAACCCGAATGCGGGCGGTAGACCATCCGCGGCCCGCAACAATGTTCGTAGTACGCTATCCATGAAGGACAGCGGGTATCCACCTTCTTTCACCACCCGCAATCCAAGTGCGCGTTTGCCGGGTGTACGACCATTCCAGAGGGTCTCGAAGAGGACGTAGTATCCCCATTCCATACCGAAGATGAGGACGAGCAGCATGCCCGTTCCAAGTCCACTGACGTTGGTCCCGCCTCCGGTGGCGACGCCCACGAGGATCGAGATGATGAGAAACGCGAGGCCTCGGATCACGAGGTCAATGAGGTACGCCAGATAGCGTCGGGTTGGTCCCGCCACGTGGTAGCGGAAACGCACCTGTTCCGGCGTCTCGACCCAGGTCGTGTTGTCGAGTGGTTCTTCCTGTCCCGCTGCCACGATTGTCGACTGAGACTAGCCGAACTGCCGCGGTGTGCCGCGGTAAATCGTCGGCCGCGCATGGTCGAATCCTAGATTTTTTTCAGCGGCAACATCGCGGGGGCGGCGATCTTGCTCTTGTAGTCGAGGGGCGCGAGTTTGCGGCCATCCGCATCTCGTACGGCACGCGTCTTCGGGTCGTAGTGCAGCGTGCGGCCGGTGCGTTCGGACATCTCGGCCAGGCTCAAGATGACGTGTGCCTGCAAGGCCAATTCGATGTGACCCTTGGTTCGACCACCGCCCCGGATACAGTCATAAAAGTCCTTTTCAAGCCGTGAAACGCTGCCGGGCGTGTGCGGATCCGAGAATTCGATCGCGTCGATTTCCTCGGCGTAGGGTCGCTCGGGTGCCATGGAGGTCTTGTTGTCGGAAAGCGGCAGGTAGATCGTACCTTTTTGACCCCGAATCATGGGCGCAAATCCCTGTTCGTTGACCGTGCTGCCGACGATGCAGAAGGTAAGTCCACTCGGCATTTCTGCGAGCACGTGGGTCGTGTCCGTGATCTCTCGATCGGTTGAGACGGCCCGGGTGCCGGTACAGGTGACCCGTTTCGGGAACCCGGTCTCAGCGCTTGCCAACAAGAGCGGCAAGAAGGTGTGCGACAGCAGATTTCCGAGAATGCCAGAATTGTAAGCGTAGTACTTGTGCCAGCTGAAGTATCGCTCGGGCGAAAAGGGGATCTTTGGTGCTTTGCCAAGCCACGTTTTCCAGTCAAGGTTTTCGGGCGTGGCGTCCGCGTCGATTGGGAAGGTCCACTCGCTGTTGTTTTTGTTGTTGCGGCAGTACCCACCCTGAGCCCAGACGAGCGGTCCGATGCGTCCGTCGCGGATCCACTCGGCCGCCTTGTGGACTTTTTCGTCCATGAGGTATTGCGAACCGATCTGGAAAACACGCCCGGTGCGTTTGCAGGTGTCGTAAAGTCGGAAGCCTTCTTCCAGGTAACGGGCCATCGGTTTCTCGCCGTAGACATGTTTGCCCGCGTCCATGGCGTCGATCGCCACATCGGCGTGCCAGTTGTCAACCGTTGCGACCACGACGGCGTCGATGTCGTGGCGGTCGAGCAACCGTCGGTAATCTCGAACGGACATCGCGTCAGATAGACCGAGTTCTTTCTGAGCCATGTGCAAGTGTTTGTCATACACATCGCTCACGGCGACAGGTTGAATGTTGAAAGCAGTGGCGTTGTCCTTGCCGATTTTGACGTGGGTCCGACCTTGCTTGCCGACGCCGATGTACGCAACGTTGATGCGATCGTTTGCGCCGAGAACGCGACCCTTCGGCAAGGTGCCAATGGTCTTCCTTGCGGCCCACGTGGTCCTGGAAAACGCGCGGGTGCTCGCGGCGACGACCGCGGCCGCTGCGGATGTTCGAACGAAGCCGCGGCGGTCGCGTTTCGGAAGGTCACGGATTGCGGGGCCGGGGATCTCGCGCATGGTGGTGATTGTCGCCGTGCTGAGGACCGGCGTCGAGAGGATTTGTGTCGACTTCTGGGGCCGGGCGCACAGTTTTAGTCGGAAATGTCACGAGCCATTGGGGTCTTGTCTCGAACCAACTCGGGGCCCGAAATGGGAGGCGGATCTGGTTCCACCACCCGGCCGGAACGGGGGGCGCGTCGTCGACGCCGATGAGCGGGGGGGCATCTTCGGCGGGCAGGCGTCGGGTGCCGAGCAAAATGTCCCAGACGATGAAGAGTCGTCCGAAGTTTGAGTTCGCCGTAGCCCGATTCCGGTCGTGGTGGAAGCGGTGCAGTGGCGTCGTCGCAAACACCCAGTCGAGTGGTCCGCGCGCAACGTCGATGTTTGCGTGCTGTAACAACAGATGCGTGGTGATGACAACCGCACTCAGCACGCGAACCGTGGCGCCCGCACCCAGCAACACGAGTGGCAACATCGTCAGCATGGCGCTTACCAGAACATCGACCGGGTGATTGCGAAACGCGTTCAACCAGTAAAGTCGCGGTGCAGCGTGGTGGATGCGATGAAATCGCCAAAGGCCAGGTATGGCGTGGAGGGCGCGGTGTCCCAGATACGCCATCGCATCGCTCAGCGCAATTGCAAGCAGCAACTGCCACAACAACGACCAGTGATTCGGCCATACGCGCAACGGCGCGGTCAGGGTTTCGACCGTTGCGACGCCCAGCCCTCGGCCCACGCCTTCGGCAAGAACGAGCGTGGCCAGAAGGTGTCCTGCGTCGGAATCCGTATCACCGAAAGGCTGCTGCCATTCGATCGAAAAAGGCAAACGACGTTGCGCAACGAATACCACCAGGGTCGCGGCAACCGCGGTCGTTGCGACGACGACTGCGTTGGGCATCGCAAGTGAGCAAAGCAGTACGGCGCCGACCGTGTTTCCGAGGAGCACGATGGGATAGAGCGCGTGGCGAATCAGCCTGTGTCTACCGCGCATCCGTCCCGGGTGTGGCCGACGGCGAAAGGTACCACGCAAGCGCCGCGCTTGACTGATCCTGAATCGCCCGTGCCAGAGCAGTGTCGTTCAGTTGATTCATCAGGATCGAAAACAACAGCGGCTTTTGGCCGGGCGCACCCACGATGCCCGAAAGACAGCTTGCGTTGGCCAGCGTGCCCGTTTTCGCGCGAACATAACGTTCCGCAGGGGTTCCCACCATGCGCGTGGCCAGCGTGCCATCGCTGCCTGCCAGCGCCAGCGAAGCGGCATATTCCCCGGCAATGCGGAAATCGGACAGAGCAGCGGCAAGCAGCTTTACAAGCTGGCGTGCTGAAAATCGATTCGAGTCGTAAAGGCCCGACGCGTTTTCCAGGCGATAGCTTTCCGGGGCGATCCCAATGGACTGCAAATAGTGACCGACCGCTTCCGTGCCATTTTTCCACGTGCCGGGTGATCGCGTGGTCTCGGCACCCAGTTTGCGCAACAATTGCTCGGCCGTGAAGTTGTCGGATTGTTTGTTCATGCTGCGTACGATGACGCCCAGTGCGGCCGAGGTGTGCGTGGCGAGTCGTCGGAGCCCTTCGGGCGCGGTTCCAATGCGCAGCCCTTCACGGAGGGTGATGCCATTGCCCTTGAGGGCAACGATAAAGGCATTGCCGAGGTTTAATTCGGGGTGACCAATACGCCGCCGATGGGTGCGTGGTTCACTGCCAATCAAGACACGTCCGCCCAGGGTCACGATCGTCTGGTTGGCTGTCTCGTTCGTGTCGAGCGTCGGCCAAGCAGGTTCGCGATCGGTGGTAAGAATACGTCCGGTCAGCGAAACGTAGGGCGATTGAGGGACGACGGCGATGCGCGCTGGAGTGCCCGTTGCGGGACCCGGAACGACAGTGATGGAAACCGTATTACCATCAAGCGATGCCGCCGAGGATGGCGCGCGAAAAGCGCCCGACTCAAGCTTCTCGTCAAAATGGGGCGGGACGCTCCCATCACCGAAGAGGCTGGCGTCGACCACCAACCCTCCGCTGATTTGGCGGATACCAAGCGCCGCAAGTTGTCCCGCAAGCCGATCAAGATGGGGATACTCAAGGCCTGGATCTCCGCTGCCCTTGATGACGAGATCGCCCTGCAGTTTGCCGCCCGGTCCGATGAGCCTGCCATCGGGCGAGGGTGAGCCATACACGACGGTTTCGAATCGGTATTCCGGCCCGAGCAGTGTCAGTGCCGCCGCGCTCGTTATGAGTTTCACGTTGGACGCGGCGTTTAGCGACGCATCCGGGTTGCGGGCGTAGATGATCCGACCCGTATCTTGTTCGACCACCAGAACGGAAACCGACGCTCCCGGCAATGCCGGCGGATCCTGGCCAACACCACCCAGAAGCCGATCGAGATTTTGATTCAGCCATTGCATCCGTGCCGCCGCATCGGAAGGTGGTGCTTCGAGCGGTTGCAAGGCCATGTGAGCAGGCGCAAGCGGTGCGCGCGTCGTGATCGTTGGCGCCACGACGGCACTCGGTTTTGTTGCATCGATGGGCGTGGCAGGCGCGGAAACGGCCACCCCGGCCGGTTCGACCTTCGAGGTGGGCGTCGCGCATGCCGAAAGGATCGCCGAAAAGGTCAGCAATGAACAAGGTCGGGCGCGCATTCCGGACAAACTCGCAAAAAAAAACGATTCGCGCCAGCGCTTCGTGATGACCGGACCACAGGGTCGGCACGGTACACTTCCGTGCCATGGATCTTTTTGCGAGTGCCGCCGAGCGCAGTCCCGAAGGTAAACCACTTGCCGAGCGCATGCGTCCCCGGATCCTTGAGGAGGTCGTCGGACAGGAATCCATCCTCGGACCTGGGACCTGGCTTCGGCGTGCCGTGGATTCGCGTCGGCTTGGCTCGATCATCTTGTGGGGCCCGCCTGGTGTGGGGAAAACAACGATCGGGCGCTTGTTGGCCGGGGCCTCGGGTGCGCGTTTTGTACCGCTGTCGGCCGTCATGTCAGGCGTCAAGGACGTCCGCCTAGCCGTGGCCGAGGCGATGGAACGTCGCAACCTGAGGGGTCAGTCGACGGTTCTTTTCATCGACGAAATTCACCGCTTCAACAAGTCTCAGCAAGATGCGTTGCTCCCGCACGTTGAAAACGGCGCCATCATCCTTGTTGGCGCCACCACCGAGAATCCATCCTTCGAGGTCAACGCACCCCTGCTGTCGCGGGCGAAGGTTCTCGTGTTGAAAACCCTCGGCCCCGAAGCCCTGCGTTCATTGATCGACCGCGCAATGGACGACAAAGAGCGAGGTCTCGGTGGGCGGCAGCTTGACTGTGCTGCCGAGATTCGCGACCAGATTGCTCATGAAGCGGGTGGAGACGCACGTCGAGCACTCAATCTTCTCGAGTCTGCCGCGGCGGTGCCCGAGGAGCGACCGGGCGAACGGGGCATCATCGATCGAGCGGCTGTGGAGCAGGCCCTGCAACACAAGGCAATCCTTTACGACAAGGGCGGTGACGAGCACTACGCCGTTGTGAGCGCCTTCATCAAGAGCATGCGGGGCAGCGATCCGGATGCCGCTGTCTACTGGTTGGCCCGGATGCTCGAGGCGGGAGAGGATCTGATGTTCGTGGCGCGGCGAATCGTGATCTTCGCCGCCGAGGACGTGGGCAATGCGGATCCCGCTGCACTTGGCATCGCGATCGCTGCGATGGAGGCGACGCGTTTTGTCGGGTTGCCCGAGGCGTATTTACCGCTCACCCAGGCCACCACCTATCTGGCTTGCGCGCCGAAAAGCAACGCGTCCATGACGGCCTTTTTGTCCGCGCGTGCTGCGGTTCAAGAACACGGCGCACTGCCTGTGCCGGCGCACCTTCGCAATGCTTCTAGCTCGCTTGGTGCGGCGCTTGGTCACGGCCGTAACTACAAGTACCCCCACGATCATGCGGGTCACCATGTGAACGAAGTGTACCTACCCGAGGTCATTGCAGGGCGGCGTTTTTTTTCGCCCAGCGACGAGGGGGCCGAGAAGGCACTCGGTGCACGCTTGCACCGGTTGCGAACGCGTTCGAAATGAAAAAGCCGCCCGGGTTTGAGCCAGGGCGGCTTTTTCCATCGTACAAAGCGGGTTCAGGCAGGGGGCTCTAACCCCCGCTTGACGACGCTTCCAGCGTTACTGCTTCTTGGCGAGGGCGTCTACTTCAGCGGCGGTCAAGGCCACGTCGTAGAGCTGAACCTCGTCAAGGAGACCGGCCATCTGCTCGATAACGTCGGCTTCGTTGATTCCGCCACCCATG
>Ga0105046_10000152_pt1 | contig 82003 bp, 59 predicted proteins | sample MAT03_FD_78385 | JGI IMG/M metagenome (GOLD analysis project Ga0105046, IMG submission 78385) | Freshwater microbial communities from Lake Fryxell liftoff mats and glacier meltwater in Antarctica - MAT-03 (megahit assembly) | ecosystem: Environmental > Aquatic > Freshwater > Ice > Liftoff... | reverse complement strand
TTTAGGAAAAGAAGTTTACTCGGAAACCGGCACACTAAGTACATCATACTTCACCCGTAATTTAAATTGCACCTCCTTTGCAAGTGGAATTTATTTGATTACATTTGAAACGGAAAGTGAGAAGTTGGTGAAGAAAATGCAAGTTAATTGGGCGGTAAGGAAAAAAAGTGATTGCAAAAAGTGTAATTAGTCCCACCTTCTGCAAGTAGGTCACCCATCGACAAGCTCAGGGTACCTCATCTACGTTGCTTTGGACAAACAGGGCAGGCAACATCAACTTGTCACCTATCGACAAGCTCAGGGCAGGCTTTACACTCGCCTATCAGCGCATAGGCCATCGGGGTCGGGCAGGCTTTGCACCTCCCTACTTCACCTCCACCTCATCAACAAATATCCATGCCTTCTCGCCGGCTCCCGGGTGCCAGGCAGGACAAACTCCAATGTTTTTAGCACGAATTTTTACATAGCGTGCTTTGGTTCCCGGTAGTGTTAAGGTAAATGCTTTTACAAATGATCCATCTTCGTTTTCCGGTACCTGATTTTTTTCAATGTAAACACTTTTATATTTTTTTCCATCGGTTGATACTGAGTATTCAACTTCTTTGGGTAACCATATCCACGATGGGTATTGTTGTAGGTAGGTAGTTTTTATAGTGGAAAATGTTCTTACTTTTTCAAGATCAACAATCACTTCAAAGTCATCGCCATAAAAACCCTGCCAGCCACCAAAAGCATTTGGTTCGCCATTAATTCCATCAATTAAACCATTATTACCACCCGCAGTGTAAAGATGACTGTAAGGATTTGTATAGGAAATTGTTCTCCGGTAAGGTAATTTAAGAAAGGATGCTTCTTCGGTAAAACTACTTTCCATTCCGCTTTTGAACGCTTTCATTTTAAAATTTGTGGTGGCTTTAATATAAAATGGTTTGGTATAAATTCGTGAATCCGCATTTGGTTCAGAACCATCAGTTGTATACCGAATTATAGCATTTTCAGTATACGTCTGCATGCTAATAAAACAAGAATCCAAAAACGCCTTTTCTCCTGATATAAGAAATGGATTTATGACTAATTTTATGGTATCGATAGAAGCAGGAATAGGAAATTGTATTCCGGTTGAAATGTTAGTCATTTTAAAATTTAAAACTCCTCCATTCATTAAATCTTTATGTTGCAACGGTTGTTTCATTTTGTTGCCATTCAGCACCGCATCACTAATATAAATATTTTGATCATTTAAACTATCTGCTAGTATTATGAATTTATTTCCGTTACCATTACCTATAGTAATTTTGTTGAATAGGGGAGAGCCTAAATAATAACTGTTATCCCCGGGGCAAACCGGATAAAATCCCAGTGCCGAAAATACATACCATGCCGACATTTGTCCGCAGTCTTCGTTGCCAATCAGCCCATCTCTTTTGTCGGTATAAAACTCCGACATGATACGTTTAATTAACGATGCTGATTTTGCCGGATGAGAGGTGAAATTGTAAAGATATGCCATGTGATGACTAGGTTCATTACCATGTGCATACTGTCCTATCATGCCACTGATATCGGGTTGTGAACGTCCTGTTGTTTTTGGCGATGCACTAAAAAGAGAATCAAGTCTTGAAACAAAATTATTTTCTCCACCATTAATTGCGATCATCGAAGAAATATCGTGAGGAATAAACCAGTTATATTGCCATGCATTTGCTTCGGTGTAAAAACCACTCACTTCATACGGATCAAATGGTTGCACCCAATTGGAATTTTTCTTTCCTCTCATGAAATCTGTTGATGTATCATAACAATTTAAAAAAGTCTTCGATCGTTTTGCATACAACAGATAATCATCAGTTTTTCCAAGATCTTTTGCAACTGTTGCAATACACCAATCATCGTAGGCATATTCCAATGTTTTTGAAACAGATTCATTTTCTTTATCGGCAGGAATATATCCTTGCGATTTATAATATTTCATACCGAGATGATCTTCCATCGCACTTTTCTTCATAGCTTCATAGGCAAGCTCAGTATCAAAATCTCGCAAACCTTTGTTCCATGCATCAGTAATTACAGGCACCGAATGATAGCCAATCATGCAGCCGGTTTCGTTGCTTGCGAGTTCCCAAACCGGAAGTAAACCCGACTCAGTGTACTTCCGCAAAAGCGCCCGTACAAAATCCTGTGCCCTTTGAGGATCAATAATAGTGAATAAGGGATGTAATGCCCTGAAAGTGTCCCACAATGAAAATACCGTGTACATATTTCCCCGATCCATCTGATGAATTTTTCCATCCATACCGCGATATCTACCGTCAACATCCGACATAATATTAGGACTGATCATTACATGGTATAATGCGGTATAAAAATTTGTTCTTTCTGTTTTGCTTCCACCTTCAATTTGAATTCTTCCTAATTCACTTTCCCATGCGGAAGATGCATCTGCAATTGTTTTCATAAAATCCCAATTCGGAATTTCTGCAACAAGATTATTTTTCGCGTTTTCAACGCTCACTGTTGAAATACCTACTTTTACATACACCGCTTCAAATTTTCTGGTTGTAAATTTGGCCCAGCATTTAGCACCCGATGCATTTGTAAATGTTTTTTCTGTAATTTTTTCATCCTGCGCATTGGTAATTCCTGAAGCGTTAAATGGTTTTGAAAATTCAGCATAAAAATAAATGATGTGATCTTTTGCCCATCCTTTCGATCTTCTGTATCCCTTCCATACATTATCACCTTCAATGGTAATTTCAGCATCAATCACCTGATCACTTATACCATGAACCAAATCCATAATTATAACGGAACTGTCGGAGCCCGGAAAAGTGTATTTATGAAAACCACATCTCGTTGTAGCGGTCATCTCCGCCTGTATACGATGATCCTCCAACATTACACGATAATATCCCGGCGATGCCCTTTCCGATTCTTTATTGAATTTTGATCTGTATCCTGAAAGTGGTTCCGCTTCGGTACCTGAATTGGTTTGTATACCATGCGTAGCGGTCATTAGAATATCCCCATAATCTGCCGCACCGGTACCACTCAAATGTGTATGGCTGAATCCCAGTATTGTTGGATTACTAGAATGATATCCCGAACAATTCTCCCATCCCGATGTTCTTGTGTCCGGACTAAGTTGCACCATCCCGAATGGAAGTGTAGCTCCGGGAAAAGTATGCCCAAAGCCATCGGTTCCAATAAATGGGTTAACTTGTGAAGTTAATTTTTTACTTTGACCCATTATTGATTGGGGAGGTAAAAAGAAACAAATACCAAAATATAAACAGGAAATAAAAATTTGTTTCATAGTTCTAATAAATGAAGTGTCCGTAATTAATTTCATATATGCTAAAACGTTATGTAAATACTTTTTGATAATTGTCTTTTAATTAAAATTATCTCATCCAGAAATCTGAATCAATCAAATTATTTCCGGATTGATCGTATTTGGCAAAGTTGAAGCCCGGATGAATGGCGTAACTTCCTGTCTCACCTTTTTTATTTATTGCAAGAAAACCAACTTGCAAATCCTTTACATTTTTTTCATGCTTTGTAATTCGTTCAATGGCGGTTTTGCAGGCTTTTACAGGCGACATTCCCTGGCGCATGAGTTCCACAATTAAAAAACTTCCGCACTGACGGATAACAGCTTCTCCTAATCCTGTGGCACACGCAGCTCCAACTTCGTTATCAACAAATAAACCTGCACCTATAATTGGTGAATCACCTACTCGACCATTCATTTTAAATGAAAGTCCTGAAGTAGTGCAAGAGCCACTCAGATTTCCATCAGCATCCATAGCAAGCATTCCTATAGTATCATGGTTTTCGATATTTATTATTGGTTTATACTGACTCGTTCGGAGCCATTCTTTCCATTCTTTTTCACCTTGCGGAGTAAGTAATTTTTCTTTTTTAAATCCTTGTGCAATTGCAAAGGTAAGAGCACCTTCACCAACAAGCATTACATGAGGAGTTTTTTCCATTACCATCCTGGCCACAGAAACCGGATTAATAATGTGTTCTAAATAAGCAACTGAACCACAATCACCGTATTGATTCATAATGCAGGCATCTAACGTCACCCTTCCATCACGATCGGGCAAACCACCGATACCAACACTCTGATTTTCCGGATCGTTTTCCACAACATTTACTCCTTTTTCAACAGCATCTAAAACAGATCCTTTGGCAGAGAGTATTTTCCACGCTGCCTCATTGGCCATCAAACCATGGCTCCAGGTGGAAATCACAATTGGACCGTTGGGTTTTGGATTTTCGGTTAATTCATTTTTTCCGGCTACCGAAAGTAAAGGCAATGCGCTTACTGCAATGGAACCTGCAGCCGCACTTTTCAGAAATTCCCTTCTTGTTTTCAAATGGTTATATTTTTTAGAAATAATTATTTTAAGCAGATCTGTCACGTTTATAACCATTGGTACCAAAATAAAATATATAGCCGTAGCAGAGAACAGTTGCCATCAAAGCGGTTTGTAATCCTGCAGCATCGGCAAGAACTCCGGTGAGCATTGGAACAACAGCACCACCTACAATTGCCATGCACAATATACCCGAACCTTCGCCGGTAAATTTGCCTAACCCATCCATCGACATCGTAAAAATATTTGCAAACATAATTGAATTGAATAATCCTACTGCAATTATACTATACATAGCAATTGGTCCTGATGAATTGGTGCTAATTAAAATTAAAGCTATGGAGATAATAGAGCAGGTTGCAAGCACTGCGTTTGGTCGCATCCTTTGTAACAGTATTGCCCCAATAAATCTTCCAACCATGGCACCTCCCCAGTAAAATGATACATATTTGCCTGCATCAATTTCTGCAAGTCCGCCTATATTAGGTTCCATTAAATAGTTTACCATAAAGCTACCAATGGTGACTTCGGCACCCACATACAAAAATATTGCAACAGCACCACGCATAAGATGTTTGTATTGCCAGGCACTCTTCTTGCCAAAATGCTTTGTGTCGTGATATTTTTCCATGGTGGCATCATTGATTGTTGGTAATTTTGAAAAAGCAATGAGCAAAGCAATTACTCCTAAAACCAAAGCGATTACAACATACGGTCCTTGCACACTTGCGGCTTCTTCGGCAGGTGAACGGTTTACACCTGCAACATCAAGTATGAGCAAAGAACCAAAATAAGGAGCCAAGGTGGTACCTAGTGAGTTAATTGCTTGTGTGAAATTCAACCTGCTCGAAGCAGTCTCTGGCGGACCAAGTACTGCAACAAATGGATTGGCTGCAACTTGCAATATGGTAATGCCCGATGCCAGAATAAATAATGCAACCAAAAAAAAGTTATAGGAAATGATAATGGATGCCGGAAAAAATAAAAGTGCACCAAACCCGGCTACACTCAATCCGAGAACTATGCCTCTCTTATATCCGATTTTCGAAATGATGTTACCCGCCGGAATTGAAGTGATGAAGTAAGCGCCGAAGAAACACAATTGAATTAACATCGTACGTGTATAATTCAATTCAAATAATCCTTTAAGGTGAGGAATGAGAATATCATTTAGAACAGTAATAAAACCCCACATAAAAAATAGTGTACTCAATAAAGCGAGTGAATAAAAGTGATTGCCGGATGTTGATTTCATACTTGATTTTTACCGCATCAATGTACAAATAATATAATATACGGATATAAAATCATTACATCCTTATTTGTAGATGATATTCTATTGATAGAATGATTTGAAACTTCCTGATTATTATAGGATTTTGTTCGGTTCTCATACGTTTACCTCAAAATTCCCGCAATTCACCCTGAAAAAGGAATAAATGGGCTTGAAAAATAGCTGTAAAGTGTTGAATGTCAATAGTGACTTAGTTTTTTTCTTAGTTTATTTCCACAAACCAAGTTTCTGTGTTCGTTTACCCAAATCAGGTTGCCGTTGACCAAATAAAGGACCTTTCGCATTGAACTATGTTTAATTTCGAGGAGTAGTTAATAAACAAAAAAAAGACAAACCAACATAAAAATGAAAAAAATGATACACGGAAAAATGAAAATGATGATGATGACCATGTTCGCATTGGTTCTTGCATCAAACGTAATGGCTCAAACCTGGGCTATCGGAAACAGAGTGATTACTTTCGTAGATCCTACACGGGGGAATCGCCAAATTGAAACAATGATATTTTATCCTTCGGATGTGACCGGAACACTAGTTCCTCTTGGTTCACCATCTGACAAAAAATTTCCAGTGATCGTGTTTGGTCACGGTGAGGAAATTAGTTGGAACAACTACCAGTATTTATGGGATCGTTTAGTGATGAAAGGTTTTATTCTGGCCATTCCATTAACTGAAGCAGGTGCTAATCCTGACGTGACTGAATTTGCTAAGGATTTGGCATTCGTTGCTTCTCAGTTTACAACAATGCGTTATGATCCTACCTCATTCTTCTATAAACGTCACAACAGCAAATCGTGTGTGATGGGTCATGGAATGGGTGGAGGTGCTGCAACATTAGCGGTACAATACAATCCTGCAATTACCATATTGGTAACATTAGCTGCTACCGAAACTGTTCCAAGTGCAATCGCAGCCGCATCAAATATTACCATTCCTTCTCTTATAATTGGTGGTGGCGAAGATTGTGTTTCGCCAATTGGCTCTAACCAAATGCCTATGTTTAACAACTTGGCTTCCGATTGTAAAGCGTTTATTAATTTATTAGATGCGTCACATTGTAATTTTGCTCAAAATGCAGGTGCTTGCACAGCAAATGAGGTTCTTTGCACCGGGTTCCCTACATCTTACCAGAGCACTAACTATGCAACAACTTATTTCGCTGTTTCTTTTATGAGATATTATATGAAATCAAATGCTCCTGCACTTGCGAAATTCGAATGGAAACTTCAGCAAAAGAAAAATATCACTTATATTTTCTCTTGTGGTGCTAATGCTCCCAGATTTAGTGGTGACGAAGATGATAACTCAGAGTTTAATGATTTTGCGGTAACTGAAATGAAAATGTATCCAAATCCTGTTCTTTCAGGAAACTTTGCGAACTTCACTTTCATGTCGGATGTTGAATCAGAAGCAACTATTTACATCACAAACATGATTGGTCAAACAGTGATCCAAAAAAATATATTTGTTGATGAAGACATGAACGAAATTTCACTCCCTGTTGAAAACATCAAACCAGGTTACTATATGGTAACTATCGCAAATGAGGGTGGTAAAATTTCAAAACCACTCGTCATTCAATAAGTAATCCCCAAACGAGAAAAGAGCCCCTTCTGCAATTTGCAGGAGGGGTTTTTTTTATGTGCGAATAATTCCGGATTGTTTTCTAGTGATATGATTTTCAGGAGTATACAAGAGGACATCTCGGAATTATTTCACCTTCATCTATTTACACCGATTTTGAACAAATAATAGTTCAAAACTCTCTTATGATAAGGCTTCTGAGGAGGCAAAGGTTTTCTATTATTGTTAACTTTGGGCTTTCAAATTTTAAAGGCACACCCAATTTAATGGCAAAGAAACCACTGGAATCAGTTTATAATGAGGCAAGTATCCAGTCTCTCGATTGGAAAGAGCACATCCGCCTCCGTCCGGGAATGTATATTGGAAAACTGGGAGATGGAACCTCCCGGGATGATGGTATTTATGTTTTATTGAAGGAAATCATCGACAATTCCATTGATGAATATGTGATGGGAAATGGGCGGAAAATCGATATCGTAATCGAAAATGGCATCGTAGAGGTTCGTGATTACGGACGTGGGATCCCGTTGGGGAAAGTGGTGGAGTGCGTTTCCAAAATCAATACCGGTGGTAAATACGATAGCCAGGCCTTTCAAAAATCGGTCGGCCTCAATGGTGTGGGTACCAAAGCTGTCAATGCACTTTCGCAAAATTTTGTGGTGCAGTCATTTCGTGAAGGGCAAAGTGTGGTTGCAGAATTTAATTTTGGAAACCTGATTAAAGAAAGTAAGGTGCGCGCCGGAGGTGAATCCAATGGTACGCTGATAACATTTACTCCCGACACCTCTATTTTTACCGGCTATAATTACCGAAATGATTTTGTGGAGTTGATGATCCGAAATTATACGTACCTCAATGTTGGATTAACAATTAATTTTAACGGTCAGCCTTTTACTTCAAAAGATGGATTGCTTGATTTGTTGCGTAATAACCTGAGTGACGAAAGTCTTTACCCTGTAATTCACTTGAAAGCTGATGATATTGAAGTGGCATTTACCCATACTACTTCTTATGGTGAAGATTATTATTCATTCGTTAACGGGCAACACACCACTCAGGGTGGAACACATCAGGCCGCTTTTCGCGAAGCCATTGTAAAAACTGCCAGAGAATTTTATAAGAAAGAGTTTGATCCTAGCGATGTTCGATCATCTATCGCAGCTGCAATCAGCATTCGAATTCAAGAACCTGTTTTTGAATCGCAAACAAAAACTAAACTTGGTTCGCAAGTCACTTCTCCCGGTGGTTCATCACTTCGTAACTGGATCAATGATTTCGTTAAAACGGAACTCGATAATTTCCTTCATAAAAATCCTACTGTTGCAGATGCTTGGTTGAAGAAAATTCAACAGTCGGAACGTGAAAGAAAAGAAATTGCCGGTATTAAAAAGCTGGCCAATGAAAGAGCTAAAAAAGCGAATCTTCACAATAAAAAACTGCGTGATTGCAGGGTTCATCTCGATAGCAAACATGCCGACAGACAATATTCAACTCTGTTTATTACTGAAGGGGATTCTGCCAGCGGATCAATAACTATTTCGAGAGATGTGAATCTCCAAGCTGTATTTTCATTGAAAGGTAAACCACTTAATTGCTTCGGACTTACCAAAAAAATTGTGTATGAAAATGAAGAATTTAATCTTCTTCAAAATGCGCTCAATATTGAAAATGGACTTGAAGATCTTCGTTACAACAAAATAGTTGTTGCTACCGATGCCGATGTGGATGGAATGCACATACGTTTGTTGCTCCTCACTTTCTTCCTTCAGTTTTTTCCCGATCTGGTGAGGAATGGCCACTTGTATATTTTGCAAACACCTTTGTTCAGAGTTCGTAACAAAAAAGAAACTATTTATTGTTACAATGAGCAGGAGCGACTTGCTGCCATCGAAAAACTTAAACCCAAACCTGAAATTACCCGTTTTAAGGGATTAGGAGAAATTTCACCTGATGAATTTAAAAATTTCATTGGAAAAAAAATCCGATTAGAACCTGTTGAATTAAAAGGTGAAACATCTTTGCATGCTTTACTCGATTATTACATGGGGAAAAACACTCCCGACCGCCAGGATTTTATTATTCAGAACCTGAAAATGGAAGAGGAACTTATTGTAGTTCCTGTTGAAACAAAAGAGGAAGAAGTAGAAGAGCTTGTAGCTTAAATAAATTCCTCACAACTACTTAATTTTTAAAATTGAAATTCAAACTGATTAATGTCTGAAAACGAAAATACCCCGGATAAACCACACGCTGAAAAACATCCCAGTTCCGATTCTGCTGCCATTGCCGGCATGTATCGTACTTGGTTTTTAGATTATGCATCTTATGTAATTCTTGAACGGGCAGTACCTTATATCGAAGATGGTTTTAAACCGGTGCAACGCCGTATCCTTCATTCAATGTTTGAGATGGAAGATGGTCGTTATAACAAAGTGGCCAACATCATCGGAAATACAATGAAGTTTCACCCTCATGGGGATGCTTCAATAGGTGATGCGCTCGTGCAGGTTGGTCAAAAAGATTTGTTGATCGATACACAAGGAAACTGGGGAAATATTCATACCGGCGACAGTGCAGCTGCTCCCCGTTACATTGAGGCTCGCTTGTCGAAGTTTGCATTGGAAGTTGTTTTCAATCCCAAAACTACTGTCTGGCAGCAATCATATGATGGAAGAAACCGTGAGCCGGTTACACTTCCTGTAAAGTTTCCATTGCTTCTAGCTATGGGTGTGGAAGGAATTGCTGTAGGATTGGCGAGTAAAATTTTACCACATAATTTTATTGAATTACTTCAGGCTTCCATCGAAGTTATAAAAGGAAAGCGACCCAATCTGGTTCCTGATTTTGCAACCGGTGGAATTGCAGATTTTTCAAAATATAATGAAGGTTTGCGCGGTGGAAGAATACGCGTTAGGTCTGTTATTGAAAAACTTGATCGCAAAACTTTAGTGATCTCTCAAATTCCTTTTGGAACAACTACCACATCAATTATTGAATCCATTCTGCTGGCTGTTGAAAAGGGTAAAATAAAAATAAAAAAGGTAGAGGACAATACCTCTTCAAAAGTTGAGATTGTTATCAATTTACATCCCGATTCTTCTCAGGATCCCGATAAAGCTATTGAAGCTTTGTTTGCATTTACACAGTGTGAAGTTTCCATTTCTCCAAATGCTTGTATCATAGAAGAAGGAAGGCCACGTTTTGTAGGAGTTAATGATATTCTTGAAATTTCGACAAGAAATACTGTTGACCTGTTGAAGATGGAGTTGGAAATAGCAAGGGAAGAAAAAGAACTGGACTGGCATTATTCTTCACTTGAAAAAATATTTATTGAAAAAAGAATCTATCGTGGTTTGGAAGTCTGCGAAACATGGGATCAAATTATCGATACCATCACCACAGGTTTAAAACCTTATCTTAAACAATTAAGAAGACCAGTTACCTATGAGGATATGGTAGGTTTAACTGAATTGAAAATTAAAAGAATTTCGCGTTTTGATGCAAACAAAGCAGAAGAAAAAATTGCAGCCATCGAAGCAGATTTAGCAGCCATCAATCACGATCTTGAGAATCTAAAAACATATGCTATTAATTACTTCAAAGATCTTTTGAAGAAATATGGTAAAGGTCGCGAACGCAGAACTCAGATTTCATCATTCGAAACTATTGTTGCTTCAAAAGTTATCGCAAATAATCAAAAGTTATACGTGAACCGTGCCGATGGTTTTGCCGGGTATGGTATGAAGCGTGACGAGTTTGTAATTGACTGTTCCGACATTGATGATATAATTGCATTTACCGGTGATGGCAAATTTATGGTTTCGCGTATTTCCGAAAAAACATACATGGGTAAAGACATTCGCCATATAGCAGTTTTTGAAAAGAACGAGGAAAATAAAATTTATAATTTAATTTATCAAGACGGCCCTCGCGGTGCCATTATGGTTAAACGTTTTAATATTACGGGCATCACACGAGATAAACCTTACGATCTTACTAAAGGTGAAAAGGAATCAAAAATTCTCTTTTTCAACATTTCAGGCGTTAATAACGGTCCGAAGGTAAACGTAGTTTTGAAACCACGGCCGAAATTGAAAAATCTCAACCTGGAAGTTAATTTTAATGATGTACTCGTAAAAAATCGTTCTGCTATTGGAAACGTTCTTACTAAGTTCCCAATTTCAAAAATACGTTCCTCGGGCAACGATTTAAGCTCCGGTAATACTCCCGAGCCAAAAACACCATCAACACCGCCTTTTAAAGCTCCGGCAGCGGAAAAGGGTAAAACAGAAGCTTCGTCAGAATCATCTGTTTCCGGTAAAGCTAAAACACAAACCAAACTTGAGTTCTGATCCAGTTGCGAAAAAATCGTTCCATTATTCACGCATACTGGAAATTACTAAACTCATTCAAGGTTATGACGGGAAAATTCCCTTTCACAGATACCTGAAAGATTTTTTTTCGAAGAATAAAAAGTTCGGTTCTACCGATCGGAAAGTTATTGCTGAATATTGTTACTGTTTTTTTAGAATTGGAAAGGCAATTCCTGATGAACCTTTTCTGACCAGAATGACAATCGGATATTATTTAGTGAATGGTTTGAAAAATGATCTGATTAAGGAATTAGTCAGCGAGAATATTGGATCCGATATTCCGGAGGATTCTAATTTGATTGACCGATTAACAATTGTTCAGAATAAATTTCCGCAATTTAAAATTGATGATATTTTTAATTTTGAGATTGCCTTTTCAAATAATATCAATCAAAGAGATTTTTATTTATCGATGCTGGTTCCTCCCAAAGTGTGGGTGCGTGTGAATAAAACCAGTAAAAGAGAATTGATTGCAGAAGAATGCGACGAATTTAAATTGAGTTATGAATTTGATGAAGAGTTGCAACATGCTATTTCATTTCATCCTTCATCAAACTTGCAGCAACTACCCTCATTTATAAAGGGCTCCTTCAAAATTCAAGACCGCTCTTCGCAAATTGCAGGTTCAATGATTAATGCTCAGGATGGAGAACACTGGTGGGACTGCTGCTGTGGTGCAGGAGGGAAGTCTTTGCAATTATTGGATGCTTTTCCGGATGTTCGAATCACAGCATCCGATAAACGGGAGTCTATTCTTACAAATTTTAAAGAGCGGTTGTCCAAGAATGAAAAATCACGAGTTGAATTAATCATAACCGATCTTGAAGCAAATGGTATCTTACCTTTTACAGGTAGATTGTTTGACGGTATTATTGCCGATGTTCCATGCACCGGTTCTGGAACTTTGGGCAGAACTCCTGAAATGCTTACTTTTTTTGATAAACAGGAAATTTCCGGGTATGCAGAACGCCAAAAGCAAATTGTTGCCAAGGTGTTGCCCTTCCTCAAACCCGGAGGCTGCCTTGTTTATATCACTTGCTCGGTTTTTAAGGCCGAAAATGAAGATGTCGTGGCCTATTTATCGACATTTCCTCAGCTTGACTTGCTAAGAACTGCTTTGATAAACGGTATTTCTCATCGTTCCGATTCAATGTTTTATGCATTATTCAAGGATAATAGTGTAAGGAAAGGGTAATATTCATGTCAGGACTTGGATTATTTGGGTATTTGTTGACTAATGACTGGCTTCGTTAGGATAAAATCCTTATTTTTGAAATCCCAACCAACTTAAAAATAATCACTTAAAATAATGAAAAAAATTTACCTGGCATTCCTGGGCTTACTAATGTGTTCATTGGTATCGGCTCAAAATTTTAATCTGACACTCCGGTCGACTTTACCGTATGGTGTTTCAACATCCAATATCGGAGGGTATGTCGACTCTCAAGGCAACGAGTATGCACTAGTAGGATATTACGAAGGGCTTTCAATTGTTGATGTTACTGATCCCGATAATCCGGTGGAGGTATTTGCAGTGCAAGGTGCTCAGTCCAACTGGAGAGAAGTTAAAACCTGGGGTACCTATGCCTATGTGACCACTGAGGGTGGTAATCAGGGTTTGCAAATTATTGATCTTTCTGATTTGCCAAATACCATCAACTCAAAGTATTGGAATGGTACAGGTGCCATAGCCAATCAAATTGAGACCATCCATGCATTGCATATTGAAGATGCTCACGCCTATCTTTTCGGAAGCAATTTATTCAATGGAGCAGCTCTAATTATTGATCTTGCCGATCCATGGAATCCTGTTTACAAAGGCTATACACCCGGAACGTATATCCACGACGGTTATGTCCGTGATGACGTGTTGTATGCAGGCCATATTTATGATGGATATTTTGCGGTATATGATGTTTCAGATAAAACCAATCCCATACTTCTTGCTCAGCAAAATACACCTAATAATTTTACGCATAATACATGGCTCAATGATGCAGGAACTGTGTTGTTTACAACCGATGAAACAAATGATTCTTATTTAACTGCTTACGATATCACCGATTTGCAGGACATTAAAGAGCTCGATCGTTATCAAATCACTCCAGGTTCGGGTTCCATTGTTCACAATACACACATCTTAAACGATTTTGCTGTGACATCATGGTATAAAGATGGAGTTTCAATTACTGATGTAACCCGTCCCGGAAATATTGTTTCGGTAGGCTCTTATGACACTTATACTCAGGGGACCGGTGGAGGTTTTAACGGATGTTGGGGCGTTTATCCCTTCCTGCCTTCCGGTACCATTGTAGCATCCGATATCGACAACGGCTTGTATGTTCTCACTCCTACGTATGTGCGCGCCTGTTATCTTGAAGGTGTTGTTACCGATTCTGTTTCAGGATTACCTTTGAATAATGCAGTTGTAAACGTGATCGGACCCGGCTTGAATAAAGTTACCAACTTACTTGGACAATACACAACCGGCACTGTTACTCCGGGAACAGTTTCTGTTCAAGTATCACGTGCAGGTTATGAAACAAAAACAGTTAATAATGTGCAATTAGTAAATGGTCAGCTCACTATTGTGGATGTTGAACTCAATCCGCTTACCGCCCTCACCGCAGCAGGACAGGTTGTAAATGCTGTAACAGGTTTGCCGGTTCCCAATGCTTTAGTGCAGATATTTAATGCCGGTTCTAATGATCTTGTTACTGCCGATGCCAATGGAAATTTTGCTATTCCCGCATTCTTTCCTGATAACTATAATATCGACGCCGGAAAATGGGGGTATCAAACATTTTGTTCCAACAGCCAGGCAATCAATACCACCACCTTGCCTTTGATTATTCAACTACAACCCGGCATTTATGACGACTTTACATTTGATTTGGGTTGGACTGTTTCTGGAGCGAGTGGAAACTTGTGGGAACGTGGAGAGCCCGATGGTACTGTAACTACCGGTCCAGGTGGTGGCGCTCAAGCTAATCCTGAATTGGATGTTACCAACGATTGCAGAGATAAATGTTTTGTGACCGATAATGGAGGTGGAGGTCCATGGGATAATGATGTAGATGGTGGCAATACTGTTCTTACATCTCCTGTATTTGATCCAACTGCATTCCTAAATCCTTATGTAAATTATGCACGATGGTTTTATAATGGTGGAAATAATGGTGGTGGTTCTGCTGATGATACTATGACGGTGAAACTTACCAATGGTATTGTAACAGTAACTCTTGAAAGTATTTTCCCAAACTCCCCTAATAATTCAAGTTGGGTAAATCGTACATACCAAATAGGCCAGTTTATGACTCCTACCGCTAACATGCAATTGATAGTTGAAACAGCCGACTATGGCCCGGTATTTAATATTGTTGAAGGTGGTCTCGATCGATTTGAGGTAGTGGAAGGACCTGTTGGGGTGAATGAAATTAATGAAAATTCATTGACTGCCTATCCAAATCCTTTCATCGAAATAATTCGTATTGATTTTAATAAAGCAATTGTTACGGATGCTTCCAAATTGGTGATTACTGATATGCAAGGACGAATTGTTGCTGAAGAAAAAATAAATCCTTCTCAACAATATATTGAAACAGGAAGAAATTTGAGATCAGGAATTTACCTGGCGAAAATTGTTACAGATGGTGTTTCTTCTAATCCGATTCGGATTGCTAAAACGAACTAAAAAGATTACTTGAAATATAGTCATAAAATCTATTGATTAAAAAATTTCAAGATTTATTGAATTTGCAAAAAAAAGAGATGCCGTTCAACGGAATCTCTTTTTTTTTGAGGTATAAAAATGATGATTAAGCTAAATTTTTTAAATACATAATCGATTTAAACCCTGTAATCAAATCTCGAATCAAACATTGAAACAACCACCGAAACAACTATTGCATTAACCACTGAGTTACCTATCGAATCACCCACAGAATAAACTATTGAATAAACTATTGAATAAACTATTAAACTACACATTAAATCTAAAATGCATCACATCGCCATCCTCCACCACATATTCTTTTCCTTCAACAGATAATTTTCCGGATTCTTTGCATGCGAGTTCAGATCCGTATTTAACGTAATCTTCGTAATGAATTACTTCTGCTCTAATAAATCCTTTTTCAAAATCTGTGTGTATCACACCGGCTGCTTGTGGTGCCGTCATTCCTTTGTGAATTGTCCAGGCACGTACTTCTTTTACACCGGCAGTAAAATAGGTATAAAGTTCCAGCAAACGGTAAGCTGCTTTGATAAGTTTAGTAACACCAGATTCAGTAAGTCCAAGATCCTCCAGAAAAACTTTGCGGTCTTCATAGCTTTCCATTTGTGCAATATCGGCTTCAATGGCAGCTGCTATCACTAACACTTCAGCATTTTCATTCTTCACTGACTCTTTCACTATATCAACATACTTATTGCCGGTGACAACAGATTTTTCATCAACGTTGCACACATACATCACAGGCTTATCGGTGAGTAAATATATATCGGCAATGTGTATGCGATCTTCGGGAAGCACAGGAGCAGAGCGCGCAGATTTTCCTTGCTCCAAATGCTTTTTATAAATCAATAAAGTCTCGTATGCTTTTTTTGCATCTTTATCACTACCTACTCTTGCAGCTTTCTCAACTTTTTGTATTTTTTTATCTACAGCTTCGAGATCTTTTAATTGTAATTCTGTATCAATTGTTTCTTTGTCTCTAATCGGATTTACACTACCATCAACATGCACCACATTAGGGTCGTCGAAACAACGAAGTACATGTAAAATAGCATCGGTTTCCCGGATATTGGCCAAAAACTGGTTTCCAAGTCCTTCACCTTTGCTTGCGCCTTTTACCAAACCTGCAATATCCACTATCTCCACTACGGTGGGAAGAACACGTTGAGGATTGACTAGTTTTTCGAGTTCTTCTAAACGCTCATCGGGTACAGTGATAACACCAATGTTAGGTTCAATGGTACAAAACGGAAAATTTGCCGCCTGTGCCTTGGCATTCGATAAACAATTGAAAAGGGTTGATTTACCTACATTCGGCAGTCCTACAATCCCACATTTTAAGCCCATTTTATTTAAATATTTTAAGTCGAGTAATCAGTGATCATTCACCGGCGTCTTTTTGGTAATTTCCCATCCGACACCTCGTTTTTCAGCGCGCAAAGGTAGTGTAAAAGTCGGGATATTGCTATGAGGTAATAGCTTCAGGTGTGGAAAAGACTGTAACTGAGTGGGAATTGCGGTAAAAAGTTATAAATTGCTCCTTCCTAAAACGGAATTTATCTTTAGTAATCAATGGAGACAACAAAGGTTCGGATCGATAAATATTTGTGGGCAGTGCGGATATATAAAACCCGCAGTCTGTCGGCTCAAGCATGCGATCTCGAAAAAATAAAGATAGGAGGGCAGTGGGTTAAAGCTTCACGGAGTGTGAGTTCCGGTGATATAGTTAGCGTGAAAATGGGTCCGTTTGAAAGAACCATCAAAGTATTAAAGCTGGTTCAAAACCGATTGCCTGCAAAATTGGTTCCTGAATATTTTGAAGACATTACTCCACAAGAGGAAATGGAACGCATGAAAGCACACGCCGCCTCCCGGGCAGCATGGCGACAACCCGGACTTGGTAGACCCACCAAAAAAGAACGCCGCGATCTTGATGATTTTACCAGCTTTGAAGATTGGTAGTTGCTTTGCTATCCGAAGTTATCGACTGCCGACTGCCGACTGGTTACTGCCGACTGTCCATTTCCACCGGTACCAAATTTAAAATATCACAGAGCGTTCTGAATTGTCCAAAAATCACATACGCTTTACCGTTATCAACTTGTTCAACTATACCGGTTGTAGAGCCGTTTTCCAATCTCACTTTAATTCCCGGTTTAATAATATCTTTCAGTACTTTTAATTTTTCCTGTCGCTTTTTTTCTATTGCCTTTGGATCTTCAACCTTTTTCTTTTCGACAAATTGCCGGTAGTATTTATCGAGCAGTACTTTTTTATCTTTAGTCTTTCTCCACTCTTTCAGGAACTCTTTGAAACGATTTTCCGATTCTTTTAATAGTTTATCTTCCAGTCTTTTTAGCTTCTCAGCTTTGTTGGAATATTCAGATTCATTAGTTTTTGAGAGGGTTTCGTATTTTTTTATCAGCTCTTTCAACCGTTGATCGTTATGTTCAACTTCTAAAAGTTTGTTCTTTATAGCTCCTTTTTCTCTCTCCACATCTGTAAGGAGTTTTTCGAGAAGTAAATTTTTCCGGGCTACTTTTCGCCTTGCGTTTTTTATAAGTTCCCTAGGTAAACCACTTCTTTCTGCGACCAGAAAGGTGTAAGAGCTGCCGGGCTTTCCTACCAATAATTTGTAAAGTGGTTGCAACCTTTTTAAATCAAATTCCATACTCCCATTCATAATTCCCGGAGTTTTGTCTGCAAGTACTTTCAGGTTTAGGTAGTGTGTGGTAATAATTCCAAAAGATTTTCTGTTATTTAATTCTTCAAGTACAGCTTCTGCTAAAGCACCACCAAGATTCGGATCTGTTCCGGTTCCAAATTCATCGATAAGGAATAAACTTTTTTCATTTACTCGCTCCAAAAAAATTCGCATGTGCCTTAGCCGTGAGCTGTAGGTACTTAGTTCATATTCTATCGACTGACTGTCGCCAATATCTACCAAAAGATTTTCAAATATTCCGCAAATGCTATCTGCGTGTGCACTAATCAACATTCCCGATTGGAGCATCATCTGCAAAAGCCCCGATGTTTTCATACACACTGTTTTGCCGCCTGCATTGGGTCCGCTTATTACAAGTATACGCTGATCCTTGTTCAACAAAAGTGTAAATGGAATGGTAGGCTTTTTTAGTTTTTTGTTATGTATCAATAAGAGTGGATGACGCGCAATTTTAAGGTCCAGAATTGGTTCATTTGAGAGCTGTGGAAGTTGCGCATCTATTTCAATTGCAAAAAGTGCTTTGGCTCTGTTTAAATCAAAGAGTCCAAGTTGCTCTCTGTACATAACCATTACTGACCAATATTTTCGCAAAACAGTAGTCAGTTCTCTAAGAATTCTTTTTATCTCCAGTCGTTCTTCCTGTTCAAGTGAAACAATTGTGTTGTTAATTCCCACGGTTTCTTCCGGTTCAAGGAATGCAGTTTTACCTGTCGCTGATGTGTCGTGTATTATTCCTTTTAAAGATCGTTTTTGTTCCGCAAAAATAGCAATCACTCTTCGTCCGTTGCGACTGCTTTCTTCCGAGTCGGTAATCCATCCCTGCTTTCGGTATTTGTTTAGTATATTAATGTAGATTCGGTCTGCTTCAGCGCGACTTCGTTGCAAACTTCTTCTAATCCTTGCCAACTCTGTTGAAGCCGATGTTCTAACTTGTCCGTTCTCATCTAAAATTAATTCAATCTCTTTAATTATTCCATTTTCGAAAGTAGTTTCGCCAATGATTTCTTCCAGATTTTTATAAAGTCCTTTCCTGTTCTTGTAAAAATTGTAAACATCTTTAACGGTGTGCATCATGGTTAGAATTGCCATAAACTGTTCTTCCATCAACACACTGTTTTCTATTTTTAATAAGCTCAGTTCTTTATTTGCATCTGTAAACCCTGTCGATGGAAAAGGTAATCCTGAGGCCAAAATTGACCGCATTTCATTGGTTTGTTCAAGCAGACGTTCAATTATCGGCCTGTTCACGTGTAATGAAATGGCATTAACATATTCCTTCCCCATATTGGAAACGCATAATTGCCTCAAGTGCTCCCGAATGGATTCGTATTCGGATGTTAATAAGGAAGTTTCGGGAAAGATTTTCACAAACAGCTTTTAATCAGCCTGCAAAAGTAAGGCATTGCTATCATTCTAAAACTAATCAACACCATGTTAATAACTACTTATTTGTTGTCCGGTATAATTTGTCGAAATTTGCAACGTTCAATTCAATATATAAAATATGTCGGAAATAGCTGATTTAAAGTCTCTTGCATCACAAGTTAGAAGAGATATAGTAAGAATGGTCCATGGAGTGCAATCGGGTCACCCCGGTGGATCATTAGGCTGTGTGGAGTATTTTGTTGCCCTTTACGGAAATGTGATGAAGTATAACAAAGGGTCTTTTAACATGGATGGGAAAGGTGAGGATCTGTTTTTCCTCTCAAACGGACACATTTCTCCCGTATGGTATAGTGTTCTTGCCCGTTCCGGTTATTTTCCTGTTAGTGAACTCGGCACTTTCCGGAAGTTGAATTCACGGCTTCAAGGACATCCAGCTACCCATGAACATTTACCCGGTATTCGTGTGGCCTCAGGTTCACTCGGACAAGGTCTCTCTGTTGCCATCGGTGCTGCTCAAGCTAAAAAACTGAATAAAGATTCTTCTATTGTTTTCACTTTACATGGTGATGGTGAATTACAAGAGGGTCAAATTTGGGAAGCGGCAATGTATGCCGCAGGAAATAAAATTGATAATTTAATTTCTACTATAGATTTAAACGGTCAGCAAATTGACGGAGCTACCAATAATGTTTTACCTATGGGAGACCTTCGAAAAAAATTCGATGCATTTGGTTGGGATGTTATGGAAATGGACGGTGGAAATTTGGAAGAGATCATTGATACATTACATAAAGCGAAAAGCAATACAGGAAAAGATAAGCCAATTATGATATTGATGAAGACTATTATGGGTAATGGTGTTGATTTTATGATGCATACTCACAAATGGCACGGTGTTGCACCTAATGATGAACAACTGGCAACAGCTCTGGGGCAACTGACGGAAACGGTCGGCGACTACTAACGTAACGAATTACGAATCAGCTTCGCTGTACGAATCTACGAATCTACGAATACGAATCAGCTTCGCTGAACGAATCTACGAATCAGCTTCGCTGTACGAATCTACGAATACGAATCAGCTTCGCTGAACGAATTACGAATCAGCTTCGCTGTACGAATCTACGAATCTACGAATACGAATCAGCTTCGCTGTACGAATCTACGAATCAGCTTCGCTGCACGAATCTACGAATCTACGAATACGAATCAGCTTCGCTGAACGAATTACGAATCAGCTTCGCTGCACGAATCTACGAATCTACGAATCAGCTTCGATGTACGAATCTACGAATTACGAATCAGCTTCGATGTACGAATCTACGAATCTACGAATCTACGAATCAGCTTCGCTGTACGAATCTACGAATCTACGAATTACGAATCTACGAATCTACGAGTTACGAATCTACGAATTACGAATGCCTGCTAGCGAAGTAGGAATTATGAATGCCGGGCTGCCGGGCGGGAATGCAACTAACGTAACGCCTGCCTGCTTGCGTGGCAAGAATTACGAGTGCCTGGAGAAGGTTAATCATAATATTCAATCATAATAGTTCTTAACAATTTTAAAGATCAAATAAATAAATCATAATGGATCATAACAATCATAAAGATCTAATAAATCTCAAAGATCAAATAATTCAATCATAATAATTCAATCATAGTAATTCAATTATAATAAATCATAACAATCATTAAAATAAATCCTCACCCCATTGCAAAAAAAAATCATCCTTATCATTTTTATGTTTTTGTCGCTAAATGTTGGCGCACAGAAACAGCATGTGGTGCCTTCGCAACAGCAACTGACTAGGATTTTATTTTTGTTTGATGCATCACAGAGTATGTTTGGCAGTTGGGAATCAAACACTAAATTCGAGATTGCAAAAAAATTAATGGAAGATATAGCAGACAGTTTGCATATGTTGCCAAATGTGGAGACTGCTCTTCGAGTGTATGGTCACACGAAAAAATTTCCTCCGCAGGATTGTGACGATACCCGTTTAGAAGTTCCTTTCGCGAAAGCTAACGGTTACCGCCTAAAGGAAAAGTTGGGGCAAATTAAACCAAGCGGTACAACTCCAATTGCACGTTCTCTTGAAGAATGCGGCAAAGATTTCCCTGATGGACAAGCACGCAATATAATTATTTTAATTACCGATGGTATTGAAGAATGTGATGGTGATCCGTGTGCTGTTTCTGCCGTTCTTCAAAAAAAAGGAATATTTTTAAAGCCCTTCATCATCGGTATGAATATGTCGGCTGATTTGCAGAAGCAGTTCGATTGTGTGGGTACCTTTTACGATGCAGCCACCGAAAATTCTTTCACTACCATTATGAATGTTGTGATTTCTCAGGCACTCAACAACACTACTCTTCAGGTAAATTTGTTGGATCAGAAAGGAAATCCAACAGAAACAAATGTGAACATGACTTTTTATGATTCATTCAGTGGAGTGATTCGATATAATTTTGTGCACACCATGAATGCAAAGGGTTTTCCCGATACTTTGGTGGTAGATCCTTTGAGCAAGTACCGGATTGTTGCTCATACTGTTCCACCGGTTGAAATTGATAGCGTAACATCTGTTCCCGGCAAACATACCGTTGTTGGTATTCAAGCCGGACAAGGGGATCTGCTGTTGAAATTTGAAGGACTCAGCGATTACAGATCACTCAAATGTATAGTTAGAAAATCGGGTGAACTTAATACACTTTATTTGCAGGACTTTAATACATCCATGCGTTACCTTATCGGGAAATACGACCTTGAAGTATTATCACTTCCAAGACTCTACATTCAGGATGTAGATATTTCACAGAGTAAAACCACCACTGTTCAAGTTCCAAATCCTGGCATCGCAACAATAATTTCCAACGGTCCCGGTTATGGAAGCGTGTATGTGGAGGAAAACAATTCTTTAAAATGGATTTATAATCTGAACACAGATAACATCCGCGAAAGCCTGGTAATGTTACCGGGAAAATACAGAGTGATTTACCGGGCTAAAAATGCTCGTGAAGCAAAATATACAGTTGAAAAAACATTCAGGATTGCATCAGGTAGTTCTCAAACCATTACTTTAAATTGAATTCTTAATCATGTCGGCTAACAACGAAATTATGGAACCAACTTCATCACTTATGAAGAAATATACATTCACCGAAAAAAAAGATACGCGATCGGGTTTCGGAGCGGGTTTGCTCGAACTCGGAAGAACCAATCCCGATGTAGTTGCATTATGCGCCGATTTAACTGGCTCTCTCAAAATGGATGCCTTTCAAAAAGAATTTCCTGAAAGGTTTTTTCAGATCGGAATTGCTGAAGCAAATATGATTGGTATTGCTGCAGGACTGACAATAGGAGGGAAGATTCCCTTCACAGGGACTTTTGCAAATTTTTCTACCGGTCGTGTTTATGATCAGATTCGTCAATCGGTTGCATACAGTGGTAAAAATGTAAAAATATGTGCTTCTCACGCAGGTCTTACATTAGGTGAAGATGGCGCCACTCATCAAATTCTGGAAGACATTGGTATGATGCGTATGCTTCCCGGCATGACCGTAATTTGTCCTGCCGATTACAACCAAACAAAAGCTGCTACATTGGCAATCGCAAAATACATAGGGCCCGTTTACCTCAGGTTTGGAAGACCAGCCTGGCCGGTGTTCACTAATCCCGCTGAAGAATTTATAATAGGCAAAGCCCAGATTTTGAATGAAGGAACTGATGTCACTATTTTTGCTACCGGGCATTTAGTTTGGAAGGCTATTGAAGCTGGTGAACTGTTGGCAGCTAAAGGAATTAGTGCCGAAATAATAAATATCCATACCATTAAACCATTGGATGTTGAAGCTGTCCTAAGCTCGGTAAAGAAAACGCGTTGTGTTGTTACCGCCGAAGAACATCAAATAAATGGAGGACTTGGAGATGCAATTGCGCAGGTTGTTGTTAGACATAATCCGGTTCCAATGGAATTTGTTGCAGTAAATGATTCCTTCGGCGAAAGCGGCACACCCGATCAACTTCTCGTTAAATATGGTCTTGATTCTGTAGACATTGTTTCAAAAGTAAAAACTGTTCTCGACAGAAAAGCAGCAGCGAAGTAAAAGTATATCGCTGTGCGGAATGTTTCTTATTGCCTTAAGGCTATCTATGAGCGAATATACCGACAGTGAACTTCTCAATTTATTCAGAATCGCTGAGAGCCGGAACCAGGCATTCAATTTGTTGATGCGCAGATACCAGCAAAAAGTTTATTACCATGTGAGGAGAATTGTCATCGATCACGATGATGCTAACGACGTGGTGCAAAATATATTCATAAAAGCCTGGAATGGTTTAGATAATTTCAGAGAAGATTCTCAGTTTTTTACCTGGATTTACAGAATCGCAACCAATGAATCTCTTACCTTTCTCAAGAAAAAAAGAACTGCTTTCTTTATTCCAATGATTAATGTAGAGAAAAAGCTTGCGGAACAATTGGAAAGCGATGTGCTCATCAATGCCGATGCCCTGGAAATGAAACTTCAAAAAGCCATCCTAACCTTACCTGAAAAGCAACGCGTGGTTTTTAATTTGCGCTATTACGACGAAATGAAATATGAAGACATGTCGGAAGTTTTAGGTACCTCTGTGGGTGCTCTCAAGGCTTCTTATCACCATGCCATGAAGAAAGTTGAAAATTATATTAAAGGAGATTAAACCATCCCTTCTTCAAAACATCAAAAACCAAACAACCTGCCTGCCAAAGACCAACCAAGAAACTAAGAATCTATCCACCCCCAAAAGCAAGAAAATAAAAAACTAAGAAACTATTAAAAAAAGTGGAAAATAACCATCTCAACCCCGAAAATGACGATTCTTTCGGATTCCATAAGGATCTGGATCCAGGGAAAAGGAATGTGTTCACTGCTCCGGTTAATTATTTTGATAAATTACCTCTTGAAATTGCCGATAAAATTCATTCCGGAAGAAATAATACTGCGGGTGTTTTCAGATTGAGTATGCCCCGATTAATTGGTTTCGCCACCATTATTGCCGTGGCTATTACGGGAAGTGTCTTTTTGTATACTGCTAACAACTCAAAGATATTATCCGAGCCCATGTTGTCTTACAACGATCTTCTGAATTCCGAATTAGTTAGTGATTTGGATGAAACAATGCTTTTTGAAGCGTACTCCGAATCCAATGACTTAAGCGATAATCAAAACGTTCAAGCCCAAAGTGAAATAACAGAATTGGAAGACTATTTAATTGAAAATAACACTGATATAACTTTGATAATTAATGAATTATGAAAAATATAAAAATGCTGCTTACTTCATTGTTGTGTTTTATAGCAACGCTTGGGATCGGCCAACCAGGGCCTCCTGATCAAAAAAAGGAACAGATAGCAGCCATGAAAGTCGCTTTTATTACCAGAAAACTTGAATTAACTCCTGAAGAAGCCAAGGTTTTTTGGCCGATTTATGACCAACATCAGAATGAAATGGAGACTTTAAGGGATAATCGACGCAAAGAAGTTCGTGAAGCCCGCAAATCATTTGATACTATGCCAGACAAAGATGTGGAAAAGGTGGTGGATGGAGAGATCACATTTCGTCAGGCGGAACTGGATATTTTAAAAAAGTATAACCCCCAGTTTAAAAAAGTTCTCCCTATGAAGAAGGTCGCTAAGTTATACCGGGCTGAAGATGATTTTAAGAGGGAGCTTTTACAAAAAATTCAGGAAAAACGTGGAAGTGAATCACCTCCTCGACGTAATTAAAAGATATGATCAGTTTAAATGAGGTAAGTTGAAAAACGGAGGATGCTTGTCCTTCGTTTTTTGTATTATTGGGTGGTTGATGCCTATTGGTTTTTAGTAAATTTGTACCATGTTAAACCATAGGCAACTTTTTTTGCAGCATCTGGCTCCAACCAGTACTTCACCACTTCTTATCGAAATTGAAAGAGCCTCCGGTTGTGAAATGTTTGCACCTGATGGTAAATCATATCTTGATCTCATATCAGGAATTTCCGTTAGCAATGTAGGACATTGCCATCCCGATGTGGTTAAAGCTATTAATGATCAGGTTCAGCGTTACATGCATCTGATGGTTTATGGAGAGTTAATTCAAACTCCACAAGTAAATCTTGCTCAAGCGTTAACCGATCTGCTTCCTGACCCCTTAAATTCAGTTTACTTTGTTAATTCCGGATCAGAGGCAATTGAAGGTGCTATGAAGCTAGCTAAAAGGCACTCCGGCAGACATGAAATTATTGCATTTAAAAATGCTTATCATGGAAGTACTCACGGGGCACTTAGTATTATTGGCTCTGAATATTTTCGAAATAGTTATCGTCCATTATTACCTTCAATAAAACATCTGCATTACAACAACAAAATTGAATTAGATCAAATTTCTGAAAAGACAGCCTGTGTAATTATTGAAGCCATTCAAGGGGAAGCAGGAGCTCTTGTTCCTGATAAGGGGTATTTGGCTGCCGTCGCCGATCGCTGTCATCAAACCGGTGCCTTGCTGGTAATAGATGAAATTCAGACCGGCTTTCGCAGAACAGGACCACTAATGGCTTTTATGAATGAACACATTGTACCCGATATTCTGGTGTTGGCAAAAGGTATGGGTGGAGGAATGCCCATTGGTGCTTTTGTTGCCTCCAGGGAACTCATGAGTTGTTTTGCCCAGAATCCGGTACTTGGACATATCACCACTTTCGGTGGGCATCCTGTTTCATGTGCCGCTGCTTTGGCCTCACTAAAAATTGTTTCGAAAATAGATGAGAGAGAAATTCTCCGTTTAGGCGAACTTTTTAAAAGTTTGCTGGTTCATCCTTCTATCAGATCTGTTTCCGGAAAAGGATTGTTGTGGAGCGTGGAATTTGAAAACGAAGAAACTAATAAAGCGGTTATCAATACCTGTATCGAAAATGGAGTGTTCACCGATTGGTTCCTCTTTGCCCCTCATAAGATGCGAATAGCCCCGCCCCTGATCATCAAAGATCATCAAATCTTCATGGCTTGTGAGGTTATTTTGAGCTCTATAGGTAAAAAGAAGCATTGAAGAAAGGGACATTAGAAATGCATTGTTCGCAATTTGCAATTTCGATTTGAACGTGATCCTCAAGGAACTTGTGGAATTGTTTAGTCTAAAAACCCCTGCCTGAAAGCCAAAGACCTAATAAACTAAAAACTAATCCTCCTACGCTCTTAAAAATAATTAAATACTAAATGAATATGATTTCCTTAAAGCTTCGGAGCACACGTAAACCAATAAACCAATAAACCAATTTTAGATGAACGTACTAATAGTTGAAGACGAAAAAGATCTCTCACATGAAGTGGAGATTTTTTTGACTAAACAAGGATACAATTGCGATGTTGCTTTCAATGGCAAAAGTGCTTCCGAAAAAATTTTTGTAAATGCATATGATTTTGTACTGCTCGATATCGGTTTACCCGATTACAGTGGTTTTGATTTACTAAAGGAAGCTCGTGAGGCGAAACGGGACCCGGCATTTATAATTCTTACAGCACGAAGTGAGACAGATGACAAGATTAAAGGTTTGGATCTTGGTGCTGACGATTATCTGGCAAAGCCTTTTTCATTGATGGAATTGCAGTCACGGATGCAGGCCATCACTCGCCGCAGACATGGACTCACTACCAACACTATGGAGATAGGCGATTTTTTAATAGATATCAATAATCGTACAGTTCACTTTAAGGAATCTGTTGTTGGACTTACCAGAAAAGAATTCGATTTATTGCATTATCTTGCCTTACACAAAAATCGTGTCTTAACACGAATGCAATTAACCGAACACATTTGGGGCGATACTATGGAAGAAGATTACGATTCCAATTATATAGATGTTCACATCAAAAACTTACGTAAAAAGCTAGGAGCATTTTCTAATATGGATTGGCTTGAAACAGTAAGAGGGATTGGCTACAGACTCAATCAATAATTATACTATTCTGTGTTGGTGTTACAAAAATTATTAATACTCCAATACTATCTTAAAAATATGCTGAGGTAACTAAACATTTTCAGCAAATTACACCGAATGAAATTACAAGTTAAGCTTGCTATTTACAATGCACTTTCGAAAGGCATCATCATTGCAGCCTTTGGTTTTCTCATGCCTTTGATTGTTGAGCAGGTTGTTTATGATCACATCGATCGTAGGTTGATTGCCCGATCCGACAGGGTTTTGAAAATTATTAGCCGGGGTGGGATCAATGAGATTATCATGGAACAGGATTGCAGTTTTGAGAGCTATAACATACTCAAAGAAGAATTTGTTTCTATTATCCCTTTGCGTAATGATATCATTCCTCCGCAGGAAACTGTAATCACCAATGAAGAATGGGATGTTGGTGGCGAAAGACTCAACCACCGCATCATTAGGCAGGCATTTGTTTACGATAATCAGGTTTATGAGTTAAACATAGGTGAAGGGTTGAGTACCATCAGTCAGTTAAATAAAATTATAGTGCAGTTCAGTCTAACGCTGATGATTCTTTTCATCGTCATTTCGGTTTTTATTGATATTGGTTTTGCGCGTCTCATGCTCAAACCATTTAATAAAATTGTAAGACAGAAGTTACAGCTTCCTCAAAATCCTGCGAGCTATAATTTCGAAACCATACGCACAACCACATGGGAGTTCAGTTATCTTGATAAAAGTATTAATGAGTTAATGAGAAAAACCAAGGATGCATTTCTTATTGAGAAGGAATTTATAGCTAACGTAGCCCATGAGTTGCTGACTCCAATTTCTATTTTACAGAACCGGATGGAAAACATGATCATTAGTAATGAGGTGCCGGTTATATTTGAAAATAAAATTATTGATTCACAAAAAACCCTCAAGCGTCTCAGTAAAATTATTCGTGCCTTATTAATGATCTCCAAAATTGAAAACGATCAGTATTTGAAGCAGGATGTTGTGCAGATTCCTGTACTAGTGGAGGAAATTCTGACTGAACTCGAGGAGTTAATTGATGAGAAAGATATAAAAATTGTTAAAAACCTGGAGCCAGTCAATGATTTCGGCCCCTGCAATAAATCATTACTTTTTACCATGATATTTAACTTGATAAACAATGGTATCCGATACAATAATATTAGCGGACATCTTTTTATCCGGGGAAGAGTTGCAATGGATTCATACATTGTTGAAATCGAAGATACAGGTATAGGTATTGAAGAATCCCAACTTCAAAATATCTTCGATCGCTTTAAACGCTTTAATCCGGGTGATGAGCAAGGTTACGGCCTTGGTTTGCCAATCGTTAAAACTATCGCCGATTTTCACCGAATCGGGATGCGCATGGTTTCTAAAGTGATGAAGGGCTCTACGGTTATACTTACTTTTCCTTTACCTCCAGTTAAAAAAGGTTCCTGATACCTTCTTGGATTATTAGTCTAATTGAGGTGTTGCCGTTTAAAGGCTTTTTAGTTTCCTTTAACAATTTTTATGGTATGAATTTCGGATGCGTTATTTACTTGAAGAATATATGTGCCGGGCGGTAACAATTGTTTTGGAACATATTCAAATTGATTAATTCCTTCAGCTATTTGCATTGGCTGTTTGTAAACTATTTGTCCGTTAATATTCATAAGTTGTATGTCTGCCAATCCTGAAGTTTCACTTGAAAACCGAACGAAGAATGTTTCTGTAAAAGGATTGGGACCGAAGATAATATTCTGTATGTTGTCAATTTTATCAATTTTTTCAGATGTATTCGGTACGCTGTTGTTGACCTGATTATTATTATTCTTATCAATTTTCCAGGAAATTTTATTTTCATTATTACTTCCTGTGAGTGCAGAAGTTATTTTTAAAGAACACTCTTCAGGTCCATTTGATAAACTAGCAGTGTAATATCCTTTTTCTCCAATACCTACAACTACATTTTTTTCTTCAATAGGATTGCTGGAGTTTTTTTCAATTTTTCCGAAATTGAAATTCATCTCTACCATTCCCTTGTCGGCTTCAGGCGTAACGGATGAATACGAAAAAATGTTTATCGTTGTACCATCGGTAAGAGGAAACAACAGGTTGTTCTTATTAATCGCACCGTACCATCTTTTAACTTTTCCGCATATGGCTCCTGATATTCTTTCAATTTCTCCTGTAGCCATCGTTGATGTTCCTATTGTTAGAGTATATCTGCCCGTGATCAGGTTACCCTTTTTTAGAGTTAATTTGTCCACAATAAAAATACTTTGATCCATTTGAACATTCGATGCATTATCTATAATAAGATTTCTTAAGATATTAGGTAATCCGTTTCCTGTTTTTTGTGGAATAGTTCCATTGTAAATAAATATGGCGTCTTTACTAAATTCTTTTTTGCCTTTTAATTGGATGCTCCCTGTTTTCCCTGAACGATTAATGCCATTTTCATTCCCTGTTAGAAGAGTAGCTTTTGCTCCAATTATTATATCTCCTTCTCCTTCAATTATACTTGTGCCTAAGGATAAGGTTCCATTGCATAAAATACTGCTCTTTCCATTCATTTTAGATAGTCTGATCGAATTAGCCTCAATATTTAGCCTCGCTTTTTCATCAATAATAATCTCTTCCAGCACCATTTCATCCGACAATGTTATTTCATTTCCTGAGCTTACTATAACTTTGTACATGCCTTCGCCAGGAGGCATTGGAGCTTCGTTCCATTTTTTTCCATCGTATGTTTCCCAAATTGATGTCTCATTCCATTCTCCGGATGAAACAGTTCTGAAGTCGCCTGTGCTATATGCTCTGGTGTCCTCAACATCTGATATATTAAAAACTATAATTAGTAATAGAGAAGCTGCTGCGAAAATTGATCCAGCAACAACAATTCTCATGTGGGTTCCCATGTAGGTCCGCTGTCGATTTTTCATTTTGTGATTTTTCATTTTATTTTTTGTTTCTGGTTAGAAAAATCGTATATTTAAAGTATTTATAGTAGTTCCATTTTCGACTACAATTCTATAAGTAGCATTGGGTAATGCTGACATATCAATTTGTTCCATATTACTTCCGGCCACTACATCAATTTCACCTGACATTAATTCAGTATTAGCCTCATTTAATATTTTATATTGATATGTGGCATCATTAACAGCATTAAAGGTTACAGTTAGTGTTCTAGATTGTGCATCGGGATATGCTTGCAGATTAAAATCTACTGCATTTGTGTTTGGTTTAACCACAGCTTCATTGTTGTTGGATGAGGATGAACTAAGTCTGCAATTAGATTCGATTTTTAAAGTTCGTTTTGTAGATGTTCCGCATGGTCCCACTGCCTGTACCATAATATTTGTTATTACAGATCCAAATTGCACTTCAACAGAATTTGTTCTTTCACCGGATGTAATTAAAGCTCCTGATGGTAGAGTCCACAAATATTCAGTAGCATTTGGAACAGGAAGTACGGTAAAATTATATCCTCCAGTATTTGGGCACACTTCAATTGGACCAGACACTATTCCCGGTGTGGAAGGGAAGCTGGTGACTCTCAGTTTTCTTTCAGGCGACAATGTTCCGCAAATGTTTATGGCTCTTACAATTATATTCCCTGTAACAGCACTTCCAAATTGTACAGTTATGGAATCTGTTGCAGGTGAAGTGTATAGAATAGTTGCTCCGTTTGGTACACTCCATGAATATGTTTGATTTACACGTGTTCTGATGTAATATGTTTGAACGGTGTTGCATAAGTCCGCTCTCAGCCCTGTAATATTATATGGCAAAAGTGGTGTTGATGAAATTGTTATTTCTCTTTTCGCACCATAATCACAACCTGCAGAAGATGCTACACTAATTTTAGCTGATCCATATCCAAGAGGAAAATAAATTGATACTGTTGTATCAGTTGTTATATATGGACTTTGGCTTCCATTAATTAATATGTTGGCAGGTGCCGTCCATTGATAACTTGTTGCCCCGCCTACTTTTCTTATTTTGAAGTTTGTTGTAGTACCATCACATACATCAATTGGAGCTTCTTTAAAATATGGTGTGCTGCTGTTAGATCTTACAACAACACATTTTGCTCTGTTTGTTCCGCACGCATTACTTCCGGTAACGCATGCATGATATCCTGAGGTAGTTGTATTACCAAAAATGATTGTTGCATTTTGAGTTCCTTGTCCACTTATTATCTCCCCTTCTGGTCTGGCTTCCCAAATTAATGTTGTTGCTACCAGATTGGTAGCATAATTTAACGTATCATCTTTACATCCCATTAATGGTCCTGACATAATAGGTTGGTTAGGCGGAGGTGTTGTAGAAACATTTATACTTACATCATCATTTGAACTGTTGCAGCTATTACTAACTGTCCATTTGAAAATATTTACTTGCGATGTACTCAGATTACTGACGCTGGAAACTGGAGATGTGGCATCAGAAAAAACACCTGTTCCTGAAACTACCGACCACAATCCTGAACCGGATGAAGGAGTTGAAGCTTCTAAATTTATGGAAAGCTGATTGCACAATTCTTTATTAGTTCCTGCTACAGCACTTGATACAGGTACGGAAGCAGTTAGTTCCTGTTCTTGCACCGATGTGCATCCATTCGCATCGTAAATTGTTACCGTGTAAATTCCTTCAATAAGATTTATGGCTGAGGATGTTGAACCTCCATTTGACCATATATATGAGTAAGGTAAAGTACCACCACTTACTGCAGTTTGAATGGTGCCATTTGATTGCCCTGTACAACTTGGATTTTGAAAATTTGATATTGAACTCAACATAGGAGTTGAAATAGAAACATTTGTTGTGTTTGTGCTTGAACATCCAAACCCATTTATCACGGTGACCGAATAGTTTCCTGAATTTGCAGCTGTAACATTTGAGATTACAGGGTTTTGTTGGTTGCTTGTATAACCATTTGAACCTGTCCAGCTGAACGAAACTGGTGTTTCACTCACATTCGCATTTAAAAGCAAATTTGAACCATCGCACAATGGAGAATTCGAACTTAAGGAAACAGTTGAACCTGAAGTAACAACTATGTTGTTGGCAGATGACATAATAATTGCCGGTGAAGCGCATGGATTTGATGAAGTCATCGAAACTGTAATTACGTCGCCATTGGAAACATTTGAGGTGCTAAAATTGGAAGTTGTTATTCCGGTACTTAACCCATTTTTCAACCAATTATATGTTGGTGTTGTTCCACCATTTATAGGTACTGCTTGCAGGTTCACAACACCGTTTTGGCAAATGTTTAAACTTCCTGAAACAGATACATTTGGTACAACTGAATTGCCCGATCCCTCTGTAACATTTAAACCAAACACACCCGATGATGGCACTGAGTAACGGTATGCCTGAACCACTACATAATACACAGTATTGGGCAAAACTGCAAAGTTTGAAATCATTGATAAGTAGTGATTGCCGTTAATTGTATAACCACATCCATAAACATCATCATTGGAACTAATTTGCGTTCCGGAAGAATTTAAAAGATGGATATAAGTATCGAATTCCGAACTTGGATGGCATGTATTGATAGTGATTGAAGTCGCACAAGAACCGGTTGTGAATTTGAAGAATTTGGCCGGTGTAAGCTGATTATTTGTTCCGGAATACCCGGCAGAAAAACAATGAGTAGCATGAATCCCTGAATAAGGTAATGAAGAAACAACATGGGGATTGACTGTAGACTGACCTGTTGATCCCGCTGCAACAACTGTATTCTGGGTTGAGCTGTAGCTATCCACGCAATTGCTATTGCTTCTTACAACTCTCATTGTGTAGGTGTTTGCTGCATTAAAAGATAATGAAAGGGACGACGAAGTTGCACCGGAAATGGAAGTATAACTAGTTCCTCCATTTGTTGAAGTTTGCCATTGATAAGTGCCGGAACCGCCAGCACAAGTATATTCAAGGGTTTGTCCACACGCAGCAGTTGCCATTCCAGTTATGGTTCCTCCTGAAGTTAAAGTTGCACAAGTTGTGTAAGTTAGAGTTACTGTCCAACTATTATTAACAATGTATAAATTGACAGAACTGCACGAAGCTCCACTATTACTATTTCTTTTTACATTTATACTAAATGGAACTACTCCGCTTGAATAAAAGCCATTGGCAAGTGTGGAACTGGTATGACTCAGGTTGCAGGAACCATTAGCATTCTCATCACAATAATATTCTCCTATTGTTCCTCCGGGACCTGTGTAGCTGATTCTTGCATTGCGTTTTTTTGTAGTTCCTAGAGTTTGGTATGTTGATTGAATCAATGTACTCGAAACGGTAGAGTTGGCCGGGATGTTAACGTTCATATTTACTGTGCAAAATGTGTTAAACGAAGAGCCTATGTTACCGGAACTATAAGTGTTAGTTAAAGTTGGATCAATAGTAACAGGAAAAGCTCTTGAAGCACTTAGCAGCCATTGTGCCGGAACCATAGTTGAGATAAAGTATCCGTTAGTTGTTTTTTCCAATATATACCCCCCCTGAATTTCGGAATCTGCACTTGAATCGAAAAAAACCAGTTTTTCAAAAGTTCCTATCTTAATTCCACTTTCGTTTGTAACCTCAAGTTCACCAAACCAGTGGATCGAATTCCCTTGACCTTCTCCGCTTTTACGGATTTGCCAATTCGATGGGATAATGATTTTTTCCTTAAAAATAACATATCCATCAGATGGGATTCCTGAAGGGAGACTCTTGATGATATAATTAATCTTTAAACTTTCCATTTGTATTTGCTGAATTCGATCGGTGTTATTCCAATAGTCTGTGAATGTCACTTCACTGTTATTTCTCGAACCAACAGTATTATTGCTTTTTGTATTTTGTAATAATACGTTGCCATTGGCATCAGCAATTTCCATAGTAACATCATTTGTGAATTCAATTGCCTTTTGATTATCTAAAACCATACGACTGATTCCTGTTTTGGTATTTACAAGAATCGGTTTGTCGGTTTCTGTAATTCCAAACTCATCTGAATTTTTGCTGTTTGAAGATGGGTTTGATTGAATAGATAACCAATGTCCGTTAGCATTTTTATGATGCATATTTCCCGACGATTGTATTTTTGTATAGGTTCCATCAGGATTTATAAATACTCTAGAATCAGCCGTACGGTTTTGAATTAATTCAACCGATTCAGGAGAATTTTCTAATTTGATTTTGCCTAGTTCAGGATGGTTTCTGTAACTTTCCGGAACAGAAGGCACGGTTTTTAATTCCGTATTAGTTCTCGCTTGCGACTTTGAAATAACCGATACCACAGGAGCTTTGACTTCGGTTCGACTTGCTGCATCAGACGGATATCCTGCTTTAACCTTTTCCTGTGAAAATACATCAGTGCCAGTAATCGTAAGTATGCTGACAACTAATGATGTAAATAACATTTTCTCCCATCCCTTGTACCCAATTCCCATGATTTTGTAGTTTTAAATTTCCAACAGAAAGTACGTTTGCACTTTATTTATTGATTACCAAAGAGATTCAACGATAAGTGCTCCAGTAAGGTTACCGGATTTTCGGAATATAAGTTGAACGGAATAGAATAAGAATTTGTTTCATCAAAAAAGTGATGAATTATCTTTTGGGTCAAATGAAAAAAATGAATTTTATAATGGATTATTTCTTAGTACTGACCAATAGAAAGCATCACCAGTGTACATGCATTCAAGGTTTCAATGCCTTTTTGCTGAGCCAAAACAGCCAGTTCACTGTTTTCGGCTCCGGGGTTAAAAATAATGCGTTTAGGATTTAACGAAAGGATATAATTGTGAAATGGTTGTTGAGTAGTATCTCTCATGTAAATTGTAATGGTATCAACTTCAGAGATATTTGGGGTGCCAATGAGAATATGGACTCCATTTATAGTTCCTGATTTTTTTCCAACCGGAATAACCTCATGTCCCTTTTCAGAAAGAGAAACCACTGCCAGATAGGAATAACGGGCGGGGTTAGCACTTGCGCCCAATACAACAGTTTTTTTGTTCATGACTCACAGTGTTTCAAAGTAATTGAGGTCTTTTGCAAATGTCTCTTTTATCCTGTAAGTTGCTATAAACGCCAGCACAATGCAAATAAGCCCAATAATTAAGGCTCCGGTCAAACTGGTTGTGTATCCACTGATCCAGATAAAGCCCGTGGTGATGGGGAGTACTGCTCCTCTTACAAAATTAGGTACGGTGTTCGTTACTGTGGAACGTATGTTGGTGCCAAATTGTTCAGATGCGATAGTGACAAATATGGCCCAATACCCTGAGGCCACTCCTAGCAAGAAGCATAACAAATAATAGGATGAAACGCTGATACCTTTCGAGGCAAATACAAAATACAACACCAGTATTGATGTAAATACAAGATAGATAAACACTACTTTTCGTCTGCTCCTGAGAAACTGACTGAGTAGACCGGATGCCAGATCACCGATTGATAATCCCAGATAGGCATACATTACAGCTTTACCATTTACAACGCCTTCTATACCTAGTTCTTTTGCGAAAACATCCTGCGACAGCGAAATAAGTACTCCAATGATGTACCAGATAGGAAGTCCAATTAAAATGCAATTCAGATATTTAAATGTGTTTTCACGTGTTTTAAAGAGTGAAAAAAAATCTCCTTTTTTAACAGTGTGATGCTGCATTGATTTAAACATACCTGATTCAAAAGCACCAACTCTAAGTATCAGCAACATCAAACCCAGAAAACCTCCAATGAGATAAACTACCTGCCAGTTCTGAAAAGTATAGCCTGTAACGTTAGTAAGGAATTCTGCTACATAATGACCTTCGGTACCAACCAAAGCCGCCAACACAGCGCCCAAGGCACCAAATGTTACAATAATCATGGTGCCATAGCCTCTCTTCTCCTTATGCATGGTTTCTGAAACAAGAGTGATTCCAGCACCCAGTTCTCCGGCAAGTCCAATTCCTGCTATTACTCTCACAATAGCATAGGAGGTAAGGTCAAATGTGAAAGCATTGATGATGTTTGCTGCAGAATACAAGAGAATACTTCCAAATAAAACCGAAATACGCCCTCGTTTATCCCCCCATATCCCCCAGAAAATACCTCCAATCAACATGCCGGCCATCTGACAGTTAAAAAGAAAAATTCCTTTATCTTTTACATTAAAATCCAGTCCGTGAAGAGCTTTGATATATTCAAGACTTTCACGTTTCACAATATTAAAAAGTACCAGATCATAAATATCAACAAAATATCCCAATGCTGCAAAAATTACCAGCCAGTTAAATATTCCTTTGTTTTCAGTTGAGTTCATGTTTTATATGAAGTCTTCAATTTGATTATTTAAATTTTTGCTAATAATTTTAAAACAGCTCTTCAGGTTCTTCCATCAGCAATGTATCCGATGCAATGGTGTCGGTTGGAATTACCAGATCTCTGGCCGGACCATTTAGTTGCACCTGAAATTGCAACATATCCAGCTCCAGCTGAGTAATCACTTCTTTTTTCTGCAAGCGACCTGCAACCAGTTGAAAGTAATTTTTTAAATATTCTTTAACGGTGCCATCATGGTTGAATGAGTATTTAAAATATTTTGGCCGTGGGATGATACTTGAAAGAAAAATACTTTCTTCGAGACTCAATTCCGCCGGAGTTTTGGAAAAGTAAAACCGGGAGGCTTCACCAATTCCATAGATGCCAGGTCCCCATTCAATAATGTTCAAATATACTTCGAGCATTCGTTCTTTACTTACCAACCTGTTATTTTCGATGAGCCATACAATAAGTGCTTCTTCTACTTTACGCGAAATGGTTTTGTTCCGGTTCAAAAAAACATTTTTAACAAGTTGCATCGATATGGTACTGCCTCCACGGGCAAATCTCTTTTCTTTAATATTTGTTACAATAGATTGCCTGAAAGATTCTTCATTAAATCCCTTGTGAAAATAAAATGTTCCATCTTCAGCTGTGAGTACGCAATTCACCAGCAATGGACTGATAGATGCAAGCGGTGTGTACATTGGATTTTCCGGACCTACCACAAATACACGTGCTATACGATCTTTTTCACGGGCGGTGTATGAGAAAGATCCATTGATAGATTTGAAATTCTCTGTCCCGTATTCAACAATTTTGAAATTAAACTTTTTAAATTCTGATTCAAACATAAGGCTATCAGGATTGTTGAGGTTAGCATCAAAGTTTAAATTGTATTCAACTTTACCGGTCACCTTAATACCTTCCAGCGTGTTGAATAATCCATGAGGGAGGGAATTAAAAAATGCGTCGGCACTTATTTCTCCTGTTGTTAAATCGCCGGTGATACGTGTGATTTTATTTTTCGAATAACTTACTAGAGGTCGTAAAGCAAGCTGATTGATAATTACTACCGATTCAGGTCCTGTTACAATAGATGAATCACTAACGACCACTTCCAGCCTGACCCCAATGCTGTCGAACATCACATCTTCAGGACTAATTCTCCAGTGATTAATAGTTGGGGAGATTGCAGCAGCCTCAATTTTAAATTGAAGATTTTTGCGGTCTTCACTGTTTAGAGAAGCAGATAGCCCAAAAGAGTTGAGTGAAAATCGAATACCGGAAATTTTATCAAGGAAGGGAATATTACCTACCAAAGTATCTGTAGTGGCAACATGCAAATCAATAATTTCATCGTCGGGATCAATGATGCCTGCAATATTCCAGGTTGTTTTTGAATCCTTCAGAATGCTTTCTGAAGCAATCAGAAGATGTGTTTTATTTAATGATCCTTCCTGAATGGTAAAATGTTCAGATCCGGTTTCATGAATCCAGTTGATATGAAAGTTTTTGATGAAGAAATTAAAGTTAGCGAGGTCAAAAAAGGTTCTCCAGAGTTGAGCTATGGTGCGTGTGTAATTTTTAGGCTCACCGGTTGTTTTAATTTCTGTTGAGGGTTGTTGACTTCGAAGCAAAAATGAGTAGTTCGAAACGGAATCGTTAATGGTAATGAGGTTTATGAAACCACCTTCGATGAGGAAATTATTAAGGGGTGGCTGTTTTTTAAGAAACCGCAAAGCTGAAAAACTGACAGCTGTTTTTTTGCAATAAAAAAGAGTATCTCCACCGGGAGGTATCAAAATTACATCCTGGAGGGCTACCCTGAGAAGGCTTTCAAATCCTGATTGTCCGACCTGAAGTTCTAACTGATACTTCTCGAGAAGTTTCTTTTGAACGTTGCCAATAGCGGTATCAAGTAAAAATCCTCTTAACACAAGAAAAGAGGCGAAACCCGCCACTAAAAGGATGACTAGTAGGTAGAAGATTTTCTTTAGGGACATGTGCAAAAATAAAAAACAGGATGGTGAATCCTGTTTTTTACTAAATTTTATAGGGTGTTAATTGAATCAGATCTTCACTAGGTCGACCATTCCATATCCTTCTTCGGTGAGGACACCCAAACCTGTTTCCCAAATAAACTTATGGACCTCAGAATGGGCATGTAGTGTGAATGGGAGCAGAAAGCCCAGCATGTTATTACCGGCAGATGATTTATAAAATCTGGCATATTTCTTACCTGACTCATTTATTTTATTCACATATTCCATATCGGGCTGAGCCTCAAATTCTGCAAATTCATTAAGCATAGCTTCAGAATATCCGGCCTTTTCCATCCGGTCAAGGGTGATATTATATAGGATATCTGAAAATTGCTGAGAAGTTGGATCAATCATATCCTGAGCTCTTTCCGGATCCTTGTCAGGACTGACCAGAATGAGCGGAGAGATGCACAAATAACGCATCTTAGTCTGAAACGACGGATCAGGTATTACCTCATACGTTTTTGGAATCAGATTCATTTTTCCAACAGGCAGATAAGGCTTATCAAATATTTTTTTAACAAGCGTTTCGGCAAATTCCTGATTTCGACTCGAAATAACCAGAGTAATCTTCGAAGAGAGGAATCTCATGAAGCCGTTAGTGATTTTTGAGGTTCCCTTCAAGGAAGAGAAGTTAAACATCGACCTGTCTGTGGTGATGGTGTCCATTAGTTCTCCGAGACTGTCCGAAAGCAATTTCTGATGATGTAGAGGAATTGAATTGGCGGAAGCATGTTCCCTGAGAAAAGAAATTTTAATTCTCATGATTTAAAAAATAATTTAAGTTGGTTTTGTTTTCTAATAGTAATTTTCCCACCGTAAAGGAATAACAAAATATTTACAGATACAACAACTAAGGAATTCTAAAGTTAAATTAATTCAAATTTTGTGTTTAAACTCTCAATTTACTAAACCTCCTGAAAAGCAATAATTCTAAAAAAAGGGCAATTTTTAATTAAAGCCTTCTGTTTTGTCTGCTTTCAATATTGCAAATGTAAAAAAAAACAGCAAACAGGTGCTCTATTTGGTTTATTTTTTTGGCAGCAGCACCATGTTGGCTTCTACAGGGAAATGATCGCTCAGTTTAGCCTTGGTAATTTTAAAATCAAAGGCGTTTAACGTTGGGCTATGGAGCAGATAATCGATCCGGAGACCCGGAATTGGACCGGCATAAGTGCTTCCAAAACCGTTACCTGATTCCCGGAAGGCATCAACGAGCCCCACCGAAATTTTCTTGTAGGTGTATGATAATGGCGTATCATTAAAATCACCACAAACAATTACTGGATAGGGGCAGTTTTTGATGTGGTCCGATATCATATCTGCCTGAGAGGCTCTCTTAATAAAGGCTATTCGCAGTCTGCTCAGTATATTCCGGGTTCTCTTTACGGTCTCCTCACCCTCATCCGATCCCAGATTCTGAAGAAACTTATACTCTTCCGCACCGAACCTTATCGATTGGAGATGACAATTGTAAACCCTGACAGTATCTTTGACTATCAACACATCAGTAAAAATACAAATGTTAGCAGTTTTTTTATCAAAATACAACACCCCTTTTTTAACAATTGGAAAGGCCGAGATGGTAGCTATTCCCCAATTATCAGATTTATGAAGGGTGATAGGGTACTCAAGGTGAAATTCTGATGCCTTAAGAGTTTTTCGAAGTGCCTTTACATTGTCGAAGTCATGCCTGTCGGAAGAGTAAAATTCCTGCAAACACAGAATAGAAGGTTGAGCCTCATGAAAAAGACTCATTATCTGATCTCTGGTCTCTTCGTTTTTAGTCCAGTTATATAAATCAAATAACCTCACATTATAGCTCATCACTTTGAATTCAGGCGATTGACCCTCTATAAAGTCTGGTTTTTCAGGCTCTCCACCCATTTGAATTAGGGAAGGGAACTTGACAATGGTGAGCATAAAGGCCGCCAAAGGTATCCAGGCAATTCGTTTTCGCAGAATGACCCAAAATATAAGAACAATTAGGTTGAATAAAAAGAAAACCGGAAAACCTAAGCCGGTTATAGCGAAGTACCAAAATTGTGCAGGGTTAAAAGCCGAAACCCAACCGGAAATAACTGTTAAGGTGCTAATAATTAAGGTTATAAGCACTAATAGCTTTTTAATAAAACTTGCTTTTCTGCTGTTTTTGCCTGTATTTTCTGAAATTGATTCCACCACCAGATTTAATTTTGTCCTTTGTTTTTACTGGCTTTGAAAAGAATTTCTTTTTCCTCTTTCGAGAGACTGGAATAACCTGAGCGGCTTATTTTATCTAAGATAGAATCTATTTGTTCTTGTCTGGGCACACCCCCTAAGGAATCGCCGTTTCCGGCAGAGGATCGTTTATAAACCATTTTAATTTTCCGGGAAGGTTGAAAAATTTTCATTATTTGATCGATGAGTTTTTCGAGCCAGAGACCAATATCTGTTCCTTTTTTATAGAAGGTTGAGTACCCAAAGCCGAAAAGTGCACCTCCAACATGTGATATATTTCCGCCTGCATTTCCGTCGGGTATACTTATTACATACAACAGTACCAGAAACAAGGCTATAAATTTGAGGCGAACGGGCCCAAATAAAAGCAGATGCATTGTATATTCAGGAACAAGCGTGGCAATAGCTACCAACACAGCTATCACTCCTGCCGAAGCACCAATAAGTTTTGAAAATTCAACTGAATTCATGAAAGCCGGAAAAATGTTGTAAGATAACATATAAATGACGGCTCCCATGATCCCTCCCAATAGGTAAACCACTACCAGTTTTTTACTTGTAAGAAATTCGCAAAAAATTTTACCCGTCCAAAACAGAATAAGCATGTTGAAGAAAATATGAATAAAATTTTCGTGCACAAACATGTAGGAAAGAAGTGACCATGGCTGGGAAAGAAGACCTTGAAAACTGGATTTAACAGCAAGATAATCGATTATTTGAAGTAACGGAAGCGTCCCTGTTCCGGAAAGAAAAAGGATTAGTTTCGCCAATGCGATAATTAAAAATACCGCAATGTTGAGGAACATAAGTCTGAAAAGACCCTCCGCCTTTGTAAAACTCATTCTGATTTCATCGATAAGTTTCATGGCGGCTAAGAGAAATGCTGGCTGTTATTTTTGTTCCAGAATTTGATTAAAAAGAATCCAAACAACATCCCGCCAAGGTGCGCAAAGTGCGCCACATTGTCACCCGGATTGTTCGAAAACCCTGACCATAACTCAAACAGCCCGTATAAAGTTACAAAGTACTTAGCTTTTATTGGAATTGCAAAATAAAGGTAAATTACCTGATTTGGGAAAAGCATACCAAAAGCGAGCAACAATCCAAAAACCGCTCCCGATGCTCCAACAGTAGGAATATCCATTTTGTATTGAATAAGTTTTTCAGCAAATACAACCGATTGGGCCACTAAATTTTGATTGCCTTGCATTATTTCCCAATTGTTGATGAAGGTGTTGATTTGATCGAGTGAATCGCGCGACATGTACATCACATTCTTTTTCATGAGCGTGATAAAATCCATCACATTTGGAGAGGAGGCATAGGCAGCAATGGTATTGCTTAACTGACTTATTTCAAACCATGTTGAAAGAGTATGAATAAACGCAGCGCCCAATCCGGTAGCAAAGTAATAAGTGAGAAACCTCTTCGGTCCCCAAAAATTTTCCAACACGGTTCCAAACATCCAAAGGGCAAACATATTGGAAAGTAAATGCATAAAATTTCCATGAAGGAAAAGATGCGACACATATTGGTAGGGTGAAAACAGCGTCGATAAAGGAAAATAAAGTCCGAATTTCTGATTAAAACTGAATCCAAGTTGCTCCTCAAAGACCGTTTCAGCCAACCAAAAAATTGTGTTGATGATAAGCAGGTTTTTGACCACAACAGGCAATAAATTGTAAGAAGATGGCCTGTATTGCTGGTAACTCATTGTTTAGAATGAAGTATTTTAAAGTTTGCGTTGTTGAAATCTCTTTTCAATATCAGCAGGAGGTAAAGTTATAAATGTTGGTTTCCCGGAAGGGGTAAAGTTGGGCTGAGAGCAAATAAACAGTTCTTTAACAATATTGTTCATTTCTTCACCCTGCAATTCCTGGCCGTGTTTTACCGAAAGGTGGTAGGCAATACTCCTGAGCAAATTTTCGCGGTGACTGCTCTTCACAGCGGCATTGTTATTTTTATAGGATTCAATGATGCGGTCAATAAATTCACGCTCTTTCCCTGTTGGAATCCCTGTTGGAACTCCGTTCAAAACAAAGGTGTTTTTTCCAAATTCCCGCAGGTCAAATCCAAGTTTGCGAATGTCGTCAACTATCTCGGTTATTATCAGGGAATCGTCATGTGAGAATTGCATAGTTTGAGGAAACAACTCCTGCTGACTGGTGAGAGGCGACTGTTCCAGCCTTGCCATATTTTTTTCATATAAAATTCGCTCATGGGCAGCCTGTTGATCTACCAACATAAGGATTCCCTCATGAATGGCAAGAATATACTTTTTTTCAAGTTGAGCAAGCACATGATACCGTTCAGTAACAACCGGTTCATCCAAAAGTGGTTGTTGGAGTGAGGAGCCATCACGCTGACGCGCAATTTCGTACATTTTTTCCCATGAAGAATTGTTGGTTTGACGAGTAGGTGCAGCTGAGGATCCTGTTCGGAAAGGATTATAATTCGGATCTACCTGAATACCGGGTGATTTGGGAACCGTTTGATACATTTTTACAGGAATATTAAATGCATTTTCCTGATCAAAATCGAGCGATGGTGTTACACTAAATTTCCCCAAGGCTCTTTTGACTGAAGCCCTGATGATGGCGTACACCGATTTCTCATCATCAAATTTAATTTCGGTTTTGGTAGGATGAATATTGATATCAATTCTTGCAGGATCAATTTCAATAAGGAGGAAATAGGAGGGATAGCTATTATGCGGAAGCAAATCTTCAAAAGCATCAGTAACAGCATAATTAAGATAGGCGTTTTTAATAAACCTGTTGTTTACATAAAAATATTGCTCACCTCTGGTTTTTCTCGCAAATTCTGGTTTTAGAACAAATCCTGAAAGGCTCATGATCGTGGTTTCTTCCTGTACCGGAACCAGCCGTTCGTTGTAGTTGTTTCCATATACCCCCATAATTCGTTGCCGGAGATTGCCTATGTGTAAACGAAATACTTCAATGCCGTCGTGGTACATCGAAAATGCGATGTCGGGTCGGGAAATGGCAATTCTTTGAAATTCTTCAACTATATGCCTGGTTTCAGAAGCATTTGATTTGAGAAAATTCCTTCGGGCGGGTATATTAAAAAACAGATTTTTAACCTGTATGCTGCTTCCCGGCTGACAGGCGCAGGGTTCCTGGCTCTGTACCTTACTTCCTTCTATATGAATGAGTGTTCCTGTTTCTGCATCGTGGCGCCGCGATTTCAACTCCACCTGAGCAATAGCTGCTATCGAAGCCATCGCTTCACCACGGAAGCCCATTGTTTTTATTTCAAACAAATCTTCTGCCTTCTGAATTTTGGAAGTCGCATGCCGTTCAAAACACATTCTTGCATCGGTTTCGCTCATGCCATTGCCATTATCGGTAACCTGCACCAGCGATTTCCCTGCATCCTTGATTATTAACTGAATATTGGTTGCTTCTGCATCAATCGCATTTTCCATCAACTCCTTCACCGCTGAGGCAGGTCGTTGAATCACTTCACCGGCAGCAATCTGGTTGGCTACTGAGTCGGGTAAAAGTCTAATGATATCTGTCATCACAAAAAAATATATAAAAAGTTATCTTAATATCCAGTAAAACAAAGCTGATAATATTGCAATAATAATCACAATTCTGAGATTTTGGGTAGAGGAAGGTTTTGTTTTACTGTTTTTTCTTCTGTTGGCAAACTGATCATGAATACGACTTTTAATCTCCTCCACATCTTTACTTCCGCTACCCCCTTCTGCCATAGCTTTCCTAACCCGTTCATCAAAGGCTTCTTTTTCAGCATTATAATACCGGGTCTTGAAACTAAAAGTCCGGTGCTTAGGGGTTTTGATTATTGAAGGCAACTTTATCATCCGCAATCATTTACATTTCTGTGCTCAACATCAGTAATAAGCTACAAATTTAGTCTTTTTTCTTTTAATTTTTATTCCGGGTAACGCAAACAAAATTGTTGAAATCAACGTTGATTATATCACTGTGAACGACCCCCGGCACAAATAAATTGTTTTTAATTTTGAACACATGCATTTATTCAAATTCCGTACCGGTTCTGTTATTGTTCTGATTTCATTGATGTTTGCCGGGATGATTGAGGCCCAAGTGAAAGGACCCGTCTTCATAAACGATGCATCCAAACAATGGGCCGACTCAGTTTTTAAGTCCCTGAGTTATGAACAAAAAATCGGTCAGCTTTTTATGGTGGATGCTTATTCCAACAGGGATTCAGTGCATGTTGCTTTTATCGAAACACTGATTAAGGAATATCATATTGGAGGTATTATTTTTTTTCAGGGCGGACCTGTAAGGCAAGCTCTTCTGACTAATCGTTATCAATCAGTAAGTAAAATTCCTCTTATGATTGGAATAGATGGCGAATGGGGATTGTCTATGCGCCTCGACAGCACCATCCGGTTTCCCCGTCAAATGACACTTGGTGCTGCAGGCAATGATAGTTTGATCTATAAAATGGGAGTTGCCATTGGCAGCGAATGCAAGAGAATGGGAATTCACATCAATTTTGCGCCCGTTGCCGATATCAATAACAACCCCTTAAATCCGGTAATCAACAGCAGATCATTTGGAGAAGTAAAAGAAAAAGTAACGTCTGCTGCGCTCATGTACATGAACGGGATGCAGGATCAAGGGATTATGGCTTGTGGTAAACATTTTCCCGGCCACGGCAACACTGATACCGATTCTCATTTTGCCTTGCCGGTGATTAACCAAAATGCCGCTGAGATGGATACAATGGAACTTTTTCCCTTTCGTAAAATGGTTGATCAGGGGTTAGCGAGTATGATGGTTGCACATTTGCATATTCCTGCTTACGATACCAGCCTAAACAGTACTTCTACTCTGTCAAAAATAGTTATCGATAGTTTGCTTCGAAAGAACCTAGGATTTGAAGGTTTGGTTTTTACCGATGCGCTGAACATGAAAGGAGTGGCAAATTATTTTGCGATTGGAGAGCTTGAACTCAAAGCTCTTCAGGCCGGAAATGATGTATTGCTTTACTCTGCTGACCTCCCTGCCGCCTGGATGCGCATCCATTATGCAATACAAAATTGTGAAATAGAGCAGGATTTTATTGACGAAAAAGTGAAACGCATTCTGATGGCGAAACACTATGCAGGTTTAAATAAATCAACTCAGGTTGATACCACTCATCTTGTCAAAGACCTTAACAACGACAACGCCATTTATCTCAGTAGGGAGTTATTCGAAGCCTCTATTACTGTATTAAAAAACGAAAATAATATTTTACCACTCAGAGGATTGGGCAACTGCAGCATGGCTTCACTGGTAATGAATGATACTTTGAACAACCCTTTTCAGGAAATGATATTGAATTATGCAAACGCCGACCTCTATCGTTCCGACCGCGAGCCTACAAAATTATTTCTGGATTCTCTCCTTGTGAAATTGGCCGGCTATGAGTATGTCATTTTCAGTGTTCATAATACATCCACTAAAGCAACCTCGGGATATGGTGTTTCCGATAAAGCAGGTGAAATAATACATTACTTAAAAGATAAAGTAAACCTCATCACCGTGATGTTTGGAAATGCTTACACTCTTTCAAGATTACCTGAGGTAGAAAAAAACAAGTCACTTATACTTTCTTATGAAGACACCAACTGGCCTCAGTATTTTACGGCTCAACTTATTTTTGGCGCATCTAAAAGTCATGGTGTTTTGCCCGTCACCCCTGTAAATACACTACCGCAAGGAACCGGAATACAAATTCAAAATGATTTTAGCCGGCTTCGATTTTCCGATCCTAAAGAGCTCGGATTAAACAAGAATGATTTCAACGTGATAGATTCGTTGGCAATTAAAGCCATCAATGAACAAGCCACTCCAGGTTGCCAGGTGTTGGTGGCCTGGAAAGGGAATATTATTTATCAAAAATCATTTGGAACATTTACTTACAGCGATACATCTGCAAAAGTAAAAAACACCGATTTGTATGATATTGCTTCAATAACTAAAGTTGCAGCAACTGCACTGGCATTTATGAAGCTAAAAGAGGAGGGTGATGTTAATGAAGAAAAAAAAGCCTCCAAATATTTTCATGATTTACGAAAAACAAATAAAAGTGATATAGTTATTGAAGACATCTTAACACATCGCGCCGGTTTAAAATCATGGATCCCATTTTGGAAAAACACTATGGATGGTAACCGGTCTTCATACAATATTTATCATCCCGAAAAAGATGTAAATTATTCAGTACAGGTGGCCGATAGTTTGTTTATTTTAAAATCCTATCAGGACAAAATATGGAAAGAGATTTTTGATTCACCGGTTTCGACCGATGAAAAATATGTTTATTCCGACATAGGGATGTTTCTTATGCAAAAGGTAATTGAAGAAGTCTCTGGAACTTCACTTGATTCTTATCTTGAACAAAATTTTTATGAACCACTTGGGCTGCACCGTTTATTGTTTAATCCGCAATCTGAATTTCCTCTCTCTAAAATTGTGCCCACCGAGCTCGATACCTCTTTTCGTAAATCTTTGGTGCATGGATTTGTTCATGATCCCGCCGCTGCAATGATGGGTGGTGTAGCCGGAAATGCCGGTCTTTTTAGTGATGCATACAGTCTTGCCGTTATTATGCAAATGCTCATGAATGGCGGTGAATATGGTGGGAAGCGTTTTCTTAAAGAGGAAACTATACAGCATTTCACTTTTCGTCACGATTTGGATGGTGACAACCGGAGAGGTTTGTTTTTCGACAAACCTGAACTGAATAAACTCAAAAACGGACCTACTGCTGCTTCTGCTTCACCATCAACTTTCGGACATACCGGTTTCACAGGAACCTGCGCCTGGGCTGATCCGGTCAACGAGCTGGTGTACATTTTTCTTTCAAACAGAGTGCATCCCGATGCTGATAATAACAAATTGGCACAAGGGAATTATCGAACCGATATCATGGAAGCTGTTTACCAAATCATTAAAAATTGGGCATCCCTCAAAACCAGCCAATCGCCCTCTCCTCGGGAGAGGGATTGAGGGTGACACAGATAGAAAAGCAGGTTTTGAGAGATGCCCAATAATAAATCGGCAGGCCAATAACCTTTTTCTGTCCAATTTGTTTACTACTTTTAGGATCTGAATCAGCTCTTAATATTGTATGAAAATAGGAATCGTGTGCTATCCGACTTTCGGAGGCAGCGGAGTAATCGCCACTGAATTGGGTAAAGCTCTTGCAGAAAAAGGACATAAAATTCATTTTATAACCTATAGTCAGCCCGTGAGGCTAGATTTTTTCTCTGAAAATATCTCCTACCACGAAGTTGCAGTGGCCAATTATCCGCTTTTTGAATATGCTCCCTACGAAAGTGCATTAACCAGCAAAATGGTGGATGTGGTTAAGTATGAAAAACTCGATATTTTACACGTTCATTATGCTATTCCTCACGCTTCGGTAGCATGGCTGGCCAAACAAATTCTAGCTACTCAAGGAATTTTTATTCCTATCGTTACCACTCTTCATGGTACCGACATAACTTTGGTGGGTAAAGATATGAGCTTTGAGCCCGTTGTTACATTTGCCATCAATCATAGTGATGGAGTCACTGCTGTTTCTGAAAGTCTGAAAAAAGATACCTATCTGAATTTCAAAATTAATAAAGAAATTGAAGTGATTTATAATTTCATTGATCTGAAAAGATTTTCAAAAAAGGCCAAAGATCACTTTCGTAAAGCTATTGCCCCTTTCGGGGAGAAATTAATTGTTCACACTTCTAATTTCCGGAAAGTAAAAAGGATTCAAGATGTTGTACATGCGTTTGATAAAATAATCAAAGTGGTACCCTCTAAATTGCTTTTGATCGGTGATGGTCCTGAACGTCCTTTCATTGAAAAACTTTGTCGTGACCTGGGAAATTGTGAACATGTACGCTTTCTTGGAAAACAAGAAGCAATAGAAGAAATTTTATCGGTTTGTGATCTTTTTATGATGCCATCAGAATCTGAAAGTTTTGGTTTGGCTGCGCTTGAAGCGATGGCTTGTCAGGTGCCTGTGATCTCCAGTAATGCCGGTGGGATGCCGGAATTGAATATTCACGGAGTAACCGGATTTTTAAGTGAGGTGGGTGATGTGGATGATATGGCCAACAAGGCAATAGCGTTGTTATCTGATCCTGACAAATTGCAACAATTTAGAAAAAATGCACTGGAGCAGGCGAAGAAATTTGATATTCATGTTATCATGCCTCAATACGAAAAATTTTATCAAAAAGTAATTGATTCAGTATTGGCAACTCATTAATCATCCTCCTGCTTGTTTGGCTTTGTAATTAAGTGAAGTTAAAATTTGAATTATTTTATCCCTGAAATCACCCTGAATAAGTATCTGGCCATCCTTAACTGTTCCACCAACACCACATTTAGTCTTCAAAATTTTTCCCAGAGCCTCAAGGTCTTTTTCTGTTCCTGAATATCCGGTAACCAGTGTTACTTTTTTACCTGCCCGTTGTTTTTTGTCGAGAAAAACCCTCAGTTGCTGTTGATTTGGTGGCAAGGTTGTTTCATTGCTTACCTCATTTGACTCCTGGCTGAATCCGGGATTGGTGGAGTAGACAATACCATCGCGGTTTTTATTTTTGTTTGACATCTTTTACTTTTTAAGGAACTAACAATCGAAGGGAGCTTTTTAAAGTTGAAATTTCAAAATGTTTTGCAAAACCTGCTGCTTCTCCATCAATGTGAAGAGGAAGCTCATGATCGCAAGTGATTGTAAATTTTTCTTCATTCATAAGTGTTGCAAACGTAGAGTGATCAATACTTCCTTTAAAAACCTTCAATGCAAATCCGGGAAGTTGAAGGAGATTCATTTTTTTAACGATTGTAACCACTGCTTTGCCATCATTGGTGTCGGCTACCGGTGCGATACGGGCGTTATTTCCAAATTGTGATCCGTTTGAGATTGCTACCAGCATTGCCTGATATTTTTTTTGTTTACCATTATAATCTAATGAAAACCCAAATTCATGGTAAGCCGAAAATTCTTTAATAACAAGTTTGGCATAACTGATAAATCCACGTTTACCATCTTTACCAAACAGATGAGCAATATGAGCATCAAAACCAATGCCCGAAACATTGAATGAAATATAGTCATTGATTTTTACAGAGTCGTGACTAACTGAATTGTTATTTAAAATCACCTGAAACGAATCCTGAATATTAAAGGGTATAAGATGATGCCTGGCAAGCCCGTTACCAGATCCGCAGGGAATTATGCCGAGTGCAACATTTGTTCCATTTAATACTTTTGCAATCTCATTAACGGTTCCATCACCGCCTACAGCAACAACGGTATTCGCTTTTTGGCTGATTGCCGTTTTTGTTAGTTCCGAAGCGTGACCACTTTCTAAACTTTTGACTATTTCAATTTCAACAGGCTTATTTTTAAAAAATCGCCTGATCACATCTTCACCGGGTTTTCTTGAACGTTGACCGGAAGCTGGATTAATAATGAACACTATTTTTGGAGTCCCGCTCATTTCGTTTTTGAAATTGGAATGAGTTCGTTTCTGATCATGGAACGATTATACTGCTGCAAAACCGATTGAAGTGTTTTGGTAAGTTTGATTTGCGATTCATCGGTATCAGAATAGATATTATTAAAGAGCAAACTATCAGTTTTGTAATTATAGCATCCTGCAATATCAGAGCCATCATATTGTATAAGGTAAGTGTTATCCATTGCCTGAAACACATCACCCGCAAAATTTACAGCGAATGGTGATCGTGTAGTATCAAGCAAACTGTTTCCGAAGGCTGAAAACGGTTCATCGTAATGCAAATAATCAAGAATTCCCGGCATAATATCGGTTTGTTGGGTAACGTTGATATCCCAACCCTGCAAACTTGTGCCCGGCTGATAAAATACTATGGGAATTCTGAACATGCCTATCTTTGTATTGTAATAAGCTATTTCTGATGGTCCGGTATGATCGGATGTGATCACAAACAATGTATTTTTATACCACGTGGTTTCTTTTGCCTTATTAAAAAAACATTTGAGTGAATGGTCAGCATACCCTATGCTTTCATGAATTGGAAGGGTACCTTTCTTAAACCTTCCTTTGTAACTTTCCGGTAAATTATAGGGATGATGCGATGACAATGAAAAGAATGTATTTACAAAAGGAGTCTTCATTGCAGAACATTTTTCAATAAAAAAATAATAGAAATTTTCATCAAAAACTCCCCAGTGCCCGTCGTAATTGTCTGCCGGGTATTCCTTTCGTCCGTAATATTTATCGAAACCGGTGAGCAGGGTGAAATTGTCAAAGTTCATAGTACCATTATTACCTCCATGAAAAAAAGCAGAACTATATCCTTTGGATTTAAGTATGCCGGCCACAGAATTTAGTTTGTTGCCGCTGTAGGGTGACGAAACATAAGATCCTGTCATCAATGAAGGCATAGATGCCAGCACTGCCGGAATGCCATCAATTGATTTTTTTGCATTGGCATATGCGTTGCTGAATGTCAGTCCTTCATGCATCAGGGAATCCAGAAACGGTGTATAGCCATTGCCATTATTAAATGCCCCAATATATTCCGATGAAAAACTCTCGAGGATAATGATGACTACATTCAAGGGTTTAAATGGTGCCGTTGATTTGAAGTGATGGTCCTTGTTGAAGTATGTTTGAGCTTCTTCATCAGACAGGTATTTTTTTTCTTCAATATTTTTTTTGCCGTAGGTCTTTAATACAGTAAAAGGAGTGTTCAAAACCAATGGTACGAGTTGCGGAGTGGTATGTCGTGCCGCTGCCATAATACCAATGGGCTTGTATTGAAATCCCCCCCTGCCGCCAACAAAAAAAACAGCTAACAAGGGTATTACCATGAGCCACGCCAATTTTTTATCTTCCCGCTCCTTCGGCTTTGATGGAACCTTTATTTTGTTGTACAGAGTTATCAGTAATACGGTTAAAAAAATAAAAATTACCAATACATACCAAAAATCCATAGCCATTCTGGGCAAATTATTTTTCATATCATCACCCATCCCAAAAAGCTGGAATAAGTCGGCTGTAGTTCTTTTACCCTGGTATTTGAAATATTCCAGATCTATACAATTTAGGAGGATTGAAGGAATATTAACGACGAAGAAAAGGACCTTTAATAGAGTTTGATTTAAAGTTAAAAAAAACATCTTTATCGGAAGAAGATGAATAAAAATAAAAGGAAGATTGAGAAGAATAATTGCATTCAAATCGAATCGAATTCCGGAAACGAACGCACTGAAAATATGAATTGGATCTGAAGCACTGAAGTAATTGAAGTTTGCTAACAAAAAGGACAACCTGCAAAGCTGGTACATTAAAACCAACAACAGCAGTCGTTTCAGCATTAAAAACAGTTGAATTCGATACGATTTCATTATTCAGTTTGGAAAGGTACGAATAAAAAAAGGCTGCCTTTTGTGGAGACAGCCTTTTTTAGGAAACAAAGGTATTATTGTTTTACCCAAGATTCAGTACATGTGAATGTATTTTGATTTGGATTAAAAACGTAAGTAATATTTGCAGTAATAACGTTTCCTACCAATGAGCCCTGACCAGACATCGTCCAGGAATCTCCATCATTATCTGTAACTGTTTGGTTCTCGATTGCGAATATAGCTCCACCTGTTGCTTTAGCCACAACATCTAATCCGCCAACATTACCCATATTGGTAATAATAAATTTAGATACGTCAACAGCAGAAGGGGATGAAGAAGAAGAATACGAAGTTCCGGGAAAACAAGTGTTTGTGCAGTTGTAGGCAGCAAGAAATTTGTTACGTGTTTCAGTTCCGCAATTTGTTCCTTCATATCCGGTCAAACATGCGCAGTTACCGTCATTACATATTCCGCCATTTAAACATTCAACACCATCACATGGATCATCATCTTTACATGAATTTAATAGTACAGAAGTACTTAAAGCCATGAAAATCAGTAAGAAAATCGTTTTAATTGAAGTAGAGGTTTTCATATTTTTTAGTTATTTATTGGTTTACAAAATTTAGTTTGATGGCGCAAATATAGTCTATTTTTTAAATTTCATGTATGTGAATTCATAAATTATTGAAAGTGGTAATTTTTTTCTTTTTTTAGCCTACTTTTGTGGCAAATCTTAAAAAAATTATAAATGAGAAAATTAATCGTCCCTGCCCTGATACTCGGTATCACCATGTTCTTTGTAGCCTGTGGCCCTAGTGCTGAAGAAAAAGCTGCCGCAGAACAGCATATGAAAGATTCTATTGTGTCTGCTGAAAAGGCTATCGCAGATTCAGTTATCGCTGCCCAACAACAAGCTATGCAAGATTCACTTGCTATGGTTATGGCTGAACAAGCTACACAGGATTCATTAGCAGCTTTGAAATCTAACAAACCTTCAACGAAGCCAAAGCCTGCTCCTGAAAAACCTAAAGAAGCTCCGAAAGGAATGAAAGATGTAGCAGGCGATAAAAAAGATGACAAAAAAGGTGAAGGAGACGGTAAAAGCATGAAGGATTTGATGAAACAACCAAAATAAATTGGTTTTTTGTTGTTTTGTGCACCCTTTTAGTCTTTCAACCTCAAATTGTTAATAAATTGTATGGCAAAATTTCATGGAATCAAAATTACATGTAATTTTGCCGTATAAAATCAATCAGAAACATGAAAAACATTTTAGGATTGGCATTAATTGCCGGAATGTTCGCATTCACTTCCTGTGGCCCTAGTGCCGAAGAAAAAGCTCAAGCTGAAAAATTTATTCAGGATTCAACTGCTGCTGCTGAAGCGCAAATGAAGGCTGTTGAAGATGCTGCAAGAGCTCAGGCTGAGCAAGATTCACTTGCTGCTGTTGCAGCTATGAGTGATTCAACTGCTGCTCCAGTAGCACAGTAATTCCTCAAGGAAATTATCAACAAAAAAGCCTTTGGATAACCAGAGGCTTTTTTGTTTCTATAATGTTCATCTCACTTACAATTACCGCAACCGTCACCATCCATTCCTGATTTAGCCTTTTTCGGACCCCAAAATCTCCATCCCAGGTAAACTGCAGCAACAAATACAATTATACTCACGATTATCTCCTGCCACATGGTAATTGAACTTTTATACCTCAAAAGTACCCTTTTTTCAATAATTTTGAACCGATTTTGAATCTTAAACTGAATATGCAATTTGATAGAAAGAACCTTGACGATAGTGAACTGATCCACATTTACACTGAACTTCTCAAACCCAGAATGATTGAGGAAAAAATGCTGGTTCTATTAAGACAAGGCAAAATAGCCAAGTGGTTCTCGGGAATTGGTCAGGAAGCAATTTCGGTGGGTACCGCCCTGGCAATGGATAAAGATGAATACATCTTGCCAATGCACCGAAATCTTGGCGTATTTACTGTCAGAAATATTCCTTTACGCCGTCTTTTTTCACAATTTCAGGGCAAACCCGGTGGATTTACAAGTAGTAGAGACCGTTCATTTCACTTTGGTACTCAAGAATTTAAGATCATTGGAATGATTTCTCACTTGGGACCTCAGATGGGCGTTGCCGATGGTATCGCATTGGGAAATGTTCTCAAGAAAAATGGAAAATCTACTGCTGTTTTTTCCGGCGATGGAGGATCCAGTGAGGGTGATTTTCATGAATCTATAAATGTTGCAGCTGTTTGGGATCTGCCTGTAATTTTTATTGTTGAAAATAATGGTTACGGATTGTCAACGCCCTCCCGCGAGCAGTTCAGGTGCAAACAGTTTGTGGATAAAGCCATTGGGTACGGAATTGAAGGTGTTCAGGTGGATGGTAACAATATTCTGGAAGTGTATCATGCTATCAAATCCATAAATTCCCAAATACGAAATCAACCTCGTCCTGTTCTTCTCGAATGTCTCACCTTCCGTATGAGAGGTCATGAAGAAGCTTCGGGAACCAAATATGTACCGCAAGAACTGTTTGAAGAGTGGGGAAAAAAAGACCCTGTAAAAAATTACGAGGAGTTTCTGCTATCTGAAAATGCGATCACAGATGAAAAAATAAAAGAAATTCGCTCTGCTATCCGTAACGATATTGAACAAAGTCTGGAAGTTACTTTTGCCGAATCGGAACCTGATCCCGACACCACCAAAGAAATAAAAGCACTTTTTGCTCCGGTAAATGAACCGGTAATTCAACCTTCAGCATCAGCTAATACTGAAAAACGTTATCTCGATGCCATTACCGATGGGATGAGGCAATCGATGCAAAAATTTCCGAATCTGGTTATCATGGGGCAAGACGTTGCTGAATATGGTGGAGTTTTTAAAGCTACACTCGGTTTTGTTGATGAGTTCGGTAAGGCACGTGTTCGAAATACTCCCTTGTGCGAATCGGCTATAGTAGGGGCGGGCCTTGGTTTATCCATCAACGGATATAAATCTATAATTGAAATGCAGTTTGCCGATTTCGTCACTTGTGGTTTTAATCAGATTGTGAACAATCTGGCTAAAACGCATTACCGATGGGGACAAAATGCCGATGTGGTGGTGAGGATGCCTACTGGAGCGGGAGTAGGAGCAGGGCCGTTTCACTCCCAATCCAATGAAGCCTGGTTCTTCCATGTGCCAGGTCTAAAAATTGTTTATCCTGCCTTTCCCGACGATGCAAAGGGGTTATTAAATGCCGCAATCAGCGATCCCAACCCTGTGATGTATTTCGAGCATAAAGCCCTTTATCGAAGTATATCGGGAATGGTTCCTGATGAATATTATACTACCGAAATAGGGAAAGCTAAACTAGTAAGATCGGGTAATGAAGTAACTATTATTACTTACGGATTTGGTGTGCACTGGGCCCTGGATACGTTGGATCAAAACCCAAATATTTCTGCCGATCTCATCGATCTTCGTTCACTGCTTCCTTGGGATAAAGATGCTGTAGTTGGTTCCGTCAAAAAAACAGGAAAAGTGATCATCCTTCATGAAGATACTTTTACCGGTGGTATTGGTGCCGAAATCGCCGCTGTGATAGCTTCCGAATGTTTTGCTCATCTTGATGCGCCAGTTGTGAGATCAGCTTCACTCGATACACCTGTTCCTATGTCATCAAATCTGGAATGGAATTTTCTGCCCAAAGCACGGTTCGTATCTCAACTAATGGATCTGGTCAATTATTAAAAGTACCTTATTTTATTTCTGCGATTTCTTTTTTCAACACGTTATAATTCAATAGGCTGTCCATCCGGTTTAATGATTCACGATTTTCAGTTGTGTGAATGGCTTCTTTGAGGAATTTTTTTTCCTTTTCAGTGAGATGCCACGACAACGCAATTTTTTCTTCCATAGCAGGGAGCTGGAACTGTACAAAATCAAAAGGACAATCCAGCCAGGCCTGCATGTATTTCAAATAATCATCCTGAATATAATCCTGCATCAAAATAAAATTTCCGGAAACATTTCTGATGGGTGAGGTAATCTTATTCAGTATGGTGGAAGGGCCGGAAGTTTGTGTTCTCGATTTTTTATTGGTGTCTCTGATTTGTAAAAATACCACACCCGAAGTATTCTCACTTATCCAATCTCTGAATTGAAAAAGAAACCTGATAGAATTCAACACGCCGTAATTATCACGCAGACCTGCATCCATCACTTCAATGGATGGTTCTGTGGGGAGTGAAGTGGCAGGCATGATATAAGGGAATGTTGCATTCATCCTCAATATACTGGTGAACCTGGTATTTAATGGATTGTTATCTTCAAAAAAACGGGTGTATTCTATTGCGTCGGGAAGTGGTTGGAGTTTGGAATAAGCGCTGCCGGGTTGTTGCATCATGTAGGAAATACCTATCGGAGAAATCATCATTGCCCTGCCATCGTTGATGATGGTTGGACTTACTATCAGCATCGGAATATCAGCTCTTAGTTCGGGTTCCTTATAAAACCCAAGATTCTTGTTCAACACATCGTCAAGGTTTTTGTTGAGTTGTTTTTCGAAAGCATAACCTCGGTCCTTATAGTAGGTAGTTCCATTTTCCTTGAAGCTTTGCATGTTCATAAAAATATCGCTAACAGTAAAGCTGAATGCTGTAGTGTTTAACAGGTCCTTTGAAATGTTATCAAGAAAGGCTTCAGATTGCGGTCCACTCAGATCCATGAGTTCTGCTTTTTGTTCGAGATAAAGTCCCCGGTAATAAGATGCTCCAATTACACCACCCGAAGAACCGCTGATCAAACGTGTGTGATCCATCAAATTTCCATGAAGGACACTATCGAGTGCCTGCATGGTTCGAAATGTAAATAAGGAGGATCGTAAACCACCACCACTTATGTTGGTGATGACCATTTTGGGCTTGTCGACTCCTTTAATCGCCCACCGTTGTTTCCACTTATCGAGGATAGCAATAGTATTTTTCCGATCCAACTCCAGCAAATAAGTATCCGGAAGTTTTTCCATCGATTGGATGGTATATTCTTTTTTTGCCGGGCGGTAATCAAGTCCAATGGCTTTGTTTCGCTGATTAAAATACTCAAACTGTGAGAAATAATTTAAAATCAGAAACAATGCAATGAGCGCAGTGCTGGCCCACGACTTAAGCCAAAATCTGAATACACCCGAAAGCATAATAAAAATAGTAAATAGCAACATCACACTGGCAGCAGCAGGAATTTGAAAGAAATAATATTCTCTGAAAAGACCAAGCAATATAAATATTGTGAACACTATGAGCTCCATCACTGCTGCATTAATGTGGTTTTGCTTGAATACAGATTGCAGCATGTATTCTTTGTAATGATCGGTGCTCCGCACAAGCCGGGTATTGAAGGGCATCACCAGGTACGTGTCGACTCTCCAGATTTTCGGATTTTGTTGTTTTTTTCTTCTAGCGCGCCCTTTAGGTTTTTGAAGAACTATTTCGGCTTCTTTTAAATGAGGGGCATCGGCGTGCTCAACACCAAAAAGTTTGTAAATGTCCTTATTGGTTAGCAGAAAATAGCGAAGAGTAAATATGATAATGAGGAATACTCCGGTGAGAAATCCGGTTATGTTTAGAAAAATTTCAGGTATAGATTTAAACTGACTGAAATATTGAAAATAGATAATCTCCGATAGGTAAATCAATAAAAAAGCCGTAGGTATAATGAAATTATTGAAGGTGTATTTTTGAAATGATTTGGATAGCGATGCTAAAAAAGGAAATCGGAAACTGTTGAGAATATAACTCGAAATATTGAAGGCCATTATGAACACCCCTACAGCTATTCCGACCAGGAAAAAAGAAAGAACCCCTACTTTTCCAAGATATTCCGGATCTAGGAAGAGATAAGGAATACCAAAACGTTGGGAAAAAGACTGAGTGATAAAACCAAACAAAATCACCCAATACACCAGCATCAGCTGATTTTTTTTCAGGTGCATAACCACCAGCTGAATGGAGAAAGCGTAAATTAATCTGTCGGGAATAAACCTGATACGCATGGTTTTTAGGGGAACTAATATTTAGTGTACGTAGATACTCTGAAAAAGATACTCTTCTTTTTGCAGAATATTTCCCCATGTAAGAAACGGAATTTACAGGGTATTTAATACAATTTTGATCACCTCCGCTTCCAATTCCAGTGCCTTTTTTTCAATTTCTGAACCTTTGGCCACCATTTCATCAACGAACTTTTTATCATTGTAAGTAGCACCATTGATTCTCACATTTAAAAATGCCCCGCTAACAGCAGTACGGGCGCAGAGTGCACCTACACCGGCATCAGAAACCGAATTCGGATTGCCTTTTTCGGCCATGGCTTTAATAATTTCCATCGATTCCAGTGATAACTGCATCACCTTAAAGGGCACCTCTATGGCATATTTAGTCGCCGCCTGGATAGCATTTTTACGTGCCGCAACTTCTGCTTCGTTACCTTTTGGCAACTGGAATGCATCCATAATGGCATTGAAAGATCGGGTGTCCTCATCAACCAACGCCAATAGTTCTTTTCTGAGTTTTTGGCCCTTAACAGCCCAATTACTAAATTCTTCCCATCTGTCTTCCCAACCTTTTTTAGAGGAACTTAGATTGGCAACCATAGTTCCCAAAGAAATTCCTAATGCACCCACATAAGCCGAAATAGATCCACCTCCCGGCGCAGGTGATTCACTGGCTGTTTCGGCAGAAAAGCTGTTCAGCGACATTTTTACCAGAGGATTAGAGGAAGCTTGTTCAAGGCAATATTCTATAATTCGTTGCTTTGGGTCGAAAGGCCCAAGTTCATCCAATCCCATAGATTTAATGGCCATGTGAATGAGTTCATCATCCGACACCCCTATAGAAAGTTTTTGCTTTTCAAGAAAGTACCTCCCGGCCTCCAGCATCGCGGAAAGCGGCACCAGCCCAACCAATTCCGAACCTGTAACACGTAAGCCTCTTTCAATAGCACTGTTTACACATTCATCAAAAACTTTGTGCAACGGCGTTTCTCTGAATTTGGTGATGTTTATTGATACCTGAGCAACATTATATTCACCAATGAACCAACCTATTGCTTTAACTCCTTTCAGTTTGCCAGGAATACGGATCTCTTCACCTTTTTCATCCTTCGCAATTGAGCCGCTGATAGGATTCCCTTCGCGTTTAACACGACCTGCTTCGCGAATATCGAAAGCTATTGAATTGGCTCTTTTTACAGATTTAGTGTTGAGGTTAACATTATAGGCAATCAGAAAATCCCTGGCACCTATAACGGTAGCACCTGAGCGAACATTAAAAACAGAAGGACCAAAATCGGGTTTCCAAACAGGATCCTGAATTTTATGAGCAAATCCCTCATACTCTCCGGCCCTGATTACTGATAAATTATTTCGATTGGAGTTGGATTGTGCAGCTTCATAAAGATAAACAGGTATGTGGAGTTCTGTCCCTACTTTTGCAGCCAATTTTTTCGACCACTCAGCGGTTTCCTCCAATGAAATATTGGCAACTGGAATAAAAGGACATACATCGGTAGCACCCATTCTCGGATGAGCTCCTGTATGTCGGGTCATGTCGATGAGTTCAGCAGCTTTTTGAATTCCTAAAAAGGCAGCTTCTAAAACTTTAGCAGGTTCTCCAACAAAAGTAACCACTGTTCGATTAGTGGCTCTTCCCGGATCCACATTGAGTAATTTTACTCCATCAACCGATTCAATAGCAAGAGTGATCTGGTTGATAATATTCATATCGTTTCCTTCACTAAAATTGGGAACGCATTCAATCAATTGTTTCATAGTTTTTAATTTTCGGTTTGCAAAGATCACAAAAAATAAAGGTCAAAATTCTTTACCGTTTATGAACCTTCGGGAGATAAGGTTGCTTCCAAATGAATAGGGCAACATGGCTACAGAATGTGCAGGTTGAGTAATAAAAAATGAGGCCGGACGTCCGGGTGTTATGGATCCATGGCTCGCTGACATATCCATAGCATATGCACCGTTAATAGTAGCTGCATTGATGGCCTCTTCGGGATCCATACTCATGTAAATGCAAGCAAGTGAAACCACAAAGGAAAGGTTTCCTGAAGGAGATGAACCCGGATTGTAGTCGGAGGCAAGAGCAACCGGCAGTCCGGCATCAATCATTTTGCGTGCCGGTGCATACCGTAGCTTGAGAAAAAATGCTGTGGATGGAAGTAGTGTGGGCATGGTTTGAGAACTAAGAAGCAAATTAATTTCTTCTTCACCGGTAAATTCCAGGTGGTCTACACTCAAGGCATTTTGCTGAACACCTACCTGTATTCCTCCGGAATAATCGAGTTCGTTGGCATGTATTTTAGGACGGAGTTTATGTTTCCAGCCCGCTTCCAGAATCGATGTAGTCTCGGCAGGAGTGAAAAACCCCCTGTCGCAAAAAACATCACAATAATCGGCAAGCCCCTCATCAGCAATGGCCGGCAACATTTTTTCGATTATTAATTTTATGTAATCAGCCCTGTTCTCTTTGTAAATGGCCGGCATAGCATGGGCTCCTAAAAAGGTTGCCTTTACAGGGATAGGAGAGAACTCCTTCAGTTTTTTGATCACCCTCAGCATTTTGAGTTCCGATTCTAAACTCAATCCATAACCACTCTTGATCTCCGCAGCCCCTGTTCCCAGCGCAATCATTTCCGATATCCTCGAAGCGGCACCTTCCAACAATTGTTCTTCAGATGTTTCTGCCAGTTTCCTGGCAGAATTTAAAATTCCACCTCCCTTCGCAGCAATCTCTTCGTAAGTGAGACCATGAATACGATCCTGGAATTCCTGATCACGTGGAGCGGCATATACAATATGCGTATGCGAGTCGCACCAGGATGGAAATACCATGCCTCCTTTGGCATCAATAATTTTGGAACTCCCCGAAGGATCGAGATCCTTCATGGAATGATGAAAGTTTTCCATAGTGCCATAGGCAGCAAAAAACCCATTGGAACAAAATAACCATGCATCTTTTATTACAGGTAATTCTTTCATTTCTCTACCCGAAACCTTTACTATGGCTGTGTCCCTGACCTGAATCAATAAACTGATATTCTTAATAACCAAATTCATACGTCCTGAAAATTTTTGTAAATGTAAGAAATTTGATCCTGAGCCGCGTGTTAATAACCTTTGCTAAATGGTGCCATTTATTCTTCCTTTTTTTTTATCATTTTCTACTTTTGTCTGATGGATTATATTGAAGTCGATTGCCAGGTAATTCCCGGAGGTGATAACATTGATATTCTGGTTGCCTATCTTGCCGAAATAGGTTATTCCATGTTTCAGGAAAATGAAAATGGAGTTAAAGCTTACATCGATGTAACGCTGTTTGATCAGAATGTTTTAGATGAACTCCCTTTTATCAAAGAAAATAATCATGTTAACATTGAATATGTTGTTCGGGCTGCTGAAAAAAGAAACTGGAACCAGGAATGGGAAAACAGCTTCAAACCTGTTGTGATTGGGAAAGAAGTGTATGTAAGAGCCGAATACCACATGCCTGATCCCTCAGCCAAGTATGAGTTGGTTATCCAGCCTCGAATGGCTTTCGGAACAGGTCATCATGCTACCACTTCACTCATGATGGAAGCCATGTTAAAAATTGATTTTAAAAACCTGAAAGTTCTCGATATGGGATGCGGAACTGCAATTCTTGCGATTCTTGCCGAAAAAATGGGAGCCTCCGCTACTACAGCCATCGACAATGATCCTGTCGCCACTGAAAACGCCGTGTTGAATTGCGAAATTAATGCAGTAAAAAACGTCACGGTTTTTACCGGAAATGCTCTTACTCCCGGAAATGAGATTTTTGATGTGATTCTGGCAAATATCAACAGAAATATTATTTTGGAAGATATTTCGTTGTATGTTAAGAATCTTGCCAAAGAGGGCATTCTGATGCTTTCAGGTTTTTATTTGGCTGATTTGAAAAAAATAGCTGACAAAGCAAATTCTTTAAATCTAAAATGCACCTCCCAACAGGTCTTGAACGACTGGTGTCAGGCGAATTTTACACGAATCTAAGATACATTCAAAATAAATTTGATGACCAATACTAAAATTCATAAAACCATATTGTATCTTTTATTTGCTTTGCTAATGCCTGAGATCATGCAGGCGCAAACAATCAAAAGTTTCACTCACGATCCTGTGGTTTTTCTAACCGAGATGCAAACCTTTTTGGCAGTTACCAATAAAAAAGATGCCGAAAAACTGATTGAGAAATTTACCATACCCTGGAATTCTAAATTTACCGCCGAACAGAAGGAGCGTATATATTCTACTTGCGACGCAATGCTGAAGAAACGTCTCAAAGCGTTCCCCGATTTCAGTAATTATTTAAATGCATTGATTGGTTATTCTGAGAGTAGTCAGACCGGTCAGAGTTTCGACAACTGGCATGCCGGCATCGGTAAGCTTTTAACAGGCTCTGCAAGAAATTTTAGTGCTTATCTTGAAGTGTGTTATGATTTGTTTGCAACCAATACACTTTATTCTTCTTCATCCACTATTTGGAAAGCATCAGGAAATAACTACACATTTGAATTTGATTCTTTGCCAAGAATTGTTTTTGGTTCCACCAATCTCATTTGTATTGCGAAACAGGATAGTGCAGTGATCACTGCAACGCAGGGAGTTTATTATCCCAATCTCAAACGTTTTTACGGTAGCGGAGGAACAGTTAACTGGTCTAGAGCAGGCCTCGCACCAAAAGATGTTTATGCCGAATTAAAAAAGTATGTGATTGATGTTTCCGGTTCCGATTATGAAGCCGATTCGGTTGTTTTTTACAACAAACAAATATTTAGCCAGTCGCTCATTGGAAGGTTGTCAGAAAAATTACTCGCCAACACAAATATTGAAAACGCCACTTATCCACGTTTCAGATCCTACAGCACCAATCTCGAAATAAAGGAACTGGTAAAAGATGCCAGTTACAAAGGAGGCTTCTCCATGCATGGTTCAAAAATGATTGGTTCGGGAGGAAAGGAAAGAGCTGCCACCCTTACATTCTCAAGAAGCAATAAACCATTTTTGGTGGCCTCTGCACAAAGTTTTGTTATGCGTCCCGACCGTATTGTTTCAGATAATGTTTCAGTTACATTTTACATGGATAAGGATTCCATTTATCATCCCGGTGTGGAATTTAAATACATTAACAAAGAACGTGAGCTTACTCTGATTCGACCATCAGGTAAGTCATCCGGAACACCGTACTACAGTTCATACCATGATATTGACATGTATTTTGATGCATTGACATGGAAAATTGATGACCCGCTGATGGATCTCAAAATGATTAGCGGTGAGGGTGAGGTGAAGCTGACTTTTGAATCTTCTAATTTCTTTAGAGCTCAGCGGTATCAGCAGTTACAAGGGTTTTCCGAAGTAAATCCTCTTTACACTCTTAAACAATATGGCGAAAAATATCAGACGCGTGAAATAAGTGTTTCTGATTATGCAATGTATCTCAAAATGAGCGATACTCAGATTAGAAGTCTGTTTCTGGCTTTGAACAGTAAAGGCTTTATTGCTTATAGTGAAGCTACTGATAAAGCTGTTCTCAAAGATAGATTGTTCTATTACCTCAGTGCCAGCGTAGGGAAAATAGATTATGACATCCTTGAATTTTCATCTCAGATTAGTGGAAAACCTAATGCAACAATCAACTTGTTGAATAATGACATTGACATGAGGGGAGTTGCAAGAGTTAGTTTGAGTGATACACAGAACGTTTTTATAGTTCCATACGAGCAGGAATTGACAATTAAAAAAAATCGCGATTTTACTTTTAATGGCAGGGTACATGCAGGACGTTTTGATTTTATTGGAAAAGAGTTCGCATTTAATTATGAGGATTTTAATTTTCACCTTAAAGCAGTGGATTCGGTTAGCATGAAAATTCCTTCGGAAGAAGTGTTACCTGATGGTCGAATTGCTCTTTTACCAATAAAGAGTGTATTGCAAAATGTTACCGGTCATCTGCAAATCGATAGAGCAAATAATAAATCCTCCTACCAAAAAAGTCCCGAATATCCCATATTTAAAAGTGAAAATCACTCGTATGTCTACTACGATTATCCGTGGATATTCAATTCAATTTATGAAAGGTCGGCATTTTATTTTAAAGTTAATCCTTTTACCATTGATAGCCTGGACAATTTCAAACCCGAAGGACTACAGTTTGAAGGTGGTCTGACTTCTGCCGGAATTTTCCCTGACATACCTGAGACATTGAGAATCCAGCGCGACTACTCGCTCGGGTTTAAGAAAGTGCTCTCCGATGCAGGTTTACCTGCCTATGCCTCGAAAGGGAATTATTATGAAAATCTTGATTTGAGTAATAACGGTTTAAGAGGCGGAGGAAAAATTGCCTATCTCAATGCTTCTGCAATTTCCAAAGACATCTTGTTCTTTCCTGATTCTGCCAATGCCGATATCGACGATTTTACTATGGTCAAGAAAACTATTGGAGCTGTTGAATATCCTTCGGTTATCGCTGCCAATATTTACATGAATTGGAGGCCGAAACAGGATAAAATGTTCCTCTTCAAAAAAGATTCTACATTTAACATGTACGATAACAAAGTGGATCATGATGGTAACCTTGTTCTTGCAAAAACAGGCCTTACCGGAGATGGTATTGTTTCTTTTGAGCAGGCTCAAATACTCTCACAAAAAATCGAGTTTAAAAGCATGTCATTGAAAGCCGACACTTCTGATTTTCGACTTAAATCTGAAGAATCCGGTATCCTTGCTCTCTCTACTACCAACATGAAATCATTTATTGATTTTGAAAAACGCTACGGTGAATTTGCCTCGAACGGATCAGGATCTTATGTAACGTTTCCTTTGAACCAATACATCTGTTACATCGAAAAATTCAAATGGCTGATGGATGATAAAAATGTTCAGTTCGGTATGACGGTTGCACAAAAGGATAAAACAGAAATGAATATTGCCGGATCAGAATTCGTTTCCATTAATCCTGCACAGGATTCGTTGCGATGGTTTTCACCTGATGCATCCTATAATCTCTCCGATTACCTTATTAAAGCAAAAGATGTGAAAGAAATTAATGTGGCTGATGCTTCAATTATTCCCGGTGATGGAAAAGTGACCATTGAAAAAAATGCATTCATGGATACTCTGATGAATGCTAAAGTGGTAGCAAACACATCCACCAAATATCACACCATGATGAATTCCACTATAAATATCACATCACGTAAAAATTATAATGGCTCCGGTGATTATGAATATGTGGATCAACTTAAAGTAAAACATCTTTTGAGGTTGAATCAAATTGGAGTAGATACTTCGTTTCAAACCTATGCCACCGGAGAAATTCCCGATGCCATGAACTTTTTGTTGAGCCCCAACATCCAGTACAAAGGCAAACTCACTATTCAGGCCCCCCGACCGAGTCCGTTCTTTAAAGGATTCGCCAGAGCCAATCATAACTGCCCTTCGATTAAACAGAGTTGGTTCGGATTTGCTGCCGAAATTGATCCTAAAGGGGTGAACGTGCCGGTGAAAGCTCCGATCAATGAAAGTGGCGAGAAATTGTTTTCAGCCATCATGTTCGGAAGGGATTCGGCTAATGCCTATGGTTCATTTATGTCATCGAAACGAGGTAGTGCCGATCAGGAGATCATTTCTGCTGAGGGACTTCTTTCCTTTGACAACTCCACACGTGAATTCAGGATTGTTCCGGCACCTGATGAAATTCCTTCCAAAGACAACAAAGAACAACCTGAAAAGCCATTTAATTATGGAAATTCATTTGCGCTCAATGATGATGCCTGTAGTTTCAAAGGCGAGGGTAGGATAAATCTGGGTGCCAACTTCGGTCAGTTTAAAGTTAATACTGTAGGAGTAGCCAACCTGGATCCTGTTGCCGACACACTTTACTTTGATGCTATGATTGATTTGGATTTTTTCTTTAACGATGAGGCTTTGAAGGCGATGGCAGATAATATTCTGACCTATCCAACCTTGCCACCCACCAATGAATCACGACCTGTGTTTCAAAATGGAATGAAAACGTTGATGGGAAGGGAACAAGCGGACAAATTTATTTCTGAAATCAGTTTGTATGGAACACCTAAAAAAGTACCTGCCGAACTTCAACATTCACTGTTTTTGTCGGATGTTAAATTTTTCTGGCATAAAGAGTCATTATCTTATAAATCGGTTGGAAATATTGGTGTAGGCTATATAGGAAAAAACCCTGTTGGCAGAATGATCAAAGGGTATATCGAAATTGCCCGAAAACGTTCAGGAGATATCTTCAACTTTTACCTAGAACTCGATGGCAATTCTTATTACTTCTTTAACTACCAACGTGGTGTTATGCAGGTGATTTCATCCGATATCAAATTTAATGATATAATTAACAACATGAAACCCGATAAGCGCGTGGCTGATGAAAAAGGTGATCAGGCTCCTTATCAATACCTGCTTTCAACTGAACGTAAAAAGTCCGAATTCCTTAAAAGGGTGGAAAACAGGGAGTAAGTCGATCCATTTGGACAAATTGTTTCAGGTTGATTCATAATATTTATATTTGACCACGATTACCTGAACACATTTTGATAAACGGAGAAAATCTTCTTGCCCTTGCCGGAGCATATATTATAGGCTCCATTCCTTCAGCGGTTTGGATTGGGCAGGCCTTATACGGCATTGATGTTCGAGAATATGGCAGCGGAAATGCCGGTGCTACCAATACTTTTAGGGTTTTAGGGAAAAAAGCAGGCATACCTGTGCTTATCCTGGATATCCTCAAAGGATTTCTAGCAATTCAGATGGTTCTGCTAATTGGTAATTATCTTCCTAATACTCAGCAATTTGTAAATTTTAAGCTGGCGTTAGGAATTGCAGCTTTGATTGGACACATATTCCCTGTATTTGCAGGCTTCAGGGGAGGAAAAGGGGTGGCCACACTTTTAGGTATTCTAATTGGCATTCAACCTGTTGCGGCTTTAATTTGTTCGGGAATCTTTCTGATTACCTTACTTTTATCCGGATATGTATCTTTGAGCTCTATGATGGCTGCCATTGCTTATCCGTTCATAATCATGCTCGTACTTAACGAAACTATCCCAACTGTTAATATCTTTGCGATGGCAGTATCCATCCTGGTACTTATTACTCACCAAAAAAATATAGAACGGCTTTTAAGGGGAAAGGAATCTAAGGTGGCTTTTTTAAAGAAGAAGATCAAACAGGGGAATTAACCCTGTTCGCAATAAATGTAACCTCACTACCACAAAGTCGTAAAAAGGTGGTAAAAAACAAATAATCACCATGTTTCATCGACTGGGAAGCGCAATCCTGCTTGTTTTATTAACTTTGATTTTTATTACATCAAATGTAAAGGGTCAATCAGGATATAGATCAGAAGAGGAACTCATCCGTGCTGCGGAAAAGTACTTCAATGAAAAGAACTATGAAAAAGCATTTCCGCTTTTTTCACAAGTGGTAAGCAACCGACCCGACAACTCCCATTATAATTATTGTCTTGGAGTTTGTATTATGGAAGTGGCTCCTGATAAGGCCGAAGCAGTGCGATTTTTGGAAATAGCTACCAAATCACCTCAAAACCCAAACGATTCATGGCTCTATCTGGGCAAGGCTTATCACTCATCCTACAAATACGATGAAGCCATTGCTGCATTTGAAAGTTACAAACTCAATTCCGGCCGCTCCGCGTGGAACAATGCTAATGGAGATGCTCTCATTCAAATGTGTAAAAATGGAATCGATGTAAAGAATGATCTCTCGCTCCAACGGCATCGCATATTGGAAAAATCTGAAACTGCAACAATTGATTTTTTTCTGCTCTATAAAAATATCCCTGAAGTAGGACGTTTTCTAAAATTGCCAAAGGAGTATGAGGATAAAAGTACCAAAGGTTCTCACGAAAGTGCTTACGTATTTCTTCCATCAAGTGGAAATACGCTCGTGTATTCAAATGCGAGTAAAAATAATGGTAAAGGTTTCGATATTTTTAAAGTGATAAAGGATCAAAAAGGTCTTTGGTTGTTTCCTGAAATGCTGAGTGATATTATCAATTCTTCAGGCGACGAAGCTTTCCCTGTAATAGTCAATGATGGAAAAACACTTTACTTCAGCTCCAAAGGATCCCGAAGCACCGGAGGTTATGATATTTTCAAAAGTGAGCTTGATTTCTCCACCTCTTCATGGTCGGAGCCGGTTCCTATGGGGCCACCTGTAAATTCTCCCGGTGATGATTTCTACTACGTGCCCTCTGTAGATAATAAGTTCGCATATTTCTCCAGTAACCGTGAATCAGCGGCCGGCAAATGCGACGTTTATAAGGTGTCTATCATACACGAAACCAGAAATTTTATTGCCATAAGTGGTTTGTTTAATTGCAAATCGGGACTTGAATTGTCAGAAGCAAAAGTTACCATCATGAATCCTGATGATCGCTCTATAGTTGCTCAGTTTAGAACACCTTCACAAGATGGAAATTATAATCTTAAACTGCCTGTTCCCTCTCAATTTATTTATCTGGTGGAGCTCGCAGGATTTAATTCACAAGAACAACTAGTAGATTTATCAGGATATGCTTCAACAAAATTGCTACAAGAAATTTATCTGGTAAGAACTGATGAGGCTAAAGAAAAAATGACCATCACCAATCGTATTCCTGTTGAGGACAATGTGGTTGCCGGAAATCAATCATCTATTAATCCATCCATTACACAAAATGTAGGTGAGCGTGATATGGCTCTTGCAACAACAAACAACCGGAATGTTGCCGTTGCCTCTCCACGAAGCAAATCAGATGTTGAATCATCTGAGGGTGTTCAAACTTCAGCAACCGTTGATGAACAAAACAGCAAGGCAAAATCACAAGAAGCAACACCATCAAATTCTTCTGCAACCAAAACAAATGAACCATTAGCAGTACAATCAAATAGTTCAAAATCGAAGGCATCTGCACCTCAGTCAACCGATACTTCTGATCCTGTAAAATTTAAAGATGGATCATCAATAACGCCGTCTCCGAAAAATGCACTTGAAGATTTAGTCACCATTGAGAATATTAATACCTCTTCTGATGAAGGAAAAAAATCACGGAATGATAACAAAGCAGGAGAAAAGGATAGTCCTGTTGCAACTAATTCGAATACTGAAAATGTTTTAGCAAATTCAAATACAAAGAAAGAGGGAAATGCCGCATCATCAGGATCAATTGTTACCGGTCCAGTAAACAATGCAACACCTTCTTCTATTGCTTCTGAATCTGAAAAGAATAATTCAAACCAAACAACTGCAACAAATTCTTCTGCAACAAATTCAACTAAAGGTATTAGTGATGACATTGCTTCAAATAAAAAATCCGAAGGAAATAATTCCATAACCGGTGAGTTAGTTACTGCAAGTGCAACACTCGTAGCACCAATTGAAAACAAAAGTTCCGATAAAAATTCAATAACTGAATCGGAAAAACAAAATGCTCAACCACAAAAGAGTTCATCTCCTTCTGCAACTGTGTCTAAAAGTAATTCTGAGGGTAGTATTGAATCCAATCCAAGCAAGAATTCTGATGGTTCTGTAGCTTCTAATTCTTTAGAAGCGCCAACATCACGAAATTCAGCTTCTACACCTGCTTCAAGTACCTCAACAGCTGCAAATACAGAAATTTCATCTGATGGTACTTCTACCTTATCACAGGGTTCAACAAATAAAACAAGTGAAGAAAATACCCAACAGGTTTTAAGTGCTAATTCAGAAAATGAAAACCAAAATTCTATTCCAACCGCTTCTGAAAATTCTTCCAAATCGGTAAACAATAAAGAGACCACTGCAACTGCTGAAACTAAAAATTCCGGTACAGTTACATCAACAAAAAATGAAAAATCAAATACGGCTACTTCATCTGATTTAGCCTCAGGAAATGAACAGTCTAATGCTATCATTGCTGAAAATAAGAGTACCACCGCTTCAAATCAGCATTCATTAGAAGAACCTTCGGCGAATAACGAAGTAAATGCTACGAATAATTCCATTGCAGTACCAACAACTACATCCGAAACTATATCGTCGACAACCGGCAACGAAAAATCGAACACCAAAACATCAGCAGAAAAAGCATCGCAACCCGCAAGTCAAGTTACGTCATTAAATATTGCATCTCCTGCCTCAACACCTGACAAGCCACCCGCTCAACAGGAATTGAAAAAGGCAGATGAATCCGAACAACAAAAATCGACTAGTACAGCTACAGCAATCTCAACAACATCAGAAACTACTCCATCATCTAAAAGTTCTCAAGTGAATCCTAAACAGGGTACAAGTGACCCTTCTATAAGCGGACAAACACAAACTGATATAAAAGCCAATCAGTCAACTTCAACTGTTTCACAAGATGAAATAAATCAAAATATAGCTTCCGAAAAAAATCAATCACAAAATTCATCCGGGGAAATTGAAAAGGAAAGTGGCAATCAAGTTGCATCAAGTGAAAAATCAGAAAAACGATCAGGAATATTTGGAAACCGCTCAAAGAAAAAAGAAAAGGAAGTAACTCCTGCAAATGAAGCAATTCCTGAATTTACCTTTTCACAGCCTGCAGTAGAGGAGATGCCGGAGCCACCTAAAAATTTAATTTTCAGGGTGCAATTGGGAGCCTACAAAGACAGAAATGCAGATGATTTGAAGAAAAGGTATTCCGATATCGGTCTTACCGATCTCATCTATGTTAAAAACGAAGATGGATTGTTATTAGTAATGACAGGTAGTGAGAAAAATTATGACTCAGCCTTGACACTTAAAGTAAACATGATTGAAAAAGGTGTTGCCGATGCATTTATTGTTGCTTACTCCGATGGATCGAGGTTGCCATTGGAAAGTGTGGTTAAGATAGCTGAATAATCGGTCTTATATGCATTTAAACATTTCTCAGGAAGTTCATTTATTCAGATACGATATCCTTGAAAATAGCTTGGAATGCCGAAATTTTTAATTGGCCGGTATCCACATAAAGTTGACTTTTCGGTTTGAAAGTCTCCTAAACATTTTTCGCAACTGCCTACATATCAACACCCTGTTGATAACTCAATGCCATTTTTTTTGAAATTTCAAAAAAAGCACTAAATTTGTAAATTGTAAACCCAAACCCCTTCTCATGTTCGATACTCGCACCTTAGAAGAATTTAGTCTGGTTATAGATCCAGAGGTCAAGCCGGATAATCAGCTTATCATTTATAACGACGATGTGAATACTTTTGACTTTGTAATTGATTCATTGATCAAAGTTTGTAAACACGAGCGTATTCAGGCTGAACAATGTACCCACATCATTCATTATAAGGGCAGGTGCTCAGTCAAAGACGGTGATTTTAAAAAGTTGCGTCCAATGTGTGATGCTCTGCAGGACAGAGGACTTTCCGCAGTCATCGAATAATTAGTTTTTTTAAGTATCTTCACCCACTGATAACTTCTATCAAGGAATCGAATATGGTTTTAATCATTGGGTTAATTTTAATTGGAATTTTATTGCTGGTTTTAGAAATATTGGTACTCCCGGGATTTATTGCAGGAGTGATTGGTACTATTTTTTTATTCATTTCTATAATTTGGATGTATAAAGCTCATGGCGATGTGGCAGGCCACATTACACTTGCATCAACATTTGTGTTAACTTTTATCGCTATTTATGGTTCCCTTAAAACTAGAGCCTGGAAAAAATATGGCTTGAACGATACAATCGATGGTCATGTTAATGAAGTAGGAGGATTGAGTATTGCTGAAGGTGACGAAGGCAGAACAATTTCTGCATTGCGTCCATCAGGAACAGTTATCATAGGAGAATATAAGGTGGAAGCACAAACCAGCGGAGAATTAATTGATGCAGGAACAAAAATTATTGTAACGAAAATATTACCGAATAAAGTTATTGTAAAAATAAAAGTCACCGAACTGTAATAAAACCAGCTTGCAGGCAAGAAGCAATTCTATTCAGGAATATGCCTACTTGCCAAAGGGCAAGAAAGCAGATGAAATGTTCGAGCACTTACCTGCTGCAAGCGGGAAGTCGACTTGTTCGAACGAAGCCGAGAACAAATACCTTCATGGTGAGCGAAGCCGAACCACACATACACAAATTACCCCATATTCAATCTAAATCAAAAATATCATCCTAAAAAAAACAAAAACCCATGACACTACCATTTCTACTTCTTGTAATCATATCATCGATTATAGTTTTATTTCTATTTCTTTATTTTGTTCCTGTCAATTTGTGGATCACCGCAATTTTTTCGGGAGTCAAAGTGAGTATTCTCGATTTGGTTTTAATGCGTTTAAGGAAAGTTCCGCCAAGTGTGGTGGTGAATGCATTGATCAATGGAACAAAAGCCGGCTTAAATCTTACCTCCAACGACATCGAAACGCATTACCTCGCAGGAGGAAATGTGAATAATGTAATCAAGGCATTAATTTCTGCAGACAAGGCAAATATTCCATTAACATTTAAAACAGCAACAGCTATTGACCTTGCCGGTCGGGATGTTTTTGATGCTGTTCAACTTTCGGTAAACCCTCGCGTGATTGATACACCTGCTGTGTCTGCCATGGCAAAAAATGGAATTCAATTACTGGTTAAGGCTCGTGTTACGGTGCGAGCAAACATCAATCAGTTGGTGGGTGGTGCCGGTGAAGAAACAATTCTTGCAAGGGTAGGAGAGGGTATTGTAACGAATATTGGTTCAGCACACGATCATAAATCGGTTCTTGAAAACCCTGATCAAATTTCGAAAACAGTTTTGAATAAAGGTCTGGATGCAGGAACAGCATTTGAGATTTTGTCTATTGATATTGCTGATATTGATGTTGGAGAAAACATTGGTGCTAAATTACAAACTGAGCAAGCAAGTGCCGATCTTAAAGTTGCACAAGCTAAAGCAGAAGAGCGACGTGCTCTTGCAGTGGCACTCGAACAAGAGATGAAAGCAAAGGCACAGGAAGCAAGAGCAAAAGTGATCGAAGCAGAAGCACAGGTTCCCCAGGCAATGGCAGAAGCGTTTCGTTCCGGAAATTTAGGCATCATGGATTATTATAAAATGAAAAATATTCAGGCAGATACTGATATGAGGGATTCTATTGCGAAGCCCGATAAAGGGAAGAAACCCGAATAGAGGCGTCGGGAGCGGATTAAAGTGTTGGTAAAATGGTACTGGAGAAATAAATCATAAATAATTGAATATCAAGAAGTTGCTTCATAAAATCAACCATTTTTAATTTAACCATGAAACCACTATCTTTGCACCCTGAAAAATAAGGGTCCCGTAGCTCAATTGGATAGAGCATCTGACTACGGATCAGAAGGTTTGGGGTTCGAATCCCTACGGGACCGCAAGGCTATCTTGAAAAAGGTAGCCTTTTTCCTTTGCTAACCAATGCCGGTATGTTACCTTTCTGGTGGTCGGTTGGTTGTGTGCATGGAGAATTTGACAGCGGAACATGTATCGCTGAAGATTTATTAAGAGCTCGAAATGCTACAGGTCAACCAACAGGAATGGTTGCCACCCTCATGTCATCAATAAATCAATATTGGAATGAGCCAATGGATGCTCAGGATGAATTTGACTCGTTACTCACTGCAAGTTTCGCTAATAACTTAAAATATACTTATGGTGGAATTAGTGTAAATGGATGTATGCACATGAACACAAATTATGGAACATCAGGTGATGAGATGACTGATACTTGGCATTGCTTCGGAGATCCGTCTTTTGTTGTTCGAAATTCTGTACCGCTTAGTCTTGCCGCAGTGCATGATACCATTGAACCCCTTGGAACTTCTCAATTAATCGTTAATTGTACTCTTAACGATGCATTAGTGACCATCACTAAAGGATCTACAATCTTGGGAACAGGAATAGTACAAAATAATTCGGTGATGCTGAATTTTCTTCCGGTTATGCAAATCGATACCTTCGACATAACAGCTACCGGGTTTAATTGTATTCCTTATTTTGGTAAATTATATATCGTTGATCCTACTTCAATAAACGAAAATAATGCTAATCACTTCCAACTTACCCTTTCTCCAAATCCGGTTGAAAATATTGCAACGTTAAGTTTCAATCTTGAGAATTCCGGAAAGGTGAGTATTTATGTGAGCGATGTTACCGGCAAAGTGGTAGATAGAGTAGTGGACGACTCGTTACTTTCCAAGGGAATTCAGAATATTGAAATTTACACCGAAAATTATGCTCGTGGTACCTATGTGATACAGATGATACATGAAGGAAAAGAACACTCAGTTAAGTTGGTTAAGTAATTAACAGATTAATTATTAATCGATAGGTTTGGAATTAAAAACCGGTTCTTAATTTGACGGAGCAATTAATTTCAGTCCCATAGTACCTCTCATTCGCTCCCAAAAATTTTCTCGTTCCGGCAGCGATATAAAATTCTCGACATAGGCACTTCGTATATCTATTACCGGATCAATCATTTCAGGTTCGATCATCTTGAGCGTATCAATTACAAAAGGAATTAACTTCACATCCTCGCTAACGTTAGAGCGGCTGAATTTTTTTAACATCCGTGTTTGAAATGGATCCGATGCAAGAGCTACGGTTTTAAATCCCAATTGGATTGCTTTTTCGTATGAATAATAAATGTTTTCTGTACTATGTTCAGCTTTCGATTCGATGTAAATATTTTCTTTTGGAATTCCTAATGCCTGAGCATACAGCGACATTATTTCTGCTTCTACATATGGGGTATAAACAGCGCTTCCCGAAAACATAATGTTTTTTGCAATGCCACTTTCATACAAATATTTAGCCCAATAAATTCTGGCTTTCATAACCCGACTCCATTTTCCGTCTTCCAGAGGCACTCCGGGAACAACAACCATATCATAACTCTCCTTCTTCGATTCCTCCAACAATCTCTTTGTTGTTTTTGAGGAAAAGGAGCATCCTGTTAAAACTGAAAACAGTAAAACGGCCATAATGATTGGCAGAATTCTTTGTGAAAGTGATTTTTGCATTTTTAAATTGAACAGGTTTTAACAGTGTATAATAATGATTAACCAAGTTAAAGTTGTTTAATCAATCACTTTAACATTTGGCGATTGAAATAAGTTTTGAATTAACCGGATTGTGCTTTTGTCAATTTTAAGGTAGGCTATTGTTGTTTACGGCGCTGATAATCAAAGTTGTGAGTTAGAAATGAAAGTTCTGCATCTATTATTTTTATCTTTGATTCGGAAGCATTCCTGGTCTTCCACAGGCCTAATTGGCATGAAGTAATCAAATATATAAAAGGGCTCGATACCTTAAGGGCGCTTGCTATTATTTTCTTCATCATTGAACACTGGTGGCTTCCTTTCGATCCCGCCACTTATCCGAGATTAATCTATTGGATCAAGGGTTTGGTGCCTGATGGTGGATTTGGAGTGGATTTATTTTTTGTTTTAAGTGGGTATTTGATCACATCGATATTGTTGGAGGCGGTGAAAAATAATCCACGCGAAAAATGGATGATAATGAAGAATTTCATTGTGCACAATTCACTTCTAATTTTTCCTATTTATTTTGCATCAATAGTTCTTTTATTATTGGTCAATTGATTATTGATGGTATGAAGCCTATGACTGAAGTTCTTTATTAATTTTTCTCACTCTTATTTTTTATTTTTAATTATTTTCTTTAGAGTGGTCTATGCAAGTTAACACCAATTTAACTTTTAAAAAACCCTTGGTTAATAATGGGCCTTTACTTTTGTTGAAGGAAAAAAATATGGTGTCCGGAAAAATTTATATTGTAGAAGAGAATCAGGATATACAAAATCTGGCTGTTAATGCATCCGTATCGGAGTTTAATGCCGCACCATCGCTCAATGGAGATGGTTTGGTTATTGACAAAGCTGCATATACTGTTTATATCAAAGGTGTTAAGGTTTCATTTCCTAAAAAGGAATTTGAACTGCTCCTTTTGCTGGCTTCTAATCCCAGAAAAGTATTTAAACGTGATGAAATTCTTAGACAGATTTGGGGTGCCAACTTTAAACAAAAAGATTCCCGGTCATTGGATGTTCACATTCGCATGCTTCGCAAAAAACTTTTCGATAGCTACATCACAACTATTCGTGGTGTAGGCTATAAGTTGGAGAAGTAATTTTTTTAGTATAATAATTTAATTTCCTTATAGATTTCCTGTTCTTTTCCTAATACCTCACTGTACGTTTAATTCTTAAATATACTGCGAATGCATTTAGTAAAAATGTGATGGCAAGAAGGATAATAATTCCGGCAGATGCATTAACCAGAAATGCCTCCTGAGGACGCGACACCCAGTTGAAGATTTGAATAGGAAGTACAGTAAATTCTGATGTAGGTGAAATGGGAACAAAGGGCACATATGCTAAAGCACCTACCACTATCAAAGGTGCTGCTTCTCCGATAGCACGTGAGAGGGCAATAATAATTCCGGTAATGATCCCACTACTGGCAGATGGAACTACTGTCCCTTTTACAGTTTGCCATTTGGAGGCACCCAATGCATAGGAAGCTTCCCGCAATGATGATGGTACTGCTTTGATTGCCTCTCTGGTGGCAACAATTATGATAGGAAGAATAAGTAAAGCCAGAGTGAAACTGCCCGCCATAATGCTGCCTCCCATATTTAAAATCCTGCCAAATATTTCAAGACCTAATAATCCGTAAATGATAGATGGAACGCCGGCCAGATTAGTGATATTTACTTCAATAATTTTCCCCAATCTTGATTTTTTAGAAAACTCTTCCAGATAAATAGCTGCTCCAAGGCCAAGTGGAATCGCTACCAAAGCGGTCATTACTATGATCCACAACGTACCTGCCAAGGCCGATAAAATTCCTGCTTTTTCAGGATTTCTTGATGGATAGTTAGTAATGAAATCCCAGCTGATACGTGAAATGCCCTCACTGAAAATACTTGAAATAAATATTGCCAGCATCACCAGTCCAAAAAATGTACTGAACAATCCCAGGTATTTGAATGCCTCGTCTTTAATTCTTGCAATTTTAGTATGACGGCTAGACATATTTTTTCTCGAATTTTTTGTTCAGCCAATAGCTGAGGTTATTTAATAAAAAAGTAAAAACGAACAGTGTTATTCCTGCTGCAAATATTGTTTGGTATTCCAATGAATTATGAGCAACATCACCCAAACTGACTTTTACAATATAGGTAGTTATTGTTTCAATGGGAACTGTAGGATCGAATGTAAGTCTTGGTTGCTGACCGGCAGCAATAGCAACAATCATGGTTTCTCCTATAGCTCTTGAAATAGCCAGAATTGCAGAAACAATTATTCCGGAGGATGCTGATGGAATGATAACTTTAAATGCAGTTTGAAAACGGTTGGCTCCCAGTGCAAGGGAACCTTCCCTGATATATCTGGGTACTGCAGCAATGGCATCATCACTTAGTGAAGAAACGTATGGAATTATCATAATCCCCATCACGAAACCTGCAGAGAGAGAATTAAATCCTGACATGTTCGGGAAAAATTGCTGTAAAAATGGGGTGACTACAGTAAGAGCAAAAAATCCATAAACAACAGTCGGTACTGATGCCAGTACTTCGAGTATCGGTTTAATGATGTTTTTGAATCTCCTTGTTGAATACTCATTCAGATACAATGCAATAGTCAAACCTGTTGGTAATGCAACCAGAATTGCAATAAATGAAGTGAGTAATGTTCCACTTAATAATGGCATGATACCAAAATGCTTATCGGCAAACAAAGGAGTCCATTGGGTGTCGGTAAGAAAATCCCAGATTGAAACAACACTAAAGAAATTAAATGCTTCAAAAAGTAAAACATACAAAATTCCGGCTGTGGTCAGAATTGTTAGTAAAGCACATCCGGCAAGGACCAGTTCGATTAATTTTTCTTTAGTTCTTTTTTTCATCTTAAACCCTGAAAAGCACCCCGGAATTTCTGGGATGCTCTATTTTAATCAATGAATTTTATTTTATTTTGAATGGGTTTGAAGAAAATCTTCAAATTTCTTTTTCTGTCCTGCATATTCTTCATCCGATAGTGGAATAAATCCAACTTCCCTGCTGAGTGTTTTCGAATTTTCCAAATAAAATTTTACAAATTCTGTTACCTCTGCTCGTTTTACCGCTTCTGAATTTACGTAGATAAACAACGGACGGGATAGTGGAGAGTAAGTTTTATTTTTTACAGTTTCTACTGAAGGAAGAATTGCACCGGCACCATTAGCATCATTTAGATCATCAACAGGTATCAGTTTTAATTTGTCCATATTTTCTTCATAATAAGCAAATCCAAAAAATCCAAGAGCATTTTTATCTGTCGACACACCCTGTACTAACACATTATCATCTTCACTAGCTGTATAATCTCCACGACTTTCATGGCTTTTTCCATTGATGGCTTCAGTAAAGTAATCGTAAGTTCCCGATTCGGTACCGGCTCCGTATAAACGAAACTCTTCATTTGGCCACTCTTTTCTGATTTGGTTCCATTTGGTAATTTTTTTCTGTGCAGAAGGCTCCCACATCATTTTTAATTCGGCAACGGTAATGTCTTTTACCCAGGTGTTTTGAGGATTCACAACAACGGATAATCCATCATATGCTATTTCAAGTTCTAATGAATGAATGTTGTTTTCTTCACATGATTTAATTTCTCCAGCTTTTATAGATCTGGATGCATTGTTGATGTCGATTTCTCCACGACTGAATTTTTTGAATCCTCCACCGGTGCCTGATAAACCTACTGTTACTCTAACTTTTGGCTGAACAGTTCTGAATTCTTCAGCCACAGCTTCCGAAATTGGATACACAGTGCTGGATCCATCAATTTTTACCTCACCGGTTAAGTGGGCGTTTTCTTCTTTTGGTCCCTCTTGTTTTGGACCTCCACACGAAACTATGAATAAGGAAGCCACTGATGCATAGAGAATTACGGATTTCATTTTCGATTTGATATTTTTAGTCATGAATTGAACAGTTTATTAATTTTAACCTGTTGTAAATGTTAACTCCAGATTACCCGGTGCAAAAGTCATTGTAAATGATTAGTTTAATATTAACCATATGTTAAATTAATGTTAATTTAGTTATTTTACTGATAGTCAAATGGATGTGATTTCTTTGTTGTTAACTATTGAATGATTTAAATCATAAGCAATTATCGAATATTCAAATATCTTTGTTGCTAAGTTGTTAAGTTTGAGTTATTAGATATATATTGATTTTCACCTGTTATTAAAAAATAGTTAATTATGGTCGTATTAAAAATTTCTGAAAGCATCCATTTAGATGTTCTTAAAGAAGATTTCAACAATGCATTTGGCTTTTTGAAAATTGAATTTTTTAAAAATTCCCATGGGGATCATGAACCTTCTTCCCGTAAGGAAATGATCAAAGGAAATTCATTATTGAGTTCCTTAATAAAGAAAAATAAAGAAGGATACATTGATCTAGATCCTGCAATGACGGTAGCGCATTTAGAGAAAATGTTCTTTGATAAATTTGGTCTTAATGTTCAGGTTTTCAGGAAGTCAGGTTTGGTGTGGCTGGAAACTTCTGCTACTGATAACATGACTTTAAAAGGACAAAATGAATTAGGTATGGAAAAATCTAAGCCTGTCGAGAAAACAGATATCACTGATATAGATTACGATTGATATGAGCTCATTTCAGGAATTAATAAATTCAGAAACACCTGTACTTGTCGATTTTTTCGCATCTTGGTGTGGCCCTTGCAAAATGATGTTGCCAATTTTGCAGGATGTAGCAAGTAAAATGGGCGGCAGTGCCAGAATCGTTAAAGTGGATATTGATAAAAACCCTCAGGCAGCAGCTGCTTTTGAAGTCAGAGGAGTACCTACTTTAATTATTTTTAAAAAAGGTCAACAAATCTGGAGACAATCCGGTGTAGTGCCCGCAGATCAGATTGTTCAGAAATTAAAAAGTGCTGTGACTAGTTAGGTGGTTAGGTGGTTAGGTGGTCAGTTAGTTAGTTAGTTAGTCAACTTTGAACTTTTCACTCGACACATGGCACTCGTCACTCGTCACTTATTTTCGATCCCGTGCTTTTTGTTCGGCAACATATTCCCTAGTGTCCATTCAATTTTTTCTTTGAAGTCAGCCTTTCTGAATTCACAATCTGTAACCTGACAAATAGGGCAGGAGGTAGGGGTGATGCAAGGATCGGCATGGATAAAAAACTCCACATCACTTCCAAGGTTTTCTTTGATAAGCTGCTCTACTGCTGAAACTTCTGTGTGGGCAGATTCGAGCGGTTCGTACCAGGGTAATGTTATGTGACAATCAACATGAAGGTTGGCACCATATTTAATCACTCGCAGATTATGAATGTCGATCCATTTTTCTTTGCGATCTTTTTGCAGTTGTGAAATCAACAACTGCAATTTTTCGTAATCTGCTTCGTCCAGCAAACTATTAACTGATTTTTTAAGTAGTCCAAATCCGGTTGTAAGAATGATAAAACCAAAAATAATAGCAATCACCTGATCTAGCCAAAACAAGCCTGTGAAATAAATAACTGTCAACCCAAGCACCAATCCAATGCTACTTACAGTATCAGATATCAGATGTTTCCCATTGGCCACCATCAATAGGGAATTTGAACTGGTTCCTTTATTTACCAGGAATCTACCCATCACAAAATTTATAATACCGGTAACAGCCGACAACCATACCCCGGTTTCAACAGAATGAATTTTAACCGGCTGAAAAAGTGCGTATGTTGAATTAATGATGATAAGTATCCCGGCAATAAAAACCAGTCCTCCTTCAAAACCTGCAGATAAAAATTCGATTTTGCCATGACCATAAGGATGATTTTCATCTTTTGGCAGGGATGCATAATAAATGCTTGCAAGTGCAAAAGCTCCTGCTGCTACATTCACAATTGATTCCAAAGCATCTGTTAAAATGGCATTTGAATGTGTTAAATACCATGCTATAAATTTTATGATGAGAATCCCAACACTTATAATTAAAACAGTACGGATGATCCGTATTTTTTTTAAATCAAGCTCCCTGATATTTGATGTGTCCACTTTAACGGAGGTGAAGTTTTGATATGCAAAATAGAGTCAATTCCTTATTGGAGGAATTTAAAAGTAAAGAGTAGAAAACTAGTTATATTTTATTGGTCATGAGCATGAATCACCAGAAGTGGAATTTCGGGGTGGTATGAAAACTTTTTAGTGAGGCTTTTATCCCAAAGCATTCGTGGGAAAGAGCGATGATGAGTAACCATAGCCACCATATCGGCTTTTTTCTTGTGTATAAAAAGTGAAATACCATTCATAACATCTGGGTCGGTACAAACATAGCCCGACACTTTAGGGTAGGTGATGAGACCTCTGATTTTTGTAGCCATATCTTCAGAAATTTGTTCGCTGTCGGTATGAATTTTATTATCCACAAAAAGAAATATTAATTCTGAATTCATAGAAGTAGCCA